>Ga0137409_10002941_pt1 | contig 18105 bp, 16 predicted proteins | sample CZODoug1_16funga_FD_122059 | JGI IMG/M metagenome (GOLD analysis project Ga0137409, IMG submission 122059) | Vadose zone soil fungal communities from Angelo Coast Range Reserve, California, USA - CZODoug1_16fungal (Hybrid Assembly) | ecosystem: Environmental > Terrestrial > Soil > Vadose zone... | reverse complement strand
ATCGCGCTTAAGCTGCGGCGCGCTGAAGAAAGAGTAGTCATTCAGTATCCTACGCGCGCCGTCAGCTTCAAGCGCTTGTTAGGCGGCCAGCATTCAGCGGCGCACGAGCGGCAGAGCGTAATTGTTCAACGCCCCAGCTATGTGCGAGCCGTCTCGTACCGTCCCGACATAAGCGAAATCCTGTCCGAAGTCATAGTGGAACGAGAGATTGACGCTGGGCCTGTGGTATGTACCGACAACCTGCAGCGTGCCAGCGCCGCCTGCCTCCATCACATAGGTCCCGGTCCCCGTAATACCTGCCCCGTCCTGGCTGAGGTTCAGCACCAAGCTAGAGCCCGGGAACGTGTAGGTGGCGGCCCAGGTGCCGCTGAGATCGTTAGCTGGACCAAGGCCGTTCCCACAGCCGAAGAGAAGGAGAAGAACCGGAAACACGCTTGCTCGACGCATAGGGAGCCTCCGCGAAACGGTGCTCTTTATCATACACGGCTCGCCCGAGGTGGGCCTGGCCGCCTAACGAATCGCGCTTAAGCTGCGGCGCGCTGAAAAAAGATTCACTCCTTAATCTACGCGCGCCGCCAGCTTCAAGCGCTTGTTAGACAGCGGCCGAGCGAACCTCAAACTGCGCCCGGGTTCGGGCCCTAAGAAGATAGAAGATCAGGGCCCCGCCGATCGGAATCCCAATCAGGGTCCGCAGGTCGCCCCGGGCGACTGCGTTCATTACGTCACCGAGCAAATTGATCGCGAGAATGCCTACCGCCAAGCGACGGCCCCATTGCGCTTGAATCCATAAACCGATCGCTGCGAGGGCGCAGGCGATCGCGACCACCGCCATGAGCAGCTTGCCCCACGCTCCCAGCTCTGTAAGAGCGCGATGAGCGTCAGGATTGACCCGCCATATGGGCTCGAGAAAGCCGCCAGATAGCAGAAGCCCCAAGAACGCCAGGAAGGCCATCAACGCGCCGAAGACAAAGAATGCGGTAAGGAGAGTGAGGCCGACGGGACGTCGCATGCGCGAAGTGTGTTACCGCTGCCTAACGGGATGCGCCTAAGCTGCGGCGCCGAATAAGAACGTTCACAAACAAAAGACTACCACAAAGAGCCGTGGCGCCGCCAGCTTCAGGCGCTTGTTAGGCTGCGCACCGATGATCGTGGCCTGGGACCGTCCCCGCACCGCAGCTCGAGCGCCGCGCCACCAGCACCCGCAGATAATGAAGAGGGACGGCCCGTTGGACCGAGTCTCAGATCCTACCGGAGACACCGCGGCCATTCCCGACGAGACCTTCACTTCCATTGTGTTTGGGTAGAGACGGAACTGACCCGACAGATGCGTATCACGACGAGAAGCCGTGCCTGCTGTGGTTTTGGAAAAACTCTTGTGCAGTTTCTCGAGTTGCGCAGCCTAACGGGATGCGCCTAAGCTGCGGCGCCGGCTAGAGAATCTCACAAATAGAAGACTACGACAGCACGACGGCGCCGTCAGCTTCAGGCGCTTGTTAGACGGCGGCGTCACGGGGAGTGCGGGCGCGCCTGTGAGGACTTACGAAACTGCCCGCCGATCAGCGCCCCCGGCGCGAACCCCGCGGCGCCGCAGAGCGCAGCCACCGCTACGGTGGAGCCCAGCCCAGGACGTGAGTCAGACATCCCCCGAAACCACAGTGTGCCAAGCACTCCAACGGTCACGGCGCCGATAACACCACCCTCGAGCCAGTACGTGCGGGGAATGGCGATCGCACTATCGGTGCGGAGACGGTGCAAACCAGACCCTTGGGGAGACACCATAACTGAGGAAGTGGCATAGACCGGGACCGGCGCGAGTCTCTGACCGACGAGGGGCGTCGGAACCAGCACTGCTGTAAGCACGAAGAGTATGCGGTACATGGCCGCCGTCTAACGGATCGCGCTTAAGCTGCGGCGCGCTGAAGAAAGAGTAGCCATTCAGTATTCTACGCGCGCCGCCAGCTTCAAGCGCTTGTTAGGCGCCGGCCTGCGCTCTACTCAGAAGGTCTCGCACCTTTTTTAGCGGCTCCTCATCGCGAGGCTCGTGGTTGGTTGCGCCAATTGCTTCCGCCACCTCGAGATAGGCTATACACTCGGCTCGAGCTAGCCCCCTCTCAACCAGCTTGCTTACGAGTCGCAAGTCTACCTGATAGTGCAAGGAGATATACGTCCGCATGATGGCGAGGCGGTCAGGATCGGCGAGTGCCCGCATCGACTCGATCGCCTCCGATTCCCTGCCCACGGCAAGCGCTGCGACGCCCCACTCATTGTGCCAGTCAGTCTTGTCACCGAAGGTCTGTAGGAACTGCCGACCTTCCTCCAGCTTTGTCAGCCCGTCGTGAGGTCGTGCCAAGACCCAATTCAAGTAGGAAGCCGTGTGAATCTTGTGGCGAGGCACTGTTGGTTCGTAGCGCTCCGCCATTTCCAGCGCTTCAAGAGCCTCGGCCTTGCGACCTACGATCGAGAGCGCGGTAGACAGGAAGCTGGCAAACATGGCACCAGCCTCAGCGTCGCCGGCTTGGTCGGCGATTTCGATATACGACCTGCACAGAACCTCGGCCGCTGCATAGTCGCGCGCCTTGATGAGCGGCACGAAGCGATCGTGGAATTCGTCAAACCGGAGGTCAAGGATGGAATCGGACACCGCCACAACACTCCAGTCGGCCGGCGCCTAACGGATCGCGCTTAAGCTGCGACGCGCTGAAGAAAGATTCATTCCACAATCTACGCGCGCCGCCAGCTTCAAGCGCTTGTTAGGCGGCACCCCTCTTAGTTAGCGATCTCCAGTTTCACAATCGTGTTGCTAGGTGGCAGGTAGTGAATGCGAACCAGGACGCCGTCGCGCATCGGGCCGCCATGCGACTGGCTTTGGTTGAATCCACCTGTGATTACATAGTCTGAGTATGCGAACCGCACTCCAGCTACCGTAAACGTCTCGTCCTGGTGCCCCTCAGCTGGAGCGGGCGTGAAGTTCTCAACCCGGCCGACGACGACAGGTGTGGTAGAATCTTGGGCAGCCCGAGCTGCCCGCGCGACGCCGTGTGCAAGCGCGCGATCCCACCCGGTATTAAACCAGAGCATCCCTGCCGCAATTAAGGCACCAAAACCCAAGTACGCGATGGCTACGGCGCGCCGTGGACGGCGGATTAGCAAGAGTGCCAAGGTCACAAGGACCGGGAGGTACCACAGGCTCGATGCTTGGCTTTCGGAGTCCACTCGCGGCACGAACGCGGTGTGATAGGTAACGCTCTGCCCGGTGGCTTGCATGCGTTGGGTGCCGCCTAACGGATCGCGCTTAAGCTGCGGCGCGACGGTGGAATGTTCACAAACAGATGGCCTCCACAGAGGAAGGGCGCCGTCAGCTTCACGCGCGTGTTAGGCAGCTTCTCCCCAGGGCCGAAACGTGCGCTCAGAGCGCCGCGCCAGCCGCTTCAGCCACGCCGGCAGCAAGCCGGATCCACTGCCAAACTGCCTGTCTCGGCCAATGTAGCAACGTTTCTCAAGCACCAGGCCGGCAAGTTTCCAGGTTTCCTCCACGACCTCGCCGGCCCTGATGGCTTCGCAAAGACGCAATACTTCGCCCTCTTGGGGCTTCCAGTCTTCCAATCGGTAACCGTCCCCCCAGTAGACGTCGATGTCGCTGGAGGACCCGAGACCGATCGAGACGCCCATCGTATTCGGCAACGAGGGCCGCACCTCGAATAGGAGTCCACCATACCCCGCGTGCAGGTGCTCACGGATTATCACCGAGCTCGGAAGTAGAGTGCTTGCCCAACGGCGCAGCTCGGCTAACAGCGCTGTCGCTATCGGTGAGAGAGCTGCGGTATCCAAAATGGTGGAGAAGCTGCCTAACGGGATGCGCTTAAGCTGCGGCGCGCTGAAGAAAAAGGTGTCATTCAATATCCTACGCGCGCCGCCAGCTTCAAGCGCTTGTTAGGCGCCACGGATCCTCTGCCAGAGGCTCTTCTTCGGCGGAGGGTCATTCGGGGCAGGCTCAGTTGTGGGCGCGGGATTCCCGTGCTCGGAAACGAGTACCTGATAGTAATGCCACATATTGTCCTCCGGACCGTTGACAAGCCGGTTCTGTGCGCGCCCCCACGGCCAGAAAGTCGTGCCATCTTTGTCGGCCCTGAGACCAGGGAACGTATCGCCACCGAGTGCCACCATACCCCATTTGGCGCCGTGGTTGCGACGGAACACCTCGCCGACGTAACTGCCGAACACCTTAGCAAACTTAGATATCTGCTCCTGAGTCGGTTTGGCAGAAGAGGACTCGGCATGAAAGCGCTCGAGCATGGTTTCAATTTCGCGCACGCTTCGATCGGACCAATCAAGCTTCAGCTTGAAGTGCTGCTTGCCAAAGTCGACGCAATCGAGCGAGTACGCTTCCGCGATCTTGCGAATGTTGTCGTCAGGCGTGAATGAGTCTGCCATGGAGAGGGTCTCTCTTGCGCTTAGGTAGCGTCAGTCCCTGAGCGGATCCGATCGGTCGTCATGAGCGCCACTAGCTCAGGAGTATCGGCGTTTCGTGACGCAGCCTACGGGCTGTAAGTGGCGCCTAACGGGATGCGCTTAAGCTGCGGCGCGAGCTTTCAGTCTTCACAAACCGATGGCCTCCACAGTAGGGCGGCGCCGGCAGCTTCAAGCGCGTGTTAGGCGGCGCCATCAGAAATGGGTGACGCTGGGCGCTCAGCCAATTGCGTGTGCTGAGACGCACCTTCCTCGGCAGACTGGAGGATCAAATCGACCGCCTCTTTCGCCACAGTGGCCGGGTCGGTCTCGCCCGGCCACACTCTTATGGGTTGGTCGTCTTCTTGAAATCCGTAGTTGTAGGCATGATGCGTCGAGACAAGAACGAGATTCTGGCCCTGTTCTTTCAAAACCCACAGTCTTGCCGGCTTCGCGAACGCGGTCCACGATCGCTCCTTAACCGCGCGGGGAAGCGGCTTCGTACGCGCATGGGCGGCCGGGTCGATCAAGTGCACGTGCGGAAGGGGTTCGGACACGGCCTTCGCGACTGCCGCTACAATCTTCTCCCGATTGGTCACGTCAAGAACTGTCACGGGCTCAAACACTGTGATGATGTCAGTGCTCCGAGCTGCAAGCGTCGGTAGGAGGACCTTCCCTTGCCGAACGTAGATATCCACGAATCTCAATGAACCTCCCGGACGATGTGTCCACCCATCTCCTGGGCCCGATCGATCGGCGCAGCAAACGCATTGACTTGAACCAATTGAGGTTCGGTTGCCACGATATCTGAATGCGCTAAGGCAGCGGTAGGCGCCGCCTAACGAATCGCGCTTAAGCTGCGGCGCGCTGAAGAAAGATTCATTCCACAATCTACGCGCGCCGCCAGCTTCAAGCGCTTGTTAGGCACCGCTGCCTGCGGAGGATTGAGTTCGCACTTCGGCGATGATCGCGCCAAAGGCCTTGCCGCGCGCTGCCGCAGCCTGTGTGGCGAAATGCTGAATGGCATGCCAGGCCGCTCGATCGGCCGAGCGATCGTTTCCTTCTCGTCGAATGACATCGCGTAATTGGATTGCGTCGTCCTGGTGAAGATCAGGTCTGAGTAACAGTTCCGCGGCGTAAGCCGTGAGAGCATACGAGTGCAAGCTCGTCCGGTGTTGATAACGGAGGGCAAGGTAGGTCAAGAGGGCAAGCGCGGCTGCACCTATCCACATACGAAGCTCCCTGAAAACGTCGTGGGTGAGGGAACTGGAGATGCCAAGATGCTCGGGCGGTGCCTAACGAATCGCGCTTAAGCTGCGGCGCCGCGTGCGCGTCCACCGCCAGGCTCGAGAGAAACCGCGTGACATCGCTCGGCCCCAGCTCCCGCGGATGGCGGGTATCACTGAAGTGCACGAACCGGCGTACCCACTGGACGTACGCCTCCTCCGTGCGCGGGCTGTAATGCCGCGTCCGTATCGCCCTGCGCATCAGCGCGAGCAACGGCGGAGCCGATTGGGTCACAAGCCATCGTAGCCTGCCACCCGGAGAAACCGCATACCAGAAAAACGCACCCTGTAGCGGTCTTGAAGCGAGCAGTACACCCACCGATCCACACTGTTTTCCACATTGAGTGCCCGGATTCCGGATCGAGGGGCCCGGTTTGCGTCGCGCAGTCCTCGGATTCCGGATCAAGAGGCCAGGTTTGCGTCGCGAAGTCTCCGGATTTCTGATCGAGACGCCCGGTTTGCCTCGTGACGTCCCCGGATTCCGGATCGACTGGCCCGGTTTGCGTCGCGACGTCTCCGGATTTCGGATCGACAGACCCGGTTTGCGTCGCGACGTCCCCGGATTCCGGATCGACGGGCCCGCTCTGCGTCGCGACGTCCCCGAATTCCGGAATACGGAAGCGCGCGACCGTTTTATGGACGCTGATTGCACAAAAATGGAAGCGGATTGCGCCAGGAGGGACCCGTACGGCGCGGATGACGAAGCGGTTAGTCCTTATACGGGTCGAACTCGTCCGAACCTGCCATCACCACGATCAGCGGCCGCAACGTATGCAGCACCTCGACCGTCGCTCCCTGCGCCTTGAGCACGTCCGGCAGCCGCCGATAGACGTGCGGGCTCTCATCCGTCCCGCCGCCCCGCAGCACTACCCCTTTGCGCTTCACCCAGTCGTGCATCATCTCAGGCGAGATCGCGCCTTCCTTTAGTACCTTGCCCTTCCGCGTGCGCTTCCCCGCGGCCGCGGTGCGGCTCATGACGCGGCCCGCGCCGTGCACCGTCGAGTACAACGCGCGCGCCTGGAGCTGCTGCGTCGCGGCATCGGCCGGCGTCGCGCCCTGGAGAATGACGGCGTTGTCGCCCATCGAGCCGCCCACGAACCCCTTCTGGCCCGGGAACGCCGGCGTCGCGCCCTTGCGGATGACGTAGAGCCGCTCGCCGCCGTGCTCCTCGATCCACGCGAAGTTGTGGTGGTTGTGGACCAGCTCCTGCTCACGGCCACCAAGCATCGACACCACCTTGCGCGCCACCCACTCGCGGCCGGCATACGCGTACCGTCCCGCGAGGTTCATCAGCTGCCAGTACGCATCGCCGACGGGCGCATGCACGTCGAGCAGCGCCTCGCGCTCCGGCGCGCGCTCGCCCCACGCCTTGTTCTGCGACAGCGCGAGAAATCCGTGCGCCACACCGTAGCCGAAGCCGCGCGAGCCGAAATGCACGCCGACCCAGATGCGATCCGCTTCGTCGGCGAACACGTCGACATAATGGTTGCCGCTGCCCACCGTGCCGAGCTGCTCGCGCGCCTTGGCGCGCAGGCGGTCGCGCTCGTGACGGTCCGGAACCGCCTCCCACGCGGGATCCTCGAACAGCGGATCGCTTTTCGGCGCGTCCTCGGCGTGGTTCTTCAGACCCACGCCGAACGACAGCGTCGCCTGAATCTCGTCCGCCAGCTCGCGCAGCCCCCCCCGGCCCTGGATCTGCGGCAGCGTCAGGTCGGTCCGAATCGCAGCGTTGCCGCAGGCGATATCGAACCCCACCCCCACGACCGACACCTTGTCGCGGTATGCGGCCACGCCACCGATGGGCATGACGTAGCCCAGGTGGCCGTCCGCCATGAGCGCGGCACGCTCGGCGCGGCTCGCGACATCCTCGAGTTGTAGAAGGGTGTTGGCTTCGTGCTGACCGAAAACTGCCGGTTTCTCTATGGCCACAGCCGGTAGAGTGTGCGCGGGAACGCGATCGCTTCCCGGATATGCGGAATGCCACAAATCCACGCCACCGTCCGTTCTACTCCCAATCCAAACCCAGAGTGCACGAACGTGCCATACTTTCGGAGATCCAGATACCACGAATACACCTCTTCCGGCAATTGCTCGGCGCGAATCCGCGCCAGCAGCTTGTCGTAGTCGTCCTCACGCTGGCTGCCGCCGATGATCTCGCCGTATCCCTCCGGCGCCAGGCAGTCGTTGTTCAGCACCGTGCGCGGATCGTCCGGGTTCTCCTTCATATAGAAGGCCTTCACCGCCTTCGGATAATTGTAGACGAACACCGGCCGGTCGTACTGCTTGGCGAGCGTCGTCTCGTCGTCGCCGCCGAGATCGCGGCCCCACTCCATGTCGCCGCCCAGCTCCTTCAACTTCGCCACGGCGTCGGTATAGGAGATGCGATGAAACGGCGCGACCACCCGCTCCAGCGGCGCGAGGTCGCGCCCCAACTCGGTGAGATCCTGCTTGCGCCGCTCGAGACAGCGGCCCACGATGTACGAAACGAAGTCCTCCTGGAGCCGCATGTTGGCGGCGGAATCGTTCCAGGCGACCTCGGGCTCCACCATCCAGAACTCGGTGAGATGGCGGCGCGTCTTCGACTTCTCGGCGCGAAACGTCGGACCGAAGCAGTAGACCTTGCCGAGCGCGGCGGCGGCCGCTTCGACGTACAACTGGCCGGTCTGCGCCAGATACGCCTTGCCGAGGTCGAAATAATCGACCGAGAAGAGCGTCCCGGCGTGCTCCCCGATGGAGCCGGTGAGGATCGGCGTATCCACCAGCGTGAAGTGGCGCTCGTAGAAGAAATCGCGGATCGCCTGAATGACCTCGTGCCGCACGCGCGCGATCGCCACCTGCTGCTTGGATCGCAGCCACAGGTGACGGTGCTCGAACAGAAACGCGATACCGTGTTCCTTGGGCGTGATCGGGAAATCGGGGCTCGGGCCGAGAATCCGTAGGTCGGACGTTTGCAGCTCGACGCCGCCGGGCGCCCGGGCCTCGGCGCGCGCCACGCCCGTCACCTCGATCGAGGTCTCTTGAGTAAGTTTCCCGAACGCATCCCAGACGTCCGCGGCGATGTCTTTCTTGGAGAGAACCGCTTGCAACAGGCCGGTGCCGTCGCGTACAACGACGAAGGCGATCTTGCCGCTCGACCGGGTCGTCGTGACCCAGCCGCGGACGGACACTGTCTGTCCCGCGTGCTGCGGCAGCTCCTCGATCCAATGACGATCCGGCATAGGCGCGGCATACTAGTGGCGGGCCTTTTCAGTGTCAACGCGATGACGACGGGCTGCACCCCCTTGCTGCGACCGGGCCCGGAACGGCAGGAGTCGGGCTGGCCCGCCTATCTCGGCAACCAGCGCCACGACGCCAGCGCGCGCGAGACGTTGAACCCCGATCCCCGGCCACTGTGGCACGTGTCGATGGGGCGCGGCGTCCGCGGCAGCCCGGCGCTGGGCGAGGCCGTCGTTGCGGTCGGCACCGCCGATCGCACTATCGTCCTGGTGGATCGCTCCAGCGGTGACGTCTGGTGGCGGACCCGGCTCGACGGGACCGTCCGGGCCGGCCCGTTGCTCGATGAAGACCGGCTCTACATCGCGACCGAAGCCCAGTCGCAGGGTCGCGTCTATGCGATCCGGCTGCGCGACGGCAAAGAGCTGTGGCACCGCGGCGTCGGCAGCGTCGTGGCGCCGCTCGCGTTCGACGGCGACGCGGTGTATGCCGGGACCGAAGACGGGACGGTGGCGCGGCTCGAGCCCGAACGCGGCAGCATCACATGGCGAACGGGGCTCTCCGGCGCCGTGCGGGCCGGACCGCTGGTCACCCCCCACGGCCTCGTGGTGGCGACGACGAGCGACACGCTCTACCTGCTCGACCGCGGCAATGGCACGGTGCACGCGCGGCTGGCGCTGCCGGGCGCGGTGCTCGCCACGCCCGCGACCGACGGCCGCCGAGTCTACCTGGCGACCGTCAGCGGCCGGATCCTCGCCGTCGATCTGGCGTCGTGGACGATCAGCTGGGACCGCTCCGCCGGCGATGCCGTATACGGCGCGCCGGCGATCGTCGCAGACACGCTGTTCGTCCTCGCCCGCGATGGCCGGTTGTGGGTGATCCCGGTGGCGACGCCGGACGCCGCGACGAGTCATACGCTCGACATCGTCGCGACCGCGGGGCCGACGGTACTCGCGTCCGGCGTGCTGGTGGGGAGCGTCAGCGGTGAGGTGCTGCTCGTCGACCCCCGGAGCGGCGAGATTCGCTGGCGCGCGCAGGTCGCGGGGCCGATCGAAGAGCCGCCCCTGGTGCGTGACCGGCAGGTGGTGGTCGTCGCAGGTCGCGGCAATATTCATACGTATCGATGATGCGCTCGACGACAATTCTCGTTCTGCTCGCCTGCGGCGCGGCTCCGACGTTGCGCGGGCAATACCTCACTGCACGCCGGCAGGACGGCACATCGCACGCCATCCAACCCATGACGTGGCGCCGTACAGCCCCGCATTACGGCAAATGGCTCACCGCCGCAGGCACCGTCGCGCTCACGCTGCTCGGCGCGGAGCAGCACCGCTATTCCCGGCGCGACTGGAATGCGCTGCTCGACATCTGCCGGTCGGCGCAGGATGCCTGCGCGCTGGGCTCGGACGGCCGCTATCTGCGCAGCGACGCGGAGCTGCTGTATCAGCGCTCGCGCACATTCGACCGGCGCGCCAATCGCTGGCTGCTGGGCGCCCAGGCGAGCCTGCTCGCGACGACGGCGTTGTTCATTATCGATCTGCATCCGGGACAGGGGCCGGACAACATCCCCTTCCCGGGGGGCCTGGCGGTGACGCCGCTACGGAACGGTGCGGGAGTTGGGATGCGGATCGCGTTTTGAGGAATTCGAAATGTGAAATGGGGAATGCGGAATTGAATTGAAAGGTACGTTCCACATTTCGCATTTCGCATTTCACATTTGATTCAGCCCACCCGAAACAGCTCAAACCCTCTTTCATACCGCGTCACAATTCGTTCGCGGTACGCCGAGTGCTCGCGTTTCTCGAGGGCGGGGTCGGACGCGATCATCGCGGCCGCGGCGGCACGCGCCGAGTCGAGCAGCGGCAGGTCGGTTTCGAGATTGGCGTAGCGCAGCGGCACGCCTCCCGACTGCCGGGCGCCCGTCAGCTCCCCCATGCCGCGCTCGTGCAGGTCCAGCTCGGCGATCTTGAAGCCATCCGTCGTCTCGCAGAACGCCTGGAGTCGAGCAGCGGCCTCCGGTGAATCCGACAGGAGTATGCAGTGGCTCGCCGCCACGCCCCGCCCTACGCGGCCGCGCAGCTGATGCAGCTGCGCCAGCCCGAAACGCTCGGCGTGCTCGATCAGCATCACCGTCGCGTTCGCGACATCGATCCCCACCTCGATCACGCTCGTCGCGACGAGGATGTTGACCTTGTTGTCGCGAAAATCGCGCATCGTCGCGTCGCGCTCGTCGAACTTCATGCGGCCATGCACCAGGCCGACGCGAAACTCCGCGAACGTCTTGGCGAGCTTCGTGGCCATCGTCGTCGCGGCCTTGAGATCGGCCCGCTCCGATTCGTCGATAACGGGATAGACCACGTACGCCTGCCGGCCGGCGGCGCACTCGCTGCGGATGAATTCGTAGATCTTGGACCGCGCGGCGTCGGTGCGCAGCGCGGTCTTCACGGCGCCGCGTCCCGGCGGCCGCTCACGGATCTGCGTGACATCAAGGTCGCCATACAGCGTGAGCGCGAGTGACCTCGGGATCGGCGTCGCAGTAAGCAGCAGGACGTCGGGCGCGTCGCCCTTTTCGACCAGCGCGGCACGCTGCTCCACGCCGAAGCGGTGCTGCTCGTCGATTACGACCAGACCGAGTCGCTGGAACGTGACCGACTCCTGGATCAGCGCGTGGGTGCCGACGACGATCCGCGGCGCACCGGCCGCAATCCGCTGCCGCGCCGCGGCCTTCTCGGCGGCGCTCATGCGGCCCAGCAACATCTCGGGGCGGATCGCCAGCGGCTCGAGCAGCCGCGTCAGCGTCGCGCCGTGCTGCTCGGCCAACAGCTCCGTGGGCGCCATGATCGCCGCCTGATACTCGTTCTCGGCGGCGAGCAGCATGGCGAACAGCGCCACCACCGTCTTGCCCGTCCCCACGTCGCCCATGAGCAGACGATGCATGCGCAGCGGCGCAGTCATGTCGTCACTGATCTCGCGGATCGCGTGCCGCTGATCCCCCGTGAGCTCGAACGGCAGGTGCTCTTTGAGTCGAGTGGTGAGCTCGCGCTTGAGCTCGAACCGAATACCGGCACGGGCACGCTTTGCGAGATGTCTCGCCCGTGCCTGCACGAGCTGTTGATCGAAGAGCTCGTCGAACGCCAGGCGGCGCCGTCCCAGCTCCGCTTCTTCCACCCGCTTGGGCCGATGCATCAGCTCCAGCGCGCGCCGCAGCTCGATGAGGTCGTGACTCGCGCGAAATACGGGCGGATGCGGATCGTTGACTAGTGGGAGCAGCACGTCGAGATGCTGCTGAACCAGTGCGCGAATCTGGCGGTGCGTGAGGCCTTCGGTGGCGGGATAGATGGGGAGCACCAGTCCGGGATCGCCGCCGCCGTCGTCGTCCGGCTCGGCCAGCACGATGAACTCACTCGGCACCAGCTGCTTGCCGTGGTAGTACCGCACTGGCCCCGTCACGAGCAACAGCTGGCCTTTCTTGATCTGGCGCTCGAGAAATGGGCGGCCGGGCCAGGCGCATTCGAGCAAACCGCTCTCGTCCTTGAGCACCGCGCGGAACACGCGCAGGCCGCGCCGCGTCGGCAACACACCAGTGCTCACGACGCGGCCGACGCAGGTCACGTCCTGGCCGACGTTGGCCCGGGCCAGCGGCGTCACCGTCGTGGCGTCGAGATAGCGATGCGGTGTGTGATACAACAGGTCGCCCATCGTGCGGATGCCGAGCCGCTGCAACGCCTCGGCGCGTTTTGGGCCGACGCCTTTGAGGAACTTGACGGGTGAGTTGAGCTGCAGGTTCAATCGGAGACCAGACGGTGCGCGAACCGCGCGGGATCGAACAGCTCGAGGTCGTCGATGTTTTCACCCGTCCCGAGGAAGCGGATCGGCACTGGCACGGCGCGGCGCAGCGCGATCACGCTGCCGCCTTTCGCGGTGCCATCGAGCTTGGTGATCACCAGTCCCGTGAGCGGCACGGCAGCCGCAAACTCGCGTGCCTGATGCACGGCGTTCTGGCCGATGGTCGCATCCAGCACCAGCAGCGATTCGTGCGGCGCACCTGTCTGCCGTTTGCCCACCACGCGCACGACCTTCTTGAGCTCTTCACGCAGGCGCTCATCCGTGTGCAGCCGGCCGGCGGTGTCCACCAACACCGTGTCGATGCCGCGCGCGAGCCCGGCGTCGACCGCATCGAACGCGACGGCGGCGGCATCGGCGCCCTTCCCCGAGCTGGCGCCGACGAACGGCACGCTCAGACGCCGCGCCCAGGTCTCGAGCTGCTCCGTCGCGCCGGCGCGAAACGTGTCGGCGGCGGCGAGCAGCACGCTGCGACCCTCCTTCTTGAGTCGCTGCGCCAGCTTGGCGACGGTCGTAGTTTTTCCGGTGCCGTTGACGCCGAACACCAGCACGACGGTGGGCGGTTTGTCGGCACGCGCCAGCGGTGTCGCCGCCGGCCCGAGCTGTTCACTGACGATACTCTCGAGCGTCGCTTGATCGACGCTGTTGGCACGGCTCAGGCGTTCCACCGTTTCATTCGTCGCGGCGACGCCGAAGTCGGCCTCGATGAGCAGGCGTTGCACCGTTTCGAGCTTCGAGTAGTTGGCGCCCGGCGTGAAAAAGCCCGACAGCTGCTTCCATAGCCCCATTTACGGCAGGCCCTGGCGCCGTCGCAACGCCCACTCCGTCGCCAGCGCAGCGATCGCGATGACGAACAACCACCAGCGGTCCCGCAGTCCGACCGATGCCAGCCGAGCGGTCGCCTCACCGGATTGGGGGACGAGCGCTGGGGCGCGCGGCAGCCATTCATCGGAGTAGGTCTCGACGGCGACGACGCCGCGCTCCGTTCCGCCGCCGATGGCATAGTGATAGACGCCGGCCGGCAGCCGCAGCTCAGCACGACCGGCGGCATCGAAGCGCAGCGTGTCCAGGCGCGTCGTCTCGCCGCTTTTCAGCGTCACGCCCAGCGGACGCGCCGAGTCCGACGACGTCCAGCGCCACACGATCGGCAGGCCATTCGGAGCTTCAAGGGCCTCCGGAACCGCCCGCTGCCTGCTCCCCGCGCCCTGCTCCCCCAGGAGCCAGTCGACCAACGCCGCGACCAGGCTGCGGTACGCTTCGTCCGCCGCGCCGCCGCGGAACGCCCAGCGCCACAGCCCAGCGGCACTGACCGTCGCCACGCGCGTCCCGTTGCGCCGCTCCAAGGTGAGAATGGGACGCGGCGGACCGCGCCGCACCAGGCGCGCCGTGAGCGCCACGACGGCGCCTTGCACTGAATCGCGCGGCGCAACCGCGACGGCCGTCGCGGGCGGCAGTGAATCCCACAGCACACCGGCTAGCGCGGGGGTGAGCGGTGACGACACGGGGCGCTCGACGTACCAGTCACCCGGTTGCCCGTTCGTCGGCCAGATCACCCGCGCGGCCCGCGTCATATTGGTGAATGCGCGGGCGCGCTCCGGCTCACCCATCGCAATCACGAGCCGCGCGCTTTGTGCCGCGCGTGTCAACTCGCCGCTCGCGACCGGGACCAGCGTGGCGCCATCGCGCCAGCGGCCCGGCTCGGTTTCGACGAACACCTTCACCGGCACGCGCGCGACATCGGCGAGCGTCCGGGCGAGGAATCGCGCGTCCCAATCGGGCGGCGCTGCGAAGATCACCGCCGCGGGCTCGAGGCTCACCTCGATCGCGAACAGTCGTGCGTCGTCCCGGGGCTCAGCGTCACGAACGCCATCCAGACGAACCTCGAGTACTTGCCAACCGGGAAGGGGGAAGTGGGAAGCGGGAAGGGTAATGCTCGTCTCGAGCAGTCCACTGTCCGGTAGCGAAACACTTTGCGTCGCTAAACGTCGGCCTTCGACAGTCAGCACCAACATCGCCGTACCCTTCCCCCGTCCCGCTTCCCTCTTCCCCGCCGCGCCGTAGCTCACTTTGAGCCGGATGGTGTCGGTTCGCGTGACGTGGCGAAGGCCCTCAACCCGGGCAACGTACGCATCCCAGAGCGCGGGACGTGGCGTGATAATCACGCGCGGCCGGCGCAGGAGGTCGGCGGGGATGGAGGCCACGTCATCCACGACGCCGTCGGTCACGATGACGACCTCGCCCGCACGTCCCGCCGCCGCTTCCAGCGCCGGGCCCAGTCGCGTCGCGCCGTCGGCCGGCGGCGTAGTATCGAACGCGGTCACGCCCGAGCCGAAGCGCCACACGACGGCGCGCTCGCGCGCCAACCGACGAGCGCTGTCGAGCGCCGCACGCCACGGCGCGCCGCTCATGCTCAGCGACGCGTCGAGCAGCACGATCGGTTGGTCGCCCGAATCCAGCAGGTGCGAGCTGGCAGGATTCCACAGCAACAGCAGCAGCGCCAGCACCGCGACGACGCGCAGCGTCACGAGAGACACGCGAGTGCCTCCGCGATCGTGAACTTCTCATCGTACAACGCCCGTCCCACGCACGCGCCCGCCAGGCCCGCAGCGCGAGCAGCACGCAGATCGTCCAGCGAGCCCACGCCGCCCGAGACAATCACATCGAGATTGAGTGCAGCGAGCTGCCTGGCGCCCTCGATGTCGGGCCCGGTGAGCTTGCCGTCGCGCGTGACTTCGTTGTAGATGATCGTGCGGATTCCCAGGGCAGCGACGCGCATCGCCAGCTCGCGCGCGGTGAGATCGAGCACGTCGGGCGTGCCGCGCGGCGCGACCCGCCCGTTCTTCGCATCGATGCCGACCGCGAGTCGATTCGCGCCGTGGCGCACCAGCAGCCGCTCGACCAAGCCGGAGTCCACGGCGCCGCGCGGGCCGATGACCACGCGCGTGGCGCCCAACGTGAACATCCGATCGATATCCGTCTCTTGAAACAGGCCACCGCCGACCTGGACGCTGACCTTGGCTGCCTGCAGCACTGCGCCCAGGATCCGGGCATTGTCCTGGCGCCCATAGGCGCGGTCCATGTCGACCAGGTGAATCCACCGCGTGCCCGCGCGCGTGAACGCGTCGAGCGCGGCGAGTGGCTCGGCCATGGCGCCGTGGGCACGTGCCACGCGCCCGCCTTCGACGTCAACGGCGGGATAGAGCTCCACGTGCGAAATCTGTCGTCGAGAGGAGAGTTTAGTCGTCGCGCGCCGCGGCGGCGCCCAGCGCCGGTGCCGCGGCGGGTAGATCCGTGGGCTCGAGCTCGGCCAGCAGCTGAGCGCGCGCGTTGTCGAACGCCGGCTTGAGCTTCGACGGCACGGGCTCGCCGGCTCCCGCGTCCTTGCGCTGCGGATTGGTCGCGCGGCCGTTGACGCGAAACTCGTAATGCAAGTGCGGGCCCGTCGCGAGTCCGGTCGCGCCAACGTAGCCGATGATCTGTTCCTGGTGGACGCGCTGACCCTGGTGGATCCCCGCAGCGAAGCGCGACAGATGCCCATAGCGGGTCTGAATGCCATTCGTATGACGCAGCTCGACGAGATTGCCATAGCCGCCGTTGCGTCCGGCCTCCGTGACGATGCCGTCCGCCGTGGCGCGCACCGGCGTGCCGTACGCCGCCGCGTAGTCGGTCCCCTCGTGCGTTCTCCACCGCTTGAGAATCGGATGAAACCGCCCGCCGAAGCGGCTCGAGATGTGGCTGAAGCGCAGCGGCGCGCGCAGGAACGCGCGACGCAGCGACCGCCCCTTGTCGTCGTAGAACCCGCTCTGGCCGTTCGCATTGTCGAACGCAAACGCGAAGCTGGGCGAGCCCGCGACGTCCACCCGCGCGGCAAGAATGCGACCCAAGCGCTTCTCCCCCTCGGGCGATTGCAGCCGCTCGATCAGGACCTCGACGCGATCACCGGGGCGCATGTCGCGCGTGAAGTCGACTTCCCAGTCATATACGTCGGCGATGGCCCAGGCGAGCGCCACGCGCTGGCGCAGGGGGAGAAACGAATCGGGGATCGCGGCGTCGAGCGCGTCGTACAGGTTCGATTGAATCACGGCGGTGGTGCGGAGCCGCTCCGTCGTCCAGGGGATGTCTTCGACCGTTTCCTGCCATCCCGAGTCGCCGCGGAGGCGCGTCATCACCAGACGCTTCTCGGGACCGAGCCGCACGCCGATGCGGTTGGCGACGGTCGCGCCCTTGAGGCGGCGCACCTCGAAGATCAGTCCTGGCTGCATGCGGCGGGGGTTCAGCGTGTGTGTGGCCTTCAGGAAGCGGGCGTATTCACGACCCGTGATGCCGGCGCGGGTGAGCACGTCGGACAGCATCTCGCGGCGGCCGAGCGTGTCGGCCCAATCGTCGTAGGCGCTCGTCACCACGATGGGGAGCGCGACCGGGACCTCGCGGAAGGGCCACGCTTCGTGCGCGGCCCACACGAGCATACCAGCGGCGAGCGCGCCGGCTGCAACGTAATGACTCGCTCGCCACGACATCAGTCCATCTGTCTCCGGATGAAAGTCGGAATTTCCATTTCATTCAGCTCGGGATTCCCGGGCGGCGGCGCCTGCGCGGGACGTTTCGGCGCTCCACCGACTTCTGCCGGCTTCCCAAATCCGGGCGGCGGCACCGGCGTCGGCCGCGCGCCGCGGTCACGGAACGGCAGCACCCCGGCGGCCGGCCGCTGCACGCCCGCCAGCGCATCCGCCATCGCGCCGGTCTTGTCAAACCCGGTCGCAATGACGGTGATCCGGACTTCGCCGTGCATCGCCGGATCGTTCACTGCGCCGAAAATGATCTCGGCTTCATCACCAGCGGCGTCGTGAATCGCCTCACTGATCTGTGTCACCTCACCGAGCGTCAGGTCTTCGCCGCCCGTGATGTTGATCAGCACGCCCGTCGCGCCGGCGATCGAGATGTTGTCGAGCAGCGGGCTGGAAATCGCCTGCTGCGCCGCTTCCATCGCGCGGTTCTCACCGCGACCCTGGCCCGTCCCCATCAACGCCGCGCCGCCGTTTTGCATAACGGTGCGCACGTCGGCAAAATCTACATTGACCAGGCCGGTGACACAGATGAGCGCCGAGATCCCCTGAGTCGCATGCAACAGCACTTCGTCCGCCTTCTTCAATGCGTCCTGGAACGGGATGCCCTTGCCGACGACGGCGAGCAGCCGCTCGTTGGGCACGACGATCATCGTGTCCACGTGCTTGCGCATCTCCGCGATCCCCATCTCCGCCTGACGCATGCGCTTGCGGCCTTCGAACAGGAACGGCTTGGTGCAGATCCCGATCGTCAGGGC
>Ga0137409_10002939_pt1 | contig 18110 bp, 13 predicted proteins | sample CZODoug1_16funga_FD_122059 | JGI IMG/M metagenome (GOLD analysis project Ga0137409, IMG submission 122059) | Vadose zone soil fungal communities from Angelo Coast Range Reserve, California, USA - CZODoug1_16fungal (Hybrid Assembly) | ecosystem: Environmental > Terrestrial > Soil > Vadose zone... | reverse complement strand
AACCCTCGACAGTGTGCATGCCGAGGACGGGCCGCCGATCACTCAGCGGACATCGGGTCTAAGGGCCCGTCCGCAAATAAGCGAATCGGTCATTTGGTTTCTGTAGATGTAGGATTCTCAGGGAGGTGAGAATACCATATCTTGTATAGATGGTTGACGTTTCGGCGATCCGGCAGCGGTTTTCGGCAGTAGCGCCGTTTCTCAACGAGCGCGGTCGGCGTGTTGTCGCGGCGGCCGAAGCATCGGCGGCAGGATACGGTGGGATCGCAGCGGTATCAGCCGCGACAGGGCTTGCGGCGAGTACGATTGGTCGCGGCTTGCGGGAGTTGTCTGCGCCTGAGGAATTGGGTCGGATTCGGCGCCCCGGTGGTGGCCGCAAGACGGCGGTGGCGCAGGATGCGACGTTGCTGAGTGACCTCGGCGCATTGGTCGAGCCAACCTCTCGCGGCGATCCGCAGTCGCCGCTGCGCTGGACGTGCAAGAGCGTCCGGCGGCTGGCAGAGGAGCTTCAGGCGCAAGGCCATCGGGTTGGTCGCACGCTGGTTAGCACCCTGCTCGATAGCATGGGCTTCCGTAATGGGCCGTTTGGCGTCAAGCCCCCGAGTGATGATCTCGCTACCGTGATCGTGCTTCCGTTCGTGGTCGACGCGGGCCGCCACATCATGCCATCAGATCGGAGCCAGTGAGCCAATCTAAAGCACGGGGTCCTACCTTGTCGGCGGCCACCGCCCATCCTACGGCTTCACCGGACCCGCGTCCCGGTAGCGGGACTTCGGGGGAGCGGAAGCCGGTCGGCCCCGCCCCGAAAAGATATCTCCTCTGGTTACCCGGCGGCGACGACGCCCTGCTTGCCCCAGCGGAAACTGGTGCCGTCGACCCACATGCGATGCAGAACCGTAGCCAGCTTGCGCGCCAGAGCGACCTTGGCGCGCTTCAGGCCGCGCCGCTTCGCCACATCGAGAGCCCAGCGCTTCAGGCTGGAGAACCGTGTCACACGGCTCAAAATGACATTGGCCGCCTCGTAGAGCGTCATCCGCACCATCGCGTCGCCGACCCGTTCGAGCTGCATGGACCTTCCTTACGCCCGCCGCGGCGCTCCGTCGAGTGCGGCAGCAAGCTGCTCAGGCGATCCCGTCCCCGAAGCCGCTCCGGATCCTTTTAGCGCGGCAGCCGCCACACGGCGCAGCCCGGGGGACCGTCCGGATCCAGCTCCCAGCCGGCGAGCCGCTGCTGGAGCCGCTCCAGCAGGAGGCCCTTCCCGGCGTCCACCGCGATGGTGGGCACCGCCGGCCCCTGGCGGATGGTGGCGAGCAGCTCGGCCGCGCGCACGTTCGCCGCCGAGGCGAGCCCGGGCCTGCCCATCGCATCGTCGTACACCGCGCCGTCGCCGGCGCAGACGACCGCGCGCACCACCACGCCGTGCTCGAGCGAGGCGCGCGCCACCTCGCGCGCGAAGCGCGCCGCCCCGACCAGGCCTTCGTCCGGCCGGGTGCGGAACGGCGGCCGCTCGAAGGCGCCGAACGCCACGCGGTCGCCGAACTGCGCCACGCTGATCTCGTACGCCTCGAGGAATGCGCGGGCGTCGCGCGCCGCCCGCCCGACCAGCTCGTGCGCCGCGCCGGGGTCTTCCAACTCGCCGCGGGCCGCGATCTCGCCCAGGTACACCACGGCGCGCACGGGCGGCGGAGGGGCGGCCATCGCGGACCCCGCGCGCCGCAACGCCTGCTCGAGCGCGGGCCGCGGCGGGTCGGCGGCGAACCAGATGCGCAACAGCTGCAGCTGCGCCGCGCTCTCCGGCTGCTTCTGCTCCAGGATGCGGTCCACCATCTCGCTGGGAAAGCCGGGCCGCTGCGGCGGATTTTCCCGCTCCGGGCGCGCGGCGCGGGCGTTCCAGAAGGGCAGGAGCGTGGGGTCGGGAGGCGCCGGCTGGAAAGTGCCGTCCGGCAGGCGCCAGACGAGGTCGATCCCGTCGAATGCCGCGTAGGTGAGGCCGGACGCCGGCAGGAAGAGCACGTGCCGGCGCGCCGCCGGATCCTCCGAGCTCCCGCACAGGACGGCGAAGGGAACGCGGAGCGTGTCCTTGACGCGCTCGGCCAGCTTGTCGTCGGGCAGCGCGGCGCCCTTCTTGGCGACCCATCCCATCTCGCGCCAGCCGGCCGAAAGCTCGCGCACCTCGTCGGTGAGCAGGCGGAACACGTCGAACATCGAGGCCACTCGCTCGGCCTCGCCCAGCACCACCAGCACGACCTGGCGCAGCTGCCCGCGCACCTCCTCCAGCTTCTCGGGCAGGACCAGCTCCTCCAGGCCGTCGAAGGTGAGTCGCGACACCTCGTCCGGCGTGAGGGCGCGCAGCGCGCTCCGGATGCTCACGTAGGTGGTGCCCTCGACCAGCCACGGCTCGCCCGGGCCGCGCAGCCGCAAGAGGTGCGCGCGTGCGACCATGCCCAGCTGGTGCCTGCGCGCGCGCCACTCGTCGACAGCCGGCGTGCGCTCGGGTTGCCCGACCCGCAGCAGCGCGCGCTCGGCGAGCGGGCGGAGGCGCTCGAACCCGCCGCGCAGGAGGCTCCCGACGATGTGCGAGAGCGGCCCGCCGACCGAGGTGGTGAAGGCGATCGCTCCGCTCTCCCGGAAGCCCTGCCGCTTGGGTCCCGGGCCGTCCTGCAGGTACCGCTCGTCGCCGCTGAACAGGTGGTGCGCCTTGTTCACCTGCACCAGCCCGGAAGCGCCCAGCGCATGGCCGAAGCTGAGCAGGCCGCCGAAGGGATTCGACCAGCCCTCCTTCATACGCTCCGCGCTGCGCTCCCAGGAGAGGCCCATGGCGAGCAGGAAGCCCAGCTCGATGCTGGGGAACGCATCGTGCGCCACGCCGAACCCGCAGGAGGCGAATGCCGAGACGGGTACCCGCGCGTCGTCGGCCGTGGCGGCGAGCGCTTCGCGCACCGCGGTGCCGAAGACCATCGGCGACTGCCGGTGGAGGAAGTTCTCGTTGCTGGATCCCTCGCCGACCCCGAGCACCTCGGTCACCGGAGCGACCCGGTAGCGTTTGTTTCGCGCGTTGGCGACCGCCTGGGCGAGCTCCTCGTCGGAGGTGATGATGGTGGCGGCCGCGCCGCAGCACGGCGCGGCGATGTCGGAGGCGTGGAAGTACGGCGTCCGCGGCAGCTCGCGGCGGAACGGCTTCCCCGCCTGGATGCCCGCCGGGTACTGCGCGCCCGCCTGGAACTTCCGCGCCGCCACCCGCGTGAGGAAGTCGGACACGTCCTCCCGCGACAGTCCGAGGTTGCGCTTGAAGGCGTCCATCAAAAGGTCGCCCACGGCGAGCATGTCGAGCCCGCGCCGCTGGTCGTCCTCTCCGAGCACGGTGCGGATCTGGTACTGCGACGCATAGCCCGACGGGATGATCTGACCGGCGACCACCACGATCGTCGCCGGCTGCTCGGCCGTGCGCGCGGCGCGCACGGCCTGGGCGAACGCCCACGCGCCGCTGTCCGAGGTCCCGACCACGTACTGCGCCACCACCCGCGGCGAGAGCGCCAGCGAGGCCCGCAACGCCTGCGGCACCAGGCCGATGTTCATCCGCTCGTTCGGATCGAGCCCCGGCATCGAGGTGACGTACAGATCGGTGATCGAGTCTCGCGCCCGGACGTAGTCGCCGCCGGTGAGCTGCCAGAGCGAGGTGAGCGCCCGGTGCGCCGCCGAGGCGAACAGGTCCGTCAAGCCGACCGGCGAATCGAGGCCGAACTCGCGCTTCCAGTCCTCCGGCTTGGTGCGCCCGTCCTCGCTCCGGTTCGGGTAGCGGAAGAACAGGCGCGTCACCTCCTCGCGCGTCAATTCGGGATGCGGCACGGCGAGGAAGGCTCGTCCCCTCCGGGAGGGCGGCAGGAAGCGGGGGTTGGCGCTGTACTCCCCGGCGATGACGAAGACCCGTCGGCGCATGGCGCCCTCGTAAACCACGCTTATCGTCCGGGAGGAAGCGGCCACTCGCCGCCGTAGGGCGGCGGTGTGTTTTTTAGGGCGGCGCTGTGTTTTTTCCCCTTGCATCCCTCTCGCCGGAGCGGCATCGAATGCGGCTGCGTCCTGCGCCTGGAGCCTCCCCAGCATGTGGATCGTCCGGCTCGCCCTCCGACGTCCGTACACGATCGCCGTGCTCTGCTCGCTGATCGCCATCTTCGGGCTGCTCTCCACCAGCCGGATGAAGACGGACATCCTGCCCGCCATCGACATCCCGGTGGTCATCGTGGTCTGGAACTACCCGGGCCTGTCCGCCGAGGACATGGAACGGCGCGTCGTGTTCATCAGCGAGCGCGCCATGTCGACCACGGTGAGCGGCATCCAGCGCATCGACTCGCAGTCGATGAGCGGCCTGGGCATCCTCAAGGTCTACTTCGAGCCGGGCAGCGACATCGGCGGCGCCATCGCGCAGATCGTCTCGGTGTCGCTGACCGCCAGCCGGATCATGCCGCCGGGCATCACCCCGCCCAGCATCATCCGGTACAACGCCAGCAACGTCCCGGTCGCGCAGCTCACCATCTCCAGCAAGACGCTCAGTGAGCAGGAGCTGTTCGACTACTCGCTGAACTTCATCCGGCTGCGGCTGTTCACCATCCCGGGCCTCGCCACGCCCGCGCCCTTCGGCGGCAAGTCGCGGCAGATCATGGTGGACATCGACCCCGCCCGGGTGGCCGCGAAGGGACTCGCGCCGAGCGACGTGGTGCAGGCGGTGCTGGCGAGCAACGTGCTGGTGCCGGCGGGCTCGGCGCAGATCGGCGGCACGCAGTACGACGTGAAGCTGAACTCGAGCCCCGACTCGGTGAAGGCGTTCAACGACCTGCCGGTGAAGGCGGTCGAGGGCGCCACGGTGGTGCTCGGGGACGTGGCGCGGGTCCGCGACGGATACGCGGTACAGGAGAACATCGTCCGGGTGGATGGCCGCCGCGCCACGTACCTCGCCATCTTGAAGAAGGCCGACGCCAGCACGCTGGCTGTGGTGGAGGGCGCTCGCGAGCAGCTGCCCGTCATCAAGCAGGTCGCCCCCGAGGGGATGGAGCTGAAGGTCGACTTCGACCAGTCGGTGTTCGTGCGCGCGGCGATCACCAACGTGCTGCACGAGGCGCTCACCGCATCGGTCCTCGTCTCGCTGATGATCCTCTTCTTCCTCGGGAGCTGGCGAGGCGCGGTGATCGTCGGCACCAGCATCCCGCTGGCCATCCTGGTCGGCCTGGTCGGCCTGTTCCTGGGCGGGCACACGCTGAATCTCATGACCCTGGGCGGCCTGGCGCTGGCGATCGGGATGCTGGTGGACGACGCGACGGTCGGGATCGAGAGCATCCACCGCAACCTGCACGAGGGGAAACGCCTCACCGTCGCCATCCTCGACGGGAGCCAGCAGATCGCGCTGCCGGCGCTCGCGGCCACGCTCACCATCTGCGTGGTCTTCTTCCCGGTGGTGCTGCTCGAAGGGCCGGCGCGGTTCCTCTTCAGCCCGCTCGCGCTGGGCGTGGTCATCTCCATGCTCGCCTCGTACCTGCTCTCGCGCACGCTGGTCCCGACGCTTTCGCGCCTCCTCATGGAAAAGGAGGACTTGCACTACCGGGGCGAGGGGTTCGCCGCTCGGTTCAACCGCTGGCGCGACGCACGGTTCTCCCGTGTCCAGCAGGCGTACGGCCGCGCGCTGTCGGCCGTCCTGGCGCACCGCGGGATGGTCCTCGGGGCCGGCGCCCTGGTCTTTCTGTGCACCGCGGCGTTGCCCTTCGTGGTGGGGCTCGATTTCTTCCCCACCGTCGACGCCGGGCAGATGCGGCTGCACTACCGGGCGCCGATCGGCACTCGCGTCGAGGAGACGGAACGCCAGGTGGCGCGGCTCGAGCAGCGCATCCGGGAGATCGTCCCGCCGGCCGAGTTGCAGACCATCAACTCCATGATCGGGATGCCCATTTCGTACAACCACGCCTTCGTGCAGACCGACAACACCGGCAGCCAGGACGCGGACGTGCTCATCGCGCTGAAGGCAAATCACGCGCCCACCGAGAAGTACATGGAGCGCATCCGGCGCGAGCTGCCCGACGAGTTCCCCGGCTCGAACCTCTATTTCCAGCCGGCGGACATCGTCAGCCAGGTGCTGAACTTCGGCCTCTCGGCTCCCATCGACGTGCAGATCGAAGGATCGGACGTCGAGCAGAGCTTCGGGATCGCGCGCGAGCTGGTCCGACGCATCCGCGGGATCCCGGGGGCGAGCGACGTGCGCATTCCGCAGATCCTGGCGCACCCGGCCCTGGCGGTGGACGTGGATCGGGCGCGGGCGGCGCAGATCGGGGTGACCGAACGCGACGTGGCCAACAACCTGCTCGTGTCGCTCAGCTCCAGCTCCTTGGTGGCGCCTTCGTTCTGGATCAACCCGAAGAACAACGTGAACTACCCCGTCGTGGTGCAGACGCCGCTGCGGCAGATCGACTCGGTGCCTTCGCTGCTCGGCACTCCGCTGGGCCGCAACGCGCAGCTGATCAATTCGTCGCGTCCCGGCGACGAGCCGGCGGGCGGCGCCTCCTATCTCGGGGCGGTGGCGCGCCTGCGGCCGGACAGCGGCCTGGCGATGATCAACCACGTTTCCGTGCAGCGGATCGTCGACGTGCAGGCGTCCGCCAGCGGGCGCGACCTGGGCGGCGTGACGCGCGACATCCAGAAGGCGATCGACTCGCTGCCGCAGCTGCCCAAGGCGACGCGCGTCCACATCCGCGGGCAGAGCGAGAGCATGTTCGCCGCGTTCGGCCGGCTGGGGGTGGGGCTCATCCTGGCGATCGCGCTCGTCTATCTGCTGCTGGTGGTGCTGTTCCAGTCCTTCCTCGACCCGTTCATCATCCTGGTGGCGGTGCCCGGCGCGCTGATCGGCATCCTCTGGATGCTGGCCGCGACCGGGACCACGTTGAACGTCGAGTCCTTCATGGGAGCGATCATGGCGGTGGGAATCGCCACCTCGAACAGCATCCTCTTGGTGAGCGCCGCGAACGACGCGCGCGTGGCGCAAAAGATGGACGTGCTCGAGGCGGCCATCGAGGCCGGCAGGACGCGCCTGCGGCCGGTGCTGATGACCGCGCTGGCGATGATCCTCGGCATGGTCCCCATGGCGCTGGCCATCGGCGAGGGCGGCGAGCAGAACGCGCCGCTGGGCCGCGCCGTGATCGGCGGCCTGATCGTCGCCACCTTCGTGACCTTGTTCGTGGTCCCCGCCGTCTACACCCTCTTGCGCCGGGCGCCGCCCAGCGCGTACCAGCTGGACGAGAAGTTCGCCGCCGAGAGCAGCGGCGCCGCCTCGGAGGCTTCGCATGTCTGACGAGAACCGCACCGGGGGGCCCCCGCCGCGAGGCGCGGTGGTCCGGACCACCAGCGTCGTGCTGGTGCTCGCCGCCGCGGCGGCGACCGCGGTCCTGTTCGTCCGCGAGCATCGCGCCAACGCCCGCCAGGTCGAGCAGCTCCATCACGACCTGGAGCGCGGGCCCGTGGTCCGTACCGCGCGCGTGAAGCTGGCGCCCGCGGAGCGGGTGGTCTCCCTCCCCGCCGAGGTGCGCGCCGATCGGCGCGCGGTGCTGTACGCCAAGGTGAGCGGGTACGTGAAGCGCGTGCTGGTCGATCGGGGCGACAGGGTCAAGGAAGGGCAGCAGCTCGCCGTCCTCGAGTCGCCCGATCTCGAGGCGCAGGTCGCCGCCGCCCAGGCCGAGGTGACGCTGCGCCGGCAGCAGCTGGATCGCGCGTTGCGACTGGTGGGCCGGTCGATGTCGCAGAACGATCGCGAGCAGGCGGAGGAGGCGGTCAAGGTCGCGCAATCGGCGCTGGACCGCGCCCGGGTGATGAAGGGATACGACACGCTGCGCGCGCCCTTCGACGGAACCGTGGTGGCGCGCTACGCGGACCCGGGCACGCTGCTGCCGGCGGCCACGGGCTCCACGACCAGCGCGCAGCCGCTCCTCGAGGTGGCGCAGCTCGACCGGCTGCGTATCGCTCTCCATCTCGGGCAGGACGACGCGGCGCGGGTGCGCGTGGGCGATGCGGTGTCGCTGCAGATCGAACCGGGCCGGCCGGCCCTGGTGGCGCGCATCTCGCGCGTCTCGCGGAGCCTCGATGCGCGCACGCGCACGATGCTGTGCGAGATCGACGTGCCGAATCCGCCCGAGGGCCTCTATCCCGGTGCTTTCGTGCAGGCTTCGCTCTCCCTGCGCGGCGAACCGCTGCCGCTCATCCCGGCGGAAGCGCTGGTCTCGCAGGCGGGGCAACTCTACGTGGCCATGGTGCAGGACGGCCACGTGAAGCTGCAGCGCGTGCGGCTGGGGCACGACGACGGCGCCACGGTGGAAGTGCTGGAGGGGCTCCGGGGCGGGGAGTACGTCGCGATCAACCTGAGCACGGACGTGGCGGACGGGTCGCCCGTCCGGGTGCAGGAGGCTCCCGAGGCGCGGACGCCCTGACAGGCTGCGTCCCGGTCGGCAAGCAGTCGAGCGCCAGCAGCGCTTCGGTCGTCTGACCACCCCGCCGCACGTGTTGCAGGTACCGTCGCGAAGGGACGCGTGCCTTCAGCGGACAATCGGACCGCAATCTCGCTTGTCTTGTTTTCCCTCCACGCGCATTTCTCCCACGAAAGGAGAGGCGCACCATGGATCACACCACGCACGAGCAGCACGACCATCAACACGGGCCGGGCTGCGGTCATCGCGCCATCCAGCACGAAGGACACACCGACTACCTGCACGACGGGCACCTGCACCACACGCACGGCGGCCACGTCGACGAATGCGCGGTCGAGTCATCGGGCGAGAACGCGGACTCGTGCACGCCTCAGCACGCCTGCGGCGGGCACGACAAAGCTCACACGCATGGTCCCGGCTGTGGGCATGAGGCGGTGCCCCACGGCGACCACCTCGATTATCTGGTGAGCGGGCATCTCCACAGCCCCCACGGCCAGCATTGCGATGACCACGGAGCGCTCACGGTCAGCTGATTTGGCGAATCAGACGTCCGCCATCACATGCTCGGCCAGGGCGCTGCGCACGCTCGGTGGTCGGCAACGACGCTCGGCTGGGCCATCTTCTTCTCACCGCACGCCACGGACGAGGCGAGCGTGCTGCTCTGCTATGGCTTGCGGCGGAGTTGCTTCAGCTCGGACAGGATGCGCTGCGAGTACTTCGCAAACAGCTGCCCCACGTGCGCCCAATCGCTGGGCTCGTGAAGCGTCCCCTCTGAGCGCACCGCGTAGTCAACTGCGCCCTCGAGCTCCTTCAGCTCCGTCTCGGTCAACCTGGGCACGGACGTCCCGGCCGGTGCTCCCGTACGGGCATCGACATTGATAGTTGCAATGGGATATCGCGGATGCGCGGCCGAGAGGCGGTGATTAGGTGTTTTCAAGAGTGCACAAGAGCGCCTTGCGGCCTGCAGCACCGGTCGACGCGCTCCAGCCCTCGAGTATGGAACAACTAGCGCTATTTGGGAGACTCTGTGGAAGATGACGGAAAACGTGGTCTCGTCGGAGTCGTCGTAACTGTCGTGGCCGGGCGTCGGAACCGTTCCCGAGTGGTCTTCGATGACGTTAAGAGATCCAGAGGGGGGTGGACGACCGTGCGGCTGTATACGTGGAAGGAGCTGCCTTCCGATGGTCTCCATAGCCTGGAGTTTACCGAGAAGGATCTCGCAGACATTGGGCTCGCGTTATTGGTTCGCTTGGTCTCCCCTCAAAGCCGTGCACACCGCCCTGGGCACAAGATACGCACAAAGAAACCGGCGCGGTAACAGCCACGGTACGCATGCGCTTCCTGCGTCCGCCCCAAGTGGCGAGGGGAGAGACCGAGGAGGTCCGACACTCTTGCAGACAGGGTGCACGCCCAGCTTGAGGGATTTCTACCGGGTCTGGATGAACCTGAGGCGATTTCGATCACTTGCGCGCGGGGCTTCACGTCAGGTGTGCCGTAGGATCTGACGGCGGAAGGGCACGCTGTCCGGCGTCCTTCGTGTACCCCGCTGCGCTGCGCGGTATCCGCGGTCGAGACGTAGTTCAACCGGTTGAACCGCCGGGCTCCATTGTGCGGCGGAGATAGAGAGGTCATGCGCGAGGTTTTCCTTCGGGGCTGCAAAATGCCGAAGTGATTTTTTGCGCCCGATGCCGGATGGGAAATCAGACGCCTGCACACCGCAGCTGCACCAGGCCGGACGGGAAGGTCTTTGCCTCGACCAGGCGGAGCGGCAGCTCGGGGAGCCCGGTAACCCTGCGATTAGGTCTGGCGCGATGCGCGCGACGATGTCCGGCGCGTTGGCGGCCGCCCTGGGGTTCACCCGCGCCGAGTTGGCACACTGAGTTGCGTATGGTGTCCCTCGAACCTCCCTCGAACCTCCCGAAATGTCCCGACGCAGGAACAGGTGCGCCCGTACGCCGCAGTCGCGTGTAGAGTTGCACCCGCCCCGGTGTGCTAGGTTGCGCCCCCACGACTGGGAGGAAGACCCATGCGGATCATCTTCGCGGCGCTGTACGCCATGCTCGCCCTGGCTCCGGTGGCGGCGCGCGCCAAGGATACGGTGCGGATTGCGTTCGTCGGCCCGCTGACCGGCGGCAATTCGGCGATCGGCCTGGGAGGGCGCAACTCGGCGGACCTGGCGGTCAAGCTGCGCAACCAGGATGCGAAGGCGAAGTACACCTACGACTTGGTGGTGCTCGACGACGAGTGCAAGCCGGATACCGGCGTGCAGGTGGCCACCAAGGCCGGGTCGGACCGCACCGTGATCGCGGGCGTCACGCACTACTGCTCGGTGGTGGCGATGGCGACGGTGGACACCTACCACCGCTTCGGCCTGCCGGTCGTGGTGTGGGGCGCGGTGCTGCCCGACATCACCTACGCGAACGACTTCAAGGAGATCCACCGCGTCAACGGGACGATGATCAACCAGAACGAGACCAACGCGAAGTTCATCACCGACCACGGCTACAAGAGGGTCGCGATCATCCACGACACCACCGATTACGGGAAGGGCCACGACAAGTACTTCACCCAGTTCTTCACCAAGGGCGGCGGGAAGGTGGTCATCGACCTGGGCGTCACGGCGGACCAGCAGGACTTCACCGCCGAGCTGACCCAGGTCAAGGCGCAGAACCCCGAGGTGCTCTACTTCGGCGGCCTGACGCCGATCGGCGTGCGCATCCGCGCGCAGATGGACAAGCTGGGCTTGGGCGCCCAGTTCGACGGCACCTCCGGCATCGTGAACGACGACTTCATCAAGGCGCTGGGCCCGCTCGCCGAGGGCGTGCTCGCCTTCCGCGAGGGCGCGCCCGCCGAGAAGCTTCCCGGCGGCAAGAAGTTCCTCGAGGACTACAACAAGCAGGGCTACACCAACCCGCCCGAGGCGTACGGGCCGTTCGCCTTCGCCGGCGCGCAGCTGATGATGGACGCCATCGAGAAAGTGGGCCCCGACCGCAAGAAGATCATCGCCGAGCTGGCCAAGGTGAAGGACGTGGACACCATCGTCGGCAAGGTGACCTTCGACGACCACGGCCAGAACACGGTCCCGGTGATCACCAAGTACGTCGTGCAGGACGGCAAGTGGGTCCTGTGGGAGGACAGCGAGTACGCCGGCGGCAAGCGCAAGCTGCGCGGGAAGTAGCCATGTCGCTGGCCCTCCTCGGCCAGTACGTCATGAACGGCGTGATGCTGGGCATGATGTACGCGCTGGTCGCCGTGGGGTTCACGCTGTTTTTCGGCGTCCTGGACATCATCCAGTTTTCCCACGGCGACGTGCTCGCCTTCGGCGCCTTCGTGGCGCTCGCGGTCTGGGCGGCGCTGGTGAAGCTCGGCGTCGCCATGCCCGCCGTCCAGCTCGTCGCCGTGGTGGTGTTCTCCGCCCTGGCCACGGCCGCCGTGGGCGCGCTGGTGGCGCGCTTCGTCGTCCTGCCGCTCAAGGGCGCACCGTCGCTCAACGTGCTGCTCGTCACCCTCATGATGGGCACCGTGCTGCGCGAGGCGATCCGCCTCTTCTACCCGGGCGGGTCGCAGCCGCAGAGGTTCCCGGCGCTCCTGCCCACCACCGGCTACGACCTCGGCGGGTTCAACCTGCGCCTCGACAACCTGATCCTGCTGGCGGCCGGCGCGCTGCTCATCGCCGGCACCCACCTGTTCATCACCCGCACGCGCCTCGGGCTCGCCATCCGCGCGGTGGCGCAGGACGAGGAGACGGCGCGCACCATGGGCATCGACTTCCGCGCCGTGGTCCTCTTCACCTTCGGCCTCGGCTCGGCGCTGGCCGCGTTCGCCGGCGTGATGGACGGGCTCTACTACAACGAGGTGTACTACGGGATGGGCTTGCTCCTCGGCGTGATCGGGTTCGCCTCCGCGATCATCGGCGGGCTCGGCAACCTCTACGGCGCGGTCCTCGGCGGCTTCCTCTTCGCCGCGCTGCAGACCATCGGCGCCGTCGCGCTGCCCTTCGCCAGCGCGTACAAGGACGTGTTCGCCTTCGCGGTCGTGATCGTGCTGATGGCCGTCCGGCCCACCGGCCTCATCGGCGAGCGCGCGAGCGAGCGCGTATGACCCGGCTGCGCGGTGCAATGGGCGCGGCGGCGGTCGCTGCCTTGTGCGCGCTCTACGCCTGGGCGTTCCTGCGCGCGGAATCGCAGCGCTCCCTGGCCCTGCTCGTGCTCGTGGGCGTTGCCGTGGGCGCGGTGGCGACGCGCACGCGGCTGCTCGAGAAGCTGCCGCCGGCGCCGGAGCGGCTCACGCAGTCGTTCGCGCTGCTCGCCGTGACGGGGCTGTGCATCGCGCTGCACGAGGATGACTTCTCGTTGCTGCTCGTTGCGCGCGTGCTGATCGTGGTGCTGGCCTGCCTGGGGCTGCACATCCAGCTCGGGTACGCCGGAGTGCTCAACTTCGCCGGTGCGTCCTTCTTCGGCGTCGGCGGATACACGGCGGCCGTGCTCACGCGCGCGACTGGATTGCCGCACCTCCTGGTGCTCCTCGCCGGAGGAGCCATGGCCGCCGTGATCGGCACGTTGATCGTGGTGCCGGTGCTCCGCACGCGCGGCCATTACGCGGCCCTCGTCACCATCGCCTTCGCGCTGCTCTTCCGCACCTTCCTCGAGGTGAACGACTCGCTGGGCGGCCCGCAGGGCCTCAAGCTCAAGGAGATCCGGATCGGTCCGTGGCGCTTCAACGACCCGGTCGAGCTGGGTCCCTTCTCGGGCTCCTTCTACCTGAACTACCTGGCGCTGCTCCTCGTGCTGCTCGCGCTCGGCTGGATCCTCGTGCAGCGTCTGGAGCGCTCCTGGATCGGGATCGACCTCGATGCCGTCCGCCTGGACGAGACGGCGGCCTCCACGTTCGGGATCGACGTCGCGCGCTGGAAGACCGTAGCCTTCACGCTGGGCAACTTCCTCGCCGGCGTGGCGGGCGCGGCCTCCGCGCACATGGTCGGGTTCATCGCCCCGAACAACTACAGCTTCGGCGAGTCGCTGGTCCTGGTCTCCATCCTGCTGCTCGGCGGGGTGGGGAACGCCTGGGGCGTCGCCCTCGCCGCCGCCATCGTGGTCATCCTGCCGGAGAAGCTGCAGGTCCTCCAGGAGTACCGGTTCCTGCTCTACGCGGGGATGGTCGTGCTCATCCTCATCTTCCGCCCGGTCGGCCTGCTCCCGCGCCGGATGCGCCGGCTCCTGGACACCGCATGACCGTACCGCTGCTCCAGTGCGAGAAGCTGACCAGGCGCTTCGGCGGGGTGGTCGCGCTCGACGGGCTCGATCTGCAGCTGGACGAAGGCCGCGTGCTGGGCCTGATCGGACCCAACGGGTCCGGCAAGACGACCTTCTTCAACGTCCTCACCGGCCTCTTCCCGCCCAGCGCCGGCGAGATCGAGTTCGCCGCCTCGCGCATCACCGGCCTGCGCCCGCAGGCCGTCTACCGCGCGGGGATCGCCCGCACGTTCCAGCGCTCGCGGCTTTGCCTGCCGCTGTCCATCTTCGACAACCTGATGATCGGCAACCACCAGCGCCTCGACCACGGGCTCTGGTTCAACCTCGTCCGCCGCCGCGCTCTTCGCCGCCAGGTGGAAGAGGCGCAGGCCGATGCGCGCGAGCTCCTGCGCACCTTCGACGAGCCGCTCGCCGCGCGCCTCCTCGACCCGGTCTCGCGCGTGCCGATGATCGACCGCCGCCGCATCGAGATCTGCCGCGCGCTGATCAGCCGGCCGCGCCTGCTGCTGCTCGACGAGCCCTCCGCCGGCATGACGCTCGAGGAGACGCAGCGCTTGATGGACGACCTGCTGCTGGTCAAGCGCCGCATGCCGGGGCTCACCATCATCCTCATCGAGCACGAGATGAGCGTCATCGAGCGCATCACCGAGCGGTGCGTGGTGCTCAACTACGGGCGCAAGATCGCCGAGGGCGCCTACGCCGAGGTGGCGCGCGACCCGCAAGTCAGGCAAGCCTACCTGGGGCTGGAGTGATGTCCGAAGGGCTGCGCGTCGAAGGGCTGTACACCGCGTACGACCGCGCGGACGTCCTGGAGGACGTCACCGTGACGGTCGAGCCGGGCAGCATCACCTGCCTGCTCGGCTCGAACGGCTCGGGGAAGACCACGCTCATCCGCTCCATCCTCGGGCTCACGCCGCCACGCCGCGGACGGGTGCTGTTCGGCGATCGCGATCTGACCCGCCTGCCCACCCACGGCATCGTCGCCCTGGGCATTGCCGCCATCCCCGAGGGCCGCAAGGTGTTCCCACGCTGCACGGTGCTGGAGAACCTGCTGCTCGGGGCGTATCTGGAGCGGGACGCCAAGGTCATCCGGCAACGGCTGGAGCGCGTGTTCGCCGTGTTCCCCCGCCTCGCCGAGCGGCGCGAGCAGCTCGCCGGGACTATGTCGGGAGGCGAACAAGCGATGGTATCCATCGGGCGGGGGCTGATGGGCGCGCCCAAGCTGCTCCTGGTGGACGAGCCCTCGCTGGGCCTCTCGCCGCTCCTGGTCAAGGAGAACTTCGCCGTGATCCGCCGCATCAACGAGCAGGGCGTGACCGTCTTCCTGGTCGAGCAGAACGTGCACCAGACCCTCGGCATCGCCCACCGCGGCTACGTCCTCTCGAAGGGCAGGGTGGTGGCTCGAGGCACCGCGCAAGACCTGCTTGCGAACGAGCAGGTCCGCGAGGCCTACTTCGGGGAGGGCGCGAGATGAACGCCGTCACGCTGACGCAGGAGTTGGTGCGCATGCGCACGGTCAACCCGGTCGATCCGGAGCGGCCGGCCGCCGAGCGCGTGGGCAAGCTGCTCGAGGACGCCGGCTGGTCCGTGGCGCTGCACGAGTTCGCGCCCGGGCGGGCCAGCGTGGTCGCGCGCCGCGCAGGCGCCTCCGACGAGCCGCCGCTCTGCTTCGCGGGCCACCTCGATACGGTGCCCCTCGGCGCGGCGCCCTGGGGCCACGACCCCTTCGGCGGGGAGCTCGCCGGCGACAAGCTCTACGGCCGCGGCGCGAGCGACATGAAGAGCGGCGTGGCCGCCATCGTGGCCGCCGCGCTGCAGCTGTCCCGCGCCCGCCTGCGCGGACCGGGCATGACCGTGGTGCTGGTGGCGGGCGAGGAGACCGGCTGCGAGGGAGCCGCGCACCTGGCGCGCACTCCGGGCGCCCTGGGCCGCGCCGGCGCGCTGGTCGTCGCGGAGCCGACCGACAACCGGCCCGTCATCGGTCACAAGGGGGCGCTCTGGTTGCGCGCTCGCGTCCGCGGCGTGACGGCGCATGGGTCGATGCCGGAGCGGGGCGTCAACGCCGTGGTCAAGGCCGCCCGCGCGGTGCTCAAGCTCGCCGACCTCCGTTTCGACGTCGCCCCCGACCCGTTGCTCGGCGCGCCGACCGTCAACGTCGGCACCTTCTCGGGCGGGCTGAACGTCAACTCGGTGCCGGACGAAGCCGTGATCGGCATCGACCTGCGGACCATCCCCGCGCAGCGGCACGCCCAGGTGCGCGCGCAGCTCGCGGCTCTTCTCGGGCCCGAGGTCGAGCTGCTCCCCATCGTCGATCTGGAAGGCGTGCGGACCGACGAGAGCGACCCGTTCGTGCAGCAGGTCCTCCAGGTCGTTCGCGAGGTCGCGGGCGAGAAGGTCCGGCCCGGCTCCGCCACCTACTTCACCGACGCGAGCGTGCTCACTCCCGCCTACGGCGGCGTGCCCACCGTGGTGCTGGGGCCGGGCGAGATGGCCCTCTGCCACCAGACGGACGAGTGGTGCTCGGTGGCGCGCATCGAGCAGGCGGTGGAAGCCTACCTGCGCATCGCGCGGGGCTGGTGCGGGGCATGAGCGCGCCGCACGAGCTGTCCGTCGCCCTGGTGCTCGAGCGCCTCGCCCGGCGCGAGCTGACCGCCGAGGAGCTGGTCCGCTCTTGCCTGGCGCGCATCGCCGAGAGGGAGCCCCGGGTCCAGGCATGGGAGATCCTGGCCGCCGATGCGGCCGACCAGGCGCGACGGATCGACGCGCAACCTCACCGCCCGCTTCTCGGCGGGCTGCCGGTCGGCATCAAGGACCTGATCGAAACGGCCGATCTCCCGACCACCTACGGCAGCCCGATCTACGCCGGCCACCGCCCGAAGGCGGACGCGGCGTGCGTCGCCGCTCTGCGCGCCGCGGGTGCCGTGATCCTGGGGAAGACCGTCACCACCGAGTTCGCCGCCTACCGCGGCGGGAAGACCCGGAATCCGCGCGACCCTGCCCGGACACCCGGCGGATCGTCGAGCGGCTCGGCCGCGGCGGTGGCGGATCGAATGGTCCCGGCGGCGCTCGGTTCGCAGACCGCCGGGTCCGTGATCCGACCCGCCTCTTTCTGCGGCGTGGTCGGCTGGAAGCCCAGCTTCGGGACGTATGACCTGCGCGGCGTGCACCCGCTGGCGCCGTCCCTCGACACGTTGGGCTTCTTCGTCCGGAAGGTCGCGGACGTGCCCTGGATCGCTGCCGCGCTGTCCGGAGCGCCGCGCCCCGCGGCGATCGCGGAGCTGACGCGCGCACCGCGCCTGGGCTTCTGCCGCACCGATCAGTGGCCGAAAGCGGAACCCGCCACGCAGCGGCTCGTCGAGCAAGCCGCTGCGCGTGTCGAGCGCGCGGGCGGCGAGGTGCGCGAAGTGGAGGCATTCGCCGGGCTGGCCGATACGCAGGCCGCGATCATGTCGGCCGAGGCGGCGGCCACCATGCGCGTCGAGCGGGAACGGCACGATGCCCAGCTCAGCGACCGGTTCCGTGCCTTCCTGCTCGAAGGGGAGCAGTGCACGCCCCAGCGGCTGCGCGAGGCGCGCGAACGGGCCCGGGACGGGCGCCACGAGGCGTTTCGCGTCTTCGCCGAGCTGGATGCCCTGCTCACCCCCGCTGCGGCAGGCGAGGCGCCGGCCGGCCTCGAGAGCACCGGCGATCCGGCATTCTGCCGCGCGTGGACGTTGCTCGGCTGCCCCTGCATCTCGCTGCCGCTGCTCACCGGCCCCGCGGGGCTGCCGGTGGGCTTGCAACTGGTCGGGGCGCCGGGCACGGACGATCGGCTGCTCGCCGTCGCAGCTTGGGTGGAACGCGAGCTCCCAGCGGCTGCCGTATTCGGCGGCGCTGCGCCTTTCTGAGCGCGGACTCGTCCTATTGAGCGCTCCAGATCGTCGAGGCCAGCACGCGCCCGCTGGACCGCTCCTGGATGAACACGACCAGCCGCGCCGCGCGCGCGCCGAGATCCACGTCGCCGGACCAGCCGCCCTGATCGACGCCGCCGATGCGCCGCAGCTCACGCACCACCTGCACGTGGGACAAGTGTGCGGCCCGCGTTCTCGCCCCGCGCCACGCGTGCGGCTGGTGGGTCCTCGGGGATTCGGTGACACCATACGCAACTCGTCGTGCCAACTCTGCCGACTAGCCTGTGTCGGACCGTTCCGCGGTGATGCAATTGTCCGGTGGATGCGCGCGGCGACGTCCCCGCCGGCGCGTTGTCAGCTGCCCTGGTGAGTTTAGTTGGTCAGGCCGAAATGGCATACTGAGTTGCGTATGGTGTCCCCGAATGTCCCCGAATGTCCCCGTGGAAGGCGCGCCACAAGGTAAACCAAACGTTCAGGACCACGCGTGTGAAGGACAACGATGGCGTTGTCTTGGA
>Ga0137409_10002938_pt1 | contig 18113 bp, 15 predicted proteins | sample CZODoug1_16funga_FD_122059 | JGI IMG/M metagenome (GOLD analysis project Ga0137409, IMG submission 122059) | Vadose zone soil fungal communities from Angelo Coast Range Reserve, California, USA - CZODoug1_16fungal (Hybrid Assembly) | ecosystem: Environmental > Terrestrial > Soil > Vadose zone... | reverse complement strand
GTTCCGTTCGAAATGACAGAATGGGCAACGCGCACATCTAGCGGGGAAGCTGAGGCTGGCCGGCGTTCTTCCAGGCGGTAAGCCAGAAGGAGCCGACGTCGGTGGAGGCGTCTGAAAGCTGGCGAATCAGGATTGCGGCGGCCTGATTGTAAAAGCGATCGTAGTATTCGTCGGTGTAAGAGTTGAGGCCGCGGCGCGAATTGCGGTCGGCGAAGAGAATAGTTTCGAGCCAACTGTGGGAACGAAGGCAGGCTTCGAAGGCGTAGTCAGTTGGATCGGAGATGAACATGGCGTCGTTGGGACGCATGGGGAAGAACGAGCTATAGCGCTCGATGAGGGTGGTGCCGAAGCGGTCGTTAACGCCGAGCTGGCCGGTGAGTCTGCCGTCGTTGTTGTCCGTGGTGTTGAAGGGGTCGTGTGCTGCGGCGACGTAATTAGCGAGGATGGCGGCATAGAGGCGCGCTTCGTCCCATTTTCCGCCACGCATGGCGTTGGTGAGTTTTTCGCTGTAGACGCCGATTTGCCAGGGGAGCAAGCCGTTGGCTTCGAGCTTTGCGCGGCCGAATTTCAAGACCGCGGCTTTGTATTCGCGCGGCAGCGCTTCGAACGGGAAGCGGCCGTATTTTTCGAGGACGAGATATTGTGTGCGGCGCTCCGTGGGAGTCTTGACGGCGGAAGCGAGCGGATCGTTAACGTGCTGGAGGAGAAAGCCGCGGCTGCCTTCGAAAAATGGGCGGACATCTTGCGGAAGAGTTTCGATGGCGCGGTTGACGATGAGTTTATTGGCGTTGTCGCCCCAAGCGCGAGATTGAGAAGGAAAAAAGAGCGCGAGCAGGACTGCTGCAACGAGCAGAACGCCAAGCGAACGAAACCAGGAGACCCATACGGCGCGGAAGAGCACGCGATATCCTCGCACTATTTGGCCGGAGGCGGATTGAGCGTACTTCGCTTCCGGCTGTAAAAGAAATAGATTACAAGTCCGATGAGCAACCAACCAAGAAATCGGAGCCAATTCATAATAGGCAGGCCTGCCATCAGGAGCAAGCAGGTAAGGATGGTGAGGATGGGAGCGAGCGGGCCGCCGGGCGCGCGGAAGGCGCGGTGACGGTTTGGTTCGCGGTAGCGAAGGATGAGGACGCCGGCCGCGACGAGCGCGAATGCGAAAAGCGTACCAATGTTGGCGAGGTCACCGAGTGTGCCGATATCGAGAAGTCCGGCGGGGACGCCGACGACGAATCCCGCGACCCATGTGGAGAAATCTGGCGTCAGATAGGTGCGGTGAACGCGGCTGAAAATTTTGGGGAAGAGGCCATCGCGTGACATGGCGAACCAGACGCGCGCCTGGCCGATTTGGAAGACGAGAAGGGACGAGATCATACCCATGAGCGCGCCGATGAGGACGATGAGGCGGAGATTGGAGATGTGGAGTTTCTTGAGGGTGTTGACGACGGGTGCGGCGTTGTCGAGGAGAGTTTCCCATTTGACGAGGCCGGTGAGGACGACCACGACGCCGATGTAGAGAATAGTGCAGATGATGAGCGTGGCGATGATGCCGCGGGGCAAATCGCGCTGAGGATTCTTACATTCCTCGGCGGCGGTGGAGACGGAATCGAACCCGATGTACGTGAAGAAGACGATGGAACCACCGGTGAGAATACCGGGCCAGCCGTTTGGAGCGAAGGGATGCCAGTTTGACGTGTGAATAAATCTTGATGCGAACGTGATAAAGGCGAGGATAGCGATGATTTTGACCATCACCATCAGATTGTTTGTGTTGGCGGATTCTTTTATGCCGCGGACGAGAATTACGGTGAGCAACATGACGATGATGAATGCCGGCCAGTTGAAGCCGAAATGCCAGCCCGGGCCGTAGATCATGTTGCCTTGCAGATCGGGAAGGCCGCTGGGGAGATAGGCGGGCGAGATCCATTTGGGGTCGGGATGTAAGCCGAACCAGTCGAGGAGGTCGACCAGATGCGCGGAAAAACCGACGCTGACGGCCATGTTGCTGACCGCGTATTCGAGAATTAAATCCCAGCCGATAATCCAGGCGATGAGTTCGCCCATGGTGGCGTAGGTGTATGTGTACGCGCTGCCAGCGATGGGAATCATAGCGGCGAGTTCGGCGTAGCAGACAGAGGCGAAGCCGCAGGCGATGGCGACGAGGACGAATGAGAGCGCAATGGCCGGGCCAGCGCCCGGGCGGCCGAAAGATGCGTTGTGGTGGATCAGGTATTGCAGGAGCGGGGCGTTGAGGATGGACGAGGTCTGAAACTTTTGGCCGGCGATCGCGGTACCGACGATGGTGAAAATGCCGGAGCCGATGACGGCGCCGATGCCGAGGGACGTAAGGCTTAGCCAGCCGAGGGATTTCTTGAGGCGGAGTTCGGCGCTTTCACAATCGGAAATGAGTTGGTCGATATTCTTACGGCGAAACAGGGATGAAGGCACTCAGAGTCTCCGAGCGCATCCGGGCAACGAGAAATTTTCCCCTGCCTGCCGGATACGATGATCAGTGCGGGGACACTTTATCGTGATAGAGGCGGAGGCGCAACTTTATGCCATCCGCTGGTTTTAGACGGCTGGCGAAGCTAAAGTAGCCACAGAAGATGGGCGGTGTTCGAAAAGATTGCTAATGGCATTTGTTGGACCGTCGTGGTCATCCTGGGCCTCTTTTTCCTGGTGGCTCTTGCAGGCTGAATTATCTATCTAATATTTGGGCTCGCATGGCTGTTTGCCTATTCCGATTTGCCGTGGTGGGTTCTTTTGCCGACTGCGATCACTTTGTTTTCGGGAATTACCTACCTGTTTGTAACAAATTCCAGCAGACGAGTCCGACCAAACCGAAAATTTCTCGATTGACGTAAATCAGCCTCTTAGGCTGGTTGAAGTTGGGCGTAGCGCTCGACGAATTTTTTTGTGCCGCGGCCGGGGAAGCTGACGGAGAGGCGGCGGTCGTCTTCATCCCCTTCGACGCCGACGATGGTGCCTACTCCGTACTCGGGATGGCGGACTTTGCGCCCGAGCATGGGATCGGCCGGTGTGTGGCGGGAAGCCGAACGACCGAAGCTGGGCGTTTCCGAGCGTTGACGCGGTGCGGAAGAACGATGGGCGGCGGGGCCACCACGAACGCGGCGAATAAATTCTTCGGCCGAGTAAGAATACTCGGGGTCGGGTTCGTAGCGGCGAGTCTGGCCGATTTCGGCCATGGAGCCGCCGGCGGTGTCCACGAGTTCGCTCGGGATCTCCGCGAGAAAACGTGAGGGTTGCGAGGCGCGGAGCTGCTGTTCGTTTCCAAAAACGCGGCGGTAGACGGCTCGGGTGAGCGTGAGCGTTTTGCGGGCGCGCGTCATACCGACATAGACGAGGCGGCGTTCTTCTTCGACGCCTTTTTCTTCGTTGATGGAGCGGCCGTGTGGGCAGATGCCTTCTTCCATGCCGGTCAAGAAAACGTGGTCGAATTCGAGACCCTTGGTGCTGTGCAGCGTGATGAGCGTGACGCCGGGCTTGTCTTCGAAGGAGTCGGCGTCGCTGACGAGCGCAGCGGCGTCGAGGAAATCGGTGAAGGATTCACCTGCGTCCATGCTTTCGGCGACGGCGCGAGTGAGTTCTTCGAGGTTCTCGATGCGCGGGACGTCTTCGGGCGAGTTGCGATCCTTGAGCATGGCCATGTAGCCGGTTTCGTCGAGGACATAACGGAGGAAGTCGGCAGGTTCCCGTTCGGCGAGGGCTTGCTCGAGGTGAGTGATTAATTCCTGAAAGGCGCGAACGGGAACGGTGGCGCGACCCGCGGCAGCGCCGGCGAGAAACGTCTCGATGGTTGCCCAGAGTGTAGCGTTGTTGGTTCGAGCAGATTCGCGGAGGTTGTCAACCGTGGTCTTGCCGATGCCGCGCGGGGGAACGTTCAAGACACGAAGGAGCGAAATATCGTCTTCGGGATGCATGGCGAGGCGAACGTAGGCGAGGGCGTCTTTGACTTCAGCGCGATTATAGAAGCTGAAACCACCGACGAGTTTGTAGCGGATGCCGCGGCGGCGAAATACTTCTTCGAAGGCACGAGACTGGAAGTTCGTGCGGTATTCGACGGCGCAAGTCTGGTCGGAATCGTCGTCGAGAATTTTCTGGAGTTCAGCGGCGACAAATTCGGCTTCGGCTTGCGCGTCGCGCGCTTCGAAGTAGCGGAGATTCTTGCCAGCGGGCGATTCGGCTTTCAGCGTTTTGCCAAGACGGTCGGGATTATTTTTTACGACCGCGCCAGCAGCGTCGAGAATATTTTGCGTCGAGCGGTAGTTGCGTTCGAGACGGACGACGCGCGCGGCGGGAAAATCACGGGAGAAGCTAAGGAGGATGGAAACGTCGGCGCCGCGCCAACGGTAGATGGATTGATCTTCGTCACCGACGACGCAGATGTTTTGTTTCGGGCCGGTGAGCAGGCGGAGAAGATCGTACTGGACGCGGTTGGTGTCTTGATATTCGTCCACGTGAATGTATTGGAAGCGCTGTTGCCAGCACTCGCGGACGTTGGATGAATCTTTTAAGAGTTTTGCAGAACGCAAGAGGAGATCGTCGAAGTCTAGCGCGTTGCTCTGAGCGAGTAGTTTTTCGTACGCTTCGAAGATGTCGGCCGTTTTGCGACCGTCGGAGCTGAAGGCCTCTGCACGAATTTGCGCCGCTGATTGGCCGTGATTTTTGGCATGGCTGATTTTGCTGAGGACATTGCGCGGCGTGAGCGTTTCGTTGCTGATGTTGAGACGAGACATCGTGAGTTTGACGGTGGCCAGTTGGTCATCGTCGTCGAAGATCGCGAAGTTGTAAGGCAGGCCGGCAGCCGCGGCTTCGCGGCGAAGCAGGCGTGCGCAGAGCGAATGGAACGTGGAAAGCCACGGGCGGTCGGGCGGAATTCCGGCGCGAAGAAGGACGTCCGCAACGCGTGTCTGCATTTCCTCTGCTGCCTTATTAGTGAAGGTGACGGCGAGGATGTTTTCTGCAGCGACGCCTTTCGAAATAAGATTTGCCATGCGGAACGTGATGGCGCGGGTCTTGCCGGTGCCGGCGCCGGCAAGAATGAGGAGCGGTCCATCGGTTGTTTCAGCTGCAAGGCGCTGTTCAGGATTCAGTTGTTCAAGGAGAGAGAGCATTGCGTCCGTTCGGGGAAATTTTGTCGCGCATTCATGGTAGCGGACGAAAGAGTGAGGCGCAAACCAGGCTGTGGACAGATTGTTTTGTGCGGCGACGGAATTAGATCAGTGCGGGGCTGCGCGGCTGAGATCAATGTCAAAAAACAGAAGGCCGTGATTTTTCTCGAGCGCGACGAGCTCTGGAATGTAGAGGCGTGCGTTGTTGAGGAGATCGATCTGGCCCTGCAAATCGAAATAAAGTAAACCTTCGGCGGTGCTGTGCGGGGCGATAACGCCGTCGCGGAGGCTGGCTTCTTCGGCGGCCTTCGCCAGTTCGGTCCAATTCTTGTCGTGGCCGATCTTGTTGCTTGAAGGGAAAGGAATTGGGAGGCGAGTGCGGCGACTGGGGTCTTTTACTTTAGATGAAAAGACGGCGTCGGCGAGTTGTTCCGATGTGAGGGAAGGAAGTTCCTGGCGGCTGTCGTCTTCGAGGACGAGCGAAAGGCGAATGCGGCTGAGATTGACGCGAATGCTGTCCGCGGTCTCGTTGCGCAGCATGACTCGGATAGCGAGTATGCCGAATGAGTAGGGATTTTTTTTAGCGAAAGCCGGCTTGTATTGAGCGAGATTGGTCCACGGCTCGGCCGCGATGGTCATGCCTTCGTGCGAGTCGAGGGCCGAAGTCCGCATCGGCGTGGATTGCTGCTGCTGGGCAAAAGAGGCGGAAAGCAAAATCAAGGCAGCGCAAGGAAGGGCGAAAGCGGCTTTTCTCATGCGTTTATAATAAACTTTTTCCATCTAGACGCCTTCGATTCCTGCGGCAGGTGCAGGGTTGCCCTGACGAGCGGTGTAGCACGGGGAAAAGGCAGACCGGAGCCCGGGTTCGTGTATTTCCTCTACAGCTTGTTGACGGCAATCGCAGCGCTGCTGCTTACACCATATTGGGTTATTAAAGGAATGACCCAGGGCAAATACCTTTCGAATCTGAGCGAACGGTTGGGATTTTCCTATCCGGATTTGGAAAAGCTGTCGAAGGAGCGGACGGGCGCGATCTGGTTGCACGCGGTGTCAGTAGGAGAGGCACTTTCAAGCGTGGCGCTGGCGAAGAAGTTGAAAGAAAAATATCCGGAGCGGCCGCTGATTGTGTCGACGACAACGATTACCGGGCAATCGATTGCGCGAGAGCGTATGCCGTTTGCGGACGCGCTGATTTATTTTCCGCTGGATTGGGCGTTTTGCGTGAAACGGGCGCTAGTGGCAGTGAAACCCGCGATTGTGATTGTTCTGGAGACAGAGATTTGGCCGAACTTTTTGCGCGAGGCGGGGCGAAGCGGAGTGCCGGCGGTTTTTGTCAGCGGGCGGATTTCGGATCGAAGTTTCGCGCGGTATCAGAAGTGGTTGGGGCTAGCCGCATTTTTTCTGCGGCCATTCTTGCAGAGCGCGTTAGGGAATGCTTCTGCCTTCCTGATGCAGAGCGAGCGCGACGCGGAGCGGCTGCGGGAGTTGGGAGCGCCTGCCGAGCGAGTGAGAGTGAACGGAAATTTGAAGTACGACCAGGAATTGCCGAAGGCGACGCCGCTCGCGGAATGGTTTGAAAGGGAAGTTAATGAAAAAAAGCGGCGGCCGTTGATCGTGGCGGGGAGCGTAGTAGCCAATGAGGAGCCGCTGGCACTGATTGCGTTTGGAGTTTTGCAGGGTGAGCACCGAGATGCGTTGCTGGTGATGGCGCCACGCAAGCCGGAGCGGTTCGATGCCGCAGAGCAGTACATCGAGGATTCGCACCAAAAATTCATCAGGCGATCACAGTTGAGCGTGGCGCTGCCTTCCGGCGCACAAACGAAAAATGAATTTTCGGAACTGTCGCCGGGCGTTGCGGTCGTGCTGCTCGACACCATTGGGGAACTCGCTTCACTGTATCGAATTGCCGATGGCGTGTTTGTTGGCGGATCGCTGGTAGAGTCGGGCGGGCACAATATTCTGGAACCGGCGGCGTTCGCAAAAGTTCCGGTGTTTGGGCCATCGATGGAAAATTTCGCGGAGATGTCGCAGCGATTTGTGGCGGCCGATGCGGCTGTACAAGTCGAAAGCCCGGAAGATGCCGGAGTCACGTGGATTGAATTGCTGCGGTCGCCGGAGCGAATGGCTCGAATGGGCGCGACTGCGAAGCGCTTGGTGGAAGAGAGCCGCGGAGCGACTGACCGCGTGCTGGGGGAGATTGAAGCGCGGCTGGCACCGCAGACGCGCAACTGAATGAGCGTGCCGCTGCCAATTCGAATCCTGCTGTGGCCATTGTCGTATGTCTACGGAGTCGCAGCGCGTTGGCGGGTTGCCCTGTACACGAAAGGGATACGCAAAACTCGGCGACTGAACACGCCCGTAATCAGCGTTGGGAACTTGACGGTTGGGGGAACGGGCAAGACACCGATGGTGCTTTACTTGGCGGAGAAATTTCTGGCCGAAGGTAAGCGGGTTGGAGTTTTGACGCGCGGATACCGCGGCTCGAGTGGGACGAGCGACGAAGTGGAAATGCTGCGGCAGCGGCTCGGTGACCGTGTCGTATTTGGAGTGGGGGCCAACCGATACGTCGAAGGCAGCCGCATCGAGAAGGAAAGTGGCGTGGACGTATTTTTGCTCGACGACGGATTTCAACATTTGAAGCTCGCGCGGGACGTGGACATTGTCCTGTGGGATGGGACGAAGAAATTTCAGCGACAGTGGATGTTGCCGGCGGGAAGTTTGCGGGAACCGATTTCGGCGATAGGTAGAGCGGACATGCTGGTCGTTACTCGCAAGACTGCGGAGCCCGATCGCGAGGCTGCTATGACAGGGCCGGCCGGTGAGGGGCTTGTCTTTACGGCACAGGCCAGGCTGCTCGGCTTTCGCAAGGCAGGAGCGATGGAAGAACCGAAGCAGGTGGAGCAATTGGAAGACGGGCCTTTTTTTGCTTTTTGCGGCGTGGGAAATCCAGACGCGTTTTTTGTGGATTTGCGGCGCTGGAATGTAAATGTCGAAGGCAAAATGAGCTTTATCGACCACCATCGGTATACCGCTGATGATTGGGCTCGGCTCACGCACGCTGCACATACCGCTGGAGCCACTGCGTTTGTCACCACGGAAAAAGACGAGCAGAATCTGCGGGGCCGCGATTTCGGTGAATGGCCTGTATATGTTGCGGTAATTGCGCTTACGGTTTCGCCTGAGCCGGCGTTTGACGAGGAAGTGCGGAAGCTTTTGAGCGAACGTAGGAAGACAAGCTCGTGAAAATTCTGATTCGAGCCACGAACTGGGTAGGCGACGCGATTATGGCGCTGCCGGCAGTGCGCTCGGTACGAGAGAAATTTAGCGATGCGGAGATTGGAATCGTGGGCCGCCCATATGTCCTGGATATTTATCGAGAACAAGAAATTGCGGACGAGTTGATTGCGTACGACAGCTCGGGCGAACACAAGGGGATCAGTGGGAGAGAAAGACTGGCTAGGGAGCTGCGCGAACGGAAGTTCGATGTGGCGCTATTGCTGCAAAACGCGTTTGACGCGGCTTGGCTCGCGTGGCGAGCGAAGATTCCCGCGCGGATCGGCTACGCGAGAGATGGACGGAGTTTGCTGCTTACCAATTCAATCGCAGTACCCAAGCCCGGCGAGATCCCGGTTCATGAAAAATTTTATTATTTGGAATTGATTCGCCGTGCAGGGTGGATCAAGGAGTTGCCTGACATTCCCTGGATTGAGCTAAAAGTTTCGGTGAAGAAGCGGCAACACGCGGAAGAATTGCTCTTGAATGCCGGGACTCCGGCGGGACGCATGAGAATCGCGGTGGGGGCGGGCGCGTCTTATGGCTCCGCCAAGTGCTGGCCGCCTGACAGGTTTGCGACCGCGTTGAACGCACTGGCGGAAAAGATGAACGCAGATGTGGTCTTATTTGGAACACCGGGAGAAGCAGCAGTCTCGGCCGCGATTGCAGCAGGGTTGAAACACGCACCGGTGGACCTGACCGGAAAAACTGCGATCGTGGATCTGCCGGCATTGCTCTCGCGATGCAATCTGTTTATTGGAAATGATTCGGGCGCAATGCATGTCGCCGCGGCGGTGGGATTGCCGGTAGTGGCGGTGTTCGGACCGACTGATCCGAATGGGACAGTTCCCGTGACGCCGAATTGTTCGGTGGTTCAGGACAAGCCATACTGCAGTCCGTGCTTTTTGCGGCGGTGCCCAATCGACCATCGTTGCATGAAGGCGGTGACTCCCGGGATGGTGGAAAACGCGATTCACGCTCGAATTGCGGCGGTGACTTCTGTCTAGCGGCAATGCGCTCCGTCCGGCTGTATTTTTGGATCGCGATGGGACAATTCTCGACGAAGTCGGTTACTTGAATCACGCGAGCCGGTTTCGCATGCTGCCCGGTGCCGCTGCGGCGATCGCGAAGTTGAACGACGCGGACTATCCGGTGATTGTCGTGAGCAATCAGTCTGGTGTGGCGCGCGGCTATTTTCCGGAGAGCGTCGTCACGGAAGTGAACCAATTGATGCAACGTGAGCTGGAAAAGAGCGGTGCCAGGTTAGATGGGATCTATTATTGTCCACACACTTTGTCGGACGGGTGCGAGTGCCGGAAGCCGAAACTGGGGATGGTACAGCGCGCAGCTGCCGAGCATTCGATCGATACCGGAGAATCGTTCTTCGTTGGCGACCGTCGCTCGGATATTGAACTTGGCCACAACGCAGGCGGAAAAAGCATTTTGGTTCGCACGGGATACGGGGAAGGCGAGTTCGCCTGGCAGATGGAAAAATGGCCGAAGCCGCCGGAATTCGTCGCCATTGATTTGGCGGAAGCGGTGAAGTGGATTTTAGGGAAAACGCGATGAAGAGCAGACAGGGCAAGACGAGCGCCGAACGAACCGTTGACCTCGTGCGACTGGCGGAGATAGTCGAGCAGTTCCGCGGCAAAAAGGTCGTGCTTTATGGCGACTTTGTTGCAGATGAATTTCAGTATGGAGATATTTCGAGAGTCTCGCGTGAAGCTCCTGTTCTGATACTCAAGCACCGCGAGACGAAGCTTGTGCCGGGCGGTGGCGCGAACGCGACGAACAATTTGGCGGCGCTAGGCGCAAAGGTATCGCCGGTGACAGCAGTTGGAAGCGATGCGGCGGGTGAAGCGTTGACGGAATATTTTCGTGGACTGGGTGTTGATACATCCGGAATCGTGCGCGTACCGAATTGGACGACGCCGACGAAGACGAGATTTCTTGCCGGCTGGGCGCATACAACGGCGCAGCAGGTATTACGAGTCGACCGCGAGCCGGGGGTGCCGGTGCCCGACAAAGCGAAGGCTCAGGTTGTCGCGAAGCTCGCCGCGAAATTGCGTGGCGTGGATGCGCTTGCTGTGTCGGACTATGGTTTTGGAGCCGCGTCACCGCGGGACTTAAGAAAAGCGGTGCGGAGTGTTAGAAGCAAAATTCCAATTACGTTGGACGCGCGACAAGGTTTGACGCGATACGCGGGCGCTGGTGTCGGCTTTGCAACGCCGAACGAAGCCGAACTCGAAGCGATTCACCACGCGACGATCGGAAAGAACATGGATGAGTTAGAGCGGTGCGGGAACGTGACTCTGGCCTCAATGAAGCTGCGATCGCTGCTCGTGACGCGTGGGCGTGACGGCATGGCCCTTTTTGAACGCGGCAGCAAACATCCGACGCAGATTCCCGTTCATGGGAGCGATCAAGCGATTGACGTGACCGGCGCGGGGGACACGGTGCTTGCGGCGTTTACGCTGGCTCTGGCAAGCGGCGCGAGCCCGCTCGAAGCGGCACATGTCGCCAACATCGCGGGCGGTCTGGTTGTAATGAAGCGCGGAACGGCGACGGTGACGCAGGCGGAATTGCTTGAAACGATTCGGCGAGAAAGTTCTGGTTCCTGACGAATGCGGGATACGGCCGAAAAAATTGTTGGCAGGGAAGTTCTGCGCGATATTTCCGAAGGATTGCGCCGCACGGGCGCCGCGGTTGTGTTTGCAAACGGTTGCTTCGACACCCTTCATGTTGGACATATTCGGTATCTCGAGGGCGCAAAAGCTGAAGGCGATATTTTGGTTGTCGGCGTGAATGCGGACGCGAGCGTCGGGGGCCTGAAGGGACCGGGCCGGCCCGTACTCGATGAAAATGCCCGCGCCCGCTTGGTGGCTGCGGTTCGCGCTGTGGACTACGTGGTACTTTTTTCAGAACCGACGGTGGAGGCATTGCTCGCTGAGTTGCGGCCCAACGTTCATGCCAAAGGCACCGATTACACGGTTGAAAATGTGCCCGAACGCGCGACGTCTGAAAAGCTGGGAATTCGAATTGCGATTGTCGGAGACCCGAAGGATCATTCCACACGTAGCTTGATCGATTCTGTGCGCAAGGCGCCGCATGGCTGAAGCGAAATTTCTGATTGTGCGGCTGGGATCGTTAGGCGACATCGTTCACACATTTCCGGCTGTCGCCGCGCTTCGTGAATCATTTCCATCCGCAACGATTATTTGGATGACGCATCCACGGTGGCACGACCTCGTGGCCGCGGCAGGGCTCGCGAGCGAAATCTGGGATATCGAGACGAGATCGTTTGCGTCCGTGCGCGGAGCGCTCGGCAAAATTCGGCGTGGGCACATTTCTACGGCGATTGACTACCAGGGGCTTTGGAAGTCGGCCGCGTTGCCATTTTTGGCAGGAGTGCCACGCCGAATCGGGTTCTCATCGAGCGCAGTTAGGGAACGGGGTGTTCCGCTGCTCTATACAGACCGAGTGGACGTACGGGCCACGCATGTGGCTGACAAGAACGGCGAATTGTCCTTGGCGGCAGGCGCTGTGCAATCGGTTGGCAAGTTTATGCTCGCAATTCCCGACGAGGCGAGAGCGAATGTGGCAAACCTACTGCAAAAAAAAGGCATCCAGAAGTATGCCGTGCTGAGCCCTGGCGGCGGATGGATTTCCAAATGTTGGCCGCCGGAGCGATTCGGCGAACTCGCGCGAAGGCTTTTTTGCGAAGTGGGAATGCGCTCAGTCATCAACTACGGACCTGGAGAAGAAAGATTGGCGAACAGAATAGTGGATGCAGCCGGCCCGAGCGCCGCAGTTTCCTACAGCGGTAGTTTCGGTGAATTGATGGCGATTTTGCGAGGTGCGGATTGTGTCGTCGCGGGCGACACTGGACCGTTGCATTTAGCGGATGCTTTGGGCGCCAGGGTTGTGGCGATTTTTGGACCGACCGATCCGCAGCGAAATGGACCTTACCTCGGCCGGCGTGAGACTGGAAGGGCAATTGTGCTACGAGCCGAGAATGTGACGTCAACTTACAAACGCGAAGATGCGCCGCATCCGTCGCTTCTTCGCGTTTCAGTCGATGACGTGTTCAGAGCGATCAGTGCGGTGAAAGCAACTTCATGAATAGCGCGGCAAAATGGATTGCGCGGTGGCGAGTGCGTTTGGGCTATCCGCTGGCGATTGTTGTTTTGTTTTTCGCGCAGCCGAATTGGAAAAGTGTACTTGGCGGAGCCGCGATTGGAATTGTCGGCCTCTGGCTTCGGGCATACGCGGCCGGGTATTTGAAAAAACAGGAAGTGCTGACAACGACCGGCCCGTATGCTTTCACGCGGAATCCGCTGTATCTTGGCAGCGCAGTGCTTGCGGCTGGAGCGGTGTGTGCAATGCATTCGTGGATTTCGGGATGCGTTCTCGGAGGCTACTTTGCTGTCGTTTATTACATCGTGATGCGAAGAGAAGAAGGGGAGTTGCGCGGCCACTTCGGTGATGCTTTCGAAAGTTATGCGCGAACTGTGCCGTTGTTCTTTCCGAGGCTTACGCCAGCCAAAATCGAAGGCAGCAGTGGCGCCGCGTTTTCGTTCGCTCAATATAAGAAGAACCATGAATATCAGGCGACGTTGGGATTTGTCTTTTTGCTGGGCGTCTTAATACTGATCTGGCGTTTGCACGGCAATAGAGGGCTGTAACACGCCGGCGCCGCGACATTCGACGAAACAAGAAACGGTTAGCGATTCACCGTCGGTGAGCACGTGAATGGCGCCGTACTCGTCGGTGCGAAGAACTTTTACGTTTGCGTCGCGCAGGCGATCGAGGAGTTCTTTACTCGGATGGCCGTAAGGATTCTCTGCTCCGGCGGAAATAATCGCGAGTTTCGGGCGGACGGCTGCGAGAAGCTCGAGCGTCGTAGAGTTTTTGCTGCCATGATGGCCGACTTTCAATACGTCAGCGTCGAGGGGACGATCAGTATTTTCCGAAAGTATCGCCGACTCCGCTTGCGTCTCGGCGTCCCCGGAAAGAAAAAAACTGCGGCCGTGGAATTTAAGCCGCACGACGAGTGAATCGTTGTTCTTGGCGGATCCTGCGATGCCGCCGGAGTCTGTTTCGGGCCAGAGGATTTCACCATTCGCACCGTCTAGATTGAAGGATTGGCCGCGCGTTTCGTGTTGGATAAGAATTCCTCGTGCTCGGGCGAGAGCTTCAAGCTGAGAAAGAATCGGTGTTTCTACTTCACGGCCAATCCACAGCGCGCCGACCTGAAAATTCTCGACGATCGCCGTGAGCCCTCCGATGTGATCCTGATGCGCATGTGTAAGAGCGACGACGTCAAGGTTCTTGATTCCGCGTGACCACAGATAGGGCGACACTGCGTCTTCGCCGGGGTCGGGCGCTCGTTGCGAATCCTTTCGGCCATAACCTGGAGGCTGACCACCGGCGTCGATCAACATCGTGCGCCCAGCAGGTGAAACGATGAGCAGCGAGTCCCCTTGTCCGACGTCGAGAACCGTCAGTTCGAGTTCGCCTTTCACGAATTTGGGAGCGAACGGATAACTCGCGATGAGGAGCGTGGCTGCGAGCAGTGCGAGGGAACTAATACGGACGAATAACCGGCTTTGCCTCCATTCGATTCGCAGAAAGAACGTGGCGGACAGTAGCAGTAAGAAAAAAATTAAGATCAAGAACGGCGGTGGACCGGGGATTCGGTAGCTCCCGTTCAGTAGGCGGGAGAACCAGCCAACTGATGCGACGAGAAACTGGACAAGGAATCGCAAAGGCACGGCTATCCAGAGTCCGAGAGTCTTCGAGACCACGCCGGCTAACAAAGTGACGAAACCGAATGGCACGAGGATTCCCGTCATCGGAACGGCGAGTAAGTTGGCGAGTGCACCCAGCAGAGTGACGCGATGGAAGTTTAGGGCCATGAGCGGCGACATGCCGATCTGCAGAACGATTGTGAGGAAAACGAGTTCCCATATCCGGAGAGCGGTGCGCAGGGAAAGCACGCCAGCATTTCCCATGAAAGTGCTCAACGTACGCGGCGCCAATCGTTCGAACCACGTGACGACGGAACGCACGTCGATTCGAAATTGAATGACGCGCGGTGCATGCGCTGCGTCACGCGTTACGTCGCGCCAGCCACGCAGGCCGCGGACATACGGTTCGGAAGTGCGGTCCATCCACGGAACCGCGACGCCCGCGATGCAGGCGACGGATAAGAACGAAAGCTGGAAGCTCGAATCGCGAAGTTCAAGCGGGCTTGCGATGAGCAGTAACAGCCCAGCGATGGCCGCTGAGTTGAGCAATTCCAGACGGCGAAAAAAATATGCCCCGCCGAGAACGATATTGGCCATCAACGCCGCCCGTAAAACCGGCGGCCGTTGTTCGATGACGGCCACGTAGGATGTGAGGACCAGAAACAGCAACAATGTCGTCCAACCTATCGACAGACGAAGGCGTCGACCAAGCCAGTAGAGGAAAACGGCGAACGCGCCGACGTGAAGTCCGGCGACAACGAGCACGTGAAAGACTCCCGTTTTTTGGAATGCGACAGACTCATCGCGGTCAATGAATGAACGGTCGCCGAGGAGCATCGCGCGGAGCACGCCGGCAGCTTGCGGGGAATCTGGAAAAAGATTCGTAAGTTCAACGCGGAGACCACTGCGTATGCGCGCAAGAAAATTGGCGACGCTGACGGATGCATCGCTGTCCTTCTGTACTAAAGAGGCGGAACGAAGTGTTGTCGTGAGGTCGATCCCTTGCTGCTGGAGATATGCGCGCCGATCAAATGCGCCTTCGTCGCGAAACACCTGGGGCAAGCGTGCGGCGGCAACGAATTCAATTGCGTCCCCAGCATGAAGCTGGGGCAGTGGCGCTTCGTCTTCAATTGGCGAATGCGCGAGCCGCATGCCGCCGACGACGTTGAGGTGCGAGCCTTCGAATTCGACGGAGTCGAGCGCCAAGTCCAGACTGGTGCCCCATGGAAAGTCGGCCGGCTCGTCGCGCAGGTGAGCGTGCCAACGCAACGGCGAAGACAGTTCGAGTCTACCTGCGGCGATCAGCGACAAAACATGATTCGCGGGAGCTGGTTGGGAACCCAGCCAGGCGCCCAGAAGTCCAAGCATCAGCCAAGCACCCAACGAGGAACTGCCGGCGGCGAAAAGGAACCCTTTTCGCAATAAAAGCGACGAGAGCGCGAGCAGAGTAATCGCGAACAAGAACCCGGCACGCATGGCGACGATTGAAACGCTCAGATGGGCGACCGGTGTAAACAGACCGAGTGCCGCACCGCCGGCAAACGTGGCGGCGAGGCAAACGGCAGGGAGCTTCACGTGCGCATCCTTAAATGAACAAGGGTTTCGATGTGATGTGTTTGCGGGAAGAGGTCAAACAGTTCGACGGAAGCAAGTTCGTAACGTGGCGCGTTCGGTTTCGCACCGTCGGGCATACGCTCGGTTTGAAGCAGAACCGCAAGGTCACGTGCGAGTGTTGAAGGATCGCAGGACAAATAGACAATCTCGGGCGCCTGCACTTCGGCGAGTTTTGCCGCGGTTGACTGGCCGAGGCCGGAGCGCGGTGGATCGAGCACGACCAGGTCCGGCTTCTCGTCCAATTTCTTTAGAAACTCTTCCGTGTGCACGTTGTGCGAAATAATGGCGAGGGCGGCCGCTTCCGCATTGGACCGCAAATCGCGGATGGCGGCCAGGTTGGCGTCCACGCCGATCACCCGTTCGAAAGTTTTGGCCAAGGGGAGCGAGAAGAAGCCGACTCCGGCATAGAGGTCGAGCGCGAGCGCACCCTTTTTCCCGGAGACGACACTTTGCAATAAGTCTTCAATCAGGAATCGATTCACCTGGAAAAACGACAAGTGGCTGACGCGAAAATTGAATCCACCGGCTTGGTGCGTCAGAAACCCGGGGCCGAAAAGTTCGAAGCGATTCTTCTTTTGGTCGAGCAGAAGAAGGCTCTCGAGTTGCGGCAGTGCGTCGCGAAAGAATTTGAAGAGTGTGGCAGGCGATTCGGTAAATTCGTGAAATGCGATGTTCAGCGCAAGCTTTTCATCGCTGGAATCGGCGAACGCCTCGATTTCTTCGATTTGCCCCGGCAGGGAATTGGAGCGTGTCAGGTCCTGGAGCTGTTGGAATGATTTGGCAAGCAGCGGGGAAAGAACAGGGCATTCATCCACGGGCACGATCTGTGAGCTCTCTGGAAGGAAATAGCCCATCGCTCGCGGCATTGCAGATCGCACGGCCCATTGAGCGCGATTGCGATATTCAAAGGGCGCGGCGGTGTGACTCTTAATTTCTCCAGGCCAGGAAACTCCACCGAGGCGTGACAATGTTTCGCGCAGAATGCCTTGCTTGAGTTCAGGCTGCTGCGACGACTCGATGTGCTGGTATTGGCATCCGCCGCAAACCTTAAAATGCGAGCACTTGGGTGTAATCCGAATTTCGGCCGCCTTCACGATTTCGACGGGGGTCGCCCACGCGGTTCTCTTTTTTTCCGACTTCAGCGCGACACGCACTTCTTCGCCCGGCAGTACAAATGGCACGAACACGGTCCGTTCGCCGGCGTGCGCGAGGCCGTCTCCGCCGTACACAAGTTTCTCAATTGATACCATAAACTCTTCCGACATTCTGCGGACCCCATTCTGCCCCGATTTGGGAGGAAAGTGTAGCGCCGAATTTCTTAAGGCGCGCTAGTGCTGCAGGTAAAATAAACTCAAACGCGGCACATGGAATTCTTCCAGCAGCCGCTTATGCAAATACTGCCGCTCGACGAGCGCAATCTGCTCCGCCCGCATCTTGCCGCGGTACATTGCGAGCTGACCGTCCATTTCTCGCCGAAGACGCAAGAGCAATTCATCACCGGCGTTTTGCAGCAACGCCGACTGGATTTTGTCGTCGAGCACGGTCAGGCGGCGCTCCAAGTCTTCCAAATCCAGCACTGTGGGTGAATCCAGTATCGCAGAACACTGCGTCAGAGACCGCGCAGATTCATTCAGCCGCGCCGCAAGGTCGGGCATAGTGGCAACACTCGCCGCCACTGTTTGAATCTGCCGGCAAGTTTTCGCAAAGTGTTCGCGCAAAGCTTCTCGCGAGAACGTGTCCGTCTTCTTGACGGCTGCGCTATCTTCATGGCCACCGGCGGCCGCCTCCTTCGCCTCTTCGGCGGCTTCGAGCACCGCGTCCGTACAGTACGCCAGACTCTTCATCGGTCGGCTGCCTCGTCGCGAGCGTGAATGGCTCTCGAACGCGCGGTCAATCCCTTTGAGCGCCGCTTCGAGCGGCACACCCGCCTGCTGCCACGCTTCCATAATTGCCCAATCGAGCGGCGACACGAGGAGATTCGTTCCGCGCTTCTTCCAGAAATATTCCTCGATTTCCGTGAAGTAGTTGAAATAATTCCAGCCGCTCATCAACGAATTTACTGTCCCGCCTTTTTGTCGGACTTCTTCAAAGCTTCCTGTGGCTGGTTCTTGTCCCAAATGAGGCGCAAGCCGGTGAGAGTGAGAAAATCGTCCGTCTGTTCGATGTGTCTCGAACCTTTCGCGACGAGACTTGCCTGCCCGCCTGTCGCGATGACGCGCGTGCCGGCGCCGAGTTCTGCCTTCATCCGCTGCAGAATTCCGTCGACCATGTCCACGGCACCATAATAAAGGCCTGCCTGCATGCTGGCCACGGTGTTGGTTCCAACAATTCGGCCAGGGTC
>Ga0137409_10002936_pt1 | contig 18119 bp, 16 predicted proteins | sample CZODoug1_16funga_FD_122059 | JGI IMG/M metagenome (GOLD analysis project Ga0137409, IMG submission 122059) | Vadose zone soil fungal communities from Angelo Coast Range Reserve, California, USA - CZODoug1_16fungal (Hybrid Assembly) | ecosystem: Environmental > Terrestrial > Soil > Vadose zone... | reverse complement strand
AGTTCCCTGCGAGCCCGCAGCCGCGCGCTTGCTGCTTCGGGAGGCGAACAGCACCGCGCGCACTGGACGAGCGTCGCCGCGGACCTCAATCGCTGGCTCGAGCGACAAGAGCTTCCGTCCCCTACGCCGGCACTGCGTGCCCCGCCGGGAGACCCGTTCGGAATTGATTGGTAAACCCCCAGAGCCCTCTGGAGCGCATTCAGAGATCGCTTTCGGTTACGTCCCTCTCCGCGCGCCTGAGGCGGCCTCGCTGGCTGTGATTCTTGCAGTATTGACGTGCCGGAACCGTGTCCGGAACCATGCGTTACTCGTCAGATAGTGTTCGACTTCTCTTCTCCGCAATCACTTCTTGGCCAACGATTACGCACTGACAAGCCCCGTCAGGCTCGCTGCTCTCCATAATACAGGACTTCTCGAGAGAGCCGCAGACGACCGCCTGGACATTTTCACGCGCCTCGCGGCGGAGCTGCTCAGCGTTCCCACGGTTCTGATCTCGCTCGTCGACGCCAAACGCCAGTGCTTCAAGAGCGTAGCCGGTAACGGCGCGTCCCCGCCGGCTGGCTGGAATCCGCTCGACGCATCGTTCTGCCAGGACGTCGTGGGAAAGGGTATTCCACTCATCATGGCAGATGCGCGGAACGAGCCCGCTTTCGCCGGCCGCGACACCAAGGTCCGGGCGTATGCGGGAGTACCGCTCATAACCGAAGACGGGCATATCCTCGGCGCGCTGTGCGCATTCGATGAGAGCCCTCGTGACTGGAGTGCGCGCGACGTCGAAGTACTGACTGCGCTTGCCACAGCGGTAATGTCGGAGATTCAACGGCGCATTGCCGCGCGCGCGGCGCACGACACGCATCTGCGCCTGATCGCCGAGCGGACGCTCGCACACGCCGTGCAGCAGCAGATGCCGGTCGGCGTTGTTGTGGCGGAAGTTCCGTCGGGGCGGCTCGTCTCGGTCAACGCCCAGATGACGGAGATCTTCCTGACTTCGTTCAAGCCCGCGCCCGATCTGAACAGCTACGACGAGTGGATCGGATTTCGCGACGACGGCACCCTCCTCGGTACCATGGACTGGCCGTTGGCACGCACGGTCTTGACGAAGCAACCGGTGCGTGGAGAGGAAATCCGCATTCGACGCGGCGACGGTTCCGACGGATTCATTCGAATGAGCTCGGCGCCGGTGGCCGATGCCGACGGAAAAATCGTTGCCGCCGTCGCGATCGTGGTTGATGTGACGGATCAGCGGAAAGCCGAGCGGGCGGTGCGGTCGACAGACGAGCGCCTTGGCTTCGTGGCAAGAGCCACTCATGACGTGATATGGGACTGGGACATTCGAACGAACGCGCTCACCTGGAACGACTCGGTCGAGCACGTCTTCGGCCACAAGCAGACGAAGATCTTCCCCGAGATCCAGTGGTGGTACGATCACATCCATCCGGAAGATCGCGAACGAGTCGTCTCCGGACTCCACGGAGTCCTGGAACAGGGCGGAACGAGCTGGAGCGATCAGTATCGCTACCGCAGGGCGGATGGCACGTACGCCAACGTGATGGATCGCGGCCATATCGCGCGCGACAACGTCGGGACTGCAATCCGAATGATTGGAGCGATGACGGATGTGACGGAGCGCTCGCGCTCCGAGGCGGCGATCAGGTTCCAGGCCCAGCTGCTCAATGCCGTACAGCAGGCAGTTGTGGCAACGGACCCCGAGGGGCTCGTGATCTTCTGGAACGCATTCGCGGAAAAACTTTACGGGTGGGCCGCCGAGGAGGCCGTTGGAAGGTCGATCCAGGAGTTGACGCCCTCCCCATTCCTGCGCGATCACGGCGGAGAGATCGGTCAGCGCGGAGAAGCGGGAGAAAGCTGGACTGGCGAGTATCTCGTGCAGGGAAAATCAGGAAAGGCTTTCCCTGCGCTTCTCACCACGGCGCCGGTTCGCGACGAGCGGGGGACAGTGGTGGGATACGTCCGCGTCTCGATCGATCTTACCGAGCGACGCAACCTCGAGGAGCAATTCCGCCAGTCGCAGAAGATGGATGCCGTCGGCCGATTGGCGGGAGGAATCGCGCACGATTTCAACAATCTCCTGACAGTGATCAGGCTCAACACTGAAATCATCATGGACGGGTTCGACCCCTCGGATCCGCGCAGCGAGGACGTCAAGCAAATAAGAAGCGCGGCGGAGCGGGCTTCCTCCCTCACGAAGCAGCTGTTGGCATTCAGCCGGAAGCAGATTCTGCAGCCAAGAGTGCTGGACATGAACAGCGTCGTGGCGACGGTCGAGCCCATGCTTCGCCGCCTGATCGGCGAAGATGTCATCATCGCATCGAGTTGTGAGGCGCGCGGCTACGTCGTCGCTGATCCGGGTCAGATCGAGCAAATCCTCGTCAATCTGGTGGTGAACGCTCGCGACGCCATGCCGCAGGGCGGCACGATCAGTATCGAGACCCGGAATGTCGAGCTCGACGAGACATACACCAGCGAGCACGCCCCAGTCATGCCCGGACGGTACGTCATGCTGGCAGTGGGAGACACCGGCGTCGGAATGAGCGTCGACACCCGAGAGCATGCATTCGATCCATTCTTCACGACCAAGGAAGCTGGAAAGGGAACGGGACTCGGCCTGGCAACTGTCTACGGCATCGTAAAGCAGTCGGGTGGGTATGTCTGGATTTACAGTGAGCCGGGGCTGGGGACCTCGCTCAAGCTCTATTTCCCTGAGGTAAGCGCGGCAGCGGCTTTTCAGCCAGCGGAATACAATCCCGTGTCGAAGCAGGAAGCGCGAGGCTCGGAGACGATTCTGCTCGTTGAGGACGAAGCGGCCGTACGCGGGCTCACGTCGAGGATTCTCGAGAAGCAGGGTTACCGCGTTCTTTCCGCTCAGCACGGACGCGAGGCAATGGACATCGCGACGAAAGAGGCGGGAAAGATCGACCTGGTGCTGACCGACATCGTGATGCCTGGCATTAACGGTAGGGGGCTCGTAGAGCGCCTGGCGGGGATCCGCCCAACAATGAAATCGCTCTATATGTCGGGATACACCGATGACGACATCATCCGTCGTGGATTCATGGAGCCCTCGAAGAGCTTCCTGCAAAAGCCCTTCACGTCGGAATCTCTGCTCCAAATCGTGAGGAAGGTTCTCGACGAGGGCTGAGGTGTCCGGTTGAACGCGGGTGCGCAGTCTGGTTGAGCGCGGGTGCCTCGTCCTGTATATAGGAGCATGAACTCGGGGAACTCCGGCATTGTTGCGGCGGCGATGATCGCGATCGCCATGCTCGCTCCTAGCGCCCGGGCCCAGGATACGGCCGTGACGCGGCTCGAGCCGGTGGTCGTGGAGGTCGGACGAGGGGCACACAGATCACCCCTTGAGCTTCCTTTCGCGGTTACCGTCCAAACTCCGGATTCCATGAGGCCCGGTCAGCGGCATCTCTCATTGGACGAGACACTCTGGCTTATTCCGGGTCTCTCCGTCTCAAATCGAAACAACCCCTCACAGGATCCGCGCATCTCCATCCGCGGATTCGGCGCCCGCTCCGCGTTCGGCGTCCGCGGCATCCGGGTCCTCCGCGACGGAATTCCACTCACGCTTCCCGACGGACAGACGCCGGTTGACTATCTCGATCTGGAGTCGGTAGGCCGCGTCGAGGTTATGCGCGGGAGTGCTTCCTCCCTCTATGGAAATGCCGGCGGCGGCGTGGTCGATATCAGGACCAGCGAGCCGCCCCCAGTCCCGGTATCGGGCGCACTCCGGATGTGGAATGGAGGATTTGGCACGCGCCGCCTCGTCGCGAAGGCGGCGGGCGCAACCGACGGATTTGGATATCAAGCCAACGTCGCGCGAACCGAGAGCGACGGTTATCGCGACCACTCGCGTCAGCGAATGACGAACGGTTTCTCGCGCATCTCCTACGATGACCGCGGAGGCTCGTACGCTCTGGAGTGGCTGGGTGTGAACACGCCGGTCGCACAGAATCCCGGAGCCCTTACGCGCGCGCAGTTCGAGGCAAATGCGCGATTGGCCGATCCGCTCGCTGTAACGAAACGCGCCCGCAAAGCCGTGAAGCAGTCGCAATTTGGACTGACGGCGCGACGCAGCGGCGCGCGCGGCGAGATCGAAGCATCGGGTTACGTCGGCACACGAGCGCTCGACAATCCGCTCACATTCGCGATCGTTGACGTCGACCGCAGCATGTCGGGTGGAAATCTGCGCGCGACAGTTCCAGTCACGCTGTTCGGCGCCGAGCAAAGGCTCACCGCCGGGACAGAGTTGCAGCTGCAGAACGATCTGCGGCGGAATTTTACGAACTGCAACAACGCGCCCCAACCAGTTGTGCCCGTTCCTACTCTTACCTGCCCGAACGTCGGTGTCGAACGCGGTACGGTTACGCTGAATCAGCGCGAGCTAGTGTCTTCAGTTGGGTCGTACATGCGCGATGAGCTCGACTTTGGAAAGCGATACACCTTCACCGCCTCGGCCCGGGCGGATGCCGTGCGCTTCCGGGTCAAGGACAAACTGATCACAGCGACGAACCCTGATGACTCGGGAGAACGGCTTCTACATGCGGTGAGCCCGATGGTGGGCATTCTCGCCCGACTCTCTGAATCGCACAGCGCCTACGCGAACATCTCCTCAGCATTCGAGACTCCCACGGCAACGGAGCTCGGGAATCAGCCGAGTGGCGCGGCCGGAATAAATCGCGACCTTAAGCCACAACGCTCGACCACTTACGAAGTCGGAGTGAAGGGCGTGGGAGAGAGCAGGCTGCAATACAACGCCGCACTGTTCGCGACGGGGGTCCACGACGAGCTGATTCCATTCGACATCCCTGCCAGCGGTGGCCGGCGATACTTCCGCAATGCCGGCCGCACGTCGCGCCGTGGGGTCGAGCTCGGAGTCGGGGCGGCGATCAGGCAGCTCGAACTGGGCGGCGCCTACACCTACGCGAACTATCGCTTCGTCGATTTCACCGTGGACACCTCACACTACGCCGGGAACCGAATCCCCGGCATTCCGCGGCAGACGTTCCAGGCAAGCGCCGCTTTGCACAGCTCGATCGCGACGCTTGTCACCGAAGGGACGCTCGTTGACAGAATGTTCGTCAACGATGCGAATTCGGAGAGCTCCCCGGGCTACGCGCTCTTCAACGCGAGAATCGTTTCGAGTGCACTGTGGAACGGCTCGGGGGCTGAGCTCACTCTCGGCGCGCAGAATCTCTTCAACACACGCTACATCTCGTCCGTCAGCGTGAATGCGGCTGGCGGCAAATTCTACGAGCCGGGCTCCCAGCGCTCGATCTACGTCGGCCTGAGCCTGCTCGCCGCAAGTCGGCACTCTCGGTGACGATCATAGAAACCTTGGCGTCAGGAAAACGATCGTGTATAGCGCAACCCAGGAGAGGGCAACGAAATACCAGTACACGGCGTTCGCCGAGATGTCGCGGACATGCTGCCCTTGCGACGGTCCTGCGAGCACGAGGATCCCAATGATGAGTGTCTCGAGCGTCGCGGCGATGATGTGCGCGAGATGGACGGCGAGAATCGACCAGACAATCGCTCCATAGGTGTTCGCGTCCCAGCGGGTATGAACACCCTTGAATTCGAGGATGCGGAGCACCGCTGCAACGACCCCTAATAGGACGCACAGCAGCAGGCCGATTCCGATCAGTCTCGACTTGTCATGCTTCTGTGCGAGCTGCGCCACGTACCACATCGGAAGAATGCTCACGACGAGAACCGCGACATCCAGCGTCGAAACCCCCAGCTCAGGGAGAGGCGTTCTCGGCGGCGGCCATGCATTGAAGGTCTGCCGGATGTAGAAGTAAGTCACTATCAGAATCGCGAGGCCAGCGCCCTCGATCGTGATCATCAGCGTGCTGCCCCACCAAAACGGAGCGTGATGACTGAATCCCTGGTCGCGCAGCCCGGCGTCGAATTCCGGACGTGGCTTCATGGCGCCTCCTGCGAGGGTCCGGAAAGCTAATCGGGGGGGATGGGTCGGGTTGGCAGCCCGAGGGCGGCGGCTCCGCTGTTTCGCCGTAATGGCAAGAGCTGAAAAAAGAGGGAGCCAGGTGGCTCCCTCTTTTAATGCACGTTGGTGTGATCCTGTCCCGCCGGTCTATTGCTTTCTGAGCTCAATGCTTCCATTCACGCTGCTCGCTCTGACGTCCCGTCCGCCGTTTCCTATCCTGCCGGACGCGTGGCGCGGACCCCAGCGGCCCGTGATCGTCAGCGGGAAATCGCTCTCGATTCCACCGGAGACGGTGTCGAAGCGGAAGTTGGCGTCGAAGCGCGCGGGGACATATATCGCCACGGATCCGTTGACGGTTTTGAAGTTCATGTCGTCGTCGCCCTGGAGGGAAGCCATCCTGGCATCGACATTTCCATTGACGGTTTCCGCCGTCACTGGACCGGCAGCGGTATTCACGGTTACGCCGCCGTTCACGGTAGTCGCCCGTACGGGTCCGGTGGTATTGCGAACATTGACGCCGCCGTTCACCGAGTTCGCCCGCACTTCGGATCCGACATCGCGCACAGAGACGCCACCATTCACAGAGTGCGCGCCGACCTTGACGGAGCGAGGCACGCTGACTGTGATCCTGACGTTCGAGTGGTTTTCGTTGTTGCCATTGTGGCGAAACGACTCCACGCCTCCATCCTCGCAACGCGCGCTGTTGTTCCAGATCGCACAGATCGTGACGTTGCCGTCGGCCTGAACGACTTCAAAGTGGATATCGTCCATTTCGCGGCCATTCGATCGCTTCTCGGCAACGAGATGAACCATGTTGTCCGGGCTCGGCGCAAAATCAACCGTGCCGTTGACGTTGAACACGTTCATCCAGTGGCCAGCGTCCACCCGGCCGTCCCACTTCCACGTATCGGTATCGCGGCCATACTGCTGTTGCGCCCCGAGAAGGGGCGCCGCGAGCAGCACAGCGAGCGCCGCGAAAAGTTTCTTTTTATTCATCATCTCTCCGGGTGGTTGAGCCACTGTTGATTATTATGCTGCCGCTGAATGTCTGCGCGGTGACTTTCGCCCTGCCGTCACCGATCGTAAAATCGACGCGACCTTCCCTTCTCATGCCACCTGGTGGGAGCGTGAGCTGAAAATCGGTCGACAGATCGCCACTGAAAGTCTCCACGCTGAACTGCGCTCCGGCGCCACGCGGGATGTTCAGCCTCAGCGTTCCCGAGTGGGATTCGAAACTGTACCTGCCCGACGGCTCGATCGTTCCTGTGTACACTATGTCGCCGCTCACCGTCTCGGAGCGTATGTCTTTCGATTGAATGCCCACCAGGCGGATGCTGCCGCTCACCGAGCTCGCCTCCACGTCTCCAGTCACATTCTCGGCGCGAAGATCGCCGCTGACGGTCTCGGTTCGCAGATTTCCGTTCACCTGCGCAGCGTGGACCGACCCTGAGACGGCCTCGGCGCTCACCGTACGCACTCCGTCAGTGACGTCGACATCGCCGCTCACGCTCGTCGCCTCGATCTCGCCCTGGGATCCCTTCGACGTTATGTCGCCCGACACTGCTTCGAGAATCAGTCGCGATCCACGCGGAACCGACACATCGTAGCGGGCGTCGCCGACGTTGTTGTGTCTGTGTCCCCGCCTGCCTTCGTCGTCGGAGTCGTCGACACTCAGGCTGACCCTCGACGAGTTCGCGTTGAAACGCAGCATGCCGCTTTCGATGGTCGCTGAGATTTTGACGTCGGAGCGGTCCCATCCCGTGACGCGGATTTTTCCGGAGATCAGCGAAAGATCCACGGCGCCACCGCGATCCAGTCTCACCGTAGTGTCTATCTGGGTGAGGCCGCGTATTCGCAGCCCTTCGTCCTGCGCCTTAGCGGAGAGCGGAAGGGCGGTCACCACGATTGCCGTGACGATGAGCCGTGAGAGCTTCATTTCGTTTTTCATTTTATGTGCTTGCCGGCAGCATTGCCGCCGTGCGTAGAAGCTCGACCTTTTTGTCGAGCGCATGTGTCAGCTGCTGGTCGAGCATGCGGCTGGCCGGATCACTGGCGAGCGCCGCCCTGCTCTGTTCGATGGCAGCATCGATGATCTTCAGATTCCTCTCGATGATCGCGACCGTCGATGAGTCGAGCTGGGTCCTGCGCTGGCTCACGATTCTCTGGAGCATGTCGATCTCTCTTCCGTAAACAAGATCGGAATGCGCTCGATCAGCGTTGGTCTGGCTGGCGAGACTGGCGGGCGTCCGGGGCCGATCGGGAGTAACGTCGCTCGGAGCGGGGCGCGACGGTGCTGCGCCCCTCTGCGTGCTCGGGACACCGAGATTCGGCGATGTTACAGTCGCACCGGACTGCGAGCCGCTGTTCGGTCGCACTTGATCGGTGGTCGGCGTTATCTGTGCTACAACGCCGCTCTGTGCTGGGCCGATCGACCGCGCGGTCAACATGTAGGTGATTCCGGCCGTGCTCACGATCAGCGCAGCGGCCGCGACTCCCATCCACGCCGGCGCGAAGCGTGTCTGGCGCTCCGGCCGAGCGGCGAGTGGAATCACTGGGGCCGCAATCCGCGCCTCGATCCCCTGCCACAGGTCGCGCGACGGAACGAGGTCCGGCATCGCCGCCGCTTCCTTGCTGATGTTCTCGATGTCTCTCCGCAGACTGGCGCAACGTACGCACTCTCCCAAATGCCGTTCGACCGAATCGCGACGCGCATCGTCCAGCGAATCCTCGAGATAATCGGGGAGCGCGGTATCGAATGCTTCGCAGGTCATGTTGGAGCTCGTCATCGTTCCAGTGCCTCTCTCAAAAGAAGTCTCGCGCGATGCAGTTGCGCCTTACTTCCGCCCGAGGTGATTCCCAGCATCTCTCCGATCTCCTCGTGCTTGTATCCTTCGACATCGTGGAGCACGAAAACTTTCCGGGCTCCCGCTGGCAGCTTTGATATCGCCTCCGCCAGGTCCATCCGCTCGATGTGCATCGGAGCGCGCGCTACTTCGTCCCACCGCTCGTCGTCCACATCGCCCTGATCCATCCTCGAGGCTTGCTTGCCTTCGCTTTTTCTCGCATTCAGCACCACGTTCACCGCGAGGCGGTGCAGCCAGGTTGAGAATGCGCTCTCTCCTCTGAACTGCGGAAGCTTCTCCCAGGTCCTCACGAACACATCCTGGGTCAGCTCCTCGCCCCTCGTCCTGCTTCCCGACATTCGCGCGCAGATCGAGAATACCCTGTTCGCGTGCGTCCGATACAGTCGCTCGAAGGCCTGACGGTCCCCGCCCGCGGCCAGCGCCACGTCCGTGGAATCACCCATTGCTGCGCGAATCACGTTGGATGCCGCCGCCATTCGAGAGTTGTCCCTGTCTTGTTGCGTGATTGGATAGCTCGAAGGGCTCAAAGGTTTGAATGCGGGGCAATCGGCTTTTCCTGTGGCTGCGGATATGACAGCCCGGCCCAACCCGTTGGTTTGAACCGGCTTCGGGGACGTTTCGGCAGCCCTCTTTGGGCCACCGACAGAGGGGTCAACCGCCATCGCTGCGCAGGCCCAGCGCGAGCCTGACCTCGCTCGCTCCCTGCTCCAGGGCCGCCGGGGTCTGCGCGACGACAGTGACGTGACCAACCTTCCGCTTCTCCGTAGGCGCCTTCCCATACAGGTGCAGGTGCGCCCCTTCCACCGCCACTACGCGTTCAAGTGGCGGAATGTGTCCAATGATGTTGAACATCACGGAACTTCCTCGCGGAGTCGTGACGCCGAGCGGGAGCGACAGCACTGCTCGAAGGTGATTCTCGAACTGACTCGTCTCCGCGCCCTCGATGGTCCAGTGACCCGAATTATGAACCCGGGGAGCCATCTCGTTCGCGAGCAAAACGCCGTCGACAGAGAAAAGCTCCAGCGCCAGCACACCGACGTATGCGAGACTGTCCATCAACCGTCGGCAATACTCGATCGCCAGGGTGGCGAGTGCCGGCGTGACACTCGGAGCCGGCGCTGTCGACTCCCGCAGAATGCCCTCGTGATGGACGTTCTGGATCGGCGGATAGAATACTTCCCTGCCGGAAGTGTCCCGAACGCCGATCACGGAGAGCTCGTGTTGGAACTCGACGTACTTCTCCACCAGAAGCGGTGAGCCTGCCAGTTGGTTCCATGCAGCGTCGAGCGACGCCGAATCACGGATCACCGCCTGTCCCTTTCCGTCGTAGCCCATCCTTCTGGTCTTGAGCACTACGGGCAGCCCGATCCGTGCGACGGCCCGTTTCAGATCCTGGATGTTGTCGACGGCCGCGAAGGGAGGTGTCGGAATCTCGAGGTCGCTGAATAGCTGCTTCTCCAGCAACCTGTCCTGTGCCGTTGCCAATGCCTTTACCGGTGGAAAGACCTTCATTCGCTCGGCGACGAATCGCACCGTCGACACAGGGATGCTCTCGAATTCGTATGTGACAACGTCCACGCCCTCGAGAAATCGCTCGAGCGCCGCATGATCGCCGTAGTCGGCGGCAATCAGCTGCCCAATCTGTCCCACGGGCGCCCCGGCGTTTGGATCGAAGAACCTGAACTCGATGCCGAGCTGGTAGCCGGCGAGCGCGAGCATCCTTCCCAGCTGCCCGCCACCAAGAACTCCGACTCTCACTCGCTCGCGGCCGGATCGGGCTGAGCGAGAACCGCGCTCGTCTGCTCGGCGCGGAAAGCGCGCAGCCTTTCCCTCACATCGGGCCGATTGATGGCGACGATCGACGCGGCGAGCAGCGCGGCATTGATCGCTCCGGGCTTGCCGATAGCCAGGGTGCCGACCGGCACGCCGGCAGGCATTTGGACAATCGAGAGCAAAGAGTCTATTCCCTGCAATGCTTTCGACTCTACCGGAACACCCAACACCGGAAGTGTGGTCTTGGCCGCCGTCATCCCGGGAAGGTGCGCTGCCCCACCCGCACCCGCGATGATCACTTCGATTCCACGTTGCTCGGCGGAGGCGGCGTACTCGAAGAGCAGATCCGGAGTGCGGTGCGCGGACACGATCTTCGTCTCGTGCGGGACGCCGAGAGCATCAAGAATCTGCGCGGCGTGCTGCATGGTGTCCCAATCGGACTTGGAGCCCATTATCAGTCCAACGAGCGCATCCGCCACGTCGATTCCTCTTATTGTGATCCGGCTCGCGCCGCCTACAGCTCCCGTTCCAGCTCCTGCTCGAGATCGTCGAAACCGAGCTCCGCACCGGCGACAATCTCATAGTCGAAATCGTCTTCGTCCGGCATGCCGACATCGTCGAGCGATCGCGGCTCCAAACCATCGACCGCGGTCCGTTGCTCGAGTGCCAGCAGCAGATCGCTGATTCGGCAAAAGCTCTTCCGGTGGTGCGGAGTGATTCCGTGCAACGTGAGGCCCGCCACGTGCGCGCGCGTCGTGTAGCCCGCGTTGTGGTCCCAAATATACTGCGGATAGCGCACCGCGAGCCGCGTCATGAGCAGATCACGAGTGACCTTGGCGAGGATGGATGCACACGCGATGCTGAAGCACCGCGCGTCCCCATGCACGACCGCGGTGTGCGGAATGGGAAGCGTCCGCATCACCCGACCGTCGATCACGACGTGATCCGGCCTTACCTCGAGACGTTCCAGTGCGCGCCGCATGGCGAGCACGCTCGCCTGGTAGATGTTGATGCGATCGATCTCGCGCACCGAGGCGGCCCCGAGGGCGAACGCGACGGCGCGCTCGCGGATCTTGACGGCGAGGCGGACGCGTTGCGCGTGCGTCAATCGCTTGGAGTCGTCCACGCCGACGATGGCACGGGTGTCGGCGGGCATTATCACTGCGCAGGCGACAACCGGACCGGCGATCGGACCTCTACCTACTTCGTCAACGCCGGCGAGCAGCGGACCCTTCTGGACGCGTAGGTCACGCTCGATCGTGGTCCAACGCTTACGCCGCGGACCAAGCTTGCGGCGGGCTGGTTCTGGATCGGGATTTGGAGCTTCGGGGGTCGACTGGGGAGTGCCCGGTTCGACCTCTTCCTGCATGCTGTTCTACGCCCGGTTGAGCGGGAGAACCTACGCCTCGACCCCTGCCTCGGGCTCTGTCGTAGTCTCTGAGCCCGGGACCGTCACCTTGGCCTTCCGTTCTCTGATGCGGGTCGCCTTGCCGGCGAGGTGGCGCAGGTAGTACAGCTTGGCGCGACGGACGCGTCCGCGGCGGACCACGATGATCTCCCCGATCATCGGGCTGTGCACGGGGAAGATGCGCTCGACGCCGATGCCGTTCGAGATCTTCCGAACGGTGAAGGTCTCGCTCACTCCGCCGCCGCGCTTGGCGATGCAAACACCCTCGAAAGCCTGGATTCTTTCCTTGTCGCCCTCGCGCACGCGCACGTTGACGCGGAGCGTGTCACCGGCCCTAAAGGCGGGGATGTTGTCGCGGAGCCACTCTTTCTGGGTTTCGATGAAGGGATGCATACGGCGCTCGGGGCTGGAGTAGACAGCCTGGTAAAGACTTGTTTAGGTCATTCTCGGACAGCCACGAAAAGTAAACCCGCGACCGTCCGAATGCCAGCGCGCTGGCATGCTTGGTAGTGGGTCAAACTGACCCGCTACCGGCACGCTTACCGTCTCGTCAGGTGATTCCTCACGTTCCCTTGAATGAAGTGCGCGTCGACGGGAGCGCCATTCTTATCGACTGAAAATTCCACCTGCAGGAAGTCTGGAAATACAGCCAAATAGAACTTGGTGTTCGATTCTGGCTTTAGTTCGAAGTCGCCGCCGAAATCCACAATGTGCATGTAGAGCTTGCCCTTCTTGAACGAGATCGTGTCGGCGTTGGTGGAGGCCCCGCTTCTCAAGTACGTCCCCACGTACCGCTTCATGACGACTGAATCGATGGCGACCTCCTTATGGACGTAAGGTAGGACCACCGGAATACCGAAGAGTATGGCCGCCAGCGCGTTACCATTGCTCGCTGAATTGGAACTGTTGTTGGAGACGACAGCTATCGACACGTCCTCCTGAGGATAGCGAGCGTCGTAGCTTGTAAAGCCCGGCACATTCCCGCTGTGCCAGAACCGCTGGTGGGTCTGAAGGGAATCAATGTACAAGCCATATCCATACCCTCCTGAATGCGCGGTCACCATCTGGGCCAAGGATGAAGGCGACAGCACCCGCCCGCCGAACAGCGCGTTTTCCCAGCGATATAAATCTCCGATCGTCGAGTACATGGAGCCGGCCCCGAACAAGCCCTCTATGGAGACGTACTCGGCGTTTACCCAGCCGTGTGATGTCTTGACGTATCCCTTTGTTCGCAACGGCAGCACTGAATCACGGCGATTGATATCGGTATCTCGCAAGCCGATTTTGTGCAGCACGTTGTCGTACATGTAGTCTCTGAAGGACTTGCCCGTCACTTTTTCGACGATGTAGGCGAGAAGGAAGTACCCCGAGTTGGTGTAACGCCACTGAGTTCCAGGAGGAAAATCGAAGCCCTGTGTCGCCAATAGCGCGAGAACCGTGTCTTTTTCGACGGCAGCTGACTGTAGTCGTGCGAAAGCCGGTAGCGCAGTATAGTCGTGCAACCCGGACGTATGATTCAGCAGCATCTGAACGGTAACGCTGCTGCCGTTGGGAAAGCCCGGAAAGTATTTGTTCAACTTGTCGTCGAGTCGCAACTTTCCATCGGACGCCAGTTGCAGAATGCAGGCGGCGGTGAACTGTTTCGTCAGAGATCCAATCTCGAATTTGGAGTCTACTGTATTCAGGGTTTGCCATTCCCTGTCGGCCATGCCAAAGGCCTGCTCGTATATGATCTTTCCTTTCTGGGCGACGATAACAGCGCCGCTAAAATCGTTGATCTTTGCCTGTGCCTGCATGAAGGCGTTCAATAGTGCACGATGACTCGCCTGAGCTACTGACAGCCGGGGCCAAAGAAGAAGCAGGCAGACCAATGTTCGCAGCAGGGACTTCGGCGCTTTGGATTTCACGTTAAAGATTCCACTCGAAGGGACGGGAAGTTACTTCTGATTTTGGGAGCGCAAAGTTGGGGGCTGACACCTAATCGCCTATCCGGCGTTGTCCTTTCGCCGCCGGGTCAGGCGCTCGCTCTCGTCCACCCGCCATTTCGCGATCTTCGCGTGGTCTCCCGAGAGAAGTACATCCGGCACGGTATGCCCGCGGTATTCGGGCGGACGAGTATAACTTGGCGCGCTCAACCCCCTTCCGAAAAAAGAGTCTCCCCGCGCACTCTCGATGTCCGACATTGCCCCGGGCAGCAGACGGACGGTTGCGTCTATGATCGTGAGCGCGGCCGCCTCTCCACCGCTCAAGACGAAATCGCCGAGGGAGATCTCCTCGGTCGCCAGGTGATCGGCGACGCGCTGGTCAATGTCCTTGTAGTGACCGCAGAGGAGAGTCAGCTCGTCGCCATTTGAAAATCGTTCGGCATCCGCATGGGAAAAAACTCTTCCTCGCGGCGACAACAGCACGATTGGCGGCTTCGTGTGCAGTGATTCCACCGCCTCGAAGAATGGCTGAGGCTTCATCACCATCCCGGCTCCGCCGCCGTACGGCGCATCGTCTACGGTTCGGTGCTTGTCATGCGTAAAGTCGCGCAGGTCTACGAGGTTATATGTAACGCTCCCCGCCGCGGCTGCCCGCGAGGGAATGCTCAGACCGAGCGGCCCCGCAAAGAACTCGGGAAAAATCGTGACGACGTTGATCCTCAGCATGCGCTACTCCTCGCTGCCCAAAGGGTCCATGAGGCCGAGCGTGTCGTTGATCAGGATTGTGCGCGCATCGATATCCGTCCTGACAATGATTTCAGGACGGTACGGAATCAGCACACTTCCGCGCCGAGTGTTGATGTCGAGCATGAGTCCTTGTGGCAGCTCGTAGAACGTCGTCACAGTGCCGAGGTTCTCACCGGTGGCGTTCACCGCCTTCATCCCGATCAGGTCGTGGAGATAGACCTGGTCTTCCTGGAGAGGCGGCAGCTCGCTAAAGGGCGCGAGCAGGTAACGTCCCCGCCACAATTCGGCGCTGTCGCGGTCCTGGAGCTCCTCGAACTGGACGATCAGGCCCTTCTTGAAGGGCCTCGAGTCCGAGACCGTGAGTGTCGGAGTTTCCTCTTGTCCCCTTACGTCCTGAATTACCGCCAGATCACCGTCGGACGTTCCCGCAAAAACACGACTTCCGGACGCGAACACCACGTCCGGCTTATCCGTGAGAGGCTCGATGACCACCTCTCCACGAATTCCCTGCGCTTTGCGGATCAGCCCGACGATCGCATACTCGGGCCCAGTCATTCGAGAACCTGGCGCTCTAGGCGCCGGCGGCTTCGTCCGACTTCTCGCTGAGCGGAACTGCGACCACTTTGCGCTCGATGCCGAGTCTTTGCTCGTGACGCCGCTTGAGGACGCCGGCGCGCCGAAGGAGCGACCGTACGGTGTCGGTGGGCTGGGCGCCAAGGTTGAGCCAGTGGTTGGCTCTCGCTTCGTCGACCTGAAGCGAACCCTCGACCTGACGGGGAGCGTACTGGCCGATGATCTCGATGAACTTCCCATCGCGCGGACTCTGCGAGTCGGCGATGAGAATGCGGTAGAACGGCGCATTTTTCCGCCCGACCCGGCGGAGGCGAATCTTTACCATCTCGGTAGTGCTCCCTTATTGAGGGGGTTTGGTGAGACGCTCATGGCGTCCCTAATCCGGGCTCCTCGCGTCATTGGTCGATCCGATGCGCACCCGGTGGAACTGAGTCCTAGAATCTAACTGGTCACTAATGTCCGGCACAGGCCGAAGAAGCCGCAACTGAACAGGCGAGAGGTCCGAGTAGGTAAGATGCCAGTTATTCAGTTCACAACGCCCAGACTTGCCTCGGTGGCATTCGAAGCACAAGCAGGTGCTCACACGCCACGGGGATAAGTCAGGGGGTAGTGAACTGGAAAACTCCCACCTCTGCCACTCGGACCTCTCGCCTGTTCAGTTGCAGTTTGTATCCGGCTACCGTCCGAACATCCCCGGCATCGACGGCATCCCCATCCTTCCTCCCCCCGCCATTTTCTTCATCATCTTCTGCATCTCGCGGAACTGATCGAGCAGACGGTTCACGTCGCTGACAGGCCGGCCGGCGCCCTTGGCGATTCGAGCGCGCCTCGAGCCGTTAATCACGCCGGGATTCTTCCGCTCCTCGGGCGTCATCGAGAGCACGATCGCCTCAACGTGCTTCATCCGCTTGGGATCGGCCTTCATCTGCTTCAGTGCCTTGGTGTTCACGCCCGGCAACATTTTCAGGATTCCCTCCAGCGGGCCCATCTTCTCGATCTGGCGCATGCTGCTGAGGAAATCGTTGAGATCCATTCCCTCCTTGCGGACCTTTTTCTCGAGTCGTTTCGTCTCCGCCTCGTCGAACGACGCCTGCGCCTTCTCGACAAGCGTGACGATGTCGCCCTGTTGCAGGATGCGTCCCGCCATTCTCTCGGGATGAAACTCTTCCAGCGCGTCGGATTTCTCGCCTACTCCGATGTACTTGATGGGCTTTTTTGTCACGCCGTAGATCGAGAGCGCCGCTCCGCCCCTGGCATCGCCGTCCATCTTGGTCAGCACTACACCAGTGATATCGAGCGCCTCGTCAAAGCCCTGCGCGATCTTAACAGCGTCCTGCCCGGTCATCCCGTCGGCGACGAGGAGAATCTCGGACGGACGAAGCGCTTCCTTGAGGCGCGAAAGTTCCTTCATCATCGCTTCGTCGATTTGCAGACGGCCGGCGGTATCGATGATCACGACACGATCACGCTCACGCAGGGCTTCCGCGACACCCGCGCGCGCGATCTTCACCACGTCGTTTGTGGTCCGGTCGACGTAAACGGGAATCGAGAGCTCGCGGCCCAGCGTCTCCAGCTGGTCGATCGCCGCGGGCCTGTAGACGTCGGCCGCCACCAGCCGCGTCGAACGACCTTCGGCCTTTAGCTTTCTCGCGAGCTTGGCAGCAGTCGTTGTCTTACCCGATCCCTGGAGACCCACCATCATCACAACCGATGGAGGCACGGTACCAAGCTTCAGTCCTTCGCGGCGCTCGCCCAGCATGGCGGTGAGCTCCTCGTGGACGATCTTGACTAGCTGCTGTCCCGGGGAGACCGTAGTGAGCGCGTTGACACCCGTCGCCTTCTTCTCGACCCGCTCGAGAAACTCACGCGTCAGCTGAAAGTTGACGTCGGCCTCGAGCAGTACGCGGCGGACTTCGCGCAGGCCCTCCCTGATGTCGGCTTCGGTCAGAACACCGCGGCCACGCAGGCGGGCGAACGTGGCTTCGAGCTTTTCGCTCAGATCCTCGAACATAGCCTTTAAACTTAGGCGCCGTTAACTTCTGAAACAACTGAAGCATCACGCCGTTAGAGAGGGACTGGATGCCGCCCGCCCAGCGTAAAGACGACATACTCCACGCCGAAATACCATCGACGCTGCCCCTCATGGCGCTTCGATCCACGATCGTCTATCCCCTCGGCACGATTGCCGTGCAGATGGGTGCTCCCGAGAACCTGGCGCTGCTCAAGGCCAACGAACAGGCCGGCCTCATCGTGGGACTGGTCGTGGCAAGCGGCGACCACGACGATGTGCTGGACCCGGACCGGTTTGTCGGCAGGGTCGGCGTCGCGGCGCGCGTGCACGAGCGAATCAATCTGCCGGGCGAGACCGTACAGATCACGCTACAGGGCTTGCGTCGCCTGATCGTGGAAGGAGTAGTCCAGACCGACCCCTTTGCGATCGTCCGCGTCAAACCGGCGAAAGAGATCGCGCCCGATCTGAACGAGGTTGACGACCTGATCAACCGTATCGTGGCCGGCGCAGAAACCTTGGCCGAGCTGATCGAGCGGATTCCGGATGAAGTGCCGGCAATCCTCAAGATGAACATCTCCGATCCGGGTCGCTTCGCAGATCTCGCCGCCACCAACTTGAACTTCAAGGTCTCGGACAAGGACGAGATACTGCAGCGCCTCAACATCGGGCAGCGACTGAAGTTCCTGCTGGGAAGAGTGGAGCGGGAAGTGGGACGCGCGCGGGTGGCTGAAGACGTCAAGCGACAGACCGAGATCAAGATCGAGCAGCACCAGCGCGAGTTCTATCTGCGCCAGCAGCTGCGCGCGATCCAGTCGGAGCTGGGTGAGGGTGATCCTGGAGAAAAGGA
>Ga0137409_10002935_pt1 | contig 18122 bp, 16 predicted proteins | sample CZODoug1_16funga_FD_122059 | JGI IMG/M metagenome (GOLD analysis project Ga0137409, IMG submission 122059) | Vadose zone soil fungal communities from Angelo Coast Range Reserve, California, USA - CZODoug1_16fungal (Hybrid Assembly) | ecosystem: Environmental > Terrestrial > Soil > Vadose zone... | reverse complement strand
GTACTTCTCGGTGAAGAGCGTCCAGGGATCGGGCTCGAGCTGCTTCAGGCCCAGGCTGATGCGCTTGGACTTCGCGTCGACCTCGAGGACCTGGCAATCCAGCTCCTGGCCGACCTCGAGCAGCTTGCTCGGGTGCTTGACCTTCTTCGTCCACGACATCTCGCTGACGTGGATGAGGCCCTCGACGCCCGGCTCGAGCTCGACGAACGCGCCGTAGTCGGTGATCGACTGGACCTTGCCGCGCACCTTCTTGCCCGGCGGGAACGCCTCTTCGGCGTGGCTCCAGGGATCTTCCTGCGTCTGCTTGAGGCCGAGCGACACGCGCTCGGTCTCCGGGTTGTACTTGAGGACCCGGACGGTGACCTCGTCGCCCATCTGGAAGAGCTCCGACGGGTGGTTGACCCGCCCCCAGCTCATGTCCGTGATGTGGAGCAGGCCGTCGATGCCGCCGAGATCGACGAACGCGCCGTACTCGGTGATGTTCTTGATGACGCCGCGGACGACCTTGCCCTCCTCGAGGGTCTCGAGGGTCTTGGTCTTCTGCTCGTCGCGCTCCTTCTCGAGAAGGACGCGCCGGCTGAGCACGATGTTGCCGCGCTTCTTGTTGAACTTGATGACCTTGAACTTGTACTTCTCGCCGATCAGCTTATCGAGATTGCGGATTGGACGGAGATCGACCTGCGAGCCCGGCAGGAACGCCTTGACCCCGATGTCGACGGAGAGCCCGCCCTTCACGCGGCCGACGATGGTGCCCTCGACGAGCTCGTCGCGCTCGCACGCAGCCGAGATCTCGTCCCAGATGCGCATCTTGTCGGCCTTCTCCTTGGAGAGGACGACCATCCCGGTGTCGTTTTCACGGGACTCGAGGAGCACGTCGACCTTGTCGCCGACCTTGACGTTGGGCTTGCCCTCGAGCAGGCCGAACTCCTGGATGGGGACCTGGCCCTCGCTCTTGTAGCCGATGTCGACGACGGCGTAATCCTTGGTGATCTGGACGACGCTGCCCTTGACGATCTCGTTCTCCTTCAGCTCGCCTTTTCCGCTGCCTTTGGCCTTGAAGCTCTCCTCGAGCATCGAAGCAAAGTCTTCGTCTTCATACGGCGCGGGCTGGTTCTTGTAGTCGGTGGTGGTGCCGGTGAAAGGATTCGCCATGAACGTGTTTTGACCTGCGATTCTGGAACTTCGCCCCCTCGAAATGGAAAATCGCCGCGCGCCCCGGGGATCGAGGGCAAGCGGCGGTGTCTCCTTCGCTACTCCGCCGTCGAAGCGGGCGGACCCTACAGGCGGGTCTGCATGGTGTCAAGGTAGCGGAGGGACACGGTTTGGATGCGTTCCTGCGACGGTGGATTCAGTGCGGATCCGGGTCCGGCAGAGCGCGTGTGGTACGTTTCCCGAGCATGCGCCGCGCGGCCGGGAGATCGATGACGGTGCCGCGCGCGCTGCTGCTCGCTTGCCTGGCGCTGGGCGCGGCGCTGGCCTGCGCACCCGGATCCTCCTGCCCGGAATCGAACGCGCTCGACTGTGGCAACGGCGCCTGCTGCGACGCGAGCCACCCCTTCCAGTGCGGCTCCAGGTGCTGGGTGGCCGCATCGGTGGCCACCGACAACGGATGCAACCAGTCCGTGGTCTGCAAGAGCACGGACGCGACGGTCTGCTATGCCGATTGGAGCTGCGGGAGCGACGCCCAGTGCGCCACCGACATGCGCAGCACCCGCGGAGTGGCCGGAACCTTCGGGAGCTCGGCGGCGTGCGAATCGTGGCGCACCCAGCACGCCGCCCCGACCTCGCAGTGCTACTGCCGCTAGCCGGCCGCTATACGGTTTCCGCAAGCCGCTCCCGGGCGACGCGGTAGCATCGCTCCACCACCTCGCCCAGGTCCATGCCGGTGGTATCGACCACCATCGCGTCGGGGGCCGGCTTGAGCGGCGCGATGGCGCGCTCGGAATCGTCCTTGTCGCGCCGCCGCTGGTCGGCCAGCACCTCCCCCAGGGGTACGGGCAGGCCCCTGTCGAGAAGCTCGGCGTGCCGGCGGCCGGCGCGCGCCTCGTCGTTGGCAGTGAGGAAGAACTTCACGTCCGCCTCGGGAAAGACCACCGTGCCGATGTCCCTCCCCTCCAGGACGGCGCCTCGTGGAGCGCCGAGCCCCAGCTGCCGCTGCAGGCCGAGGAGCTTCTGCCGGACGACCGGGCGGGCCGAGACCACGCTTGCCCCACGGCTGATCTCCGGCGCCCGGATCGCCTCGGTGACGTCCTCGCCGTGCAGCAGGACGCGCTGGCCGTCGCCAGCCGGCGCGAAGGAGATCCCCAGCCCCGCGTCGAGCAGGCGCGAAAGCCCCGAGTCGTCCTCCCAGCCGATCCCGGCGCGGCGCGCGGCCAGGGCCACCGCCCGGTAGATTGCGCCGGTATCGACGATGGTGAACCCGAGCCGGCGGGCCAGCTCGCGGGCGACCGTGCTCTTCCCTGCCCCGGCGGGACCGTCGATGGCGATGATGGGCGGCACGGGCGGGTCAGTAGCGCAAGGCTCGCGCAGCAGCAAGGACGCCATTCGCCGCCGTCTCCGGCGGCGCTGCGCGCTTCGAGGCGGGCGGCATGGAACGTATTCCGGGCCCGCGGCCAACTCGCTTCAGCGGTGCAGCGCGACGAAAAGGCCGAGCCGGACGGCCGCGGTGAGCGCCACTGTCCAGGTCAGGGCCTGCAGGCCGCGGCGCGGGGCGCGGTCGGTCTCGGGAAGCTGCTCGTCCTCGCCGCCGTCGGCCGGGACACGCGGTCCTTCGCCGTCCAGGGCGGCGACGGGGGCGGCCAGCCAGAGCCACCCGGACCAGCGGAGCACGGCGACGAGCAACGCGGCGAGCGCGAGCACCCAGGCGATCTCCACGGCGGGATGCATGATGGGCGCAAGCTGTGGACGTCGGGGTGGAAACGGCTAGTGCCGGAGAGCGGACGGACAAGCAGGCGCCCGGTGCGCTATGGTGCGCGACCTTTCGAGGAGGATCGCAATGAAGCGTCTGTGGGTCGCAGCAGTGCTCGCGTCGTCCCCTGCTTTCGCGCAGTGGCAGGACCTCAGCAAGGTGGAGATCAAGGCCACGAAGGTGGCCGGCTCCGTCTGGATGCTGGAAGGCTCCGGAGGGAACATCGGAGTCAGCGCCGGCGAAGACGGCATCGTGATGGTGGACGACCAGTTCGCCCCGCTGGTTCCCAAGATCAAGGCGGCGCTGGCGAAGATCTCGCAGAAGCCGGTTCGCTTCCTCGTCAATACGCACTGGCACTTCGACCACGTCGGCGGGAACGCCGGCATGGCGGACACCGCGGCGATCCTCGCCCACGAGAACGTGCGCAAGCGGATGCAGGCAGGCGCGGAGGTGCCCGCTTTCAACCTCAAGATCGAGCCTGCCGAGGCGCGCGCCCTGCCTGTCCTCACCTACCAGCGCGACGTCACCATCTGGCTGAACGGCGAGCCCGTCCGCGCGCTGCACGTCCTGCCGGGGCACACCGACGGCGATACGGTGGTGTTCTTCACCAAGAGCAACGTCGTGCACATGGGCGACGACTTCGTCACCTATGGCTTCCCTTTCGTCGATCTGGACAGCGGCGGCAGCGTGCGCGGGATGATCGCCGCGATCGACGAGCTGCTGCCGCAGATCCCTACCGACGCGAAGATCATCCCGGGCCACGGCCCGGTCTCGACTGTCGCGGACCTCAAGAAGTTCCGCAACCGGCTGGACGAGATCGTCGCGCTGGTTGCCCGGGGCCTCAAGAGCGGCAAGACCGTCGAGCAGATGCAGAAGGAGAAGCTGCTCGCCCCCTACGCCGACTGGGAGGGCGGATTCTTCAAGGCCGACCAGTTCATCGCCGTCGTCGCCCGGGACTTGCAGCAGCACCCGACGCCAGCCGCGCCGAGCGGGAGCGCCGCGAAGAAGTGAGCGCCGGGGCGCTCATCCGAGCGTCGGGGGGGTCGGCTCGGTGATGGGGCCGAGCTTGCGGAACTTGCGGTAGCGATCCTCGACGATCTGGTCGGGGCCCATTTCCCGCAATTCGCGCAGGTGGCGGCGGAGGGCGTCGCGCAGCCTCGCCGCGGTGAGGTCCGGATCGCGGTGCGCGCCGCCGGCGGACTCCTCGACCAGCTCCTCGACGATGCCCAGCTCGTACGCATCGCGCGCGGTCAGCTTCAGCGCCTCGGCCGCCTTCTGGCCCTTGCTCGAATCGCGGTAGAGGATGGCCGCGCAGGACTCGGGCGAGATCACCGAGTACCAGCTGTACTGCAGCATGAGCAGGCGGTTGCACACGCCGATGGCCAGCGCGCCGCCCGAGCCGCCCTCCCCGATGACCACCGAGATGACCGGTACTTGTAGCGCGGCCATCTGCTCCAGGCAGACGGCGATCGCCTCCGCCTGCCCTCGCTCCTCGGCGTCGATCCCCGGGTAGGCGCCGGGGGTGTCGATGAAGGCGATCACCGGCCGATCGAACCGCTCCGCCAGCTTCATCAGGCGCAGAGCCTTGCGATAGCCCTCCGGGCGCGGCATCCCGAAGCTGCGCAGGAGGTTCTCCTTGGTGGATCTGCCCTTCTGCTGCCCGAGGAGCAGCACCGGCTCGCCGTCGAACCGCGCCAGCCCGCCCACCAGCGCCTGGTCGTCCCCGAAGGACCGGTCGCCGTGCAGCTCGACCCAATCGGTGAACAGCCGCTGGACGTAGTCCAGCATGTAAGGCCGGCTCGGATGCCGCGAGAGCTGCACCACCTGCCAGCGGGTCAGCTCGGCGAAGATCTCCTGTTGCAGCTTGGTGCAGCGCTTCTCCAGCCGCCGGATCTCGCCGTCCAGCGCATCGGCGTCGCCCGAGGCGGTGCCCGTGGCCGCGTGCCGCTTCAGCTCGGCGAGCTTCTGCTCCAGCTCCAGGAGGGGCTTTTCGAACTCCAGCGCGAAGGTGCTCATCGTCTCGAGGCGCCCTCGTACCATTGCGCCGCCTGGGCGCAAAGCCGCGCCGCGTCGGGGGGCCACGCGGGGGCGGGCGCGCCGTACTCCTTGGTGAACCAAGTCCTTTGGCGTTTCGCGTACTGGCGCGTGCGGGCGGCCACGCGCTCTTCGGCCTCCTCCCGGGTGCACCGATCAGCGAGCGCGTCCGCCATCTCGCCGTACCCGATGATCTTGAGGGCCTTGCGGGCGCCCGGGACACGCTCGCAGCGGTCGATCAGCCACCGCGTTTCCCGCTCCAGCGCGCCCGACTCGAACAGCGCGCGCGTCCGCCGGGCGATGCTTTGCTGTAGCACCTCGCGGGGCGGCGCGAGATGCACGATGCGCGCGGGATAGCGCTCCTCCGCGAAGGCGTGCTCGCGCTGCAGCTCGGACAAGCGGCGCCCTACGAGCGCGTGCACCTCCAGCGCGCGCTCGATGCGAACGCGGTCGTTCGGGCGGATCGCGCGGGCAGCGTCCGGATCGACCAGCGCGAGGCGAGCGTGCAGGGCGGGGAGCCCCTCCTCCTCCAGCTCGCGGCGGAACTGGTCGCGGAACCCGGTCGAGGCGCCCGGCGCGTCGAGCAGCCCGCGCAAGAGCGCCCGGACCCACAAGCCCGTCCCGCCGGCAACGATCACGCGCTTGCCGCGCCGATCCACCTCCGCGATGGCCGCGTCGGCCAGCTGCACGAAGCGGGCGGCGTCGAGCTGCTCCTCGGGCTCGGCCACGTCCAGCAGGTGATGAGGCGCCGCCGATCGCTCCTCGGGGCTCGGCTTGGCGGTGCCGGCGTCGAGCCCGCGGTAGCACTGCTGCGAATCGGCCGAGACGATCTCGGCGCCCAGCTCCCGCGCCAGGGCGCAGGCCAGCGACGTCTTGCCGGACGCGGTCGGTCCGACCACGACGAGGAGGGGCGAGGTCATCGCTGGTCCGGGACGTCCCCGCCCGCCGACCATCCCGGACTGCCGTCCAGCCGATCGACGCGGCGCACCTGGCTTTGCGGTCCGATGCGCAGACCGTCGCCCTTGGAGACCACTCCGCCGAGCAGCACGAGATCTCCGCGCCCGAGCCGATCGAAGTCCGCATTGCCGGGCGCCTCGTCGCGGTCGAGGCGCCCCACCGGCATCCTCCCCTGGTCGCTGCAGACGAACAGCCGCTTCTTCCCCTTTTCCGGCTGCGGCACGCCGACCACGCGCCACACGTCGCGCGGAGGCGGCGCCACGCCGCGGGTCAACACCAGCGGGGCGTAGGCCAGCTCCTCGTCGGCGCGCAGGCCAAGCTCGGCGGCGAGCTGCGCCAGGTGCGGCGGCGGCTCCCATGCGTGCTGCGCGGTGCACCAGTCGCGCGGGTGCGCGAGCGCCGGGCACGGCCGCTGCGTCAGGCACGGGGCCGCGGCCATCCACCCTCCTCTGCGCAGCAGCCCGTCCCGCACCTCGAGCAGAGCGCGTCCCGTCTCCCGCAAGGCCGGCTCGACCAGCAGCACCGCGCCTGCAGGGGCGACGGGAAGCGCTTCGATCAGCGGAACCCGGGACGCGCCGGGCAGCTCCGAGAGCGCATTCGCAACCACGGCCACGTCGAAGACGCCCTCCAGGCGAGGCAAGCCATGCTGGAGATCCGCTTCTTGCGTCCGGACGAGATCCTCCGAGAGCGCTCGCGCCTCAAAGAGCGCCGCGGTGCTCGCGTCGAGAGCCAGCGCGGTCCCGCCCAGCGCATCGAGCAGCGCGAGCGCGCCGGGCGCGGGGCCAGCCGCCACGTCGAGGATGCGCGGCCGCCCGGGCAAGGCTCGCAACGCCCCAGCCGACCGCGCCAGCGCGAGCATCGCCTGGACCTTCGCGTAGGTCTGCGGCCACCACCAGAGGAGGTACGCGCCGAGGTGCGCGGGCTCATCGTACGTGCCCGCGCGCGCCAGCTCGCGCCCGCCCACCAGGCCCTGGTGCAGCGCCTCGACCACCCGGGCAGCGTGGCGCAGCTCGGCCGGAGCGAGCCGATCGGCCGGCCCGGGCGGAAGACCGAGCAGCGCGCGGGCGCGGCGGAGCAGAGCAGGGACGCGCCGGGACAGGGTCACGGCGGCGGAGCATAACCCCGGAGGCTCTTCAGCCGGGGCGCGGCGATTCGATGCCGAGCTCGCGCAGCGCCGCGCGGAATTCCGGCGGGAGCGGCGCCTCGCAGCGCACGGCCACGCCCGTGCGGGGATGGGTGAAGCCCAGCACCGCCGCGTGCAGCGCCTGCCTGCCGATCGCCGCGGATGCCCGCCGGGCAGGAGCGTCCGGCCGCAGCCGCGCTTCGCGCTTGCGCCCGCCGTACAGCGCGTCGCCCAGCAGGGGATGGCCGGCGTCGGCGAAGTGGGCGCGGATCTGGTGGGTGCGCCCGGTGAGCAGCTCCACCTCGACCAGCGCGGCGCCGGAAGCCCGCCCCAGCACGCGCCACCGCGTCACGGCGCGCCGCCCCTCGCGCACGCGCGAGCTGAACCGCTTGCGATCCACCGGGTGCCGGCCGTGCAGCGTGTCGAGCTCTCCCGAGTCCGACGGCGCGCCGTGCACGATGGCCAGGTAGCGTTTCTCCACCCGCCGCGACTTGAACTCCGCCTGCAGACCGCGCAGCGCGGGCTCGGTCTTCGCCACCACCAGGCACCCGGAGGTCTCCTTGTCGAGGCGGTGCACGATCCCGGGACGCAGCTCGCCTCCGATCCCGGCCAGCCCGCGGACCTGGTGCAAGAGGCCGTGGACCACGGTACCGGAGGAGATGCCCGCGCCCGGGTGGACGGCCATTCCGGCGGGCTTGTCGATCACGAGGAGGTCCTCGTCCTGGTAGAGGACCGGGAGCCGCAGGTCCTCGGGCAAGAGCGCGACAGGGCGGGGCTCGGGGACGCGCACTTCGATCTCCGCGCCGGCCCGGGGCCGCAGGGACGGCTTGGCCACGGCGCCTCCCACGCGCACCGCGCCTTGCGCGATGAGCTGCTGCAGCCGCGCGCGCGACAGCTCGGGCAGGCGCGCGGCGAGGAGCTGGTCGAGGCGCTTTCCGGCCTCGCCCGCCTCGACCCGCAACTGGACTACGGCGGATTCCATGACAGCCGCGCCGTGAGCTCGAGCGCCGCCCGAGACGGCGGCGACCGGGCTCACCAGATCTTCGACTTGATGTTGCCCTTGCGCGCCAGGATGACGTCGACCAGGGCCCGCTCGAAGAAGTTCGTGCTCGCGTAGAGCCTGGGGTCCACGCGGCCCTCGTAGTGCGCGCGGCCCTCCTCGATCTCGTCGGCCAGCACGGTGAAGAAGGTATCGTTCTCGATCCCTTCCTTGATCTTCGCCTCGTTGTAGAGCGAGAGGTCGGAGGCGATGGCGCGCGCCAGCCGGTTGGCCGCCTCGGGCGTGTCGATCACCGTCGCCATGGGCGGAATCTACCGCACGGCCCCGCCAGGGTCACGAAACGGTCGGCGCACGCCTCCGCACGCGCACCTTGCCCTACTCGGGGGCCAGCTCGACGTTCCAGTAGGCCAGGTCGGCCGTGTTCAGGAAGGGCAGCCACTGCGTGTAGAAGCGCCCGGTCCTGGGCGGGCCGCGGAAGAAGGGGGTCCATCTCGGCCGCACCGCAGCGCGCAGGAGCTTCATGTGCGCCTCGTCCGGCGTCCGGCCTCCCTTCCTCAGATTACAAGGCACGCAACTGCAGACGACGTTTTCCCAGGTCGTCAGGCCGCCCCGGCTGCGCGGCACGATGTGATCGAGGTTCAGCTCGGCGCGCGCGGGCGTGCGCCCGCAGTACTGGCAGGTGTTCCGGTCGCGGGCGTAGATGTTCAAGCGCGAGAAGCGCACCTTGGCGCGCGGCAGGTGATCGTAGGCCTGCAGCAGGATGACCCGCGGGACGCGCAGGCGCCGCGAGGAGGTCCCGATCGACTCCTCGTGGATGGCGACCGCCAGCTCGGCCCAGGACTCGAAATCGAACGTCTGGTACTGCTCGTCGACCGCCTTGGCAGCGCCGCGGTAGAGCAGGATGATGGCTCGGCGCACGCTGGTCACGTGCACCGGCTGGTAGAGGCGGTTCAGGACCAGCACGCTCGTCGAGAGCACTTACACCTCCGTTCCGTCCGGCGCCTCGACGCCCCCGGAGTGAAGACCTAGTGTACCGCGTGCCAAGGGTTGCTCGCTTGCCCGCGCGCACGCCCTGGCGACCGCGGCCGCCAGGTCTCCTACATCCGCGGTGCACCGGACGTCGAGCACCACACGGTCGTCCCGCAGCAGCCCGATCACCGGCGGATCGCCGCGGCGCAGCTCCTCGAGCAGGTCCGCGCCGCGTTCGACCGCCACGCCGAAGCCCGGCAGCCGCGCGAGCGGCATCGAGCCGCCGCCCACCCTTCCCTCGCTCTCCACCACGGCGCAAGCGATTCCGCGCTCGGTCAGGTCCAGCGCCAGGCGCGTGGCCCGCTGCGAGAGCTGGTCGGCGCTAACGCCGAGCGCTTCGTTGACCGGCAGCTCAGCGGCGCGGCCCGCCCGATACAGCTTCAGGGTGGCTTCCAGGGCAGCGATCAGCATCCGGTCCGCGCGCAGCGCCCGCGCCAGCGGGTGCTTGCGGCAAGCGTCGACCAGGTCGCGCCGCCCCAGCAGGATGCCCGCCTGCGGACCGCCGAGCAGCTTGTCGCCGCTGACCAGGACCAGGTCGGCGCCGTCCGCCAGCGATCGGGAAGCGGTGGTCTCGGAAAGGCCTTCGGGCAGCTCCAGCGCGCCGCTGCCCAGGTCGTGCAGGAGCGGGACGCCCCGCTGCCGGGCCAGCGCCGCGAGCTCCGCGACGGTCGCCTCCTGCGTGAAACCGACCAGCGCGAAGTTGGAGCGGTGCACGCGCAAGAGCAGCGCGCGCGGGAGCCCGTCCAGGGCCGCGGCGTAGTCGGAGAGCCGGGTCCGGTTGGTGGTTCCCACCTCGACGAGGCGGCACCCGGACTGGGCGAGGATCTCGGGGACGCGGAAGCCGCCGCCGATCTCCACCAGCTCGCCTCGCGAGACGACCGCCGCGCCACCGCTGCCGAGCGCGGCCAGGGCCAGGAGCGTCGCGCCGGCGCAGTTGTTCACGGCGTGCGCGGCCTCGGCGCCGAACAGCTCGCACAGGAGAGGCTCCACGGCCGCGCTGCGGTGCCCGCGGCGGCCGGTGTCCAGGTCGAGCTCCAGGTTGGAGTAGCCGGAGGCGACCTCGGCGACGCGCGCGATCGCGTCCGGATGCAGGGGGGCGCGGCCGAGGTTGGTGTGCAGCACCACTCCGGTCGCGTTGATCACCCGCCGCAGGCGCGGAGCTGCCTCGCGCTGCGCCCGGGTGAGCACCTCCTGGTCGGGCACCAGCTCGCCCTGGCCATTGGCCCCGCCGGAGAGGATCCGCTCGCGCGCGGCGGCGATCGCCTGCCGGACGGCGGCCTTGACCGCGGCGCGCCCCACCCGGGCTTCGAGCGCGCGCACCGCCGGGCGCGAGAGCACCTCGTCCACGCTGGGCAGATCGCGCAGGCGGCCTCTGGCGTCCTCCATGGCAAAAACCTAACCCGGCCTGCGCCGCTCCGCCAACCTGCGGTACGCTGAATCGATGCGGGTCGCGCTCGCCCTGCTCCTCTGCTGCGCCTGCAGGACGCCGGCCAGACCGCCCCCGCCCAGCGAAGACGAGCTCGATTTCCACCGCCGTTCCCTGGTGGTCGATACGCACTCCGACGTGACCGAGGCGGTCCGCTACGAGCAATACGACCTGGGCGTCCTGCACCAGGATCACCACCAGGACATCCCGCGCATGCGCCACGGCGGCCTTTCGGCAGAGTTCCTGTCCATCTTCGTGCAACCGGGCAGGTTCCGCGCCGAGCAGTTCTTCGACGAGGCGCAGACGCAGATCGACGCGGTACGAAAAGCCGTGGCGGCCCACCCGGCGGAGCTGGCGCTGGCGCGCACGGCCCGGGAGGTCCGGGAAAACGCGCGCCGGGGCCTGATCAGCGTCCTGCTCGGAGTCGAGGGAGCGCACATGCTCCTCCCCGGGACCGAGGACGAGCAGCTGGACCACCTGCGCGTGTTCGCCTTCCAGGGCGTGCGCTACCTCACCTTGACCTGGGCGAGCTCGAACCCGGTCGGCGGATCGTCCGGCGACGACGGCGAGACGCAGGGGCTGACGGGCCTGGGTCGCCGGGTGATCGGGGAGATGGAGAAGCTCGGGGTGATGGTCGATCTGGCCCACGCCTCGGACCCGCTCTTCTGGGACGCGCTGCGGGCGGTGACCAGGCCGGTGCTGGTCTCGCACTCCTCGTCGCGCGCCCTCGCGAACCATCCGCGCAACCTCACCGACGCGCAGCTCAAGGCGGTGGCGCGCAACGGGGGCGCGACGTGCGTGAACTTCTCCCGCGGGTTTTTGGACGACGCGTTCCGCAAGGCGGCGATCCCGGTGGCGAACCAGACCAGGGACCTGCGCACGTCCGACCGCCGCAAGGCGTTCCAGGCCGCCAACCTGCCCGACGTGCCGGTCTCGCGCCTCATCGATCACATCGAGCACATGGTGGCGGTGGCCGGCGCGGACCACGTCTGCCTCGGCTCGGACTTCGACGGCGTGCCGATGGTCCCCTCGGGCCTGGAGGACGTGAGCAAGCTGCCCGTCATCACCTCCGAGCTCCTCCGCCGCGGCATGCCCCGCCCCGACATCTCGAAAATCCTCGGCCTCAACGTCCTCCGAGTCCTCGAGGCGAACGAACGCCGCTGATCTGGGACTAGAAGCGTTGCACGCAGAGCACGCGGAGCGCGCAGAGATTTTCTTTTTCAAAAAACCAACTCTGCGCGCTCTGCGTGCTCTGCGTGAACCAGCAGTTCAGGCACCGCGGCGTGGATCGCGGATGTCGCGGCTGCCCTGTTGGGGTTTTTGGGGGGTGGCGAGCTCCTGGCCGAGTTGGGGGGCGCGGGAGGTGCCGGAGCCGTAGAGGTACTGGTAGGCGGCGAAGCTGCGCAGGCATCGCTTCACGTAGGCTCGCGTCTCGTCGAGGGGGATCTCCTCGACGAAGGCGTCGAGCGGCAGCGCGCCGCGCGCCTTCATCCACCCCGCCACCGCGCCCGGGCCGGCGTTGTACGAGGCGAGCGCCAGCGCCGGATGGTGGAAGCGCCGGTACATCTGTCCCAGGTACGCGGCGCCGATGCGGATGTTCACCTCGGGGTCGACCAGTCGCTCCGTGGTGTAGCCGCGCAGCTTCAGGCGCTGCGCGATCTCTCGTGCAGTCGACGGCATGAGCTGCGTCAGGCCCAGAGCGCCCGCCGAGGACAGCGCGGCCGGATCGAGCGCGCTCTCCTCCCGCATCAGCGCCTGCAGCAGATCGGCGGGGATCGAGGCGTGGTGCGCCGCCTTCGCGATCTGGTCGCGGAAGGCGAGCGGGTACGCCAGTCCCGCGGCGCGCAGGGCGAGCGGCTCGGAGGTCCGCCGGAGCAGCCCCCGCAGCTCGGTGCGGATGAGCGCGTGCGCGTTGCGCAGGTCACCGGCGCGCGCGGAGAGGTCCGCCAGCAGCACCAGCCCCTCCTCGCCTTCCAGTCCCAGAGCCCGGGCGGGGGCGCGGTCGACGGCGAGCAGCTCGCGCGCGGCCTCCGGCCTCATCCCGAGCCGCAGCAACTCGACCGCGGCGAGCAAGTGTGGGTCGCGCGCCAGGGCGCCGGCGCGCAGCGGCGCGCGCGAGCGCAGCATCGCCGCGATGCGCGGAGTCTCCTCTTCCTCGAGCGCCCGGAGCCGCTCCGGGTCGAGCTGCGCCAGGCGCCCCCGCGCCAGCAGCCCGTGATAGGTGAGCGGGCGCAACTCGACCAGCCAGATCAGATCGGCCCGGGCGGCCTCGCGCGACGCGGCGCGCGCGGCGTCGCTCTCCGCGCCGTCCGGCTCGAGCAGCGCGCGGGCGCGCCAGTACCGGGCGCGCTCCTCCTCGGCGCCGTCCAGGTCGGGATGCGCGGCCAGCTCGTCGAGGAAGATCACGCCCTGCCGCGGATGTCCCTCGGCGAAGTGCGACCAGAAGAGGCGGAACTGCGCCTCGGTGCGCAGGTCGCTGCCGGGGTGGTGCTCGACGATGTCGTGCAAGAACGCGCGCTCGCCGGCATGGTCGCCCGCTCGCCGGCGCGCCAGCGCCTGCGCGAAGATCGCGTCGTCCGAGAGAGTGGACCCCGGGAAGTTCCGGTGCAGCGCCTCCCAGAGCGAGGCGACCTGCGCGTCCTGGGCCATGGTCTGCAGTTGCGCGAGCAGGTAGAGGGCCCGCGCGCGCAGATCGGGATCGGCGCAGCGCAGCACCACCGGCGCCAGCGCCGCGCGGGCCTTGCCGTAGTCGCGCTCCTTGCGCAGGGCACGTCCCCGGTCGAGCCCGGCGCGGCAGGCCAGCGGGTCCGCCGGCTCCTGCGGGACCCGCGAGACGTCTTCGGCCGTCGGCTGGTGCTCGACCGGCAGGCCGCCCGGGGCGAGGAGCGAAAGCGCCGCCTTGAGCAGCGCCGCGGGCGTCCGGTCGCCGGGGCACCCGCCCAGGCAGAGCGAGGGGAGCTTGAGGCGCGAGAGCTGGTCGAGCGCCTCGCGGTTGCGGTGCGCGTCGAGCAGCGTCTCGGCGCGGCGGACCAGCTTCACGGGCGGGATGGGCTCGCCCGGACCCAGCTGCCGCTCTCTCGCGCGCGCCGAGTCGGCGGCCGGCGAGAGCGGGTGATCCAGCCAGGCGGCGCGCCAGTGCGCCCGCGCTTTCTCCTTGGCGCCCGCGGCGAGCTGCGCGTCGCCGGCGAGGAGATGGGCGGTCGCGACGTCGGCCCGCACCTTGCCGCTGAAGATCGGCTCCAGCACCTCTTCGACCTGCGCCGCCAGGCGCGGGCCGGCGACATGCGCCTTCTGGAGCTGGCGAGCGCGCTCCAGCACCGCCTGGTCCGCATCGACGTACCGGGCCGGGACCTGCGCGAGCAGCCGATCGGCGGCGGCCACCTCTCCGCCGTCGATGGCGCACAAGGCGGCGAGGTGCAGCGCGCGGTCGGCGAGCGGTCCGCCGCCCGCCGCCAGCTCTTCGAAGGCCGCGCGCGCCGCCCGCGGCCGGTCCGCCGCGCGCAAGGCGAGCGCCCGTAACCAGCGCGCCGGGAAATCCTCCAGCCGCCGGGGGAGGAGCTTCAGCGCCTGGGCGGCGCGGCCCGCCTGCAACGCCTCCGCGGCCCGCCTCAGCGGCCCCGCGGCGAACCACGAGGCCAGCTCGGCCTCGCCGTACCCGGCGGCGGACGCGGTCTTTGTCTCCGGTTGCGCGACCTTTGTCGCGGGCTCCTGCGCGGCCTTTGTCGCGGGCGGGGCGGCGTTTCCCTCGGGCTGGGTGGCGTTTCCCTCGGGCTGGGCGGCATCGCCCTCCGGCTGCGCGACCTTTCCCTCGGGCTGCGCGGCAGCATCTTCCGCGCGCAGCCGAGCCGTGCCGAGCGACACGAGGGCAAGCAGGAGGACCGTTCTGGAGACGGGCATGGCGCGTTCAGGAAGGTAAGGAACTGTGGCACCCGCCCAGGGCGGAGTCCAGTTCGGGAACCACGCGCGCAACGCCCTGCATTCCACGACTGAACGCGACCCACCCGCGTGTTACCCTCGGAAAGCGTGGACGCACGGACACAGAGCGCGTTGCTCGCCGCCATCGTCACCCTGGCGCTGGCGGTGGCGATGCTGCTGCGCAAGGGCCGCACGCGCCTGTGGACGGCGTTTGCGCTCCTGAACGTCGCGCTGCTCGTCTACGAATTGGGCGATTTCCTCGCCGGCGTCCTGCACCTCGCCTGGCCGCTGCGGCTCACGCTGGTGGCGGCGGGATTCGTGCCCAGCGCCGTCCTCGGCTTCCTGGTCGAGTTCCAGGGAGACGCGGGACGCGGGCTGGGACTGCGGCGGCTGGGCACCGCGTCCGGCCTGGTGACCCTGGCCCTGGCGCTTTCGCCCATCGCGCTGCATCCCTGGGTGCGCATCACCGTCGCCAGCGCGGTCTTCCTCCAGCTCACCGCGGCCGTCTCGCTTCTCTACGCGCGCATGCGCCGCGCCGCCAGCCGCACGGAACGCGCCCGACTCTTCTACCTGTGGGTCGGCGCCGCGCTGTGCGTCGGCCTCACCTTCGGCGAGCTGCTCATCCGGCTCGCCGGGTGGCCGCCGCCGCCGTTCGCCAACGTGGCGCTGACCATCTACCTCTACTTCCTCTCGCAGACGATCCAGCGCCACCGGCTGCTCGATCTGAACGAGCTGCTCGGGAAGATCGTCGTGCTCGCCAGCGTCGGGCTGGTACTGGCCGCCATCTACGGGCTCCTGGTGCGGTGGACCGGCGGGGGGAGCACGGGGCTCTTCCTCTTCAACACGCTGGTCGCCTCGTTCGTGATCCTCATCCTCTTCGAGCCGCTCAAGGCGAAGGTCGAAGAGCGCGTGCTGGCCCTCTTCTTCGCCGAGCGGTTCCAGCTGGTGCAGGCGCTGCAGACGCTGCGCACCCGGATGGCGAGCGTGGTCGACGTCCGGCGGCTCGGCCAGGTGATGCTGGACGGGATCTACGAGACGAGGCGCGTGACGCACGCGTCCTTGTACCTGCTCAGCGACGACGGGCTCGGCTACCGGCGGCTCGACCACCGCGGACCCGTGCCCGCCCCGTACATCGACGCGGCCACCGCTCGCGTGCTGGTGCAGAGCGCGCAGGCCGGCCAGAAGGCGCAGCTGGTCGAGCTGGTGGAACGGAGGCTCGCCGAGCTGCGGCAGCTCCTCCCCGACGAGGAGGAGGGGCGCACGCCGGCAGAGCGCGACCCGCGCGCGGAAGCTCTCGCCGAGGAGCGTTCGCGCCTGTCGGAGCTGGGCGCGGCGATGGCGGCGATGCGCGCGGGAGTGACCATCCCGCTCGTGGCCGGGCAGCGAGTGGTCGGGTTCCTCTGCCTGCTCGACGACCGCGTGCCGGAGGCGTTCGCCTCCGACGAGCTGGCCGCCATGCTGCAGGTGGGCGAGCAGGCCGCGATCACCATCGAGAACAGCCGCCTCTACGAGCGCATGAAGGAGCGCGACCGCCTCGCCGCCCTGGGCGAGATGGCGGCCGGGCTGGCGCACGAGATCCGCAACCCGCTGGGCGCCATCAAGGGCGCCGCGCAGTACCTCGACCCGGCGTCGCTGCGCGAGGGGGACGCGGAGATCCTGCAGATCATCGTCGAGGAGGTGAACCGCCTCGACGGCGTGGTGGCCCAGTTCCTCGATTACTCGCGCCCGATGAGCCCCGGGGCGACCGAGAAGCTGACGCCGACCGACTTGAACGACGTCCTCTCGCGCACGGTGAAGCTCATCGAGGGGTCGCTGCCGCCGAACGTCCGCCTCGAGCTGTCGCTGGAGCCGGACCTGCCGCGCATCCTGGGCGACGCGGAGCAGCTCAAGCAGGTGTTCATCAACCTGGCGCTCAATGCGGTGCAGGCGATGCCCGACGGCGGGCGCCTTGCCGTGCGCACCCGCAGGCCCCGGCAGCCGCTCGAGCTGGGCCTTTCCGACGCGTCCCCGCGCTACGCCGCCGACCAGGTCGAGGTCCGGTTCGCGGACACCGGCGCCGGGATCCCGGAAGAGGCGAAGGACCGCATCTTCATCCCGTTCTATACGACCAAGTCCAAAGGCACCGGCCTGGGCCTGGCCATCTCGCAGCGGATCGTGAAGGCGCACGGCGGCAGCATCGAGGTGCAGAGCCGCCTCGGCGAGGGCAGCGAGTTCATCCTCCGCTTCCCGTCCGCCACCGCGGTCGACGTGGCCGGCCGCCTGGGCCTCACTCCGACCCCTCTCCAGGTCACCCGCGTCGAGCCCTCCCGCGACCCCGAACCCGAGCCCATCTCCCCCTCCCTCGCCCGCGACAGCGGCTAAGAGCGTGTCACGCAGAGCTCGCGGAGCGCGCAGAGTTTCTCTTTTCTTGAAAAACCTCTGCGAACTCAGCGTGCTCTGCGTGACCCGTTTTTCGTTCACTCCTGGGGGAGGAGAGGCCAGCCGCGGCGATTCGCTTCGGTGGCGAGGGGGCTGCCGGTGGAAGGGGCGACGACGGCGGCGATGCGGGCGGCGGAGAGGAGGGGGAGGTCGCCCCCGAGGGAGTCGCCGCAAGCCAGGATGAGCGGGCCGAAGCCGGCGGCCGCCTCGACCTTGCCCTCGGCGTAGGTCACGGGCTCGAGCACCTCGGCGGTAAAGCGGCCGTCCCGGACGCAGACCGCGATACCGGCGAAATCGCCGAACCCGGCGAGGGGAGCCGCCGCGCGGACGATGGGCAGCGGGCTCGCCGACACCACCACCGGACGCAGGCCCGCCTCGAGACATGCGGCGCGGAGCTCCAGCGCCGCGCGCACCAGGCGGGGCGGCACCCACGAGCGCGCGAATCGTTCCGCCTCCGCGGCAACCTCCGCCTCGCTCAGCCCCGCCTGCAGCTGCGCGGCGTACATGTAGCCGGTCCTCTTGTCGCGCTGCACCGCCCGCTCGTACGCCTCGTACGGGTCCCGCCCGTCCGGCAGGCGCACCCACCCGAGGCCCACCAGGTGGCGCAGGAACGCCTCCCCGACGTCCTCGCGCCACAGCGTCCCGTCGGCGTCGAAGGCAGCCACGCCGCCGGGTGCGGCCGCGCGGCGAACGGCGTCTCGCAACGGCGCCGGAATCACGTCATTTCTTGTCGCAGCTCTGCAGGGCGCGCTGCATCGCCGATGAGTCGCGCTCCCGGCGGGCCTGGGCGCGCACCAAATCGCAGCCACCGTGGCGGCTCAGCACCTCCGCCGCCATGGCGCGCACCTGATCGTGGTCCGCGCCCTCCAGGATCGGCTTCAGCGTCGCAGGGAGGTCCGAGAGCGGCACCACGCCCGGCGCTCCCAGGACCGCCGTCAGCCGGACGTTGAGCGGCTCGCGCTGTGACTGCGCCAGCGAGAGCAGCACGCTCGTCGAGGTGGGCGAGCCGATGGCCGAAAGACCCACCACCGCCTTTGCCCGGCGCGTGGGCAAGAGGGTCCGGTCCTGCGCGATCCCTTCGAGGATCGTGGCGCCGCGAGCGCCCAGGGCGCGCCACTGGTCCGGCGAGATGCGCGTGTCGATGGTGCGCATGAACGTGTCGATGCGCTCCTGGATCTCGTCTTCGCCGAGCGGCTGCTGCGGCGCCTGGTCCGCGGGCGGCGTCGCGCCGCGCGCCGGAGGAAAGGCACAGAGCAGAGACGCGAGCACGACGGACGTCATGCGAGCCTCCTCACCGGACCACGAGGTTGGA
>Ga0137409_10002934_pt1 | contig 18125 bp, 15 predicted proteins | sample CZODoug1_16funga_FD_122059 | JGI IMG/M metagenome (GOLD analysis project Ga0137409, IMG submission 122059) | Vadose zone soil fungal communities from Angelo Coast Range Reserve, California, USA - CZODoug1_16fungal (Hybrid Assembly) | ecosystem: Environmental > Terrestrial > Soil > Vadose zone... | reverse complement strand
GGATGCGCTTGGTAAGCCAAAGCGAACATGCTGCGCCGGGATTGGTTCAAAAAGCCCATGCCCACATTTTGAAGAGCCTGGGCAGCGAGCTTGCCAAGCTTGAGGCCGCCATCTGCGCCAAAATCAAGTCGATGCCGGATTTTGCCGAACGCGCCGAGATCATCGAGAGTGTGCCCGGGCTCGCCGAAACGACGTCTGCGACCATCATTGCGGGGATGCCGGAGCTCGGGCAGGTGAGCAACAAGATCTCCCCCGCCTTATTGGGCGCCGCCCCTTATGACGACGATAGCGGTCATCGCCGTGGCGAGCGCCACATCAAGGGCGGCCGCCGCTGGCTGCGAAACGCCATCTATATGCCCTGTCTCGGCGCAGCCACGCAGAACAACCCGGTGCTCAAGGCGTTCTATCGCCGTCTGATTGCCAAGGGAAAGGAGCCCAAGGTTGCGCTCATCGCCTGCATGCGCAAGCTGATCGTCATCCTCAACACCATGATCGCGCGACGGCAGAAATGGGATCCCAGCCGTTACGCGCTGAACTGAGCTGACGAGCGCACACGCCCGCGCTCGGCATCCGGCCGAGCGCATGCAAAGCCAACAGACCGGTGAGCGGACGGGGTCAAGGCCGTCAGCCGCCGCAGGCGGGGGCGCGCCAGCGCCAGCCTTGAGGCCGGCCGATCACCGGTCTGCTTCCAGCACAGTTGCTCTGAGCGGGACGCGATGGCGACAGATATGCCACTGTTTTGCCCTTCGGGAAAAGCGAAATATTTTTTATTTTGGGGCTTGACACTATTTCTGACAATCAGAAGTGATTTGCCCGTCGGGCTGTTTTGTTGATTATGCTCGATTTTTTCCTCCGTAATTGCGAGGAGCGACTTGTCCGCCGTAGCTCAACGAGCGAAGGCGGAAGCGACGAAGCAATCCATTCTTTCTTTGCGCCGCAAAATGGTTTGCTTCGCGGAGCCTGTCATCGGGCGCGCATTCGCGCGACCCGTTGGCTCGCAATGACGCGTAAGGTTTCATGCGCTCGGACCGAGGCCCAGGCTCGCGTAAATCCGCCTTGCATAGGCGCCGAATTCATCCGTGGTCTTGATCGGCAGCGCGCGTGGAAACGGCAGATCGATCGGGAAATACTCCGCCATCCGCGCCGGCCCGGCGGTGAGGACGGCGCAGTGCGAGGCCAGGAACACCGCTTCCTGGATGCTGTGGGTGACAAAGATGATGGTCTTGCCGCTTTCGCGCCAGATCCGCAGCATCTCCAGGTTCATCTGTTCGCGCGTCAAGGCGTCGAGCGCGCCGAACGGCTCGTCCATCAGGATCAGCTTCGGATCGTGGATGAAGGCGCGCGCGATCGCGGTGCGCTGCTGCATGCCGCCGGATAATTGCTGCGGGTATTTATCCTCGTAGCCGGCGAGCCCGACCAGATTGAGAAGATCGCGGGCGCGGGCGCGGGCGGCCTTGATCGGCAGGCCGACGATCTCCGCTGGCAGCAGCACGTTGTCGAGGATGGTTCGCCACTTCAACAGCAGCGCCTGCTGAAACACCATGCCGATGTCGCGCGCGGGATCGAACGGCGTGCGTGCATTGCCGATCTCGATGGTGCCGCCGTCGGCATCGTGAAGCCCGGCGAGTATCTTCAGCACCGTGGTCTTGCCGCAGCCGGACGGCCCGACCAGCGAGATCAGTTCGCCCTCGCTGACGTCCATGGTGACGTCGGAGACCGCCAGGAACTCCGCGCCCTGCGAACGGTAGACCTTGCGAACGTTGCGCAGGCGAATGAAGGGCTCTGCCGTCATGCCAGCCATTTCTGTAAGTTGGCGGCAACGAAATCGTCGTCGGCGAGGTCCGCATGTTCGTTGCAGACGCGATCGATCTCCTGCATCTGACCGGGGCTGAGGCCTTCGGCAGGATCGAGACACCAGATTCCATCAAGCAATCCCTGCCGCCGCAGGATTTCGTGGCAGCCGGCGATGCAGCCGTGAAAGTTATGGGCGACGTCGAAGAACGCGCTGTTGCAATCGGTGACGCGGGCATCGAGCGCCAGCAGATCGGATGGCACCGTGTCCTTGCCGCGCGCGGCGCGGCACATCTCGAATTGCTTGATGGCGCTCGCGGTCCACACCGACCAGTGGCCGAGCAGGCCGCCGCGGAAATATGCGCGGGTGGTGACGCCGTTGTCGCGGAGGTCGAAGGGCAAGGTGAGATCGAGCAGGATATGGTCGTCATTGCCGGTATAAAGCGCGACGCGATCGAGCGCGCCGGCGGCGCAAACGCCGCGCAAGACGTCGAGGGTGCGATAGCGGTTGAATGGTGCAATCTTAATGGCAATGACATTGTCGATTCCCGCGAAGCGTCGCCAAAAATTCGCGCTGAGGATTACACCGCCGACCGCCGGCTGCAGATAAAACCCGACCAGCGGAATTTCACGCGCCACCGCCTCGCAATGGGCGATGATTTCGTCCTCGGAGGCGGATTTCATCGCGGCGAGACTGAGCAGCCCTGCATGATAGCCGATGCCGCGCGCGATCTCGGCTTCCGCGACGGCCTGGCGTGTCGGCCCGACTAATCCTGCGACCAGCGCCAGCGGCCGCTTGGTCCAGGCCGCCGCCGTCTCCGCGGCCAATTCCAGCACCGGTCGGTACAGCCCAACTTCACGGATCGCGAATTGCGTGGTGTGGACGCCGACCGCGAGGCCGCCGGCGCCGGCGTCGATATAATAGCGCGTCAGCGCGCGCTGATGCATGGTGTCGAGCGCGCGGCCGGCATTAAGCGCCAGCGGGTGCGCCGGGATCACCGTGCCATCGGCAATCAAACGCCGCACCTCGGATTTCATCTCGCTATGATGCATCGCACGTATCCTTATCCATATTCGGGCCCGGCAACGGCGAACGGCAGTTGCGCAGGCGGTGTAGTGGCGCGGCCAAATCGCATGCGCTGGAAAGGCCGCTCGATGCTCCAGCCCGAGCCGGTCAGGCCGTTCAGAAATTCTTCCTGCGTGCTGACGGCGTCGATCAGCACGGGGCCGGTTTCGGATCGAACGATCTCATTCACCATGGCGAGCGCGCGATCCGGGCTATCCGCAAACAACGGGCCGATATGCCGCGCCTTGCGGCCATCGCGGACGAGCGCGACCGCATCATTGCCCGACAACAGCCGGGAGCCTGAACGTTCGCTGAGCTCCGTCAGCAGGATGCTGCGATCGAAGCCCATAGCGAGACGGTCCTGCGCTGTGAATTTATCAATACCGCAAGGCGATAGCGACAAGGGAGCTTCAGCTTTCGACGGCATCGCACTCTCAAGACGCAACCGTCGCAGTTGCAGCGTCGGGGTGAATCCCAGCGGGCCATAGACGGTCGCGCCCGCCGGCGTCGCATCGAGCCAGGGGGTGAGACCTTGCTTCGCCGCGGCGTCGAGACACGCATCGACCAGTTTGGTCGCAAGGCCGCGGCGGCGCCAGTTCGCCGTCACCAGCACCATGCTGATCCAGGCGTTGCCGGAGGTGTAGGGCAGCAGCGCCGCCGTCGCGACCAGCAGGCCATCACGGTCGCGCACGCCGAACACGGTTCCTCGGCTCAAGAAAAACCGCCAGTCGGCCTCGTTTTGATTCCAATGCGCTTCCGTCGAAAGCACCAACCCGGCGGGCGCGTCGTCAACGTTGAGCTTCGTGATGACGACGTCAGTAGCGGCCATCGCGCACCTCGAATTTGGTGGGCTTGCCCAGGCTGGGCATCGAGCGGGCGACCCAGTCCGCCGTCCAGGCAGTCAATTGCTTGGTATCGACGATCGGCAGGCCGAACATTTTGACAGCCTGCGAGGTGTCGGTGAGCCAGGCGGTCGGCCCCTCGGTCCCGACAATGATCGGCTCGCGGCCGAGCAGTGCGCCGAGTTGGGCTGCGAGATCGCGTACCCTGAGGATCTCATGGCCGCTGACATTGATCGGCGAGGTCGGCGTGTCGCAGTGCGCAAGGCAGCGCAGCGCCTGGGCTGCGGCATCGCCTTGCCAGATGAAGTTGACGTGGCCGAGGCTGACGTCGATCGGCTTACCCCCGAGGATCTTTGTCGCGATGTCGTGCAGCACGCCGTATCGCATGTCGATCGCGTAATTCAGCCGGAACAGGCGGCCGGGCGTCGAAAACCGGCGCGAAAAATATTCGAACATGCGCTCGCGGCCGACGCAGGATTGCGCGTATTCGCCGGGCGGATCGGGGGCCACGCTTTCGTCGGCGCCTTTTCCGTTTACCGGGACGAACGGATAGACGCAGCCGGTGGAGAACGCCACGATCCGCGAGTCCGGAAGGGCTTGCGCGACAAGGGCGGGGACGTGGGCGTTCATCGCCCAGGTCAGCGATAGATCGCCTTCCGCGCCAAATTTGCGCCCGGCCATGAAAATGATGTTTTTGACTTTTGGCAACGTCTTGATGGCGGCTTCATCGAGCAGATCGCAATTAAGAGCTTCAATGTTGCGGGCTTGCAGCCACGTCTTCACGCTCGTGTCGCTGAAGCGCGCAACGCCGATGACGCGGCGATGGGGCAGGGCGGCCTTGGCGAGGCCGGCCAGCGTCGGCCCCATTTTCCCGGCGACGCCGAGGATCATGATGTCGCCGTCGACCTTTTGGAGATCGTCGATCAGCGCCTGGCTCGGACGGCACAGCAGCTGGTCGAGGGCTGCGATATCGGGAATTGCGTCCGGCAGATTGTCGCGTGTGAGCAGCATGTTGTTTCCTTGATTATTATTGCAGCCGCACGTCCCTGACCACGAACATCCGTTCGAGGCCAAGCACCAGGCCATAAAGCGCCACCCCGAGCAGCGTCAAAAGCACCACCGCCATGACCATCGCCGGCGTGTCGAGCGAGGACTGTACCTGAATCATCAGATAGCCTAGCCCGCGTTCGGACGCGATGAATTCGCCGACGATGGCGCCGGCGACCGCGAGGATGGCGCCGACCTTCATGCCGGAGAACACGTAAGGCAGCGCACCGGGAAGCTGGATCTTGCGGAATAACGTCCAGCGCGATCCGCGCAGCGATTTCACGAGATCGAGCAGGTCGGGCTCGACCTCGCTCAATCCGCGCGCAGTGGTCAGCAGGATCGGGAAGAAGCAGATGCTGAACGCAATCAGGATGTTCGGAACAATTCCGTAGCTGAACCAGACGATGAACAGTGGCCCGAGCGCCACTTTCGGGATCATGTTCAGGGTGACGAACAGTGGCAGCAGCAGCAGGCTTACCAGCGGCGACCAGCAGAACAAGACGGCCAGGGTTACGCCGACGAAGGCACCCAGCGAGAAGCCGCCGAGGATTTCCACCGCTGTGACGGCGAGGTTGGAAAGCCATGCATATTTTGCCGACGTCAGCGTCGCCAGGGTGGCAAGCGGCGAGGGCAGTATGAATTTCGGCACGTGGAAGGCGTCGACCAGGACCTGCCACAGCACGATCACGGCGAGGTGCACGATCAGGATGATCGCAAAGGATCGAGCGGAACGCATTCCGTCGCTGACCACCGTAATACTCCTCTGGCGTCCGCCTCGCGGACTGTCCCCGCGACCCGTTCAATCTATCGCGATACCGGCGCCTAATCAACCATCCGGTTGATAAACATCAGGGCCGCAAGGCCTGCATCACCAGGTCGACCACATGTTTGCGGCGGGCTTGCCTGGCGGCTGGACTGCTCAAATCCTTGCCGAAGATCGCCGACAATGTCGGCGTATTGGAAAAGAAGAAGTAACTGAGGCCCGCGATCGAGATATAGAGATGCACCGGATTGATGCCTTTGCGAAAGGTTCCGGCCCGCACGCCGTCAGCCAGTATCTGCGAGACCATGCTGACCAGCGGCGAATGCATGGCCTCGAGCTTTCTGGAGCCGCGCACGTGCCGGGCGCCGCCGCGGTTTTCATCGTTGAGCAGCACGATGAAGTCGGGATGCGCGGCGAGGTGATCGAAGGAGCTCTCGATCAGCTTCTTGATGGCCCGTTCGGGAGGCAGCCCTTTGAGGTTGAGGCCGCGCTCCTGGGCGCGGATTTCCTCGTAGACCCATTCCAGCACCGCAAGGTAAAGCGCGTCCTTGTCACCGAAATAGTGATACACGAGCTGCTTGTTGACGCCCGCACGCGCGGCGATTTCGTCGACCCGCGCACCGGCGAGGCCGCTCTTTGCAAATTCGCGCCGCGCAGCCGTCAGCAGCTTCTTGCGTGTAGCCGCCGGATTGCGCCGCTGAGGCGCTGAGCCATTTGATCGTTGTTTGGGCATTTCCAACCAGACAGTTGACAATTCGGTCCGTCCCTTGTTGCATTGGTAGACCGGCGGATGAGCAACGGCAAGGCCATGGTCCGGCCTGGGGCCCAACCACAAATGAGCGAGCGCAAACGAGGAGAGTGGCCATGAAGAGTCTGAGAATTGCAGGATTGGCGCTCGCGCTTGCCGTGCCGGCCGGTCCCTCGCACGCCGCCGAGTCCGTCAATTTGATCCTGAACTGGACACCGACGGCGGACCATTCGCCGTTTTATTACGCCAAGGCGCAAGGCTGGTACGAAAAGGCCGGGATCGATCTCACCATCGAGACCGGCAAGGGGTCCGGGGTTTCGTCGCTGAAGGTGGGCTCAGGCGGCTCGGCGTTCGGCATCGCTGACCTTGCGACCATGCTGGTGGCGCGCAGCAAGGGCGCCGACGTCGTGGCGCTGATGAGTATCTACGCCAATACCGGACAGACCTTTTATTGGCTGAAGAGTTACGGCGTAAACGGCGCCAAGGATTTTTCCGGCCACAAGATCGGCAATCCACCCGGCGATGCGTCGCGGGTGATGTGGCCGGCCTTCGCCAAGGCGGCGGGCATCGCGCCGGATTCGGTAAATTTCGTGAATGTCGGGCCGACCGCGAAGATCGCGGCGCTGAAAAGCCACACCGTCGATATCATCAGCGATTTCTATAACGAACATGACTTGAAGGTGATCGAGTTCGGCGGCGACCTCGGCTATGTCAACTGGAAAGACATCGGCCTCAACCCCTACGGCAATTCGCTTGTCGTCAACGGCGCGTTCCTGGAGAAGAACCCAAAACTGGCTGAAGATTTCGTGCGGATCAGCCAGAAGGCGTTCGCCACCTGCGTCGCCGATGTCACCCCATGCCTGAAGGCGCTGCTCGATCAGGTGTCGGGCCTGGACAAGGAAAACCAGGAGCGGCAATGGGAGCGCATCAAGTTCCTGATGACCGACGATTTCACCACGACCAAGGCGCTGGGCTGGATCGACGCCGAACGGATGAAAAAGGACTACGAACTGGTGCAGACCTATCTCGGCATGGAAAAGCCGTTTGCGGTGGAAACCGCGTTCTCGACCAAGCTGCTCGATCCCGCCGTCAAGATGGACGCAAGCAAGGTCAAGAAGTGAGACAACTCCGTATAACTCGTCATGCCCGGCCTTGTGCCGGGTATCCACGTCTTTGCTTCAGCCTGAAAGAAAGACGTGGATGGCCGGGACGAAGCCCGGCCATGACGGAAAGTTAAATCGAGGCGGCGTCATGCCGGAGGCTTTGACTACTGTTGTCAGCTTCTCGTAGTCGGCTTTCATGAGGGCTGCGAGTTCGCTCAGCGACATCGGCCTGCCCGGGATATCGGCCACCGATAGCTGCCGTTGAACCTCGGGATTTTCCAACGCCTTGTTGACCCCCTCGCGCGGCGCGTCCATCGTGACAGAAATTTCCGCGTTCGATTTCCGCGACGTGTAAGGGAGCACAATGATATGACCCAAACCGGCACCGGCGAAGTACCCAAGGAAGCGTCAGCATCGGTTGTCGCGCGGCATGCGGCGACGCTGAAAACGCTGCCGTTCTCCGATGTCAGGGATTTTGACGATGCGACGCGCGGCTTTCTCGGCACGCTGGAAAACGCGCGGATCGCCTCAGTGCAGGGCCGGGTGGTCTGGAGCCTGGAGCCTTATGGCTTTTTGTCCGACGCGGAGGCTCCGCCGACGGTCGACCCAAGCCTGTGGCGGCAGTCGCGGCTCAACATGAATCACGGACTGTTCGAGGTGGTGCCCGGCGTCTATCAGGTCCGCGGCCTCGACATCGCCAACATGACGCTGATCGAGGGTAACAGCGGCGTCATCGTCGTGGACACGCTGACGTCGATCGAAGGCGCGCGCGCGGCAATGGAGCTTTACTTCCAGCACCGCGGAAAACGCCCGGTGGCGGCGGTCATCTTTACCCATACCCATACCGACCATTGGGGCGGTGCGCGCGGCGTACTGGATGACGACATGCTAGCGAGCGGCCGCGTCCCGATCATCGCGCCGAATTTGTTCATGGAACATGCGGTTTCGGAAAACATCATCGCCGGTCCCGCGATGTTGCGGCGCGCGCAATATCAGTTCGGGCCGTTCCTGGCGAAAGGGCCGCGCGGGCAGGTCGACTGCGGGCTTGGCAAGTCGATGGCGGCAGGCTCGGTAGCGCTGTTGCGCCCGACCGACCTCATCATCGCGACCGGCGACAAGCGCACCATCGACGGCGTTGAGTTCGAATTCCAGATGGCGCCGAACAGCGAAGCGCCGGCGGAAATGCATTTCTTCATTCCGCGCTACAAGCTTTTGAATCTGGCGGAGAACTGTACGCACAATTTCCATAATCTGCTGCCGTTCCGCGGCGCCGATGTGCGCGACGCGCTCGCCTGGTCGAAATATCTGGGTGAAGCGCTGCAGATGTGGGGTGGCAAGGCGGATGCGATGTGCGGCCAGCATCACTGGCCGGTGTGGGGCGTTGATCGCATCGACACAATGATCCGCCAGCAGCGCGATCTCTATAAATTCGCCCATGACCAGACTATCCGTCTGATGAATCACGGGCTCACCGCCACCGAAATCGCCGAGACGATCAGGCTGCCGGCGAGCCTCGATGGCGCGTGGCACGCGCGCGGTTACTACGGCCACATCCGGCATAACGTAAAAGCGATCTACCAGAAATATCTCGGCTGGTATGACGCCAATCCCGTCAATCTCGATCCGCTGCCGCCGGTCGAGGCCGGCAAAAAATACGTTGAGTATATGGGCGGCGCGGATGCTATCCTGGAGCGTGCGACCAAGGACTTTGCCAAGGGAGAATTTCGCTTCGTGGCGCAGGCCGTCAGCCATCTGGTATTCGCCGAGCCCGACAATCAGTCCGCCCGCGCGCTGCTCGCGGATACTTTCGAGCAACTCGGCTATGCCGCCGAAAGCGCGACCTGGCGCAACGCCTATCTGTTTGGCGCGCAGGAACTGCGGCAGGGCATGCCGAAGGCGCCGCCGCGGGCGGCGATGCCGCGCGAAACGCTGGCCGCCTTGCGCACCGAACAATTATGGGACGTGCTCGGCGTTCGCCTCAATGGCCCGAAGGCCGAAGGCAAGCATATCGTGCTGAATTGGAGTTTTACGGATACAGGCGAGACGTTCGTTCTCACGCTCGAGAATTGCGCGCTGACTTATACAGCCGGCGCGCAGGCGGCCACGGCGGATGCCAGCTTCGCTTTGGCGCGCGGCATGCTTGATGAAGTTGTAGCAAAGCAAACGAGTTTTCCGGATGCCGTGGCAGCCGGCAAGATCAAGGTCAGCGGCAATCCGGTGCGGCTCGGCGAACTGATGGCGCTGATGGATGAATTCCCGCGCATGTTCGAGATCGTCGAGCCGAAGCGGACGGCGGTTACGTAACCTGAACAGCGGTGCGTAGGGTGGGCAAAGGCGCTCTTTGCGCCGTGCCCACCATCTATCTGCAGATCGTTATCTTGAATGGTGGGCACGCGGAGTTTATCATCGGGCGCGTATTCGCGCGACCCGTTGGCTTTGCCCATCTACGAGCTTCCTCCTCATGGTGAGGAGGCGCGTCAGCGCCGTCTCGAACCATGGGTCGGATCATCCTTCGAGACGCGGCGAAGATGCCGCTCCTCAGGACGAGGAAGGGCGAGCGTCGCGTCAAATCCCGAGATACGCCGCCTGAACCTGCTTGTTGTTGGCGAGCTCTGCGCTGCTGCCGTGCATGATGACGTTGCCGCTTTCCAGCACATAGGCCCGCTGAACCAGCGACAGCGCGCGGCTGACATTCTGCTCCACCAGCAGAATCGCCGTGCCCATCTTGTGAATTTCGCCGATCTTCTCGAAGGTCACGTCGGTCATCACAGGGGCAAGCCCCAGCGAGGGCTCGTCGAGCATCAGTAGCCGCGGTTTCAGCATGAGGCCACGGCCCACCGCCAGCATTTGCTGCTCGCCGCCGCTCATGGTGCCGGCAAGCTGCTTCTTGCGATCGGCCAGTCTTGGAAAGATGCTGTAGACCAGATCGAGCGTGCGGCTGCGCTCGGCTTTTGCTTTTGGAACATAGGCGCCGATCTCGAGATTTTCCTGCACGGTCATTTCAGGAAATACCTGACGCCCTTCCGGCACGTGGGCTATTCCCAATTCCGGAATTTTGTGCGGCGGGAGCGACGCGAGATCGATGCCTGCAAAGGTGATGGCGCCTGAGGTCAGTCCCACCAGGCCCGAGATCACGCGCAGCGTGGTGCTCTTGCCGGCGCCGTTCGCCCCCAACAGGCCGACGGCTTCGCCTTCACCGATCTCGATGCCGACGTCATGGATGGCGGGGACCGACCCGTAGCTGGCGCTGACTGAAGCTAATTTCAGCACTAGGCTTCTCCCGGTGTCGGCGGATGAACGTAAGATCCCAGATAGGCGCGGACGACTTCGGGGTTTTCCACGATCTCCTTCGGGCTGCCTTCGGCGATCTTCTGCCCGTGGTCGAGCACCACGATATGGCGGGCGACGGCCATGATCGCGCGCATCACATGCTCGACGATGACGATGGTCAGCCCGCGCTGCGACAGTTTTCCGACCAGGGCGACTGCCTGATCGATCTCGGACGGGTTCAGTCCGGCCATGACTTCATCGAGCAGCAGCAGCCGGGGTTGCGTGGCCAGCGCGCGCGCCATCTCCAGGCGGCGTTGATCGATCGTAGTCAGATCCTTCGCCGCCGTTTGCTCCCGGGCGGAGAGGCCGACGAACTCGATCGCCTCGCGCGCCTTCTCGCGCGCCACCGCGGTATTCCTGTCGCGCAGGAACGCCCCGGTCATGACGTTGGCCAGCACGGTCATGGCGCCGAACGGCTTTGCCACCTGGAACGTGCGCGCCAAGCCGTGGGCGCAGATGTCGTGCGGCTTGAGGCCGACGATCTCACGGCCATAGGCCGATACCGAGCCCGAGTCGGGCCGGTGAAATCCGGTGATGAGATTGAAGCTGGTGGTCTTGCCGGCGCCGTTTGGCCCGATCAGCGCAACGGTTTCGTTCTCCTGCACGGAAAAGCTGACGTCCTGCACGGCGCGCAGCCCGCCGAACCGCTTGTTGAGACCACGAATGACCAGCGCTTCTGCCATGGCTTTATCTTTACGCTCGTGCCGGACGACGGCGGAGGTAGCGCTGGTAGGCTTCGGTCGCCAAGCCCATCAACCCCGTCGGTCGCCACAGGATGACGGCCATCAGGATCAGGCTGTAGACGGTGAGTTGCACGCCGCCGATCGAACCGCCGAGCCAGCTCTGCAGCAGGGTCGATGTCGTTTCCAATAGCACGGTGCCGACCACCGGGCCCCACAACGTCCCGATCCCGCCGACAATCGAGACCAGCGCCGCCTCGATCGAGATGTTGAAGCTGAACGCGGTGGCCGGATCGATGAAGTAGATATACTGGGTATAGAACGTGCCGGCCATCGCCGTGAGAAAGGAACTGATCAAATAGATGTCGCGCTTGATCCGCGGCGCGTTGACGCCGATCGCTTCGGCTGCGTCTTCATCCTCGCCGATGGCGACGAGGTAATATCCCATCCACGACTTTTCGATCCGATAGGTGATCGCAAGCCCGAGCGCGAGCAGGCCGAGCGCGACGTAGTAATAGGCCGCCTTGGCCTCGAACTGCATCATCAGCGGCGCGTTGCCGAGGTTCGGGATGGTGGTGCCTTCGGCGCCCCAGGCGAGATCGCGAAATTTCAGGAAGATCAGCATCAGCGCTTGCGCTGTCGCGATGGTGGCGATCGTGAAATAAGGACCGCGCAGGCGGAAGCACAGCCATCCGATCGGCAGGCTCGCCAGCATCGCCACAACCCCGCCGGCGATCATCCCGATCCACGGCGATATGCCGAAATCGATCTGCAGGATGGTCGAGGTGTAAGCGCCTAATCCGAAATAAGCCGCGTGACCGAGCGAAAGCTGCTTGGCGTACCCACCCATCAGGTTCCAGGCGACGCCGATGAACGAGAACAGCAGGATCCGGATGAAGATGTCGATCGCAAACGAGCTCTTTACGACCAGCGGCAACACCAGAAGTATGATCACGGCCGCCGCGAGCAAAAGCGCATTCCATTTCCTTTGGCCTTGCATCACCGCGCTCTCCCGCCGCCCAGGCCGTTCGGCTTGAAAGCCAGCGTCAGAAGCAGCATCGCGAATACCACGATCTGCCCGGAGTCGGCGCCGACGAATTGAATCCCGAGCGATTCCGCAACCCCCATCATCAGGCTGGCGATGAGCGCGCCGATCACATTGCCGAGTGTTCCCAGCACCACGGCAACAAAGGCCATCAGCACAAAGACCTGCCCGACGAACGGGTAGGCCGAATAGAACGGCATCAACAGCGAACCGGCGGCGCCCGCGAGCGCCAGCGCCACGCCAAGGGCGACGCAGAAAACGCGATTGGGGTTGATCCCCATCAGCGTTGCCACGTCACGGTTCTGCGAGGCGGCGCGCATCGCCTTGCCAAGATCGGTGGTATGCAAAAACACCCACAAAGCTCCGCTCAGCGCCATCGCCACGCCAAAGGCGATGAGTTTTGCGACCGGGATATAAAGCCCGCCGATATGGAACGCTTCGTCCGAATACGAGGTGTGGACCGTGCGGTAGTTCGCGGTGAACAGCATCAGCGCAAGGTTCAACAGCAGCAGCGACAGGGCAAACGTCAGGAAAATCTGGGGCATGTCGTTCGGCCCCAGCACCCTGCGGATCAGGAAGTGCTGGATCAGCACACCGATCGCGAACAGCACCGGCATGGAGACGATCAGCGAGACGATGGGATCGATGCCGAACTGGCTGGACAGAAAGAAGCTGATGTACATTCCGATCATCACAAATTCGCCCTGGGCGAAATTGACGATCTTGACCACGCCGAAGATCAGCGTCACGCCGATACTGACGAGCGCGTAGATGCCGCCGATAAGCAGGCCGTTGATGACGGCCTGGGCCAGTGTCTCCCACATGTTTCTGACGCTTAGGTTTTCAGCAGCGCTGCGCGGGCGTCTTCCTTTGGAAAGACGCTGGCGAGATCGCCGTTCTGCCACTGCACCCCGACGGGGCGGCCGTAGACGTTCTTGCCGTCAGGCCCGAATTTCACTTTTCCGCCCGGCGCCATCGCCGCGTAGCCCGAGGAAACATCGAGCGTCGACAGCGCTTCGCGAACCTTTTGCGGATCGGGGGAGGCGGCGCGCTCGATCGCATCAGCCAGCATGAACGTCTGCGCGACAAGTCCGCCGGCATATTCGAACAGGAATTCGCCGGTCCGTTTCTTGTATTCGGCGTTCACCTTTTCGGCGTTGGCGTCCATGTCATGGTTCCAGTGCGCCACGCCTTGCAGGCCTTCCGCCAGCTTGCCGACGTTCTTGTAGAAATCCGGAATCACAAACCCGCCGGAACCGCCGTTGATCGCGATGTTGAGGCCCACCTGCTTGACGGTCCGCACGATCAGAATGAGGTCGTTGAGGTAGGAGACCGAGAACAGGGCGTTGGCACCGGCGGCCTTCACCTTGTTGATCAGCGGGCTCGCGTCGGTGAACCCTGCCGAATAAGGCTCGAACATCACGATCTCGACGCCCTCAGCCAGCGCCAGTTCCTTCAGCCCGTTGGAGGTCGACGTACCGAACGCGGTATTCTCGAAGATAACGGCAACCTTCGGCTTATCGCTGACGAGCTTGGCCATCTGCAATTGCGCCCGTGCGAACTGCGAGGCGCGCGCAAACGGCGTGAAGGTGTAGGTCCGGCCCTTGTTGAGCTGATCCGAACTCGAGCCGGTGATCAGCGGCATCTTGGCGCGTTCCGCCACTTCGCTGGCGATCAGCGTCAGAGCGCTGGCGAAGCAGCCGTGGATCGCGGACAATTTGTTTCCGGTAATCAGCCGGTCCGTCTCTGTACGCGTCACCGTGGTGTCGCTCTGCACATCAGAGAGGATCAGATTGAGCTTGGCGCCGCCGAGCGATTTGATGCCGCCGGCTTCGTTGATCATCTCGACGGCGAGTTTCGCGGCGGCGACGCAGCCGACGCCGATTTGCGCCATGCTTCCGGTAGTCGGGTAGAGCGCGCCGATATTGATGGGATCGGCGGCCCAGCCGCGCTGCGGAACGGCGCCGAAGGCGCCGGCGGCGAGTACGCCACCCGCCTTGATAAGAAATTGACGGCGGCTTTGCCGCTTGGTGAGGGGATGACTCCGGTCCGCATTATTAATGACAGACGTCTTACGATCTTTTTTCATGTCGCTTCCCCCGGTGCGATTAAGGCGCGGACTTATGTCCGTTCGCTTGTTATTTGGTCGAACCGGAGGTCATAAGAACACGTAATTCGCAAAGTTCAAAGCGAAGATCAGCCTGATTTGGCGCACCGATGGCGGCTGCCATGGGTGCGCCGCAGCATGAGAGAGATCCATCCCGGGCTGCAATTTTTATGACCTTCACGTTCCCAAGTTGCAGGTATTATTAGCAATCTGCCGCGGAACCGTGGGTCGTGCGCTACTCGGCGCTGCTCACCAGTTTGATCCGCGGCTCCGCCGCCTCCATCAGGCTGCGATAGGCGGCGAGGTAGTCGAGCGCCATGCGCCGTGCCGTAAAGCGCGTCTCGAACTGCTTTCGGATCGCAGGTCTGCTCAACCGGGAGAGCCGATTGACGGCGCCGACAGCGCTGGTTTCATCCTCGACGATGAAGCCGGTTAGGCCGTCATCGATGATCTCGGGAACCGAGCCGCGGTTATAGGCGATGACAGGGGTGCCGCAGGCCATCGCTTCGATCATGACCAGGCCGAACGGCTCCGGCCAATCGATCGGAACCAGCAGCCCGATCGCGCCGCTGAGGAAGTCGGATTTTTCGTGATCGCCGATCTCGCCGATATATTCGACAAGCGGGTTGCCGTCGATCAGCGGCCGAATGCGTTCGTCGTAATACTCCTGGTCGGAGCGATCGACCTTCGCGGCAATCTTGAGCGGAATATCGCATCGGGCCGCGATCTTGATCGCCCGGTCCACCCCTTTTTCCGGCGCGATACGGCCAAGCACGGCCAGATAGCCGGGGGTCACCGGCCGCGGCGTCAGCAAATTCTCCGGCAGGCCGTGATGGATGGTGCGGACCCAGTTGGCCTGCGGCACCGGACGCCGTTGGGCATTCGAGATCGAGATCACCGGGACGGAAGAGAAGGTGGTGAACACCGGCTGGTGTTCGGGCAGATCCAGCCGGCCATGCAGGGTGGTCGCGAACGGGGTGGGCTGCCGGTGGAACAGCGAAAAAGGGTAGTAGTCGAGATGGAAATGCAGGAAGTCGAATTCCTCGTCGTCGCATTTCTGCCGGACCCGCTCCAGCATCACCATATGTAACGCGTTGGGATCGCGGACCGAGCCGTCGAGGCGCAGCGCCTTCGGCCATGTCGCGTCGAGTTTCGCCGAGGTCTGGGAGTCTCCGCTGGCGAACAGCGTGACGTCATTTCCCAAAGCCACCAGTTCCTCGGTAAGCCAGTGCACCACCCGCTCGGTGCCGCCGTAAAGTTTGGGGGGAACAGCCTCCGTCAGCGGAGCAACCTGCGCGATGCGCATCTCACCATCTCCTTTTCTACATACGGGATGAACAAACGCCCCTCAGCCGTGTTTGCACCGGCATGCCGAGTCGGGAACGTTCTCGCACCTGCGAGGTTCCTTTGTGCAAGCGTAGTTCCTTCACACTGTGGTCTTGCTGATGCCATGCGGTGCAATCAGATTTCTCTCGATGCTGATGCTGCAGAATTGTTGCGCAGTGATGGCCGCGCTGCGGGAACTTCAAGTTTCTCCTCTTCACGTAATCGTGCACGAAATGTCGCGTTAGAAATTCTCCTGCCACTCCAACAGGTTTGCAGAGTCACATGGACAGTCTTTCAGGATATGCGCACCGGCCTTTTGCATTCGTGCTGCGCTATCTTCGCCAGCGCCTCACACCGCATGTGGTGATATTGAGTTGTGTTGTCGCGGCGGTTGCCTGTTCGGTGGGCACCCAATATGGCGTCAAATATCTGGTCGACGGGTTGTCGGGCGGTCCGGCCCGCGCGGGCAGCGTATGGCTGGCATTCATTTTTCTCATGTCACTGATCGCCGCCGACAATTTCCTGTGGCGGATCGCGAGCTGGACCGCGAGTTTCACCTTTGTCGGCGTCACCGGCGACTTGCGCCGCGACATCTTTCGCCATCTCACCGGCCACGCCCCGAGCTATTTCTCCGACCGGCTGCCGGGCATGCTGACGAGCCGCATTACCGCCACATCCAACGCCGTGTTCACCGTCGAGAACATGTTCGTCTGGAACGTGCTGCCGCCGTGCGTCGCGACCTTCACCGCGATCCTGTTCGTGTCCGCCGTCAGCGTGACGATGGCCGCGGTCCTGACGGTCATTGCCGGCGTGGTCGTCATCACCATGTTCCGCCTCGCCGCGATCGGCCGGCCCCTGCATCACGATTTCGCCGACAAGGCCGCGGCCGTGGACGGCGAGATGGTCGACGTCGTCGGCAACATGCCGATGGTGCGCGCGTTCGGTGGAATGGGCCGCGAGCTGCGGCGCTTCGATGCGACGATCGATCGCGAATCGACGGCGCGGCGCCACAGCCTGCTCTATCTTGAGCGGCTGCGGCTGCTGCACGCCACGGTCACCGTCGTGCTCACGATCGGTCTGCTGGCCTGGGTGATCACGCTCTGGCAGCGCGGCGCGGCGACCACCGGCGACGTCGTGCTGGTGTGCACGCTGGGGCTTTCGGTGCTGCATGCGACGCGCGATCTGGCGGTGGCGCTGGTCGACGTGACGCAGCACATGGCCCGCCTGTCGGAAGCGCTGATGACGCTGCTGCTGCCGCATGAGCTGCGCGACCATCCGGAGGCGACCGCGCTGGTGCGGCGGGGCGCGCGCGTCCAGTTCGAGCGGATGCGCTTCCGCTATCCCGACGGGCGGCGCGTATTCGAGAATTTCAGCCTCGCGCTCGAGCCCGGCCAGCGCGTCGGCCTGGTCGGACGCTCGGGCAGCGGCAAGTCGACCCTGTTCGCGCTGCTGCAGCGGTTCTACGACCTGCAGGACGGGCGCATCCTGCTCGACGGGCAGGATATCTCCCGCGTGATGCAGGAGAGCCTGCGGGCGGCGATCTCCGTGGTGCCGCAGGACACCTCGCTGTTCCACCGCTCGATCATCGAGAACATCCGCTACGGCCGGCCGGAGGCGTCGGACGACGAGGTTCTGGCCGCCGCCATGGCGGCGAGATGCAACGACTTCATCCATCTCCTGCCGGAGGGCTTTGACACCATCGTCGGCGACCGCGGCGTGAAGCTCTCGGGCGGCCAGCGGCAGCGCATCGCGATCGCCCGCGCGTTCCTGAAGGACGCGCCGCTGCTGCTGCTCGACGAGGCGACCTCCGCGCTCGACAGCGAATCGGAGGAGGCGATCAGGGCCGCGCTCGCGCGCCTGATGCGCGGCCGCACCGTGATCGCGATCGCGCATCGCCTGTCGACCCTGCGCAGCTTCGACCGCATCCTCGTGCTGCAGGCCGGGCAGGTCGTGCAGGACGGGCCGCCCGACGTGCTGATGCGGCGCGACGGCATCTACCGCGACCTCATCCTGCGCGAGGTGACCCATCTCGGCCGGCAGGCGGCGTGAGGGCCAGGGATCAGGGATCAGAAATCAGGGATCAGGTCATGATTCCTGATGCCTGGGGCCTGATCGCTGACACCTGACACCTGATCCCTGACACAGGTGCAGCCAAAAAGCCGCATGTCGTCAAGCCGACATTAACCTTCCGAACCTAACTTTTGGGCGGGATGGCGCCCGCACCGGCCCGTTCATGACGTCGGGGTCACGTGCCGCGGTCGTTGCACAATGAGCCGA
>Ga0137409_10002932_pt1 | contig 18128 bp, 17 predicted proteins | sample CZODoug1_16funga_FD_122059 | JGI IMG/M metagenome (GOLD analysis project Ga0137409, IMG submission 122059) | Vadose zone soil fungal communities from Angelo Coast Range Reserve, California, USA - CZODoug1_16fungal (Hybrid Assembly) | ecosystem: Environmental > Terrestrial > Soil > Vadose zone... | reverse complement strand
CCCATGATGGATTGGACCGATCGACCGAGAAAAGCTAAGCACGGTCAGCATTTAAGTGTGGTCGTTCTCAATCATGCTGGACCAAATGCTGTACCGCCGCTGCTTGGAGTTTCGATGAGCACGCGATTTTGCGCTCGTGCGTTTGTTTGGTGGCAGGAGCGTAACGCAGCGTAGGATTTCAGCCGCCCTAAATTGCGGCCTAGTCGCCGATTGCGAGGTGCGGGGGCTCGGTCACTTTCGTGATGCCATCGACGATCTTGAACGGTCTAGGATAGGGGAAGTGATTCCACCCGCAATTTCTTCGCCGCTCCTTCGAGCGCGACTACGAGTGCGCCACTCGCTGGACAAAAAAGCCGGACCGATCAGCACATATTCGCGTCGTGGTCCAGCTTGGATTTGGTGTCACTGAATCACATCAAGCCGCGGCAATATCAGCTAACGATCGGCCGCGCACGCGCCTTGATGTGTCTCAGCAAAGATACCGTGTGTCGGCGAAGGCTACTTCTTTTTCTTGCCGGTCTTCTTCTTTGCCTTCTTCGCCTTCTTCGCTTTCTTAGCCATGTTGCCCTCCGCTACCCCAAAGTTGGTTCAATGCAAGTCGACCTCGACATGCATAAATACAGAGTACACCACAATTGCAAAATTGATACTTTGCGCTTCGAACAAGGTAAACGGCGGTCACACCAAACGCCTTTCGGCTAACCGCGAACACATCATCGCGCTCGAGCCGCTGGACAAGGGCCTCGTCGGCACACTGCTGCGCTACCCGTATGAGGTGCGGTCCGAGGATGAGTATTTCGACGAGATCCAGGATGTCAAAGTCACCAAGGACATGCTCGACCTTGCCAAGCACATCGTAAACCAAAAAAGCGGGCGCTTCGAACCAGGCAAGTTCGAGGATAGTTACGAGACCGCGCTCATCGAGCTCATCAACCAAAAGCGCGCCGGCAAGCCTATCACGCCGAAGGAGCGCCCCCGCGGCGAGAACGTGGTCGATCTGATGGAGGCCTTGCGGCGGAGCGTCGGCGGCGCTGCGACCGAGACCAGTGCGTCGAAAAAGTCAGCGAATAAGCCGCGCAAGGCGGCGGCCGGCCAAAAGGAGATGCTGATGCCGATTGCCGGTAAGAAGCAGACGAAAGAAACCGGAGCTAAGAAACCGGCGGCCAAATCGCAACGGAAGTCGGCCTAAAGCGTTGGCCGTTCCGGGCCCTGAGCTGATGCATGACCAAAGGAAGCTGGCGACGCTGAGCGGCATTTGGACTGCGTCCGGTCGCACGTGTCCGCGCTCGAATTCTAAGAGATCTCGATGATCTCAATGGTCTGACCTGATGCGTCGACCAGATCTCCGACTGCCTTGCCCATCAGCACCCTCGCCACGGGGGAAACGAACGAGATAGTGCCCGCCTTCGGATCGGCTTCATCTTCGCCCACGATACGGTACTTTTGCACACGTCCATCACCACGACTAAAGGTCACCGTGCTTCCGAAAGCCACGGTGTCATCCGATGTAGGATCGGGCACAACCTGTGCCGTTCGAACTCTCGTCGCGAAGTATCGGGCGTCACGCAAGGGAAGTGCTCCCTGCCGGCGACGTTCGTTTACATCCGCGACTTTCTGTGCCGCTTCATAAGTCTCTTGAGCATGTCGGAGTTGAGACTCCAGAGCCTTCAGACCCGCTTGAGTGACTAGGTTGGGATGAGCTGAAATCGGGCGGTCGGGCAGCAACGTCTCCGACGCAGTCTCGGCACTATCTTCCTTCGTGAATGCAACACTCAAGTTCGGAACTCCTTGATTACCCTGTAGTATACCACGCACAATCGAGGGCGATAGCAGATCGCTATGGATTAATGGCGCCGAGAAGCGGCGAGACCGTCAAGCCACACCGTCAGCGGAAGCAGCCATCGCGTCCTCAGATCGGCAGGTCCAATTCCAGGTCGCAATCGGCTAGGTCGCGTTCGTCAATAACCTGTTGGATGGTAAAAGCGATGTTCAACTTGTGAGAGCAATCATTTCGCGCCTTGCGGCCTCAACACGCGCGTCAAGGTATGAAGCCAAGTCAGTGAGATGCACTCCTTTCGCGCATTTCTGACTGGTTTCGATCCGAACGAGAGGAAGGGCGATCTCGCCAGCTGAAATCTTCTGCACCAATTTGGGTGGCGTGAGATGTGAGAAATAGTCCCTGCAAACTTGGTCGATAGGAATGATGGCCTTTCCATCATACTGCGCCATCAGGAGAAACGCGGTGTTCATTTGGCGAACCGTCCATATTTCGCAGAGGAGGCAAAATGGCTCCGGTGGTCCTTCGTTTGCACCGATCACCGCGATGGAGCGTGACTGAATTTCAACTGATATCGCCCGAGAAACGCAACTCTCGCAGTGAAAGGGACTGGCTCATTAAAGCCCTTGATTGGACTCCTGGAAGAGAGATTGCGCAGCTATGCTACAGAAGGCCGCCATGGCGTAGAAATAGGACGGTCGGCGCTTGCCGGCTGCAAAACCCCAGCTTCTTCACCAGATCGGTGAAGGGCCTGTCCGAGCTCGCCGCTGCCGAGAAAAACTGTGTATCCATCAGCCGAATTTGCGCGGAACTCAAAGGTACTTGTCTTCGATGTTCGATCTCACTTTCCTGGGTACGTCTGCAAGCGTTCCTTCGGCAGAGCGCAATCATCCGAGCATTCTGGTAGAGGCAGGCAGCCACCGCATCCTGGTCGATTGCGGAGAAGGGACGCAGCGTCAGTTGCTGCGCAGCGGGGCCGGCTTCCGACGGCTCGACCGGATCCTGCTGACTCACGGCCACTTCGACCATGTGCTCGGCATTCCCGGTCTCTTTTCCACGCTACGGCTTCGGCAAACACATGACCTGATGACAATCCATGCGAGCCCGGGGACGCTCGATGTGGTCGTCCGGATGCTTGCGGGCCTGTGGGGAGAAGGGCATGCGCCTATTCCGATAGAACTTGTTCCGCTGGCAACCGGCCAGGTCCTCAATGCCGACGACTTCACGATCGGCTGCTTTCCGATCCGCCACCGCGACACCGACAGCTTCGGATTCTCCTTCGAAAGCCAAGTCCGCCGCCATCTTCGGCCGGACCGCCTTGCGGCTCTAGGGGTGCCCGACGGTCCAGTGCGCAAGGAGTTGGCGGAAGGAAGGCCTGTTACGCTCGCGGATGGGAGCACGATCGAAGCCGAAGACGTCCTTGGGCCGCCGGAGGGACGCAAGAAGGTTGCCATCGTTGGAGACACTGAAACCGCCGACGATCTGGCCGAGCACGTTCGCGACGCCGACGTGCTGGTGATCGAGGCGACGTTTCTCCAACGCGATGCGTCCATCGCCCGTGACTACGGGCATCTTACCGCGGCCGAAGCCGCCGCGCTCGCGGCAACGGCCGGCGTCAAGCTGCTCGTTCTGACCCACATTTCCGGCCGCTATCCCGATGAGGAAATACTGGAGGAGGCGAGGAAGACCTTTGCGAACAGCCGCGTTGCAGTTGATTTCGATCGTATCGTGATTTGACGCCGCCGCAGGAGAGCACGCGAATGGCGAGGAAGCTCAAGACTTACCAAACCTCGCTCGGCTTCTTCGACCTGGCGGTGGCCGCGCCGTCAATGAAGGCAGCTTTGGAAGCCTGGGGCGCCGACAGCAATCTCTTCCATCAGGGAGCGGCGAGGCAGAGCGAAGATCCCCACATCGTCGCGGCGACAATGGCGGCACCCGGCGTCGTCCTGAAGCGTCCCGTCGGCTCCAGCGGCCCCTTCAAAGAGCATGCCGAGCTGCCTACCGATCTCGCCGGCGGCGACGCTTCGAAGAAGGCGGACCGCAAGTCGACGAGCCGCAAGCACCAGAGGCATCCGAAGCAAACTAACGACAAGGCGGCCGACCGCAAGGCGGCGCTCGCTTTCGAGAAAGAGCAGAAGCGCCGCGAGCGCGAACGCGCGAAGGAGGAGGCTGCCCAGCGCAAGGAGCGAGAGCGACGCCAGAAGGCCATCAAGGCGAAGGAGAAGTCCTTGGACGCGGCCCGCCGGAAGCACGAAAAGAACGCTACGGACATTCAAGCCCAGATAGAACTTCTGGAGAAAAGGGCACAAGCCGAAGAAGCGCGTTGGGAAAAGGAGAGGAGCCGGCTGGATCTCGCATTGCGCCGGGCGCGAGGTTAGGGATTTCCAAGAGGATGCTAACGATTAATCATCCTGATTCTCGGCGCCAAAGCCGCATTGCCTTCGAGAACGCACGTCGCCCGCGCAGGTCTGCTGGCGCCGGTCACTAGCTGTCCGGCGGGCATTCGGGGCAAGTGTCGCCGATCGAGGCCAATAAGTCCTCGATTTCCGCGACCGCTTCGGCCCGAGAGAGTCCGTCCAGCGGATCCAGGCTGGCGATCTCGAAGGCGCGCTCGCGCGCGTGCGGATCGGCGCGGTCTTGCATCCAGCCGTGTGGCATTCTCGTATGGCGTTAGCCTCCTGCAGCACGGAGATCGCTCATCCGCGCAGCGTTCGGATTGCGCGCCTTCCTTCCTTCGTCATCAGCATTTTGCTACTCCTGCCGAGACGAATCCTTGCGCTCCGTTCGGAGTTCCGAACGGTTAACACAGGTCAGGGATTCGAAATCGCCTTGGCATGACGTTTGTCCACGTGTTCCGGCGACCTGTGCAAAAAGCGGACGCTCGATCCGGAAGGGACATCTAGCGCCACATCCCGCGCACGCGAGCGCCGATGTCGATACGCGGACCTTGGCTCGGACCTTTTGCACCGGCGCCGGGTAACGCTAACGGCCAGCTCGTCCGCTGGAAGAAGCTGAGCAGCTTTTCCGGAATGAACCGGGTCCGCGATGCGTAGACGTGACGGTCGCCTTGCGAATGCTGACCGTGCGCGAAGAAGCGCTGCGGTACCACCAAATGGAGGTCGTCCTTTGCCCGCGTCATCGCAACGTAGAGCAGGCGGCGCTCTTCCTCCAGTTCGGCTGAGGTGCCGGCTCCGAGATCCGACGGCATGCAGCCGTCCACCACGTTCAACACATAGACCGATTTCCATTCCTGGCCCTTGGCCGAATGAATGGTCGATAGGATCAGGTAGTCTTCGTCCAGCAACGGCACGCCGGCCTGATCAGATGTGGCGTCCGGCGGGTCGAGCTTCAATTCCGTGAGGAAGCGTTCGCGCGAGGGATATCCGCCGGCTATCTGCTCGAGCTGAACGAGGTCCGCACGTCGGGTTTCGGCGTCCTCGTGGATGCGGTCAAGATGCGGCTCATACCAGAGACGAGCACGCTCGAGGTCAGACGGCCACTCCGAATATCGAAGGTTTCCGACCGTGACGACGAAATCCGCCCAGGCGTCGCCGGCGCGGGGCGGGGAGGGCAGCGCGCAGAGTGCGCCGAGCGGATCGGTCGCCTCCGCCATATGATCGAGGATGCGCTGCGCGGAAGCGGGACCGATACCCGGCAACAGGTGCATCACGCGGAAGCCGGCGACGCGATCGCGAGGATTTTCGACAAAGCGCAACAGCGCCAGCACGTCCTTGACGTGCGCGGCGTCGAGAAACTTCAGGCCGCCGAACTTGACGAATGGGATGTTGCGGCGGGTGAGTTCGACTTCCAGCGGCCCGCTATGCGAGGACGCACGGAAGAGCACCGCCTGTTGCTTAAGGAGGGTCCCTTCCTCGCGGGTCTCGAGGATCCGCTCTACGATGTAGCGGGCCTGGTCGGTCTCGTCGCGCACGCCGACCAGGCGAGGCTTTGCCGACGAGGTGCGCTCCGTCCAAAGGTTCTTGGTGAAGCGCTCCCTGGCGAGATCGATCACGCCGTTTGCCGCGGAAAGGATCGGCTGGGTCGAACGATAGTTGCGGTCGAGCGTGATGATCTCTGCTCTCGGACTGAATTGATCGGGAAAATCGAGAATGTTGCGGACGGTGGCGGCGCGGAAGGAATAGATCGATTGCGCGTCGTCGCCGACGACCGTAAGGCCGCGGCCACCAGGTTTCAGCGCGAGCAGGACTGATGACTGCAGGCGGTTCGTATCCTGATATTCGTCGACGAGCACGTGATCGAAGCGGCCGCCGATGTCGTCGGCGATGGCCGGCTCCGACATCATCTGCACCCAGTAAGGAAGGAGGTCGTCGTAATCGAGGACGTTGTGCTTCTGCTTGGCCTCGACATAGGCCGCAAACAGCTCCTTGAGCTCTGCGGCCCAGCCGGAACACCACGGGTATAACATCCCGACCACTTCTTCGAGGTCGGTTTCGGCGTTGACGCAGCGCGAGTAGATCGAAAGGCAGGTGCCCTTGGCCGGAAAGCGGCTTTCAGTCTTCGAGAGTCCGCGCTCGTGCCGAACGAGATTCATCAGGTCGGCGGAGTCCTCGCGGTCGTGGATCGTGAACGCGGGATTCAATCCGATCTGGTCGGCATACTCGCGAAGCAGTCGCGCGCCGATGCCGTGGAAGGTGCCGGCCCAGTTCAAGGCGCCGGTCATAACACCGGCATCGGCGCCGAGTACCTTGCGCGCGATGCGCTCGACGCGCCTCGACATCTCGGACGCCGCGCGCCGCGAGAACGTCATCAGAAGGATCCGGTGGGGGTCTGCGCCCCGGGCGATCAGGTGCGCGACACGATGGGCGAGGGTGTTCGTCTTGCCGGATCCGGCACCGGCGAATGATCAAGAGGGAGCTCCCACGTGATCGTCGTCAGTGACGCCGTGCTCGACTGCTCTGCGCTGCTCCGAATTCAGCGTCTCAAGATATGATGCTGCCGTCGCCGCAAGCACGAATCGTCCTCTGTTCGAACTCCACGCTCGATGATTCCCGGTGGAACTGCAATGAATTCAGGTAGGCGGCCCGTTCGAGGCCTTCACTTTCGCCGGCACTTCCGAAGGCGCCGCGGCGCTCACGCCGCTGCCTTATCTTCCTTGTCGACGCCGCGCATGACGATCCTCAACGCGTCGTCGGGCAGCGGGCGCTGCAGGGCCTTGGCCTCCTCCCAGGGCGCGCGCATCCACACCTCGCGCTCTTCCTCGGTGGTCAAGATCACTGGCATTGCCTTCGGATGAATCGGGGCGACCACGGTGTTCGGCGACGTGGTCAGAAATCCGTAAACCAGGTGGGGCCCCGGGATCGGTTTCGACTTTGTGCCGCGGTCGCCCTTGAACTCGGTCCAGATGCCGGCGAAGCAAAACAGCGGCCGGCTGTCATCGAGGGCGAACCACACGACATCCTTTTTCTTGGTCTGTGGATTCGTCTCGGGTGCATACTCGGCAAAGCTATTCGCGGGCACGAGGCAGCGGTTCTCCGGCAGTCCGGAAAAACGCCCGGCATTGGCTGGAGATTGCCGACATACCGGTTCATCCGCCGAAACAGGGCGGCGATGGCGGCTTGATTGGTCGTGATCGAATACAAATTGCACATTTGAGTTTTAACTTTTGTCGGTCATTGCCGAAGTCGACAGTCGGGCGACCACGCCTCGATCCGATCGTCACGGTGATCGTTACGATACCTTCCTCACCTCGCTCTGCTCGAATGATCGCATCACGATGCCATCGAGAATCCTGCCGGCGGCGGCTCGAATTTTACGTTCGGTGGCCTCCGCCATTGGCGGCAACGCGTATGTGGCCACGAGGCCGGTGAGTTCCTTGTGGATATCCGAACGAAAACCCCGTGGATCCTCCGTCATTTGCGAGACGATTTGAAACAAGGTCATGAGCATGAACTGGATCGCCATATCGGCGCCCATGTGCTCCGCCTGATCGTCGGTGATAAACGAATGCTTATTCTGATGTTTCATTGCTATCCCGCTATGTCCTCACCGCTATCCGGTGTAGGTCCGAAAGCGTCCGCGCGTATAGGCGTGCGATACAGCCTTCTTGAGCTCCGCCACCTCGGACTCCCAAAAATTGTTCGCGACGATCAGCGCGCGAATAGCCGCGCGCGTGTCGCCGCCGCAGGCGGCGATTGCCTGGTCCACCGCAGCCTCCAGCCCATCGTCCTGTTCTTTCGGCTCAGAGACCGAGGACATCGCGTTGTTCCAGGTTGACCGTCGGCCGCCTATGTTCTGTTCTTATTTTGTTCTCATGGAGTCAAGCCGCCGTTTCAAGCCGCCCTGGACCCTGGTTCGGGAAAATTCCGAGTGCTACGTGGTCAGGGACGCCAATGGCGTGACCTTGGCGTGGCTCGATTGCCGCGATGACGCGCAGCGCTACAGCTTCGGGGTGAGCAAGCTGTCCTCGGACGAGGCGCGCCGGATCGGCAAAGCGATCGCCCGCATTCCCGAATTCCTGATGCAACGGCAAGGATTTTACGCACGCGGCGGCGGGCCGCGCTGGCGCGCCGACCGGCCGTATCACGTCGCCCTGGAAGATCGCTACATTCGCGAGCATTGGGATGAAATCGACGCGCTGTGCAAGCTCAACAGCCTGCCCTTCAACGCGACCGGCGAGGTGATTGAGGATGTTGGCGTCTGGCGGGTCTATTAGTTCACCTGGCAGATGGACGCGATCCTGTTCTGGGACCGGTTCGAAGGACGCTGGCTGCGCGGGACGGAGTTTCACTATCCGGAGCGGCCTCAGAACCTGCCGTCGCTGAAGCCGCTCGAGAGATGGCCGAAATTCAACCCGCGCAATCTGCGGTGACCCAAGGTACCAACGCCATGAGCATGCATCGAATCCCCGTCATGTTGACGATCCTGTTGCTGTCGAGCTGGGCTTGCGCGAATGATTTCGTCGGCCAAGCCAGCATCATCGACGGCGACACACTGCAAGTTCATGGGACTCGCATCCGGCTGTGGGGCATCGACGCCCCTGAGAGCAGCCAACTATGCCGAGGTCCGGACAGCAACCTGTATCGTTGTGGCGCGAAGGCAGCAAATGATCTCGACTCCTTCATCGCGCGGCGGCCGGTCAATTGCACGCCAGTCGCCGAAGATCAATATGGGCGCACTGTAGCGACCTGTTCCGTCGGTGGCGCCGATCTCGGAGAGTGGCTTGTTCGCAATGGTCTTGCGCTGGATTGGCCGCAATATTCGAAGGGGAGGTATGCCGCCGCTGAGCGCGATGCCGATCGTTCGGGGCGTGGCATGTGGACGGGTAGCTACGTGGAGCCGTGGTTGTTTCGCGCATGCATCAGGGCGGGCGGCACCCCGACCAACTGTTCGGACGATGCAAATTCACATCCTTGAACGCGCTGTCGTGCGGCGAATCGGAGGCTCCGCAATCGCTAAACCAACATCGAAGCAAACTGCAGCGATTTGTGCGACTCGCGTTAAGCAATCGTCGTCAATCTGCTCGCTGCGCAAAAGGAATGAGATGGTTGCTGCTGCCCATGAATTGCCGGCTTCAGGCTATGCGCTCGAAGTCGACGGCCGACTCAAGGCTGAATTTGCGACCAGGGATGGCGCCAGGACAGGCGCGGAAGAGGTGAAGAAGCGTTTTCCCATGCTCCAAATCAGAATCTATGATGCGCACACCAAGACGCGAGAGGACGTCGAACTGTCATGAGTCTGGTACCAGCATGCTCATAGCTATGCGAGCTTAGGGCCGTCTCCCTCCGGGACCGGGCTGTCGGCTGACGCTGAAACCCCGGCTTCGCCGGGTTTTCACCCTTTGGGCTTCCATCCCTGACGGAAGCAGCGGCAGAAGCGGAGACGCGTCGTCAGCGATCGACAGTGCAGGAGAGGCAGAGTGGGGCGGCGTTAGCTGTGACGGGTTGAGGGCCGGAGGAGAGTCTTCCGGCGCCCGTCATGGAGATTGCTCCCATGAATATGCAGGTTCTTGATGCCCGCCGCGACGCCAGCGGCGGTTACAGAGTGGATGTGAGCCGCGGCGAGCGCGTCGGTCGGGTGTCCTCCGAGTGGTTTTCCCGCCCGGCGGATGAGCGCTACCTGTCGCTCAACGAACTGGCCCGCGCGGTGCGTGATCGCACGGATCGCAGCCGGACGCGCGTTGTCGAAAGCGCGCTCATTCATGTCGAGGCAAGCCGCGCCGATCCCGAGCGGTTGGCCCTGATGCTGCCCGGCTCGGACAAACCGGTCGCGCCGACTCATTGGAGCTTCGGCCAGCTTGCAAGCCAGGTTGGCGCTCCGGCGGCTTACCTGCGGCAGCTCCCCGCGGCACTTGCAGGCATCAACCTGCAATATGGCCTGACCGCCAATCGCGCGGAACAGATCAAAACGCTTGAGACCGACGATGGCCATGTTGAGCTTCGCGCCGTAACCAGTCCAGACTATGGCCGGATCTTTGACCATGAGTTGGTTGAGGCCGTGCAGCGCATCGCCGGCAATGGCACAGGCGATACGCGCTGGAAGGTGCCGGGCGTGCTCGACTGGTCGACCGGGATCTACAATCCGCGTGTCGACATTTCAAAGGACACGACGACCCTTTATGCGTCCGACAGGGACGTTTTCCTTTTCCTGGTCGATGACCTGAACCCGATCGAGGCCGGCCGCCTCCGGGACGGCTCGCCCGACCTCTATTTCCGCGGCTTCTATTGCTGGAATTCGGAAGTCGGAGCGAAGACGCTCGGCATGGCGAGCTTCTATCTCCGTGCTGTCTGCCAAAATCGCAATCTGTGGGGCGTGGAAGATTTCGAGGAGATCATCATCCGCCATTCCAAATACGCAGCGTCCCGCTTTGCTCACGAGGCGGCCCCGGCGCTCCTGAACTTCGCCAACTCCTCACCGTTGCCCTTCGTCAATGGTATCAAGGCCGCCCGCGAGCGGATCGTGGCAAGCTCCGACGAGGATCGCACCGACTTTCTGCGTCGCCGCGGCTTCTCCAAGGCCGAGACAGCCAAGGTGATCGACGCGGTGCTGGCGGAGGAAGGCAGCCCGCCTGAAAGCATCTTCGATTTCGTGCAGGGCATCACCGCCGTCGCGCGCGACAAGCCGTATCAGGATGCTCGCCTGGACATGGAGGCGAAGGCGAAGAAGCTCTTGGGTCACGCCGCCTGACTCGCGCGAAGCCGCGGAAACCAATTCCGCGTGTGTGCGGCACTTCTCCGTGTCGGCGCTGCCCTTGGAGCGAGAGGGCGGCGCTTCGCTCCGTGAGCGGCTTGGAGGCCGAGAGAGAGGCTTTCGGCCGGCCGTTCTGGAGAAACTGACATGGCAAAAGCCGTTCAGAAGATCAAGCTATCGCCATCGCGCGATATTCCCTTCAACAAGCTCGTGCTGGCTCAATCCAATGTCCGCCGCACCAAGGCCGGCATCTCGATCGAGGACCTCGCCGAGGACATCGCGCGGCGGTCCCTGCTGCAAAGTCTCAACGTCCGACCAATCTCCGACGCCGAGGGCCAGGAGACCGGCATGTTCGAGGTGCCTGCAGGCGGCAGGCGCTATCGTGCACTTGAGCTTCTGGTGAAGCAGAAGCGCCTGGCGAAGACCGCGCCGGTCCCGTGCATCGTCAGCGATAGCACCGAGATCACCGCGGAAGAAGACTCGCTCGCCGAAAACGTGCATCGTGTCGCACTTCATCCCCTCGACCAGTTTCGGGCATTTCAGGCGTTGCGCGAGCAAGGTCGTTCCGAGGAAGATATCGCGGCCATCTTCTTCGTCTCCGTCAATGTGGTGAAGCAGCGGCTCCGGCTCGCGACCGTCTCTCAGGCTCTGCTTGACGTCTACGCCAACGACGGCATGTCGCTCGAGCAGTTGATGGCATTTTCTGTAGGAACAAGTCTGGGAGAGCATCAACAAGTCGGGCTACGACGAGCCGTACCAGATCAGGCGCCTTCTGACCGAGCGCGCCGTGCGGGCCTCCGACAAGCGCGCGCGATTCGTCGGCCTCGCTGCCTATGAGGCGGCCGGCGGCAATGTGTTGCGTGATCTCTTCGAAGAGGATGGCGGCGGCTGGCTCGAGGATGTCGCTTTGCTCGAACGTCTCGTCGCCGACAAGCTGCGGATGGAAGCAGAGACCGTCGGCGCCGAAGGCTGGAAGTGGATCGAGGTCGCCGCCACCTTTCCCTACGGTCACGACCACGGGCTCCGTCGGCTCGAAGGCGTGCCGGCCAATCTGACCTCCGAAGAGCAGGCGAGCGTCGATACGCTCCAGGCAGAGTACGACACGCTTCAGGCAAAATATGAAGACGCCGACGAACTTCCCAACGAGGTGGATGCCCGCCTTGGCGAGATCGAAGAGGCGCTCGCGGCATTCGAGAATCGCGCGGACGTCTTCAAGTCCACCGAGATCGTCCATGCCGGTGCCTTCGTCAGCATCGATGGCGAGGGCGCCTTGCAGGTCGAGCGGGGCTACGTCCGTCGGGAGGACGAGGCCGCATTCGTTGCAACGACCGTGCCTGATCCCGAAGCGGGCGCAGCAACGCCCGACGTCGATGGTGGCGATCAGAGTGCGCCACCCAGTCAGCGAGCCACGATCAGGATGGCAGGGCAAGCTGGTCCGGATGAGGAAGACGACGATGATGCCATCCGGCCGTTGCCCGACCGGCTCGTGATGGAGCTGACCGCGCATCGCACGTTGGCGCTGCGCGATGCCGTCGCTTGCCATCCGCAGGTCGCGATGACAGCGTTTCTGCACAAGCTCTGTGTGGACGCCTTCTACCAGACCTATACGCCGGGATGCCTTGAAGCCGGCGTGCGCCATGTCCAGCTTCCCGGTCAGACGCCGGATCTGAAGGAAAGTCATTCCGCAAAGTCCATCGCCGATCGGCACGCGGCCTGGAAGGCCGATATGCCGACCGATGAGCAGGCGCTGTGGGACTGGCTCGTGGTGCTTGAAGATGCCAGTCGGCTGGCGCTGCTCGCCCATTGTGCTTCGTTCGGCGTCAACGCGCTGTTCGAAAAGGTCGATCGCTATGGTGGCTCAGGTGTGACCGCCCATGGCTTGCAGCGTCGCTTCGATCAGGCGGATCGGCTGGCGCGGGCGGTCAATCTCGACATGGCGGAGGTTGGCTGGCGACCGACGGTCGACAACTATCTCGGCCGCGTCACCAAGAGCCGGATCCTCGAAGCGGTTCGTGAGGCCAAGGGCGACGCGGCGGGGCAGCTCATCGACCACCTCAAGAAGAGCGAGATGGCCAAAGAGGCCGAGCGTCTGCTCGAGGATACCCGTTGGCTCCCCGAGCCATTGCGGCTCTCCGAGATGCAGTCGCCAGCGGACCTCACCGATAGCTCCGCACAGCCACTGCCGGAATTCCTGTCCGGCGACGGGGGGGACAGACGACGGAGGTTGACGGGACCGAGCCGGCACAGGCCGTCGCCGCCGAATGACCGCACTTCTGCGGGGCGGCAGACGCCGCTCCGCAGCTCTTTGCAACGTCCTCTCATCTCTCACACCCGGCCATCGCGCCGGGCGCCAGCAAGCCTGGAGAGGGAGAGGCGGGCCGCGAGGGTTTGAGCCGCGGCGGTTTCAGGAGAGTGCCGGGCGGTTCGGTCCCTCCCAGCTCTCCCGAGAAATCCTGCCATGACCGAAACTCTTGTCGGCGGCGGCGCCGTGCAGCTGCCGATCCGCGCCACCGCAATTGTCGCCTCCGCCGTCATCAAGGCTGCGCGACAGCTTTTGACCGATCTTGAACGAAGTCGACGTGTCGACGCCGCCGTTCTTCGCAATGCCATGGAGGCGGCATTTGCCGCCTCCGATACGACCGGTGCCTGGAACTGGAAGACGGCCCATGACGCCTGCGAGGCGGCGACCGTCCTGTTCCTGCGACGCTATGGTGCTGCCATGCGCGCCAAGGCGGTGTTGCCGGCCGCCATGCTGCCGATGCTGCTGAGGATTACGAGCCTCCTTCCGACACAGACACGGCGGTCGGAGGAAAGTGAATCCCTTCAGCAGTTCTCCACGCCGATTGGACTGGCATACGTCGCCAGCGTCGCTGCCGCGATCACCCCCGCCGACGTCGCTCTGGAACCGTCGGCCGGCACCGGCCTTCTTGCCATCCTCGCTGAAGTCGCCGGCGCCTCGCTCATTCTCAACGAATTTGCCGAGAGCCGCGCCGGCATCCTCGCGCAGCTTTTTCCCGCGGTCTCCACGACCAGGTTTGATGCCGCGTACATCAACGACCACCTCGATGCCGGCATTGTGCCGAGCGTCGTGCTGATGAACCCACCGTTTTCGGCCGCAGTTCACGTCGATCGCCAGATGCGAGAGGCGGCGTTACGGCACGTCGGATCCGCCTTGGCCCGTCTTCCCGAGGGCGGACGGCTCGTCACCATCACAGGCGCGAACGTCGCGCCCGATAATCCCGCATGGACGGGATCGTTCATCCGGCTGCAGCAAGAGGGCCGCATTGTTTTCTCGGCGGCGATTGACGGCGGCGTCTATGCCAAGCACGGCACCAACATTGACACCCGCTTGACCGTTATCGACCGAGTGCCGGCTGACGACGTCGCGTCATTCCCGGCGTCCCCCGGCATCGCTCCCGACCTGCCGACTTTGCTCGGTTGGGTGATGCAGCACGTGTCGCCGCGTGGACCTATCGCGGGCACCCCGACGACAGCATTGCCAGCAATTGCCAGCGTCTCAGCGCCTCGAACGGTCCGCGCTTACGTCAGCCGGCGTTCGCCAGTGGCGGTCGCGCCGGCCGTCGATCTCGTGGCGACGGAAGTCGCCTACGAGCCAGTCGACTGGATCCCCACGGATGCCAGCAAGATCACCGACGCGCTTTATGAGGCTTACACACTGCAGTCGATTCGCATCCCGGGCGCGCAGGCGCATCCGACCAAGCTCGTGCAGTCGACAGCCATGGCCTCCGTCGCACCGCCAAAGCCATCCTACCGACCGCATCTGCCAGCCAATGTCGTAACGGACGGCATCCTCTCGGACGCCCAGCTCGAGAGCATCATCTATGCCGGCGAAGCGCATTCGGCATTTCTCGCTGGTTCCTGGACGGTCGATGCGACGTTTGACGTCGTGGCGGCCGCACCCGACGATGCAGAGAATGCCGTCCGCTTTCGCCGGGGCTGGTTTTTGGGTGATGGCACTGGCTCAGGGAAGGGGCGGCAGGTCGCCGGTATCCTGCTCGATAACTGGCTCAAGGGTCGCCGGCGCGCGATCTGGATCAGCAAGTCAGACAAGCTGATCGAGGATGCGCAGCGCGACTGGTCCGCGCTCGGGATGGAGCGGCTGCTCGTTACGCCGCTGTCTCGCTTTCGCCAGGGCACGTCGATCCGGCTGTCGGAAGGTGTCCTTTTTGCGACCTACGCTACGCTGCGTACCGATGAGCGTCGTGAGAAGCTTTCGCGCGTCCGGCAAATCGTCGAATGGTTGGGCTCCGACTTCGACGGAGTGATCGTTTTCGACGAGAGCCACGCCATGCAGAACGCGGTCGGCGGCAAGGGCGAGCGCGGCGACCAGGCGGCGTCGCAGCAGGGACGCGCGGGCCTTAGGCTCCAGCATGCCTTGCCGAATGCCCGCGTTGTGTATGTTTCGGCAACCGGCGCCACGACGGTGCACAATCTCGCCTATGCCCAGCGCCTCGGCCTGTGGGGTGGCGACGATTTCCCGTTTGCGACGCGTGCCGCTTTTGTCGAGGCGATTGAGGAGGGCGGCGTCGCGGCGATGGAGGTGCTGGCGCGCGACCTCAAGGCGCTCGGCCTTTATGCCGCGCGTTCGCTCTCCTACGAGGGTGTCGAATACGAATTGGTCGAACACCAGCTCACGCCGGAACAGATCCGCATCTACGACGCTTATGCCGGGGCGTTCAGCATCATCCACAACAACCTCGACGCGGCCATGCGGGCGGCGAACATCACCGGCGAGACTGGCACGCTTAACGCGCAGGCGAAGTCCGCCGCGCGTTCCGCCTTCGAGAGCGCCAAGCAGCGCTTCTTCGGCCATCTGCTCACCTCGATGAAGACGCCCTCGCTGATCCGCTCGATCGAGCGCGACCTCGACGCCGGCCACGCTGCCGTGATCCAGATCGTCTCGACCGGTGAGGCCCTCATGGAGCGTCGGCTCGCGGAGATTCCGACCGAGAACTGGGGCGACGTCCAGGTCGACATTACCCCGCGCGAGTATGTGCTCGACTACCTCGCCCATTCCTTCCCGGTGCAGCTCTACGAGCTCTTCACCGATTCCGAGGGTAACCTCTGCTCCCGGCCCGTCTATCGTGACGGCCAGCCGGTCGAAAGCCGTGAAGCCGTCGCGCGCCGCGATCGTCTCGTCGAAAAGCTTGCCTCGCTGCCGCCCGTGCCGGGCGCGCTCGACCAGATCGTTCAGCGGTTCGGCACGGACATGGTCGCCGAGATTACCGGCCGCTCGCGCCGAGTCGTTCGTAAGCGCGACCGGCTGGTGGTCGAGAACCGCGCCGCTTCGGCCAATCTCGCCGAGACCGCGGCCTTCAGGGATGACGCCAAGCGCATCCTCATCTTCAGCGACGCCGGCGGCACCGGACGGTCGTACCATGCTGAACTGTCGGCTCGGAATCGTAGGTTGCGTGTCCATTACCTGCTCGAACCCGGATGGAAGGCGGATGCCGCCATCCAGGGGCTTGGTCGCACGAACCGCACCAACCAGGCGCAGCCACCGCTGTTCCGCCCCATTGCGACAGACGTGAAGGCGGAAAAGCGCTTTCTCTCTACCATCGCCCGCCGTCTCGACACGCTGGGCGCGATCACGCGCGGCCAGCGCCAGACCGGCGGCCAGGGCTTGTTCAGACCCGAGGACAATCTCGAAAGCCACTACGCCCGTGACGCGCTGCGTCAGCTCTACCATCTGCTTGTTCGCGGCAAGGTGGAGGGTTGCTCGCTCGAGAGGTTCGAGGAGGCCACCGGCCTGAAGCTTATGGATGCCAACGGCATCAAGGACGAACTGCCGCCGATCACCACCTTCTTGAACAGGCTGTTGGCGCTCACCATCGGCCTGCAGAACGTGTTGTTCACCGCCTTCGAGCAGTTGCTTAACGCTCGGATCGAGGGTGCCATCGCGTCCGGCACCTATGATGCCGGCCTGGAGACGCTTCGGGCCGAGAGCTTCATCGTTGCCGACCGCCACGTCATCTACACCCATCCCGGGAGCGGTGCGGAGACACGGCTGCTCACCATCACCGAACGGCAGCGCAACCGTCCAATTGGGCTTGACGAGGCGTTCGATCGACTCTGCGGTTCCGGCGCCGTCCTGCTGGTCAACAAGCGCTCCGGCCGTGCCGCTGTTCAGGTGCCGGCTCCGAGTCTCATGCTCGATGACGGTGAGATCGAACGGCGTGTGCGGCTGATCCGGCCGATGGAGCATAACAGCCTTCCGCTGAAGATGATGGCCGAAAGCCATTGGGCGGAAGCTGATCGCGAATGCTTCGCCACGGCCTGGCAGGCCGAGCTCGCCGAAGTACCCGAGTTCACCGAGAGCACGATCCATATCGTGGCAGGCTTGCTCCTGCCGATCTGGAAGCGGCTGCCGGACGGCTCGACCCGAGTCTATCGGCTTCAGACGGATGCCGGCGAGCGCATCATCGGCCGCAAGGTCTCGCCGGCCTGGGTGGTGACTACGCTGGCTGGCGGCGCTCCGAAGCTGAATCCGGATGAGGCCTTCGCCGCGCTGCTCGAAGGTCGCACGGTTCTCGACCTTGCCGAAGGTGTGAGGCTTCGGCGCGTCCGCGTCATGGGCGCACATCGCATCGAACTGTCCGGCTTCACCGACACCATGCGGGACCGTCTGCGTGCCTATGGGCTCTTCGGGGAGATCATCTCCTGGAAGCTGCGCATGTTCGTACCGACCGACGAGGAGGGGGTAGGCGTCCTCGCCAAGGTGCTCGAACGCTATCCGGTCGAACGCATCGGCGAGCGGGAGGCAGCGTGATGGTCCACGATGCTTCCGAACTGGCAAGCCGCCTGGCGCGCGAGGCCGAGGCGGTCTGCCGTCATTATCTCTCCAACGGTAAACGCGAGGGACGCTACTGGCTAGTTGGCGATGTGCGCAACACGCCAGGCCGCTCGATGTTCGTGCGGCTCCAGGACTCGCCGAAGGGACCTGCTGGCAAGTGGACAGACGCCGCGACCTCCGAGCACGGCGATTTGCTCGACATCATCAGAGAAAGCCTCGGGCTTCGTGACTTCCGCGAAGTCGCCGAGGAGGCGAGGCGATTTCTGAACCTGCCTCGTGCTGAACCGCAACCGGTCTTGAAATCGGTTCGTCCGCCGGCCGTAGCTAGATCCCAGGAGGCGCCAAGGCGCCTCTTTGCAATATCGCAACCGATCGAAGGAACCGTGGTCG
>Ga0137409_10002931_pt1 | contig 18131 bp, 12 predicted proteins | sample CZODoug1_16funga_FD_122059 | JGI IMG/M metagenome (GOLD analysis project Ga0137409, IMG submission 122059) | Vadose zone soil fungal communities from Angelo Coast Range Reserve, California, USA - CZODoug1_16fungal (Hybrid Assembly) | ecosystem: Environmental > Terrestrial > Soil > Vadose zone... | reverse complement strand
GTCGTCTTGCCCGATCCCGACGCGCCCATGATGGCCACCATCTCGCCGCGCTTCACGTTCACCGAGACGTTCTTGAGGATATGGAGGTCCATCTCCCCCATGTGGTAGATCTTGTTGAGCTTCTCGATGCGGATGACGTCGTCGCTCACCGGCCGGGCCTCCCGCCGCCGCCCCCGCCGGTGCGGCCCGGGGCGAACGGGTTCGTCATGGCGTCCGATCCCTCCTGGATCATGCCGACCAGGACCTCCTGGCCGTCCGTGAGTTCGCCTTTCAGCATGCGCGTGAAGCTGCCGTCGGTCGCGTCGGCCGACACCTTGACGGCGACCGGGCCCTCGGGGCTCTGGACCCAGACGCGGCCGGCGTTGCTGCGGCGGTCGCCCTTGGGCGCGCCCGCCGGACGGCCCTCGCCGCCGGCGGGTTTGGCCGGCGCGGGATCCGCGGCGGGGTCCTTCTTCGCGACCGCTTCCGCGGGCGGGGTGAAGCGCAGGGCCGCGTTGGGGATCTTGACCACGTCCGTATACTGCGCGATCTCGAACGACACGTTCGCCGTCATGCCGGGCAGCAGCTTGCTGCCGAGATTGTCGGCGTTGATCATCACCGTATAGGTGACCACATTCTGCACCGTCGTGGGGGACAGGCGGATCTGGGAGACCTTGCCCTTGAAGGTGTCCGTCCGGTGCGCGTCGACGGTGAACGTGACGTCCATCTCCTCCTTGATGCGGCCGATGTCCGCCTCCGCAACGCTGGCCTGGATCTGGATCTTCTGCATATCGTCGGCGATGACGTAGATGGTCGGCGCCGAAAGGCTGGCCGCGACGGTCTGGCCGACGTCGACGCTGCGCGCGATGACGATGCCGTCGATGGGGGAGATGATCGTGGTATAGCGCAGGTTGACCTGGGAGCTCTCGAGGACGGCCTGCGCCTGGTTGACGGAGGCCTCGGCGACCTTGACCTGGGCGGCCAGGGAGTCGAAGGTGGCGATCGCCGTGTCAAGGTCCGAGGCGGAGATCAGCTCCTTCTTCTGCAGCTCGCGGGCGCGGTTGAGCTCCTTCTCGGCCTGCAGCTGGCTCGCCTGGACGCGCAGCACGTCGGCCTGGGCCCTGGCGAGGTTGGCCTTGTCCTGGTCGACCTTGGCCTGGAAAGGGGAGGGGTCGATCTGGGCGACGACCTGGTTGGCCTTGACCTTCGAGTTGAAGTCGACCAGGAGCTTCTGGATGGTGCCGGTCACCTGGGTGCCGACCTGGACGAGGGCGAAGGGCTGGACGGTGCCCGTGGCGGTGACGGTGATGCGGAGGTCGCCTTTCTCGATCTTCGCGGTCCGGTACCGGATCTCCCCCTTGCCGTTCCGGAGGAAGAACCACCAGCCGGCGCCTCCGGCGGCGCCGAGGACGAGGACGAGGAGCAGCAGCTTCTTCATGGTTTCCGGATGCCTCCGATGGACCGCTCGATGGCGGCGATCGCGATCTCGTAATCGTAACGCGCCTGGATTTCCTGGGCTTTCGCGGTGGCCAGCTGGACCTGGGCGTCCGTCAGCTCGACCGACGACGCCTTGCCGACCTGGTAGCGTCCGGTGACCAGCTCCAGCGTCTCCGTCGCCTGCTGGACGGTGAGGCTGACGATGCGCAGGCTTTCCCGGGTGTCTTCGAGCACGGCATAGGCGCCGCGGAGGTCGAGGAAGATCGATTGCTCCTGGAGGGCGCGGCTCGCATAGGCCTCGCGCAGGTCGGCGACGGCGGCGTGCAGGACGCCCGTCTTCTCGCCGCCGCTGTAGGCGACCCAGTTGAGCACCGGCCCCAGGAAGGACGACCACGTGACCGGGGTCAGGGCGCCGCCCCAGGAGAAGGCGCCCGCCAGCGTGAGCTGCGGATAGAAGTCCGCGATGGCGCCGTCGATCGACGCCCGCGCGGCATTCTCGCGAAGCAGCTGCGCCTGGAGCTGCGGGTGGTATGCGCGGGCGGACTCGACGGCGTCGACGAACGACAGGCCGAACGGCCCCGCGGCGCCGGGATGCTCGAGGGTATAGAGGGGATCGGAGGCCAGTCCCAGCGAATTGTTGAGCGTGGCCTTGGCGACCGTCAGGGCGGTGCGCGCCTTGACCAGCAGGAGCTGGGCATTGCCGAGGTCGACCTGGGCCTTGGTGAGGTCGTACTTCTGGCGCGTGCCGGCCTCGACGAAGCCCTTCACCTGCTCGAGGCGCTTCTCGAACTGGCGCACGGTCTCCTCGCCGACGCGGACCAGCTCCTCCTGCTTGAGGACGTTGTAGAAGGCCTGGCGGAAGTTGAAGACCGCGTCGTTTTCGGCGGAGGCGAGGTCGGAATGCGCGGCGGCGAAGCCGGCATAGGCCTGGCGACGGGAGGCGTCGGTGCGGCCGAAGTCGTAGATCATCAGGCTGGCGCCGACGTTGCCGCCGTGGGTCTGGAGGATTCCGCTGTTGCCCAGCGTCGAGCCGCTGCGGTTCCCGTTGCCGGCGCCGCCGGATTTCTCCCAGCGATAGTCGGCGGACAGGGAGATCTGGGGGAGGTAGCCCGCGTTCACCTGCTCGAGGACGGCCGCGGCCCGCTCGACGCGGGCGCGGTTGATCGCGACGATCGGATTGTGCCGCAGCGCGAGCTGTATGCCCCGGTCGACGGTCAGGATCGCGCCGGTGCCGAGCCCGGCGGCTTCGGCGCTGACCGTCCGCTCTCCGTCGCGGCGGCTGTCGGGGTCCTCCACCTTCAAGGCGGCGTCGATTTCGGCGCAGCCCGCGAGGGTGAGGAGGGCCAGGACGGGAATCAGTCGGTTCATCGGGCGGGTTTCCCCCGGGAAAGGATGGCGTTCAGGGTGGCCAGGGCGTCGGTCATGCGGCGGACGTCGCCGCGGTCGAGGCTGCTGAGGAGCTTGCGGAGCCGCGACTGGCGGAGGCGGCGGAAGCCGGCCATCATGCGTCGACCCTTGGGCCGGAGCTGGAGCAGCACCTGCCGCCGGTCCTGGTTCGAACGGCTGCGGCGGATGTATCCGCCGTCGGCGAGGCGCTCGCAGAGGCCGGTCGCGGTCGAGGAGGAGATCCCGAGGCGCCGCGCGATCTCGCCGGGGGTCGCGGACTTTCCGTTGCCGTCCAGCGTCCACAGCACGCGCATCTGGGCGAAGGTCATGGCGCCGGACGCGGGCTGCCGGGCGGGGATGGAGAAGAAGCCGGAGAGGAACCGGTGGAGCAGGAGGTCCAGGCGTTCCGCGGCGCTCATGTGTTTCGGTGTCCAGATATTACGGTTACCGTAACATCTGATACGGTTGAGCCGCGAACTCTTCCTGGAAAAAGAGGAATTAAATGGGGCGGGGTTTGAGTTTCAGGTACTCGGCGCGGAGGGCGTCCACCTTCGCTTTCGCGGCGTCCAGGCGGGGCTTGAACGCCTCCGCGGGAGCCCGCTCGGCCGGAATCTTCTTTGCGGCCTCGGCGGCGGCCGCGTGCAGGGCGGCGGCCTGGGAGGCCGTCGACAGCGCCTCGGACCTCGTCCGGGCCAGCTCCGCCTCGGCGGCGGGGATGGCGGTTTTTGCCTTCTCGATCCCGTGCTCGCGGGCGATCGTCTGCACCACGGCGAGGTCGGCGTCCTTCTGGAGCAGATCGCAGGCCTCCTTGGCCCTCGCGACGGCCTGGGCCAGGGTCGCGTCGTCCTTGGCCTCGGCGGCATCGTCCTTCAGGTTCTGCCACAGGAGCAGGGCGGCCTCGAGGCGCTTCAGCTTCAGGGCCTCGGCCTTCTTCGCGGCTTCCAGAGCCGCCTGGGCCTTCGCGGGGCCGGCCTTGGCCTCGACCACGGCGGCTTCCGCCTTCTGGATGCCGGCCTGCGCCGCTTCGACGGCCTGATCCCCGGCTTTGGCCTTCGCCTCGGCGTCGCCGGCCGCCCGGCGGGCATCCTCGCCTTTCGCCCCCAGGGCGTCGTACTCGGCCTGAACGTTGGCCAGCTCGGCCTTGGCGGCGTAGACCTGGACGTTGAACTGGGCGGCCTTCAGACCGTCGACGCGCGCCTGCTGACGGACAACCAGGGCCTCGGCCTCGCCGGAGGCCTTCTTCGTCTGAGCCTGGGCCGCTGTGGCGGTATCGGCCGCTTTCCTGGCCTCGGTCGCCCGGGTCTGCGTCTGGACCGATTCCTGCCTCACCAGCGCGAGCGCCGGCTGCTGGGCGGCTTTGGATTCCTCCGCCTGCTTCTGGGCCGCCTGCGCGTCCGCCAGGCCCTTCTGGGCGGGTCCCATGGCGTTGGCCGCCAGGTCGGCGTCCGTCCGGGTGCGCAGCAGGGCATCCGACATCCGGGCCAGCTCCGCGGCCTTGTCGGCGGCCGCCTTCTGAGCCGCCTCGAGATCCTTGGCCTTGGAGGGATCGCTTTCCCCCTGTTTGAGGAGCTCGGCAGCGGCGTCCTGGGCCTTCTTGAGCTCCTCTTTGGTTTTCTGCAGCGCGGCGCCGCCGTCCTTGGCCAGCTGGGCCTTCTGGGCCGCTTCAGCCTGCCTCGCGGCCAGGGCCGCCTGGGCGTCCTTGATGCCCTGGGCCGCTCCCAGCAACGCCTTGTCGGCGTCGGCCAGCTTCGCTTCGGCCGCCGTCAGCGCGGTCTGCGACTCGGAGGTCTTCCGATGGGCGGCGGAAAGGGCGTCGAGGGCAAGCGCGGCGGCAGCCCCCGCCGCCTTCTGCTCGGCCCCCCGCTTCGCGGCGGCGGCCCGGGTCTCCTCGAGGGCCTTGATTTCCACGGCCAGTCGATCCGCCAGCGACGGCGGATTGGTGTCGAGCTGCCCGACCCGCCTCCCGTCGGCCACGTCCCAGACCCGGATCTCCCCGGTCCAGTCGCCCGCGATCACCCGGGCGCCGTCATGGCTGAACGTCGCCCGCAGGGCCAGATCGGTGAACGCCTCGAAGTCCTTGAGCTTCGTCCCCGCGCCGTCCCAGACGCGCGTCAGCATGTCGCGCCCGCAGGTCACCAGGCGGCCGTCGCGCGAATACTTGACCGCCGCCGCCGCCGGATGCGCCTGCCAGCTCTTGACCTTCGTTCCGTTGGCCAGCTCCCACAGGAAGACCTGGCCGTCCTCGCTCGCCGACGCCACCAGGGTCGAGTCGGCGCGCCAGCTGAGGTCGGTGATCGCGCCCTTATGGCCGTTCAGCGAATGGTGGATGTGCCCCGTCTTCGCCTCCCAGACATGAAGGCCGCCGGCGCGGTCGCCCGTCGCCAAGTACAGGCCGTCGGGGCTGAACTCCATCGCGGTGACCCAGTCCGTATGCTTCTTGATCGAGTGCAGCAGCTCGCCGTCCTTCGTCGAGTAGATCTTCACCAGCTTGCCGGGTCCGCCCAGCGCGACGTGGGTCTGGTCGGGGCTGAGATCGGCCGCCAGCACCTGGTCGAACTCCTCGCCGATCTCGAAGACGCGGTCCCCGGTCCGGACATCCCAGACGACGACGCGGCCCAGCTTCGCCCCATGGCCGCCGCCGGCCAGGAGCAGGGAGCCGCTGCGGCTGAAGCGGAGGACCGCGGGCCGCCGCTCGGGGTAGGGGAGGACCCCGGACAACTCGAGGGTGTCGGTATTGTAGAGCAGCACCTGGTGCTGGCCCGCGACCGCCGCCAGGGGAGCCCAGGGGCTGGCCGCCAGCGCGATGACGGCTTCCGCGCGCACCGTATGGATCGCCGGCTCCAGCAGGAGATCCTCGGGCATCGCGACGGGGCCCGCCGGCTTGCCGGTCGTCGACACGTTCAGGGTCAGGTCGACCTTGGGACCCTTGCTCTTCTTCGCCTTGCCGCCGGGGGCGTCGATGAGGCCGCCGTCGATCCACTTCCGGATGACGGCGATCTCGGCGTCCGGGATCTTCGCCTTCTTCGGCGGCATCTTGGGGTCCGCCAGGTGCGCGATCACCTTATAGAGCGTGCTGGCGCCGGAGTCGCCCGCGACGGCCGACTCCCCCGAGCCGCCGCCCGCCATCGCCGCCGAATACGAGGACAGGTCCAGGTCGCCCTTCTTCTTGTCCGCGTTGTGGCAGCCCAGGCAGTGCGTGGTGAGGATGGGGAGGACGTGCTCCGAGTAGTTGACCGCCGCCTCCTGCTGGGCCCCTGAAGACGACGGAAACACCAGGACCCAGAGACCCAGGGAAAACACTGTTGAAAAGATCTTCAAAGGAGAGCTGCTCGGAGTCTTTGTGTCTTGGTGTTCCATCTTCTCAATGGTTGAAGATGAATTCGTTGGCATTCAGCAGTGCCCAGAAGACATCCTCCAGCCCCTGCTTCAGCGCGTTCTTGTCCTCGGACGCGATCTGGGGAAGGATCTTCTTCACCTCGTCCTCGGCCGGCTTCCGGCCCAGGCAGCGAATATAGATCTCGTCCAGCACCTCGGGCGCCTTCTTGCCGGCGTCGAGCAGCTTCTTGACCACCGCGCCCTGCTGGATGCGCGCGTTGACGGTGTCGCCGTTCAGCAGGTGCAGGGCCTGCGAGAGGTTCGGATCCATCTTCACTTCGCAGGAGCACACCGTCTCGCGGGTCGCGCGGCCGAACGTCGTCAGGAAGTAGTTGCTGGTCTTGCCGTCGGCGATCTGCACCGCGCGCGCGCCGAGGGGAAGGCCCTTGAACTTGTTGGGCGTCTCCGTGACCTCCGAGATCACGTCCAGCAGCACCTCCGCGCGGATGCGGCGGATCGGGCCCTTCGCGAAGTTGCGCGTGTCCGTCTCGTTGGTCGCGTTCGACGCCGTCGAGAGCTGATAGCTGCGCGACGTGCAGATGTCGCGGACCAGCTTCTTGAAGTCGTACTTGTACGACGTGAACCGCTTCGCGAGCTCGTCGAGCAACTCGGGGTTGGTCGCGGGGTTCGAGACGCGGATGTCGTCGACCGGGTCGATGATGCCCTTGCCGAAGAAGTGGGCCCAGACGATGTTCGCGAGGTTGCGGGCGAAGTAGGGGTTCTCGGGCGACGCGAGCCAGTCGGCGAGCACCTTGCGGCGGTCCTTGCCCTTCACGTCGGGGACGTCGCCGCCGAGGAACTTCGGCGCCATGGTGCGGCCGCCGACGGGATGCTTGATCTCGCCCTCGGCCTTGTCGAACACGATGCGCTCGCGCGGATCCTCGCTGTTCTTGCGGCCGATCTGGCTGAAGAACGCGGCGAAGCTGTAGTAGTCGTCCATCGTCCAGCGGTCGAACGGATGGTTGTGGCACTGCGCGCACTGGATGCGCATGCCCATGAAGATCTGGGCCGTGTTCTCCGACACCTTGAGCGTGTCGCGCTCGATCTGGTAGTAGGTCGTCGCCGGCAGGTTGAACGTGCCGCCGCTCGCGCTGAGCAGCTCCTGGATCATGACGTTGAAGGGGACGTTGTCCTCGACGCGCGACTGGAGCCAGTTGAAATAGCCGAGCGCGGTCTTGTACGAGACCTGGCGGTTGTCGTCGGTCCGGATCTGCAGCAGCTCCGCCCACTTCATGACCCAGAGCTCGCTGAACTCCTTCCGGCCGAGCAGGTCGTCGACCAGCTTCTCGCGCTTGTCCGCCGCCGGGTCGGTCATGAACTTCTCGAAGTCGTCCCGGCCGGGGAGGACGCCGATGATGTCCAGGAATGCGCGGCGCAGGTAGGCTTCGTCCGGGCAGATCTCGCTCGGGAGCATCCGCAGCAGCTTCAGCTTGTTGAAGACCAGCCCGTCGATGTAGTTCTTCTGGGGAACGTTCGTCCACTCGTATTTCACGCCCTTGGGGATGACGATGGCCTGGGCGCCGATCGTGAACGTCGCGAAGCGCGCGAAGACGTACGCCTCGCCGCGGACGCCCGCGGTGACGCGGCCGTCGTCGTCGATCTTGGCCGAGACGTCGTTGCTCGTCATGTAGCGCGCGAGCGAGGTGACGTCGCGGTCCGTGCCGTCGGAATACTTCGCGCGGACCGTCATCCGCTGCGCGGCGCCTTCGCCCTCGAGGACGAGCTTGGGGGGGAAGAGCTCCAGGGAGACGGGCTTGGCGACGTCGGCGCCGTCCTTCGGAGCCCCCGCGTCGAGCCAGCGGGAGAGGGTCTTATAGAGCTCCGTGTCGGCCTTGAAGCGCTCGCCTCCCGAGTGCTGGACGGCGCCGGTCGACTTCTCCATGAGGAGGCATTCCTGGGGGATCGCCACGCTGATGCGGCGGCCGGACATCTCGCGCGTCAGGCGGTACCAGTCGCCGTCGGGATCGAACCCGAAGAGCGAGAGGCGGAAGCCGTCCTTGCCGCGCGCCGCCCCGTGGCAGGCGCCCGTGTTGCAGCCGGCGCGCATGAAGACCGGCATGACGTCGAGCTTGAAGCTGATCGGGCGGTCCGCCTGCGACTGCTTCACCGTCAGCGGCACCGGGATGACGCGGCCGCCGTAGGAGACGATCATCCGGCCCTCGCCGTCGGCCTTCGGCGTCAGCACGTTGCCCTGGCGCCCGACCAGCGGCGCGGAGAATTCAACCTTGGCCTCGTCGGTCACGTCGCGCGTGACGCCGTCGGCGCCGGTCACCTGGACGACGTAGGACTGGCGGTCGCGCGACGTCGACAGCTCGATCTCGGGAGGGTAGACGTTGACCCGCGGCGGCTCGGCATCGCCGGCGACGCCGGGCGCGGCGAGCCCGGCGAGGATCGCGAGGGCGGCAAGCTGTCTCATCTACTTGGTCCCTTCCTTGGCCTTCACGTTCGCGGTCTCGGCGGGCGACGCCTCGGGCGCCTTGCCGGTTGGCGCCGCCTTTTTCGCTCCGGCGGGCGCGTCGATCCGCATGATGCCGCCGGCGCCCACGCTGTGCGCCATCGGCTCGCCGTTTTCGGTGACGACGATCTGTCCGAACACCGACTTATGCTGGCCTGCGGGGCTGTTCGCGGCGACCTTGACGTGGAAGGTCACTTCCTTGTCGTTCTTCGTGATCTCCTTCTCGGCGGGTTCCGCGACCACGTTGGCGGGCAGGCCGTAGAGGCCGACCTTCGCCTTGCCCTCGAAGGGTTTCAACTGCTCCAGCTTGCAGAGGACGTCCGCCTCCTTGCCCTGCTCGATGTTGGTCGTCTCGATCTTCATGGCGACATACGGCGTGGCGATGGCGAGCGGGGCAAGCTGCGTGGAGATCCAGACGACGCCGTTCGCGCCCGGCGCGGAGCCGATGAAGGCGATCTTCCACGTCTTCGCCGCCGCGTTGCCGTTGGCGTTGACCGGATACAGCACCTCGTTCTGCCCCGGGGGGATCGTCGCCGTCCCCTGCGCGCCCATGCCGGGCGGGGTCCAGAGCAGGCGCAGCTCGATCGGCTTGTCGAAGCCGGGCTTCCGCTCGGCGACGATCTTCAGATTCATCGAGCCGCTCTGCACCAGCGGCACCTTCGGCTCCACGATCTTCAGCGTGTAGGGGGCTTCCTCGGCCACGACGACCGCCAGCCTGTTGCAGCGCGTGCCGTAGTAGACGGTGTTGTTCGGCGACCCGTAGACCATGTTCACGTCCTGCCGGAACCCGCCTTCGATGTTCTGGGCGGGATCCGACGTCTTCGCGACGACGTCGGTCAGGGTCCCGGCGACCTTGGCATCCGCGGCCGCTTCGAAGACGACCACGGCGCGGTCGACGTCGGCGATGATGGGGTCGCCGACGACCTTGATCCCCTCAGGCAGGGTGGGGAAGCTCAGGTCGACGGGGCCGTTGAAGCCCTGGCGGTTGACGCGGATCCAGGTGGCGAAGCGGTTGCCCTTCGGGACCACGATCCACTGGCGGATCTGGTCGCGCGGCTCGCGGTCGTACGCGGGGATGTGCGTATAGACCGACGGCTTGACCGTATTGAACTCGATGCGGTAAACGAAGGTCGGGCCTCCCTTATGGAGCTGGTCGCGGATCTTCAGCGCATACTCCCCGTCGGCGCTGCAAGTGAAGCGGATCGCGGCGTCGGGGCCGCCCTGGTCGTCGTTGCTCGCGATCTCCTTGCCCTTGCCGTCATAGAGCGAGAGGACGGAGTCGAGCGGCGACCGCACCGCGCGCGCATGGGCGCGGATCTCGTACGAGTCGCCCTTCTTCGCCTTGAAGCGGAACCAGTCCTCGTCGCCGTCCTTCTCGATGATTCCGTTGAAGGCGACGGGGAGGGGCAGGTCGGTCGCGGTGGCCGTTTCCAAGGTGTTGTTGGGCTCGACCTCGAGCACGTTCGGATAATCCGTCACGCGGACGTAGTTCGGCGACGGGGGCTGCTGGCCGTTGTCCTCAACGTAGACGCCGTGTTTCTCGACCCCCTGGTCGGGCAGCTTGATCTTCCGCTTGATCGGGCCGGACGGATCGCCGAGGTACGCGACCTCGAGCTCCTCGCCGGGCTTTCCTCCCGCGGGGTAGACCGTCCACGGACGCGGGAAGGTCCCGACGTGCAGGCGGTACGCCCCGCTGTCGCCGCCGCCGTAGGACGTCTCGCGGACCTGGATGATATAGGTCCCGTCCTCGGGCGCCAGCATCGACAAGAAGGGGTCCTGCATCAGCAGGGCCGTGTCGTCCGCGGAAACGATCTCGAAACGCTTGGTGTCGAGGACCGAGATATAGGCGTCGAAGAGCGACGCGCCCAGGCGGATGCCCTCGAGCTCGACCGAGAGGCGCTGGCCCTTCTTGAGCTCGACGGAGAAGTAGTCGACGTCCTCGTTCGTGATGACGCCGGAGACCGTGACGCCGAGCGGGATCGGCTGGGGCTTCTTGAAATCGTTGTTCGGTTCCTTTTCGTCGATGATGGGGAAGCGCCCGACCCAGAAGGTCTTCAGGTCGCTGACGCCCGTCGCGGTGCGGAGGCGCAGCGTATGCTCGCCCAGGGCCGCGTCGGCCGAGATCTTCAGCCGGACTTTGACGGTCTTGTCGTCGGTCGCCTCCAGCTTCAGCACCTCGAGGCCGGGCTGGTAGAGGAAGATCTCCTGGGCGTCCTTGAGCTGGGCGCCGCCCAGGAGGAGGTCGATCTCCGTGCCGCGCTGGCCGCCGCGGGGCGACACGCGCGTCAGGTTCGGCGACTCCGCCCAGGCCACGCCCGAGCAGAGGGCCAGGACCGCGAGCACGGACAGGCTGGAGGATATCCTCATGCGCTTCACCTCAGCAGGCCGGACGCCGGCTTACGCCAGCAGTTCCTTGATGACATGGCCGCCGCGGACGATGTCGATCGGCCGGTTGCCCGGGGACATGAGCCGCTTGTCCCCGTCGATGCCCAGCCGGTTGTAGATCGTGCTGGCCAGGTCCTCGATCGAGACCGCGTCGCGCTCGGGCTCGGCGCCGGTCGCATCGGACGCGCCGTAGATCAGGCCGCGCTTGATGCCGCCGCCCGCGAGGACGACGCTGAACACCTTCGGCCAGTGGTCGCGGCCGTTGGTGGCGTTGATCTTCGGCGTGCGTCCGAACTCGGACGACACCATGACCAGCGTGGAGGCGAGCAGGCCGCGCGAGTCGAGGTCGTTGATCAGGGCGGCGAAGGCCTGGTCGAAGGGCGGGAGCTGGTTCTCGATGTTGGTCTTGATGTTGTCGTGGTGATCCCAGCCGCCGTAGGTCATGGAGACGAAGCGGACGCCGGACTCGACGAGGCGGCGGGAGAGCAGCATGCGCATGCCGGCGGCATTCTTGCCGTAGGCGGTCTTGATCTCGTCGGTCTCCTTCGTGAGGTCGAAGGCCTCGCGGGCCTCCTTGGAGGAGATCATGGCGTAGGCGCGGTTGTAGAACGAGTCCATCGCGTCGAGCGAATCGGACTTCTCGGTCTGCTTGAAGTGGTAGTCGACGGTCGACAGCAGCGACTGCCGCTTGGCCCAGCGCTCGGCGTTCATGCCGCCGGGGAGGGTGAGGTCGCGAACCTGGAAGTTGCCCGAGGCCGGGTCGGCGCCGAGGGCGAAGGGGCCGTACGCGGAGCTCAGGTAGCCCGGGCCGGCGAAGTTGTTCGCCTGGCCGGGGATGGCGACATAAGGCGGCAGATTCTTGCGGGAGCCGAACTCGTGGGAGACGACCGAGCCGAAGCTGGGGAACTGGATGGCGGGGCTCGGGCGGTAGCCGGTGAACATGTTGTGGGTGCCGCGGTCATGGTCGGCTTCGCCGTGGGTCATCGAGCGGATGACGGTGATCTTGTCGGCGATGCCGGCGGTCTTCGGCAGGTTGGCGCTGAAGACTTCGCCGCTGATCTTCGTGGGGACGGTGCCGAGGGGACCGCGGTACTCGATGGGCGCGTTGGGATGCGGATCGAAGGTTTCCTGATGGGCCATGCCCCCGGGCATATAGATGTGGATGACCGACTTCGCGGCGCCTTCCTTGAGCAGCGCCTCGCCGTCGCGGGCCTGGGCATCGCGCATCTTGAGGAAGCTGCCGAGGCTGAGTCCGAGGCCTCCGATGAGGCCGGTATAGAGGAACTCGCGGCGGCAGCAGGGTTTGAAGGTCGGATCGCTGCTGGAATTGCCGTGGGTCAGGATGCTCATCGGCTCGCCCCCTATCTGGAGATCGTCATTACGGCCCAACTGCTTCAGCCCGGCATCCCGCTCCCTGGGTTGCCTACACAACGCTCGAAGCCCGGGGGAGTCTCACCCCCGGTGGATTCCCAAGGCCCATAAAGTATAACGGAGCGGGGGAGGGATGTGACGGAATCGAGCATCCAACAGACGGTCTGTTTTATTCCAGGTCAGGGGTGGTGGCGGCCTTCGTCGATCAGGCGGGCGCCTTCCAGCAGCAGCATCGCGGTGGGGTTGTGGATCTCGTCCTTCGAGTCCACGATCATGTTGCGGAACTCGAACTTGCCCTCGGTGCGCCCCAGCAGCTCGTAGACCAGGTCCGCGTTCTTCGGCCGGTCCTTCTTGTCGTAGCTCGCCCTCACCACGCGCCCCTCATAGAAGTAGAGACGCGCCTTCTCTTTGGAGGGCTCCAGGACGAGGACCAGCATCCCCGTCTTCCGCTCCATGTCCACGAGCGACAGGATCGAGGGCAGCCCGATCTGGTCCAGCGTCCCTCGGAACGCCGTCATGATCCCGGGCGACGAGAAGTCGGGCGAGTCGATCCCGCGCGGACGCAGCACGCTCTCCGCCTTCTCTCGCAGCTTGTTCGCGACGGCGACGCGCAGCTCCACTTCGCGCGCGTCCACCGGCTTGGGGAGGAAATCGTCGGAGCCCAGCTGGAAGCCCTGAAGCATGTCCTCGACGGGCCCCGCCTCGCCGAGGAAGATCACCGGCACCAGTGCGCACGCGGGATTCGTCCGCAGCGTGCGCACGAAATTGGCGATGTCGAGGTGCGGCGCGGCGACGTCGAGGATGATGACGTTCGGGACGGTGGCGATCGCCTCTTTCAGCGCGAGTTCGCCGTCATGGTGGGTCTGGATGCGGTAGCCCCGGCCGGCAAGCGCGCCCGAGATCGAGGCGCGGGTGGGTTCGTCGGACACGACCAGAAGAATTTGGACGTCGGGCACCGGGAAAAGGTAACCCAAGTTGGATGCGTCGTCAACCGCGGACCGCGATTTCGACCGGGTCCCAAGCGTACAATTACTGGACATGAGAACGATCTTCCTCGTCGCTTTGGTCGTCGTCGCCTTTGCGCCGCAGCAATCCGGCACGCCGATCAATGCCCTGTGCCCGGTGAAGCCGAAGCAGAAGGCTCGGCCGAACCTGCTCGTCGTCTACGAAGGCCAGACGATCGGCCTCTGCTGCGCGAGCTGCGTGCAGCGCTTTTCGGAGAACCCCAAGGCCTACGTCGCCAACATCCCCGAATTCAAGATGCCCGAGAGGAAGCCCGGCCCCTGCGCCTGCGAAAAGACGGTGAAGGGCTACTACTGCGTCGACGATCAGAAGGAGCTGCTCGACGTGGACCTGAAGGCGGGCGCCTGTCCGACCTGCGGAAAGAAGCCGCAGAAGTGCGAATACTGCCTCAAGACCGCCGCGGGGGAGAAGAACCCCGAGCGGGCGCGCGTGACGCTTGCCTGCACGGGCTGCGCCGCGACCGGCGACTTCGAAGCCGACTTCAAGCACGAGGAGACGTGCAAAAAGAAGGTGTTGAAGAAAGTCTGCTCGAAGTCGGGATCCGGGGCGCACGTCACGATTCCCAAGTAGGCCTCCGGGCAGGGTCCGGATCGCCCACGGCAACCGCATCCTAGTGGTACGGCAGTCGATCCTTCAAGGCGAGGAAAAACTCCTTCAGGCGGTCGGCGGCGATCGTCACGCGCTTCGAGTCGTAGACCATGCCCATCACCGAGCCGGGCTTGAGGATCATGTCCTTCAGCACGGACCAGACGCTGGTGTACGTCGAGGCGAGCGGGGCGGCCGGCGTGTCGATCACGACCTTTACCGCGGCGAACCCGAGGCCGCGCTTCTCCGCCGCCAGGGCGACCGCGTCCGCCTCCATATCCACGACCAGCGCCTTGGAGTGCTTTGCGAGCGTGCGCTTCTCGTCCGCGTTGACGAAGACGCGCGCGACGGTGACCACGCTGCCGCGGCGGGCCTTCGGCGCCGCCTCCAGAAGCAGCGTCAGCAGCGACTCCGTGGCCGGATGCTGCGAACTGCCCCCCAGGACCAGATCGCCGGTGTCCAGATCGTCGGTGAGGGCGCCGCAGAAACCGACGGAGAGCAGGGCGTCGGGCTTGACCTGGTCGGCGACGAGGAGCGCGGCCGCGGCGGCCGGGCGGCTGCCGACGCCGCCCACGGCGAAGGTGAGGGAAGGGGAATCGTGGATCTGGAGGCGGTCGACGACCCGGGTGCTGGTCTGGATCGCGGTCAGAGTCGGGCCGAGCTCCTGGGAAAGTGCGGCGATGACCCCGAGCCTCACGACATCATCTTGACCGCATTATAGAGCTGCTTGCCGAGCTTGATGCCGCGGCCCGACGCGACCGTGGGCTCGAAGCCGGCGTGCACCATGCAGGTCTGGCAGCGCGGCTCGCCGGACGACGGGCCGTATTTGTGCCACTCGGTCTTGTCGACCAGGTCCCGGAAGGTCGGATGATAGGCGTCGCGGAGCATGTAGCAGGGGCCCTGCCAGCCCTTCGGCGTCCGCGTCGGGTTCCCCCAGGCGGTGCAGGTGAGCTCGAGTTCGCCCTTGAGGAAGTCCAGGTACAGCTGCGAGTTGCCGAACCACTCCTCCTTCACCATGCCCAGCAGCTTCTTGAAGCGCTCGACGACCTGCTGCCGCTTGAGGAAGAAGTCGCCGCCGGTCTGGTCGAAGTCGTAGCCCGGCGACGTGATGATGCCGTGGAAGCCGAGGTCCTCCTTGATGTGGCGGAAGAGCTCGGCGATCTCGTCGATATTCGACTCGGCGAACACCGTCGTGTTGCAGTTGACGCGGTAGCCGCGGTCGAGCGCCATCTTGCTCGCATCGATCGCCTTCTTGAAGCAGCCGGGGCGCTGCGTGACGTAGTCGTGCGTCTTCTCCATGCCGTCGAGGTGGATGGCGAAGGAGAGGTAGGGCGACGGCTTCATCTTGTCCAGGAACTTGGGCAGCAGCAGCGCGTTCGTGCAGAGGATGACGTACTTGCCGCGCTCCAGGATCCCGTTGACGATCTTGTCGATGTCGGTGTGCACGAGCGGCTCGCCGCCGCAGACGGAAACCATCGGCGGATTGCACTCGTCGACGGACTCGAGGCACTGGTCGACGGTGAGCCACTCCGACTTGGGTCCGGCCCAGCGGTCGGGGGTGCAGCCCAGGCAGGCGAGATTGCAGGTGTGGAGCGGCTCCAGCATCATGACGACGGGGAACTTCTCCTCGCCGCGCATGCGCTTGCCCACCAGGTAGCGGGCCATCCGGAAGGTGAGGGAAAACGGCTGTCTCATTCGGTGGTCATCCTCTCGCTGCTGGCTTCCCCGGCGAGCTCGAACCGGTCCGTCGCGGGGCGGCGCTCCTGGGGATCCAGGCCGTCGCGCACCGCCTGGAGTGCCAGGAGGGGGAAGTAATGGCGGTACATCGTGTAGACGAGGTAGAAGACGCGGGGGAAGCCGGTGCCGGTGTGCTCGATCTCGTCCCAGCCGCCGTCGCCGCGCTGATTGCGGAGCAGCCACTCGACGCCGCGCTGCAAGGAGCGGTCGGGCGCGGGTTCGCCGGCGGCGATGAGGCCCAGGACGGCCCAGGCCGTCTGGGAGGGCGTGCTCGGCCCCTGTCCCTTGAGGCGGGGGTCGGCGTAGGACTTGCAGGATTCGCCCCAGCCGCCGTCCTCGTTCTGGACGGTGCGGAGCCAGGTGGCGGCGCGCTGGACCCAGCCCTCGCGCATGTCGACGCCCGCCGCGCGGAGGCCGACGAGGACCTGCCACGTGCCGTAGATGTAGTTCACGCCCCAGCGGCCGAACCAGGAGCCGTCGGCTTCCTGATTCTTCTTCAGGAACTGGATGGCGCGGCCCATGAAGCGCTCGTTGCGGTGCGAGCCGATATAGCCGAACATCTCGATGATGCGGCCCGTGAGGTCCGCCGTGCTCGGGTCGAGCAGGGCATTGTGGTCCGCCCAGGGCAGATGCTCGAGGATCTCGAGGTTGATGTTGCGGTCGAAGGCGCCCCAGCCGCCGTCGGGGTTCTGCATCGTGTGCAGCCACTTGACGCCGGCGGAGAAGCCCGGGTCGTCGCGGCGGCCCGCGAAGGTGAGCGCCATCAGCACCGCCGAGGTGTCGTCGGTGTCGGGATAGATGGGATTGTCGAACTCGAAGGCCCAGGCGCCGGGCTTGCCGGCCGGGTTGTTGACCTGCCAGTCGCCGCCCGTGAACACCTGCTTCGAGAAGAGCCAGTCGGCGGCCCGCTGGATCGCGCCCGTATCGGAGCTGTTGCCGCGGGCGAGGGTATGCAGGCCCCACGCGGTGTCCCAGATCGCGGAGAAGCAGGGCTGGACGCGCGTCACCGGCCCGTCGTGGACCTCGAGGTCGCGGAACTCGCGCATCGCCTTGCTGAACTCGGGTGAATCCTTCGCGTAGCCGAGGCAGCGCAGCGCCATGATCGTGTTGAGCATGGGCGGATAGATCGCGCCCAGACCGCCCGGCGGCTTGTTGCGCTCCAGCATCCACTCTTCGGCCTTCTTGATCGCGATGCGGCGCACCCAGCGGACGCCGATGCGGTTGTAGAGCGCCATGCCGCGGTCGATGAACTTGAAGACGCTGCGCCAGAACGCATTCTTGAGCGATTTCGCCCCGGGCTGGTCGTAGGGCAGGTTCAGGTCCCGGATGGAGAAATTGACCTTCACGCTTGGCCGGTGCGCGTAGATGATCAGCATCGGGACGACGATCGTCCGCGTCCACGCCGAGATCCGGTAGATGTTGAGGAAGCGCTGTCCGTCCGGCAGGAGCATGATTTCGGGGATCATGCTGGGCAGGCGGTTCCAGTCGTACTGGCCGAAGATCGCGAGATAGAACTTGGTGTAGCTGTTGCAGACTTCGATGCCGCCCATCTCGAGGATGATGCCCGCGATGGAGACGCTCTTCTCGATGAGCGACTTGGGCGCTTCGAGCCCGCGCAGCGCGGCCATGGCTTCGTTCGCTTCCAGCGAGCAGCCGACGGCGCGCCCGATGGGCTGGCCGCCGTAGGTGACGGCGCACTCGACCTGCATGTCGAGGCGCTCGCCCAGCTCGATGAACATGCGGCCCATCTTCTTGGCGTCCTCGATGGTCGGGAGCTTCGTGCCGTCGCCCATGGGGAGGTCCATCACGACCTTGTTCGCGCCGACGGCCTTCTTCTTCGCCATGAATCAATCCGCGACCATGCTAGCGCAGAGATACGGTCGGCGTCTCGCTGTGGTCACGCGAGGAACAAATCTTCCTCGCCACGGATGGCGCGCAATTCCTCCGGCGCCTTCATGGGAATGCCAATGGAATTCCCCAGCAGCGCATCTAGCGTCTCGACCCAAAGCATCTGGCTTGAAAACACGTCGCCGAAATTCCGCGAGACCGACGTGGCGACGGCAGAGATGTCAATTTCCCGGCCCAGTTCTTTCTGCATCGAGGTTACCGGCTTCGATGTGATCCCACACGGGACGATCAAATTGAAGTAGCTGAGGTCGGTATTGACGTTAAGCGCAAAGCCGTGCGAAGTCACAAAACTAGAGATGTGCACACCGATGGCGGCAACCTTGCCCTCCATGATGTGGGGACGGGTCTCTGACCCGTCCTGCCCGGGTTGAAAACCCGGGCCCACATCGTTTGTCCAGACTCCCGTCAGCCCAGGCACACGCTTCGTCGAAATGGAAAAATCAGCGCAGGTCCGGATCAGCACTTCTTCCAGGCGCCGGACGTAATCCAC
>Ga0137409_10002930_pt1 | contig 18132 bp, 11 predicted proteins | sample CZODoug1_16funga_FD_122059 | JGI IMG/M metagenome (GOLD analysis project Ga0137409, IMG submission 122059) | Vadose zone soil fungal communities from Angelo Coast Range Reserve, California, USA - CZODoug1_16fungal (Hybrid Assembly) | ecosystem: Environmental > Terrestrial > Soil > Vadose zone... | reverse complement strand
CGATGGAGAGATCGTGAGCCCGGACAAAGATCCGCAGTGGGCACCGCATCATCCGATTGCGAGTGCAGGATCCTGAAGTGCAGTACTCAGTTGCCGGCACCCAGTATCCAGTCTTTTAGTAAGATTCGCGATCCCTTATCCGACGCTCTATTGGGTGGCTTCAGCGACTGGGTCTTCTTGGTACTGAATACTGGCAACTGGGTACTAGTCCTATGGCACAGCAAGACGATTTCAGAAAACCGATTCTTCCTGGCAAAGGAGCGTCCGACTACGAACGCTATCTGCGCACCGATGAACTGCTCGCTCTCCAGAAATCGCCGGAAGAGCTTCTTCATAAAGACGAGACCACGTTCATCGTGGTGCATCAGGCCTCGGAACTGCTGATGAAAGGCGCCGCCTTCGAACTGGAGCGCGCGCTGGCGTATGTCGAACAGGGAGACTTTTTCAACTCGACTCGCCTGATTCGCCGCGCCAATCAGATGATCGAGCAGCCGATCACGCTGTTGCACATACTCGAGACGATCACACCGTATGACTATCATCTGATTCGCGCCGGCCTGGGGCACGGCAGCGGTCTCGACTCGCCAGGGTTCCTTGCGCTACTGCACATCGGCCCGCCCTTGGGCCAGGCATTCAACGATCAGGTAAAACACGCTGGACTCACGGTGGACGACGTCTACCGCCGCCACGAAGAGTTCTTCGGCCTGCACGACGTCGCAGAACGCCTGCTCGATTTCGACGAGCGCATGCAGTTATTCCGCTTTCATCACCTGAAGTTGGCGGAGCGCGTCATCGGCGGGCGCGTCGTCGGCACAATGGGAACGCCGGTCGAAGTCCTGCAACAGCGCATGGAACACTGGCTCTACAAAGATCTGTGGGATATACGGAACCGCATCACAGCCGCGACCAGCGAGAATCAAAGTAGTGGGCAATACTGAATTGTGAGTTAGGTTCTCTCAGCAGCAACTAAGGACGAATGGCTTCCAAAGGGCAGTTGCTGCGCGTACTCGGGGTCGGTTTCGGGGTAGCGGTCAGCCTCGGCAGTACGGTCGGCGCGGGAATCCTGCGAACGCCAGGCATGGTGGCTGCCGAGCTACGCAGCGAGCCGCTGATCATCGTGTCGTGGTTATTCGGGGGCCTCTGCGCACTCCTTTTTACGATTTGCGTTTGTGAGCTGGCCACCATGCTGCCATACGAGGGCGGATGGTATGTGTATGCCCGTCGCGCGTTCGGCGGATACGGTGGATTTTTCGCCGGCTACAGCGACTGGCTCGTTCAAGTCGTGGCGCTCTCGTACGTGGGAGTGGTCGCTGGTGACTTGATTGCGACGTTGCTTCCCGCGTTCTCGCTGGGCGTGAAGGCCAACTCAATTCTGATCCTTGGCCTGTTGGGACTTCTCCACTACATGGGAATTCGTATCGGGAGCCGGGCTCAGAAGCTCAACAGTCTTATTGTCGGGCTAGGGCTCATTGGTTTTGTAGTGGCTTGCTTCGTCAGTGGTCATCGGGACGTGGTCTCGAGCGCGCCATCCACGCTGGCCCTGCCCCCAACCGGCCTGCCGTTGCTTGCGGCGCTCGTGATTGCGTTCCAATCCATCATTGTCACCTATGACGGCTGGTACGGCGCCATCTACTTCATGGAGGAAGATAGAGATCCTACACGAAACCTTCCGCGCTCCGCGATCGGCGGCGTGGCGTGCAGCATTGCGATATTCCTGCTGGTCAATGTGGCGTTGCTGCACGTACTGCCACTCCAGCAACTTGCGGCCTCGGCTGTGCCCGCGTCGGACGTATCCCAAATCATTTTCGGCAAGGCCGGACAAAAAATCATATTGCTGATCTCATTGCTCACCGTACTCGGAGTCACCAACGCGACTCTCCTAATCGCCCCCAGAATTCTCTTCGCCCTGGGGCGTGATGGCTGGTTCTTCCGCCGGGCTGCCGAGGCCAATAAGGGGGGCACGCCTGTGACTGGACTCTTTCTAAGCGTGCTGGTTGCCAGCGCTCTGATCTTGACCCGCAGCTTTGAGAAGCTGATGGCCATTCAGTCGGTCCTGGTGGTCGTTCTCTACCTGACTGGATTCACTTCTTTGTTTGTTCTGAGAAAGCGCGAGCCGGATCTCCCACGGCACTTCCGGGTGTGGGGCTATCCCTGGACTCCACTGGTCGCGCTGGTGGGCTCGTTGGTCTACCTGGGACTCAATCTTGCCAGCGATTTCAAGAACGGTATCCTGGCGCTGGCATTTGTCGGACTGAGCTATCCGGCGTTTCTGGTAGCCTCTCGGCTAAAGGCTCGGGAGCAATGAATTTGCAATCTCTTCAACTCCTGAGGTCCGGATTTCGTTTCTAGACAGATCGAAACCGCCTTACACATCTTAGATCTGGTCCCGCTCTTCAGGGAATCGGCCATTCGCCGCCAGCAGCATTCCTCTTGCCTCGAAATAGCCATATCAAGAACCTGTTCCTTGCATTGCTCATAGGGAACTAATCCACTCAATCATCATGCGGATTCCGGGAGAATTCTTGCCATCCCCATGGATGAACCGGCCCGGCAACGCGCACGTGAGTTGGCGAACACGCCAGCATTCGCCCATGCACAGCGGCAAAGAAAGAAGGTGGAAGCATTGTTCGCGGAGCTGAAGAACCAGATCGGACTGCGGCGCTTGCGCCTGCGGAGACTAAGGTTCGTGCGAGAGCAGTTCCTCCTGGCAGCTGCGGCCCAGAACATCAAGCGGCTAGTGCGGTTCCTCAGCCAACCGACAACACCTACTATGGAAGCTGCCACTTAGCTGAGGTGAGAGAAAAAACTCGATGGCAGCGATAATCGCAGCCAAGAGTACATTCCGATCACGGACTTTTTCAACACCCACAGGCGTTTACACCAACAACCGGAAGACGGTCATGCAGACCGTTCGCGTTGCACGCGCAGAACTCACCTCCGAGGCAAGAGCGCGATCATTCCAAACGACTGGGCGCCGCGGCTGAAGCCGTGCCCTTCCCAACCCCCCCGTCGCATATAATGATCCTGTTGGCAGCCGGATCGGACGGCCGCTGTCGCAAGGCAGAGGAAAGTCCGAACTCCGCAGAGCAGTGTGCCGGATAACGTCCGGGAGGCTGGGTTCAAGCTCAGTCGACGGAAAGTGCCACAGAAAACATACCGCCCCGCCGCAACGCGAGGTAAGGGTGAAAAGGTGCGGTAAGAGCGCACCGCCGCGGCAGTAATGCAGCGGGCAGGGCAAACCCCACACGGAGCAAGACCAAATAGGGAGGGAATTTCGGGCAGAAGCTTCTGGCTTCGCCTGAGACACGTGCCGGCTCGGTGCGTCAAACCTCCGGGTAGGTCGCTAGAGCCGCGCAGTAATGCGCGGCCCAGAGGAATGGCCGTCCCGCAGGAGCAATCCCGCGGACAAAATTCGGCTTACAGATCCGGCTGCCAAAGATTTCTTACTTTCAGTCGCTTCCAACACCAATAGCTATTGACGGGTTCGGGTCCGAATTTTCGTATTTCCCGCAATTTAACAGCGTCTGCCCGGTCAACCTTCGGAGCTAACACACCCTCAATAGCATCCATAGCCTTCATGAGAGCACCTTGTGATCAATTCGCATCACGATCCGTGGGTGGTGAGGTCCCGTGTCGAGAAGAAGCCAAAGCATGGGTACTCGCTGCAACCATTCTCGGCTCCAGCATGGCGTTCATCGACAGCACAGTCGTCAATGTCGCTCTGCCTGCCATACAGGCTAGTTTTCGCGCCACAGTGGTGGATGTGCAGTGGGTCGTCGAGTCCTATGGTCTGTTCCTCGGCGCGTTGATTCTCGTCGGAGGCTCCCTGGGAGACCTGCTTGGCCGCCGTAAGATCTTCGTGATGGGCGTGGCGATCTTCGCGGTCGCATCCGCCGGTTGTGGCTTTGCTTCGAACATCCATCAGTTGATCGTCGCTAGAAGCATTCAAGGCGTGGGCGCTGCACTCCTGGTCCCGGGAAGTCTGGCGATCATTAGTGCGTCATTCGATGAAAAGAGTCGTGGCCAGGCAATCGGCACATGGTCGGGTTTTACCGCGATCACCACCGCGGTTGGACCCGTTCTCGGCGGATGGCTGGTTGAGCATGCCTCCTGGCGCTGGGCGTTCCTCATCAATCTTCCGATTGCAGCCGTGGTGATCCTTATTTCAGGTTGGCGAATTCCGGAAAGTCGCGGCCCCAATGCTGGGCGCATTGATTGGATGGGAGCGTTTCTTGCCACGCTAGGGCTCGGCGGCCTGGTCTACGGTTTTCTTGAGACTGTGAACCTCGGCTGGACGAATCGCTGGGTCCTCGGCAGTTTGATCGTTGGTTTCGGAAGCCTTATCACATTCGTGTTCGCCGAAATCCGCGTCACTTCGCCGATGATGCCGCTACCGCTGTTCCGATCCCGGAGTTTTAGTGGCGCGAACCTGCTTACATTTCTTTTGTACGCAGCGATTGGAATCTTCTTTTTCTTGCTACCGCTGAATCTGATCCAAGTCCAGGAGTATTCCCCCACCGCAGCCGGTATCGCGATCCTTCCCTTTATTCTGCTGATGTTCCTTCTTTCGCGCTGGGCTGGTGGACTTGTTGCCCGCTATGGCGCAAGAGGACCGCTGATGCTTGGCCCTCTCATCGCTGCAATGGGTTTTGCTCTGTTCGCTGTGCCCTCCACCGGAAATAGCTATTGGAAGTCGTTTTTCCCGCCGTTGGTTGTCCTGGGATTGGGCATGACGATCACTGTCGTGCCTCTTACTACGGTCGTGATGAGTTCAGCAAAGGAAGACCGAGTCGGCACAGCTTCCGGAATCAACAATGCAGTGGCACGGGTAGCGGGAGTGCTCGCTATCGCAGTGCTCGGGATTGTAATGGTGAAAGCATTTAGTTTTCACCTTAATCGAAGCTTGGCTTCCCTCTCCCTGCCGTCCTCCATTCTCCAGGAGCTGCAGTCGAACGAGATCAAGCTCGCAGGCTTGCAGCTGCCTTCTGGGCTTGATCCCACTGCGAACGCCGCCATCAAGGAATCCCTGCGCAAAGCGTTCGTATATGGATTCCGAATCGTCATGTTGATCTGCTCAGGCCTGACCCTGGCCAGTGCTGTAGTGGCGTGGCTCATGATTCCGCAATCGCCCGAAAACGGGTCATGACGCCAAAAGACGTTTTTTGTAAGTCCACAAGGCGCTACGCCTCCGGGGCTTCGGGCTTCCGTGATCGGCCCTAGGATTCGCTCGGCGACGGCAGCGGTGACGACCACCAAAGCGCCGGACTCATTGCACCGGCCCGGCATACTCATCCAACCAGTTCAACGTTTCTTTGATGAGCTCATTGCGCGGGATGACGTGGCCGCTTTCGTAGAGTAAGTGTTTCTTCTGTTTCGCTCCAAGCAGTTGGTAGAAGGGGTCCTGCGTGGATTGCACAGGGAAGAAGAAATCGTACTTTCCATTGAGCATCAGGGTGGGCTGCTTGATGCGCGGCAGGAAGTTGATGGCATCGGCTTCTGGCAGCGAACGATGGAAGTCGAGTCCACCGAGAGCAAGAACTGAAACCTTGATGCGAGGTTCGATCGCCGGAATAATCGAGCCCATGACTGCGCCCCAACTGACGCCATAGAACGAAATGTGATCATGATCGAGGTCGGGGCGTGACTGGACGTAATCGATAGCGCGAGAGGCATCTTTTGTCCACATCACGACGTGATCGCGCCACGTGCTGCTGGTGTCGGAAACGTCCGATTCCATACCGTCACCCCGTTCAAACGTGCTTTTATAGACCGGGAAGATGACGGCACGGCCACTGCGGAGGACGGCATCGAAGGTTCCGGTCGGGTAGAGATTAAATTTTCGCAGGTTAAGCGCGTTGGACCCTGGGTAATACAGCACAGTCTGATACGGAGCCTTGCCTTTCGCAGGCAGGAACAGGTATGCGATGGCGCGCTCGCCGCCGTAAGGAGCGTCGTAAATGATGCGCTCGATTTTCCAATCGTCGTCGGCGCTGGTAAAGGGCTCCACTGTTGCGTTCAGCGGCTTGTTGTCATAAGAGTAGAGACCGCGATAGGCATTGAAGACCGCGTCCGCCACGGGCTTTTCCTTGCTGAGGTCGCGCCGCGGAGATGGCATCGCAGCCAGGGAGACTTTCGGGACTGACTCCAGCGCGATGTACTTTACGCAGCGGAAGCCGATATTGGCAGCACGCAGGAACGGCGACTGCGCGTCCGGATCGATGAACATATAGTTTGGTTCGTCCCATGCCCCACCCAGAACGTAACGTTTGCCGGACTCGGCTTCGGTCCAGATCCACTCCTTCACGTTTCCAGCCATATCGTAGGTGCCCCACGGGCCCATGCCTTGCTTGGCGTCGACAGGCAGAACGCTTCCGCCGCTGCTGAAGTTGCTCGCGGGAACGATGAATGCAGCGGCATTCGGGCCAGCGGCACGGTTCCAGTGATAGATGGTTGGCAAGCTCTTGCCGGCAAACTCCGCGTAGGCTGCGGCTTCGTACCAACTGATGCCGGTCACCGGATAGTCATCTTGCCCCTTGGGATATTGGCCTCCGATCCAATCCTTCGGGCCAGGGCGTCCGGCGGCATCTTTGAATTGCGCCATCGCCTCCTGCCATGAAAGACGCTTGCCGTCGCGAGCGAATTCGTTCTTCCAGTAGTCCCGCTTCTGGTAGCCGCCCGCGTCGACGAAGGCCTTGAACTGGCGATTCGTGACCTCATACTGATCGATCCAATAATCCGGCAAGTCCAGCTCCGGCATGCCTTCGTAGCCGGGAATGAAAAGACTCTTGATATAGCCTTCCGGGGAAACCAGGACCATGCCTGTCGGGACCTGGTTAGCCTCGTGCAGAACAACGCTGGCGTGGACGGATTCGCCCGGGGGCACGGCGTAGCGTCGAATGACTGCATTCGTCGTCCGCAGCGCGGTTCCGTACCCTGGCTTTTCAAATTTCCAGACGAACATCCCGCGCGGCTGGCGGACGCTGTTCAGTGGTGATTTTCCGACGAATTCCCACGGTGCGGCTGGGTCCGCGTACTCGCGGCGGTAAACGTCAACGCCCGGTGTGTTCGCCTCCAGATTGATGTCGTAAGAAATTACGGGCCAAAGCTTGGCCAGCGCGGCGTCACCGGGAATTGCTTTCTCCGCTTTGGTTGCGAGCGTGAAAGCCTGGCCGAACTTGCCTTGATCGTAGAGTTGCGAAATCTCCGGCAGAGCGATTGTGCGCGCCCAGGTCGCATCGCGCGAGCGCTTGATCAGCAAGCCGGTGCCGGCGATGACAAGAATCGCTAACAACAGGGCAGGAACCAAAAATCGGGGACGCTTGACTTCCACCGCGATGCGGGCCGCGCTGAGTCCGGTGCCGGAGTCGGGAAATAGCGTCTCGCGGCAAGTTTTCAGATCGCGCGCGAGTTCCGCGCCGCTGGCATAGCGCGCGGCGGTATCCTTTTTCAGGCAGCGCGTGACGATGCGCCGCACCTCGGATGGAATATTCTGCTTCAGTTCGGTCAGCGACTTCGGTTCATCACGCAGAACGGAGGCGAGCAACGCCGCGCTGGACTCTCCCTCGAACGCACGATGCCCACTCAACATCTCGTAGAACACGGCGCCAAACGAAAAAATGTCGCTGCGCTCATCGATCTTTTTTCCTTGAGCCTGCTCGGGTGACATGTAGGCGACCGTGCCGACGATCATCCCCGGCGTGGTACCGAGCGCGATCGTTTCCACGGCAGTTGCGGAAACGCCCAAGCCAGCAACCTTGGCGAGCCCAAAGTCGAGCACCTTCACCAGTCCGCTTTGGTCGACGATGATATTCGTCGGTTTCAGATCGCGGTGAACGATCCCCGCGGCATGGGCGCAGGCGATGGCGTCAGCGACCTGAATGGCATAGCGCACGGAGACATCCGCTGGTAAGCCCTCCTTGGAAATTAGCTTGTCCAAGGTAGTGCCCTTGACGTACTCCATCACCATGAACTCGACGCAGTCCTGGGAACCGATGTCGTGGATGACACAAATGTTGGGGTGCTGCAACGCCGAGATCGATTTGGCTTCCTGCTCGAAACGCGCCCGCAGGTCTTCGTCAAATGAGAGATGCGCCGGAACGATCTTAATCGCGACCCGGCGCTGCAGGCGCGCGTCCTGGGCCGCATATACCTCGCCCATTCCACCCTTGCCGATGAGTGATTCGATTACATACGGCCCAATCTTCGTCCCCGGTGCCAGCGCCATAGGTACCGCAGATTATAGCTGCGCTTTCAGAAATATCATTGCGAAAGAGAGCATAAAAAGGGACCCGTCGCGAGACGAGTCCCTTGCCGTTGCACTAGTTGCCAACACCTGAGGCTTACTCGCCGCCTCCGACCTTCCCGACCGGCTGCTGAGTCGCGGGCTGGGCGAAGCTCTTCAGAAGCTGTTCGCGGTTTTTCCGCAGGTCAGCTCCGGAGCGCTCGGTTGGATAGGGACGATCTCCCATCAATCCTTCCCAGATTACGTGGTTGAACAATTCAGTCGGGACACGATCTTCCTGGCTGAAGTCAAATCCTTTGGTCTTCTCTGCCCAGTAGGCTGCATCGTGAGTTGGTTTCGGGATGGCGCCCAGGTTGACCTTCATGCCCTTATCGAGCAGCGGCAACTGGGTGTTGAACAGGACCAGCGCCGGGAAAGCGGAGAAGGTCCAGCTGGATTGCGTGGTGTCGAAGGCGTCGGTCATGGGCGGAAGGCCGGAGTCATGAACGCCGAGATTCTCCAGGCTGAGAACTTCTTCGATCGTCCGAAGAATGTTGGGCGTCGCATAGTGCGTGGAAACCACGGCGCCGTGCTTTACGTACGGTCCGACGATGTAGAAGTTGCTGCGATTGGCGCTGACGTGGTCGGCACCGTCTTGCGGGTCGTCTTCGACGATAAAGATCAGCGTGTTGTTGGCATAGGGGCTGTGCGCAATTTTGTCGATCAACAGCGCCGTAGCGTAGTCGTTGTCGGCCATCTGGAGCTCGGGGGTATTGACGCCATAGATCGCGGAGCTGAAGCTGCCGAAATGGTCATGCGAGAAGCGAACCATCGAGAGCGCAGGGAAGGTGTTCGTTTTGATCTGCTTCTTGAACTCGCGCGACCACTCCTTATAACGGAAGAAATCCGGGAAAGCGTTGTCGTAGCCGCGGAAGCAGAAGTCGGTGATCTTCATCAGCGACGCCTGCGCAGGGAATGCCACCTGAGTCGGGAGCTTGGTGGAGCAAGGATCGGTGATGTTGACGTCGATCTGGAAGCCGCGTCCCAGGTCGAGGAAGAATCCGTAGTTGCGGACCTTGAGATGAGCGCGGAGAGCCGCGTCCCAGATGTTGCCGAGACCTTCCTCACCCTTGGGGCCGTCGGCGGCCACTTCGTTGTGGATGCCCGGCAGCAGGTTGGGATCCTGGGGATAGATCGGTTGCCAGGCCGTGCGCTCGGCTACCGTGGCCAGTCCGACGTTGACGTTGCGTTCCGTGCCTTCGCTGTCGTAGGCCGAGCCACCTTTTCCGTAGTTAATAATCTGGCTCTTTTCCTCCAAGTCCAGAGCGCGTCCGGTGACGGTCCACTGCCAGCCGTCCATGCTGCCGTTGCCGGTGTCATAGAAGTTGTCGAAGTCCACGAAGTTGGAAGCCAGTGCGTGGAAGTTCGGCGTGACCGCCTGCGGGAATTGAGTGAGTGTGGGATCGCCGTTGCCCACGGCCAGATCGCCCAGGATCTGATCGTAGGTACGGTTTTCCTTGACGATGTACACAACATGCTGAATGTGCTGGCGCAGGAACAGCATGGTCGCGATGTCGTTCTGGCTCAGTTGCAGGTTAAAGCCGTTATTCTGAGAAACCAGTCCGGTAAGCTGCGAGAGATCACTCGAGGTTGGCACCGGCAAAATCAGGAAGCCGGCCTGCATGTTTTGCCACGCGTAGTTGTTGCCCGAACCGTTTTGCGCCTGAATGTTCTGGCAGGCCGATCCGTAGTTGCCGCCTGCATTGATGAAACGGCAGTTCAGCGGATTGGGTCCAGTGTTGCTCTTTCCATTTACGACGTACAGGGTCTTGCCATCCGGGCTGACGCTGCTGGAATTGGGCTGCCAACCGGTCGGGATCAGTCCGACCACGACCGGCTTCTTGCCGGAAAGGTCGATCACCGCGAGGTTGTTGGTGCCACCGTTGGTGACATAAGCGGTCTTCTCGTCCGGGGAGAGGCTCACACTGTTGGGATTGCTTCCCTTGGGAACGATCTTCCCGTTGCCTAGCAGACCCGCCGGAGCGCTGCTGTTGACCTGGCTGAGGATGGTGTTCGAAGCGGTGTCGATGATCACCAATTCGTCGGTATTCGCTACGGCTACGTAAAGCTTGCTCTGCGCCTGGTTCAGAATCAGTTTCTCGGGATTACCTTTGACCGGGATTCTGTTCGTCATCGTGAGGATGCCGCCCGCCAGGTTGAGCACGTCGATTTCGCGATCGCGCGCGCTCGAGACATATACTGTGTTGCTGCCCTTCACTGCCACTCCGAAGGGAAACTCGCCGCCAGCCATGCCGGACTGCCCGGGATTGATAATGCCTGGACGTAAATCGTATTCGGCAAGGATCGCATTATTCACGACATCGACTGCCGTGACGGAGTCGGTCTCCCAGTTGGCCACGATTACCGTGCTTCCATCCGCCGTAATGCCGACACCCGCAGCGGTCGGACCGGTGCTGGTCTCCTGATTCATCACATCGCCCTTGTGGTTCAGGGAAAGGGGTGCGCCGGCTTCAGCCCATTGACCATTGCTGAAGGCGAAGGTGTGGAGGTTATCGTCGGGTCCTCCGGCCACGTAAAACTTCGTTCCATCCGGGCCCCAGACCAGTCCACCGAACGCTCTCGGGACAAACAATACCTGGCTCTGCACGGGCACGCTGGGATTGGAAATATCGAACACAAAGACGTATTCACTGGAATCCTGGGGCTGCACTTTTCCGTTGGCGTCGCGGAGCTTGTTGAAGCCGCTGGTAAGGATCAGCAAGGTTTTGCCATCGGGGCTGATCGCCGTGGTTTGGGCGCCGTCCACGGCGCGATTGGGATAGTCCGGCAAATTCACGAGCAGCGGTTGAAAAACGGATCCGGTAGCCGCGTCCGGCGTGATGGTTGCGCCGGTAGGCAATACGACGGGCTGCGATACCGCATACGCGGCACTGGCGCCAGCCAGACTGAACGCAGCCAAGATGGCGGCGAAGCTGGCTCCGCGAAGATAACTTCTGAAAGGCATGGAAATCCTCCGGGAAAAGGGGGTTATTCAGCGGGTTCTAAACAACGAGACGGAACGACGATCGACGGTAGATAAGCGAACAGTAGCTGCGGAATGTTGAGCGCACGTTACGGAATTGTGAAAATTTATCCACCGAGGTTGGCGAAACGGTGATGCTCGTACGAACCCTGCGCCGCAGGGTTTCCTCTTTCCTTCTCCGTGCAAGAATCTCCGAGTGCGTGATCCAGATAATTCATCCGGGGTACAGCGAGTTAGAGGGCATGTTCCACGTCGCACTTGAATTGGCGTACCCTTTCCTCAAACAAGCCGGTAGGAGTACAAGGGTTGAGTTTCAGTTCGCGCTCGTGTATGTTGCTCGATTCGGGTCCGGACCTGTCGAGCGACGTGTGAATTTCTCGGGCGCCCGTGCCCCGCAAGATACACTCGATATTGACGCTGCGAATTCCTCCGCCCGGCATGATCACAATGCGGTTCTTAGCCCTCCTCAATAAATGGGCCACTCTGTCGAGCCCGTCAATGACACTGGCTTTTCCACCTGAAGTAAGGATTCGTTTCGCACCTGTTTCAATGACCGCTTCGAGGGCAATGGACAGATCCGGGCATTGGTCAAAGGCCCGGTGGAAGGTCACGGGCAACGGTTGTGCCGACTGTACCAGTTCACGCGTACGTTCGCGATCAACCTGACCAAATGGATCGAGAAGACCCAGGACGATTCCGTCCAGTCCGATGTCTTTGGCCACATCGATGTCACGTTTTATGGTTTCGAACTCGTACCTGGAATAGCAGAAGTCGCCGGAACGAGGACGAATCAACCCGTGAACGGGAATTTGTACCTGACGGCGAACGGCGCGCATCAGTTCGCCACTTGGAGTGACTCCGCCACAGGACAAGTCGCAGCAAAGCTCAATGCGGTCAGCCCCGCCACTTTCCGCCGCGACCGCATGGTCGAGCGACTCGACGCAAATTTCAAGCAGAACCGGGTTTGCCATGAGGAAGTTGATTCCCTTGCAAGCATAGCGCGTCTTTGTGGTCGACCATTGTAGAAGGCGCGGGACCGCACGCAGCCGTATTGCCGGTCTTTCGCTTTCTTGGCTTATGCGTCGATACCACGGACTTGCATGTTCTAGAATGTGTGTTTCTCTACGGCCAACGAAATCCAAATATCTACGGGGCAAGATCGCTCATGCGAATTTCAAAAACGCTGCTGTCAGCTTTTCTTTTCTCTTCCATACTTTTTAGCCAGAACCCGCCGTTGCACGGTGTCGATGTCAGTGATCTCGACCGCAAAATCGAGCCTTGCTCCGACTTCGCCCAGTTTTCCAATGGGGCCTGGCATGCCAGGAATCCCATTCCCGCGTCGATGACTCGCTGGAGCAAGCGCTGGCAGGCGGGAGAAACCGCCAAGGACAGGTTGAAGGAAATTCTCGAATCGATCGATCCCGCCAAGGCCGCAAAGGGAAGCACAGAGCAAATCATCGGCGACTACTACGGAGCTTGCATGGCGGAGTCGCGGGTCAATGCACGTGGCACCGAGCCGCTGAAGCCCTGGTTCGCCAAGATCGACGCCGCAAGTGATATGGCCGCCTTACAGCGCGTCCTGATGGAGTTGCACGATATCCAGGTCACGGTTCCGTTCTATCTAGGCGGCCAGCAGGACGTTCACAAACCGACCCAAATTCTTGCCGACATCGGGGCCAACGGTTTTAACCTGCCGGATCGGGACTACTATCTGAAGCCCGACGATCGTTTCAAGGAAGCGCGCGCGAAGTATCTCGATCACATTGCCAAAATGTTCACACTCGCGGGCTGGGACGCTAAGTCATCGGCCGCAGCGGCGCAGACCATCATGACGATGGAGACGAAGTTCGCGGAGGCGTCGCTCGACCGGGTTGTGTTGCGCGATCCAAGTGCGACCGACCACAATTCCACCTTCTCGCAATTACAGGCTTTCGCGCCCCATTTTGACTGGGCCGGATATTTTCAGCACCAGCAGCTCCCGCAGGACGTTGACATGAACGTCGACCAGCCCAAGTTCCTCCAGGAGTTCGATCGCCAATTGCAGCAGACTTCATTGGCCGACTGGAAGGTGTATCTGAAGTGGAACCTGCTCAACTCGACAACCGAAGCCTTGTCGGCACCGATCGAGACGCAGGATTTTGAGTTCTTCGGAAAATACCTGAGTGGAACCAGTGAAATGAAGCCACGATGGAAACGCTGTGCCGAGCAAACGGATCGCTACCTGGGCGAGGCGTTGGGGAAGAAGTATGTAGAGAAGTATTTTCCGCCGGAAGCCAAAGTCCGGATGCAGGAAATGGTCCGCAATCTGCTGCTCGCGATGCGCGATGACATTCTGAGCCGTCCGTGGATGAGCGACGAAACCAAAGAAAAGGCGTTGGCCAAGATCGCCACTTTCAATCCGAAAATTGGCTATCCCGATAAATGGAAGGATTACAGCAAAGTTGAAATCCGGCGCGACGCGTTGTTCGAAGACAATCTGGCCGGACGCAGATTCGTAGTAGACGACAATCGCCTGACCATTGGCAAGCCCGTCGACCGCGGCCGCTGGGGCCTGACACCACCGACCTCCGACGCCTACTACAACCCGCTGCAAAATGAGATTGTGTTCCCGGCGGGGATTCTCCAGCCGCCTGCCTTTGATATTTCGGCGGTGGACGCGGTGAATTATGGCGCCATAGGCGTGGTAATTGGCCACGAAATCTCGCACGGATTTGACGATGAAGGCGCCCAGTTCGATTACCTGGGGCGTTTGCGCAACTGGTGGACGGACAGCGACCTTAAGCAATTCCAGACGCGTGGGGCCTGTGTGGTCAATCAGTTTGAGAGCTACTTTATCGAGCCGGGCATCCATCACAACGGCAAACTGGTCCTCGGTGAAAGCATTGGCGACCTCGGTGGCGCCAAGGTTGCGTTTCTGGCTTACGAGAAATCCCTCGAAGGCAAACCGCGGCCCCCGGACATCGACGGCTTCACTCCGGAGCAACAATTCTTCATCGCCTGGGGACAATTCCGCGCTGACGAGATCCGTCCGGAAACGCAACGGTTGATGATGCAGTCGGATCCGCACCCGGTCGCCAAGTATCGGGTGATCGGACCGTTATCGAATCTACCGGAGTTTCAGAAAGCGTTTCAATGCAAAGGGGATGCTCCCATGGTGCGCCCCGCGGACAAGAGATGTGAGGTCTGGTAAGGGGGTACTGCCAGCGCGCGATTGCACCGCAGTTGAAGAGTAGCCGCCGGGACGGCACGCTACTTTGGGGCGCATGCCCTCACGTATATTTAGATCCGGGAAACATTCCGGACCACTCGACATGGCAGCATAAAACGAACAGCAAAAGGACGCGTTCCTGGGTTACGTCAGGAACGTCCAAAATAAGCATCGATCCATGTAGAGTTAATGATGCGGATCATTTTATGCAGACGCACGAATACGATCTCGTGGTAATCGGCAGCGGGCCCGCTGGTCAAAAGGGGGCGATCTGCGCGACCAAGCTTCGCAAAAAAGTTGCCATCATCGATCGCGAGCGGTTTATCGGCGGTGTCTGCGTGCATACCGGCACCATCCCCAGCAAGATGTTGCGGGAGGCAATCCTCTACCTGAGCGGCTTTCGCCAGCGCACGTTCTACGGCCGCGGGTACGTTGTCAAAGACCGCATTGCGATGTCGGACCTCGTGTTCCGGGCGAAGGCGGTCATGACTCGCGAAGTGGAAGTCATCAAGGCCCAGCTTCGCCGCAATTATGTAACGACGTTCGTAGGCGACGCCCGTTTCAAAGATGACCATACGCTCGAGATCCACAATGAAGATGGCGTGCAGTTAGTTCGGGGCGAGCACATCCTGATTGCTTGCGGCACGCGTCCAGCCCACAACGAAGAAATTCCGATCGACGGCCAGCGCATCTTTGATTCCGATCAAGTCAACGAGTTGGAGGAGGTTCCCCGCGAGTTGATCGTAGTCGGAGCAGGCATTATCGGGATCGAGTACGCGTCCATGTTTGCGACACTGGGAACGAAGGTTACCCTTCTTGATTTGCGCCCCACGTTGCTGGATTTCGTGGATCACGAAATCATTGAGAGCCTGTGCTTTCAACTCCGCCAACTGGGAACCGTGTTTCGGCTGGGCGAGAAAGTCGTGCAGGTCGGCTTTGACCAGGAGCGCGACCGCGTATTTGCCAAGCTGGAGAGTGGAAAGATCGTCCGCGGGCAAGCCCTGCTCTACACCATAGGACGCCAGGCCAACAGCGACCAGATGAACATCGAAGCCGCCGGCATCACTGCCGATGCTCGCGGCAAGCTAAGCGTAAACGAGAACTTTCAGACCAATGTCCCGCACATCTACGCGGCCGGCGACGTTATCGGATTCCCCGCTCTGGCCAGCACGGCTATGGAGCAAGGGCGACTCGCCAGTTGCCACATGTTTGGCAAACCCAGCAAGATGATGTCCCACCTGATCCCTTACGGAATCTACGCGATCCCAGAAATTTCCATGGTGGGAGCGACGGAAGAGGAACTCACACGCCACAAAGCTCCGTACGAAATTGGCCTCGCGCGCTACACCGAACTCGCCAAAGGCCAGATGCTCGGCGATGAGAACGGACTGCTGAAAATTCTTTTCGACCCCGAGTCTCTCAAGCTACTCGGAGTCCACATCATCGGAGATCGCGCCGCGGAAATCATCCACATCGGTCAGGCCGTGCTTACGATGGGAGCGACCATCGAATACTTCCGCGACACGGTGTTCAACTATCCGACCCTTGCGGAAGCTTATAAAGTGGCCGCGCTCGATGGCCTGAACAAGATTTAAACTGAGTATCCCAAACCACGATGAAACTCACAGCCCTAACCCCCATGCTCTGGACTGAAGACCTAGTCAACACCGTTGCCTTCTACCGCGACACACTCGGATTCGACTGCACCGCACAGATGGAAGGATGGGCGTCGCTGGAGCGCGATGGCGTCGAACTGATGCTTTCGCTGCCCAACCAGCACGACGTATCAGCATCCGCAGTTCTCCGGCTCGTTCTACTTTCGCTGCGATGATGTTGACGTCTGGTGGGAACGCCTGAAAGACAAGGCGAGCGTGGTCTATCCCATCGAGAGCTTCGACTACGGTATGCGCGAGTTTGCGATCCGCGACAACAACGGATACATCCTACAGTTCGGAGCGTATCAGGGCGCCGGCTTCAGCCGTGCCGCAATACAACTTCTTGAGAACCCGCTTTAGCCGTACCTAAGCAATATGGAAGATCCGTTCCGCGTTTTGGAAGGAGACCTTCGATTTATCGGGCTCCGAGAGGGGCGCTGAATTCATGAATGCCACGGCAGGCGCCGTAGGCTGGTATGGATAATCGATCGCCCACATCACATTGTCCACTCCGACTACTTTGACTACGTATTCCAGCACGTCATGCGATTCCACGCCGCTGGTTGTGATGGCGAAATTCCGCCGGAAATATTCGCTCGGCGTGAGTTGGAGCTTTTTCGTCATGCCTTCTTTGGTCCGTCTGGCGTGCATGAAGTCGATCCGCCACAACCAATATGGTATGGCTTCGCCCATATGCCCGAGTACGATCTTGAGCCGCGGAAAGCGGTCGAAGACACCATTAAGAATGAGACGCAGAGCGTGCGTTCCTGCCTCGATCGCATATCCCCAGATCGATCCGAACATCGCATAATTGCGAAACGGCTCAGCCATTCCATCCGAGGGCGAACGTGGATGCAGGTAGATCGCGCGGTCTAGACTTTCAGCAGCTTCAAATATGGGCCAAAATTTCGGGTCGTCCAGATACTCGTTATTCGTATGCGAGTTCACGATGAAGCCGTGGAGTTTCAACTCGCGGATCGCTCGTTCCATTTCCCGCACCGGTTCGCTTGGGCGACTGGGGGGCGAAGCAGACAAGTCCCGCAAATCGGTTGGGGTGGCGGCGAACAAGGTCGGCCAGGGCGTCGTTGGCAGACGTGGCAAATTCGTTCGCGGTATCGGAATCGAACATCTGTACACCGGGTATGGTGAGCGAGAGCAAATGCATGTCCACTCCGCTCTCGTCCATAATCCGCTGCCGTTCGTCGGGGTCCAGAAGGCGCCGCCGAAATTCCTCCCGTATTGACCCAGGCGTCGGATTATCGAAGATGCTCTTCATAAACGTTATGTCGAGATTCGTGCTGGGCGTTGAGCGAACCAGGTCTTGATATGCCTCGGCTAGTGCTGGCGTGGGTAAAGGCCTCTTCAGTCGCGATCATCCGCGGCCACCCTTTGACTGCCTGAGTCGCCTGGTCTAGTCCAGCCGCGAGCGCGGGAGAGCAGCGTTCAAAGCGGCAACACCCGTCAGCGGTGTCGTTGCTTCGCTCAGGAACTTACGTCTCGTGATGCCGGTGGATCTCGTTCTCATGCCACTCCTCACGAACCGCCACTGTACTTTACTGCAAGCCTGCGAAATCACCTACAGCGATCGTTCCGGAGCGATCGTTCCGGATGGACGGGGCTGACTCAACGCTCATTTAACGCGGCAAAATATGAAGTCCAATATTTCCGGATTGACTGCTCATCTGATGAGGCATCGTCATAGGCAGGCGAGATGAGCGGCAACGCTGTTTCGACTTTCACTAGAACAAATGCTCGTATGCGGGATTCCGACTTGCTCCTGGCCGTGTCCACCCATCGGCCTCGATAAAAGTCCATGATTTCTCGAAAACGCTCACCGTCCACGATTACTTCACCCACGCCCTTGAACCGGTAGCCTTTGCGCACAAACGGATCCACAACATTCAGCTCGACTGCAGGGTTTTTCTTGAGGTTCGCGATGGTTCCAGGAGAGCGGATATCAGCAAAGACGAGATGATCGTCGTCCCAAACGGCAATTGTGCCCTTG
>Ga0137409_10002928_pt1 | contig 18136 bp, 13 predicted proteins | sample CZODoug1_16funga_FD_122059 | JGI IMG/M metagenome (GOLD analysis project Ga0137409, IMG submission 122059) | Vadose zone soil fungal communities from Angelo Coast Range Reserve, California, USA - CZODoug1_16fungal (Hybrid Assembly) | ecosystem: Environmental > Terrestrial > Soil > Vadose zone... | reverse complement strand
CGAATCAGCCACAAATGTACCGGAGGCGGGCAGCAGGATATCGCCAGCGCGGTAATGCACCTCGACCCTGCGCCCCAGGAAACCAGAATAACGGGCCATACGTAGTCAGTCTCCAAGTAGGTAGAAAAAGGGTCAATAGTACGGAAGGACTCCCCTGCGGAAACTTGTGTTGAAAACGGTGGAAATTCTGTGCCTGCTTTGGATCTGACATCAGTCTGGGCGTGACCGTTATCTCCGCTCAAGCGTGAGGACGCCAGGGTTCGCCTTCTCCAACGCATTGGATTCCAGATAACGCTTGGCCGCTACATCGTGCTTCAAGTAGCCGTCCCAAAATGCCAGCGTGGCGGCGTGGATGTGCCCTGCGATAGAATCTGACGGTTTTGCGTTCTGGCTGTAATTCCCGGAATCCTCAGATAGCTTGTTGACCATCGAGCTTCCATCGCCACTTTGAACAAATAACTCGTATTTGTCCCCTGGCTGGCTACGCTCAAACGGCGCCTTGTGCCAAGCCGCGGCCGCAAACTTGGCCGGCGCAACGTCTTGGGCGCCTGTGATTCCCAGATAAGGCAGCACGAGTTGATCGAAGGAGTGCTCCGTAAAGCCGTACTGACCTGGCCCTTGCGGCGAAATGCAGAGCACAGCCCGTACACGCGGATCGGCCAGATTTGCGCGCGGCCGGCCTGGCAGTTCCACCACCGCGCCCGCAATCGCTTCCGCGGCAACGGCTCCGGCAGCATTCCCTGCCACACCGATGTGCGCAATATCGAGCTTCCCCCGGATCGCCCTAAACCTCGTCTGCAGCGCCGGGAGCGAATCGATGACCGACGTGACGTCCAGGGCTCCGATTCTGGACTGCGCAAGGCTCACGTGCTTACTTCCGCCCTTCAACCGGACGCTCTCCACTGCAGCATGGGAGTCCATGCGAAGGGCTGCGACGCGCATGATTTCAACGATTACGTATCCATGCGAGGTCCAATCGCGAATCAAGGCCTCGCAACATTCTTGCGAGCCGCGTCCACCAGGATAAAAAATGATCACCGGAAATTTGCCGCCAGCTCTCGGAAAGAGAAGCCGCACGTGAATGTCTGCTCCGCGCGCGTTATCGTGCAAAGCAGCATCCGCAATCTCTTGCTGAGGCGCGTCTGAACCTGTGCCGAAACCAGCTGAGGGGGCGTTCAGGCCGGATTCGCTTAGCGAAAACGCAGGCGCAGCCGGCTGGCGAGTAAGGGCCCAGGCAACTAATGCGCTGAGCACACCAACCATAGCGGCACTTGTTATGCGCCGATTGTAGCGGCGCCTCTGGAAATAATCGCGAGGCATCGGTGGACTTGTGGCGCTTACCGGAGGGCTGGGAAGAGGATGTCTTGACCGCAACGCCACGCTCATTCTACCAGAGCCAGCAAGACAGGTGTCAATCGCAGCTCAATTTAATCTGCCGCGAGCAATCATCGAGACCATCGATCCTTGACTTTTTCCGCGAGCAAGCTATTGTCGTGCGTTCCGGTCAGTCGTGAATGACTCCGGATGAATCCGAAGAGGAGTGGTCATGTGCAAATGGCACGGCTGCCTGCTGGTCGGTCTTGTGGCTTTGACGGCGCAGGTGTCTCTCGCGCAGACGCAGACGCCCAAGCCCGGTAAGACCTACGTGCTGAAGGCCGCGCGAATGTTCGATGGCAAGAGCAACGCGCTGTCAACTCCCGGCTTGGTGGTCGTCACGGGCGGAAAGATTGCCGGCGTCGGCGCCCAAGCCGCCATTCCCGCTGGCGCCGAGACAATCGATCTGGGCGACGCCACGCTCCTGCCCGGCTTCATTGACGCTCACACCCACCTCACCTCGATGTATTCCGACGACTGGAAGCAGAACCTGATCGACGGTCTGCAGAAAACCGTCGCCGAACGGGCCCTGGACGCCAGTGCGAACGCGCGAGTAACTTTGATGGCTGGCTTCACTACCGTGCGCGACGTCGGCTCCAGCGACTTTCTCGATGTCGGCTTGCGCAATGCCATTCGCGACGGCGTCGTGCCCGGCCCGCGCATGCTCGTTACCGTCCACGCACTCGGCTCCACCGGCGGCCACTGCGACCACAGCGGCGGTTTCCGTCCCGGCCTCTTCGGGAGGGAAACCGATCCGCTGGACGGTGTAATCAATGGGCCAGACCAAGCTCGTTACGCCGTGCGCCTTGACCACAAATATGGCGCCGACATGATTAAAGTGTGCGCGACCGGCGGCGTCCTCTCGCTCACCGATGATGTCGATACTCCGCAACTCACTCAAGACGAACTAAATGCCATCGTTGACGAAGCCCACGCGCTGCGTCGCAAAACCGCAGCTCACGCCCACGGCAATGAAGGCGCCAAGCGCGCTGTCCTGGCCGGCATCGATTCCATCGAGCACGGCTCCTTCGTTGCCGATGAAACGCTCGACTTGATGAAGCAACGCGGCACCTACCTTGTCCCCACGCTCATCGCCGGCGAAAGCCTGGGTGAAAAAATCGACAAAGGCATGTACCTGCCTCCCGCCATCATTGCGAAGACGCGAGCCGCCCTGGCCGCCCGCTCGCAAATGTTTCAACATGCTCTGGCTAAGGGCGTGAAGATCGGTTTCGGCACCGACGCTGCCGTGTATCAACACGGCCGTAACGCCGAAGAGTTTCACTTGATGGTTGATCTCGGTATGAAGCCCATCGACGCACTGCGTTCGGCGGCACTTGCCGACGCCGAACTTCTTTCCCTGCAAGATAAGATCGGCGCCCTCGACACCGGCAAATTTGCCGACATCGTCGCCGTTCCCGGAAACCCCGCCGAAAATATCCGGCAAACCGAAAAGGTGTTCTTCGTCATGAAGGAAGGCGTCATCTACCGAAACGATCGCAGCGCTCCACAGCGCTGAAGGGAATCTACTATTCGTTGGCGCTGAATGACCTCAACTCTTGACCCGGTGAACAAGACCGCCGCTGCGCCTTTTCCCGGCGGATGGTGGGCGGCATTCCTTCTCTCCTTATGCGTTTCGCTGCTGATTGTCGCGCCCTTCTTCTGGCGCGGCATTGCCTCCGGCCACGATTTCGAATTCCACGCCACTTCCTGGCTCGACGTTGCTGGCCAGTGGAAGCAGGGAATTGTGTACCCGCGATGGGCGGAGTGGGCCAACCATGGCTTCGGAGAGCCTCGCTTCATTTTCTATCCGCCCCTTTCTTGGCTGCTCGCGCCCGCGTTAACCGTGTTCATTCCCTGGGATTACGTCCCAGTAGTCTTCATCATCTTGGTGCAGACTTTTGCGGGACTATCCGCATTTGCCTTTGCGCGCCGTATGCTGCCGCGAAGTTCTACGCTCTTCGCGGCCGTTTGCTACACGGCCAATCCCAACGCTCTGCTGATGATTTATTTTCGCAGCGACTATGCGGAGCTTCTCGCCTCGGCCTTCTTCCCGCTACTTTTTCTCATGGCTTTGCAACTTTCCGGCATTGTAGAAAGTCGCACAGAAATATGGCGCCACAACCTGGTGGCATTTTCCGCCCTCTTCGCTGCAGTGTGGCTCTCCAACGCGCCCGCCGGCGTCATGGCCACCTATTCCGTAACATTTCTGCTTGCTTGGGCCGCTCTGATCCGGAAATCATGGACACCTTTCTTCCGCGGCGCGGCGGGATTGGCGCTCGGTTTCGGCCTTGCCGCTTTTTACATCGTGCCCGCGGCGTACGAACAGCGCTGGGTCAATATCGCCCAAGCACTCTCACCCGGACTGCTCCCATCCGAGAATTTCCTGTTTACCACCTCCAACGACCCAGAACACACGTTTTTCAATTTCATAGCCTCGACGATTGCGGTTGCTATCATCCTCTTCACCGGCATCGCTGCCATCGCCGTGCACAAAGAACTCAGCCAACCTGGCGGAACCCAGCCGCGCAGCCATCTTTGGGGCGCTTTTCTCGTATTGTCCGTACTTGCGACCGCGCTGATGCTGCGGCCCGCATCCTTTATTTGGCAATTGCTTCCAAAATTGAGATTCGTGCAATTCCCATGGCGCTGGATGTCGATCCTCACGATCCCGTTCATTTATTTTCTGTCGGCAGCGCTTGCGCGCCGGCGATTTCGCTGGTTCGTGTTCATTGCCACAGCCGCATTCCTTATCAGCACCGCAATCTTTCTCGTACGCCATACGTGGTGGGACGAGGAAGAATTCTCCACCCTGCGCGCCAGCATCGCCAGCGGCGAGGGCTTCGACGGAACCGACGAATACGACCCCATCGGTGACGATCACTACAATCTCCCAGCGAAGGCCCCGCGCGCCCAAGTCGTCCCGTTGAATGACGACACAGAAAGCGAACCTGCGACGACCGCCGCATCCCAATCCACAATTGTTATTGAACGCTGGCTTGGGGAAGAAAAAGTAATCCGCGTCGAATCCATGCGTTCCACCCGATTAGCACTTCGGCTCCTGAACTACCCAGCGTGGCAAGTCCAAGTGAACGGCTCCCGCATCCAGCCAGAGTCAGCGGAAGACTCAGGCCAAATGGTCATTCTGGTGCCAGCAGGCCAATCACGCATCGACATCCGCTTTACACGGACTCCAGACAGAACCGCAGGCATCGCAATCAGCATCGCGAGCCTGTTCGCTGCACTTTTCTTATTGTGGTGGGGAAGTCGCGAGCGACGATCGCAATTCGCTTAGCGCCGATCGACAGTAGGATGGCGCACGTCTTGACCTTGCACCATGTAGATCACGTCTTCGGCGATATTCGTCGCGTGATCCCCGATGCGCTCCAGGTTTTTCGCCACTAAAATCAGCTCAAACGCGGGAAACACCACGCTCGAATCGCCCATCATGTACGTCAGCAATTCACGAAAGATCTGGTCGCGATAGTGATCCACCTGATCGTCCATCGCCAAAACTTTTTGCGCCAGCTCCACGTCGCGACGCACCAGCGCATTCAATGAGTCGCGCATCATTTCTTCCGCAACTTCGCTCATGCGCGGCAGATCCACGTACGGTTTCACCCGCGGATGCCGCAATATGCGCACCGCGGATTGCGCAATGTTCACCGCCTGATCCCCGATGCGTTCCAGATCGTTGTTGATGCGAGACACCGCCAGCACCAATCTCAGATCGGTGGCCATCAGTTGGTGCAATGCCAAAACCTGCACCACGCGATCATCAATCTCAATCTGCAACTCGTTGATCGCGTCTTCTTCATCCAGCACGCGCTTCGCAAGCTGCTCATCGGAGTCCAGCACCGAATGCACGCCCTGATGCACGGCGCGCTCCGCCAGGCTGCCCATCCACAGCAGCCGTTCTTTCAATTCGTTTAGGTCTCGCTCGAAGTGGCGTTCCATCACTCGATCCCTTCAACCGTAAAATTCTGGCCCGGCTCTCCCTTGCCGAAGCTCACCCAAAGCGCCCAGTGATATACGCCTCCGTTCGTGGGTCACTTGGCGTAGTGAATAACTGCGGTGTGGGACTGAATTCAATCAACTGGCCCATGAGCAAGAACGCGGTGAAGTCGCTAACGCGTGCCGCCTGCTGCATGTTATGCGTCACGATCACGATTGTGCAAAGGTCCTTCAACTGCACCAGCAATTCCTCAATTTTCGCCGTGCTGATAGGGTCCAGCGCCGAGCACGGTTCATCCAGCAACAGGACTTCCGGCTCGACCGCCAGCGCCCGCGCGATGCACAGCCGCTGCTGTTGTCCACCGGAAAGCTCGTAAGCCGACTTATGCAGGTGGTCCTTCACTTCATCCCACAGCGCCGAGTGCCGCAGGCTCTTCTCCACTGCGTCGGCGAGCGGCAGCTTCGTTCCATTGATCCGCAGGCCGTATGCTACGTTGTCAAAAATGGACTTCGGAAACGGATTCGGGCGCTGGAACACCATGCCCACGCGGCGCCGCAACTGCGTGACATCCTGCGCCAGAATATTTTGCCCATCCAGCGTGATTTCGCCTTCCAAGCGCGCGTGCCGAACCGTTTCGTGCATGCGGTTCATGGTCCGCAATAGCGTCGATTTTCCGCAGCCGGACGGCCCGACAAAGGCGATATATTGTCCCGGGGCAGCCGAAAACGAGACATCGTCCAAAACCAGAGGAGAATTGAGCCGATACCGAAATACGAGGTGTGTGGCTTCGACTGCGCCGGTCAGCTCTCCCGGACTTGATTTGACAGCGTTGACCTCCGGCAGAGTCCGAAGGATCGGGGCTGCCAGTTCGTAGACAGGCACGATCAGCAATACTGAGACGGCGGCCGAACCGAAAGCTAAAGCCGCGGACATGAACTGACTGAAAGCCGCGATGAACGCGAGAAATTCTCCAGTCGATAGAACATTGGCTCCAGATTGAAGAAAAGTGGCGTTATACCAGAAGATTACAACCAGGCAGACGATCAGGTACACAGAGTTGAAGGTTGCGAGCCAGGCGCCAATGCGCCGCGTCGCATAATCTATGCTCTTCTGTTTTGTGAACTCCCGAACCCACATCGCGAAGGCTCGTTTCTCCGCTCCCGCAACCCGGAATTTTGCGATGCCGGTGATGAACTCAAGCACCATGCCGGAGATTGAACTGGACTGCAACCAAGCCTGCCTGGTCCGCCCCAGCCCCATGTATCCGCTCAAGACTGTGACGCCCAGTGCGATTAACGAGAGCCCCGTCGCAACGAGAGCGAGTCGGCCGCTGTAATAGAATAACAAGACAAAACTGAAAACAGAGAAGATTCCGGAAAGCATGGCATCGAGAGTTGCTCCCGTCAAAGTCCGCCGGATTTCGGAAATCCCCATACTTCTCGCCGCCAGATCGCCTGCGGCATAATCTCGGAAAAAAGAAACGGGTAAACTGAGAAGGCGATCCCAGACCGCAGCCTGCATGGAGGCCCCTAATCTACCTTGCAGTCGAAGTACGGTGAAACTGCGAGTTAGATTGAATAGACCGGCTGCAATCGCAGCGACAATAATAAAGCCACAGGTAAGCCACAGTTCCGTTCGTTTTGCGCCGGGAATCAGGGAATCGAAGATGACGCCGGTTGCGAATGAGGGCACGATGGCGAATATGCCCGCTGCGATTCCCATAAGAATGATCTTTAAAAGATCCGACCAGGTCCCCTTAAGTCCGAAAGCCAGCAGGTCTCGCGCGGACAGCGCTTTATTGGGCAGGGGACGGTAAAAGCTATACGCTACTGGGTTCAAGCTGCCCGCGATTTTAGGATTCAATGGGACGGTACGCCCCTCGTCCGGGTCATTCAATCGGTAGCCGTGAGGGCTATTCGGGACGAGTGCGATTGGGCGCTGGTCCGGTTCGCGAAAAACCAGTAGTGGTCCGCCCCCTTGCTTCCACCATTGGTCTCTGAGCAGGACCCGGCGATATCGAACTCCGGAGGCTCTGGCAATAGCGGCGACCGAGGCCTTCTGATCGATACCACACAAAATATCCGGATGAGCTTTCATAGTTACGCCTATCGACATGCCGATCATCTGGCAAGCCTTCATCAGCGGAGTGTCTATGGCGTTCCCAGTGTTTGTTACTTCAGCCGGCTTGCCATCTAGCGGCCGTGCCAATTCGAGCACTGCGGTCCCGAGGGTCCTGGCATCAGCCTCTGCCTTGGCGTGCAGGCGCTGATGCTCCTTCGCCTCAGCTTCTAGCCAATTCCGTAGAATGTTTATGACGAAGTAGGAGTGAACCGTATTCAAGCTCTCCATGGCCGCAGGGCGCTCCAGAAAAGCATATGAATCGTACCCGCGAATTTCACTTCCCCGCTGCGCCTCAACCCACCCAAACTTAGAGACTGGGTACAGGTGTGACCCACTATGAATCGCCATCTCCTCGATCGCGAGAATCCGGGAAATGCCCGTTACTTGCTCTAACCAAACCAGTTTCATGCCAGGCAGCACAACTTTGGCGCCGTCGGTGATCTCGAACTGTTCACCAGGCGCCAGAGTCACAAAATCCTTAGGAATAATTCCGCTCGTTGCCGCTTCCCAAAGATTGTGGATCCAGTCTTCGAGTAGATGAATGAGGACTCTTTTCGCCGAATCACCGATGGCCGTATCCTGAAATCTCTCAATTGAATCAGGCCTGAGGCTAGCGCCAGGTGAGGGAGCGGCAATCAGCGCAACGCCGGATTCTTCTTCCGGAAGAATGCCGAAAAAAGCCTGTCCTTCGTTGAGACGCATTATGTGGTGATATGCGCCGATCGGTTTTCCGTCCCGGGCTTTGGCCATGTACAGGTCGACTTTGCCTGAATCTATTATCCAGAATCGGCCAGGGTCGTGAATTTGGAACCGGCCCACTGTGGCAAATGCCGGCGTCGGCGTTCCAAACAGCAAGTTCGGCGCTTTGATTGTGCTCATCAGAGAATTCAGCCTGCCTTGATGAGATTGGCGTATGGGCCTTCGACGACCGACATCTCACGATGAGTGCCGCGCTGCACTACTCTCCCGCGATCCAGAACAATGATCTCATCGCAATCGCGGATTGCGCTGAGGCGATGAGCGATGATCAGGCAGGCGCACCCGCGGCGCATGACGCCATCTTCAACCAGCTGCTCCACTCGCGGATCAAGGGCGCTTGTCGCCTCATCAAGAATCAAGAGGCGTGGATTGGTAGCCAGAGCGCGGGCGATTTCAAGACGTTGTCGCTGGCCACCACTGAAGTTCCGCCCTCCCTCTTCAAGGTAATAGTCATAGTTACCTGAACGACTTGTGATGTCATCATGGACCTGTGCGTCCTTTGCAGCCATAATTATGCCTGACTCCTCGATTGTGGTATCCCACATCGAAATGTTTTGTCGAATAGCGCCTTGGAAGAGATGGATGTCTTGGTCAACCAGAGCGACTGAGTTAATTAACACGGGTCTCGGAATCTCGGAACGAGGTCTTCCGTCGAAGATCACCTCACCGGACCAAGGCTCATACAGCCCTGAAACAATCTTGGCAATTGTCGATTTCCCGCTACCGGATCCGCCGACCAGAGCGACTCGCTCGCCAGGCCGAATGGATAAGTTGAAATCCGCAATCAGAGGTGGTTCAAGACGACTATAACCGAATGTGATGTTCCGCAGATCAAGATAGCCTTCGAGCCGGTCTGCGCGCTGAACACCGTCGGCGTCTTCTTCTGCCTTTACCATGACGTCCAGAGGGTGCCGATGTACGTCATCCAGCCTATTGAGACCGCCGTCAGCTTGCTGAAATTTCTGCCCCAGATTGACCAAACTATTTACCGGATCGACAAAACTCGCCATCAGGCTTTGAAAGGCGATGAGCATCCCTACCGTCAGAAAACCATCCATAACCCGCAGGCCTCCGATGGTGAGAACCAGGGCCGCATTCAGAGCCGTCAATAGCGGCGGGATGGCCGAAAGATAGAGCATGGACTTGTTCAAGTCTTGTTCGGCGTTCGCCACCTTAGCCTGATAGCCTGCCCAGCGCTCAAACGACTCGTCCTCCGACCCTGTCGACTTAATAGTCTCGATCATCATGAGGGAGGACATCGCCGTCCCGATCATCTTGCCAGCCTGCTGGAGTAGTTTGCGACTATTGTTAATGGATGTTCGCGAAACATAATGGAGACAAAAAAGATTCGTCACCGCAATGCTGATTCCAATCATTGTTAAAACGCGGTCATACTGGAACATCAGGATCGCGTAGAATCCGATCAACATCACATTGACAATGCCGGTCGCCAGATCTCCCGAGAGCAGAGTCGCGACTCGATCGTTGATCGAGACGCGAGAGCCGACTTCTCCACTGTAGCGTTGCGCGAAGAACGTTATCGGCAGCCGGAGGACGTGCCAGAAAAATTTGCCGGAAAAGCTCAGAGAGAGCTTGGTCGCCAGTTTCGCCAGTGAATTTTGTTGGAGATAGGTCAAAGCCGCCTTGATCACAGATGTGATCATCATCGCGAGCAACAACGGGCGCAGCCATCGATCAAGTCCTCCAACCAGGAACCCGTCGATGTATACTCGGGAGAAGGCCGGTACTGTAATATTTGGAAGCGCCAGAGCGAGCGTACACAAAATTACATATAACAATTGACGGTAACTTCCCCTCAATCGATGGCTTAGTGATCTCAGTACCGTGCGCCTTTGGCCACCTTTTTTGAAGGCCGGCGTTGGTTTGAATGTTAGAACAACCCCGGTAAAGGCTTGATCGAACTCTTCCTCGCTCACTTTATCCGGTCCGGTTGCGGGATCGTTGAGGTATACATTACCGCGTCCGAATCCTTCTACAACGAGGAAGTGGCAAAAGTTCCAGAAGACAATGTATGGAAGGGGGAGATCTCGAAGAGCGGACATCTCCTTCTTGAACCCTTTGGCTTCGAGCCCATATTCGCGCGCCGCCTTCAGCATGTTGTTTGCCTTGCTGCCGTCCCGCGACACACCGCAAGCGAGACGAAGCTCTTCGAGAGGGACGATTCGCCCGTAATAACTGAGCACAATAGCCAGCGCTGCCGCGCCACATTCGACTGCTTCCATTTGAAGCACGGTCGGAGTCTTGACGCGCTTCGGGAATAACCACTCCCGCCAAAGTCTCAACTTGTGTCTCATCGTAATTATCGCCAGCCTCTAAATCAAACCAAGTAACATCGGTACGGTACCGGGAGCGGTAGCGACCGGGCGCCGGCGGAGAGAGCGCTTCGACGGGCGCCCGGTCGCTACCGCTCCCGGTACCGTACCGCCGCGTGTACCAATGTTGTCTGGCTCGATTTAGTTCAGACCGAACTTATCCTTGAGTGTGGGCAACAACAGAGTAATTGGTGGTTGACGACGGGTGACGATCTCGGTCTCACACAAGGTCCCGTTGGATATTCTCACCGGGGGCCCCAGAGGAGATGACCATTTAAATCCGGATTGGCTGCCGGTATCTCGCTCCAGAGCAACGCGAACTTCCGTAATGGGTCCGAAATTTGAGAGAGAGGTCACCAACAGCTCGTTCTGAAAGTTCCGCATCAAAGCTGCGGGAGTTGCCGGATAATCGGCAATAAAAGTAACTTTGCCCTTCATGAAACCAAACTCTTCACGTCTTACCGATGACGGAGAAATCTGAACTTCCATCCCGGCATGGACATCCTTCGCACGCGAGGAAGAGACATAGGCCAACGCTTCGAGCATTTCTATATCAGGTTGAATACTGAGGATCGCCTCGCCTTCTGTGACCGTGCTACCCGGTGAGACCTTGAGTTCCAGAATCTCCCCGGAATAAGGCGAAACCACCGTTTCCTCCAAGGCCAGTTCCTTCTCAAATATGGCGATATCACGCTCCGCATTGGCAATTTCAAGCGACATCGCTGAGCCTTCACGACTAACCTGGGAGCGAGAGGAGAACTCCTGGGCGTCAAGCCGCTTCAGTTGAGCTTTTCTATCTTCTATTTGTCTCTGAACCTCGATCAGTTTTTGCCGCGCATCTATCGTCTGTTGCTTGGCGACAATTCCTTCTGAAAAGAGACTGGCTATTGATGAAACTTGCTCCCCGGTGAGTTTCGCTTGCTCTTGAAACTCGGTAATCTCCCGCTCTAAATTGACTCTTTGACGCGCCAGGGCGTCAACCGCTAATTGGCTCTCTTCACTTCGAAGAGCCAGATCCCGATCGCGCTTCCGCTGAAGTTCGGCTAACGCCTGTTTCATCCCGCGTAATTGCTCGGCCTTAGACGGCAGACTGATTCGCGCCACAACCTGCTCCGCATCGACATGTTGGCCTACTGAAACCTCGATCGACCGCGCCACACCTGTGCCTCGTGCAGCAACCCTCAGCACTCCGCCGGTTCGCACGATCATCCCGCGACCAACGACTGTCGTCGGGAGACTCCCCTTGAATCCCCAATAGATGATTACTCCCGAAACTAAGAGAATGGCCAACAAGGCCGCCCAACTCTTCGAACCCGACACCCTGATAATCTGGTCCAACTCCTCCGGAGAAGAGAGACGATCGAGAGCCGCCTTTCGAAATAGACGTGATTTCATGTCCTAAGCGCCGTTCCCCGCTAAGTCTTGGGTAGCCAGGTCTATCGAGCTTGCGTTTTTTTGCGTACGGCCAGGGACAGGTACTGATCATCTTCTCTGAACATCACCCCCTGTGCCACGAGTTGACCGAGCCAGGCCCGGATCTTGTCTTCCTCGGCTTGCCCCGGGAACTTCTCCTCGAACATCTTGCAAATTGACTTCAATGAATGGTATTGGTCGCAATAGAGATAGATCGTCGCTATTTGTTCATTCAGATACAAACGCCGATGCCTGAGTGAGGCGTCAGCGGCTTTAGGCCTGTTATCATGGATCAATAGATAATCGATTCCCTTCTCGTAATAGCAGAATACTCTCCGCCCCTCCCAATAAGTTCTCCACTCCCGCCACACTTCCTTTACTGGCGCGATGTATTCCTCCGGGTTTGCTCTACCATCCCATTTGCCCTCGAATACATATGCAACCTTATCCAGATTGACCCGCTCTTCTGGGAAAATATATCGATAACCCGACCATGGCCGCAGCGTCAGCCCAAACTTCTCTCGATCGAAAAAGTAGGGGCTGAAGCGCTGAAAGGTAACCGGCGTGGTAGACTCGGGGGGAGTCAAATGTGTAAGCAACCGGCATATTCGCGGAAGGTCAGTGTAATCTTCGGCAATCTCACCGGGAAAGCCATATAAGAGGTTCCAATATGGCAAAATTTCGAACTCGTAACACCACTTCAGCAACTGAATATTCTGAATGGCGGTCACCCCCTTCCGCATCAGTTTGAGGATTCGAGTGTTTAAACTCTCGATCCCCGGCTGGATTTCCTTGATGCCGGCGGCTTTGAAAAGCTCAATCTGTTCACGGGTCAAATTGGCCTTGACTTCATAGAATAATTCCCAATCAATGTCTTGGGCCGCGAGCCGTGGGAGCAGTTCCTTGAAATACTCGGGGGCCAGAATGTTGTCCGTCGCGCAGAACGTCAGGCAGCGGTACTGCTTCGAGAGCTGAATAAGCTCCGAAAAGACTTTGTCGGAGTCTTTTCTTCGATATGCCATTGTCGAACCATTAAGTCCGCAAAACGTGCAGTGGTGTTTGGCCCCCCACCAGCACCCTCGAGAGGATTCGAAAAAAAGTCGCATCCGAAACTTGTTGCTCAACCCGTTGCTCTCTATGGCTTGTATATAGTCGGAATAGTCAGGCATCGGAGACTCGTTCAGATCCGAGAGAGGATTCGCATCACGATCACCTGCGACGACCTCGGCGCCTCGCCGCATGGAGACGCCGGGAATCCGTGTCTCTTCGTCACCGGCTGCGATCCGATTCAGGAGCGCGGGAAAGCTGCGTTCGGCCTCGCCATGCACCACATAATCCACCCACGGAAACCCTCGGACAAATTCCACTCCCATCTCGGAGTCGACATTAGCCCCGCCGAAGATGATTTTGACCCACGGACAACACTCCTTGATCCGTCTGGCGAGAGCCAGTGAAGACAAAGACTGAGCAAATGTGGTGGTGAATCCCACCGCCATATATTTCGCCCAGTCCACTTGCTCCAGACAATCATCAATAAACTTGGGAATCTCCGTGTTCGCCACTGCCTCGCACAGTTCTTCCGAGCCGCCAAACGATTGCTTGAGTTCATTGAAGAGAAATCTGGCATCGGGATCGGATTTGATATCGCTCCAATCGTTCCGGATCTCTTTGAGCCCCTTCGATCCGAAAAGAAGCTGAGCGAAGGGCCATTCCAAATGGAAACTGCCATTGCAAATCGCTTCATAAGTGACAATGCCTAATTGTTTGGCAAACCGGATATTGAATAAGTGAACCTCGGGGATGAAACCTGCGGCCTCAACGCATGGCTTGAGGATACTGAGCGCCACCGAAGATCTCTGGACAGACCCCCAAGGCATGCCGACCAGAGCTACTCGAAGATCTCTTGAATGCGTCAACTTATGGTAGGTCGCGACAAACGGCAGAATTTTCTTCATGAAGATCCCCTTGGATAAAAGTTTTATTCGAGGCGGCCATCGATCTTGATGGAGGGTGAGCTGAAGTGGTGGACGGCGCTACTCCAGCGCCCCAAATCAAGCCTCGGGTCATGGAATTGCTCGGATTGCTTCCCTCTCACCATCGAAAGATAGGGGTTGAACGAGGGCGGTCTCGTTGAGTGAATGACCTGGTTTGTAGTCTAAGATAGCGTCCCAGGCCGCTTTTACACGCAGCCGGCATTGCGTAGTCTCAGTTGACTTGAAGGTACCATTCCGGAACAGTTTTGGGGCCGGGCAACCGCCGCCACAGACTTTAAAGTAGTGACAGCTCTTCTCGCACTGCCGGACTCCTTCCCAGATGTGGCTGTACATCAACCGAAGCTTACTGCTCTTGGCGATGTCGGCTAAAGAATGGGTCCCAACATTGCCAAAAATGAAATCTCCATACGATTCGTGACGAGCATCGAGCAACTCGGGCGAGAAGGTCGAGATTCCCCCATCCCATGCAACGTTTATGATCATCAGCGGCAGAGTCTCTGGCTCTACCGGTCGCTCTCCCAACCTATAAATGCTCCCCTGAATCAACCTGTCCACTTCGCGGACGAAGAAACCCGGCGCATCGCGATCCCTCAGTTCCAAAATGGTTTTAAAGAAGTTTCGGCAACGATCGTAATCACTGCTTTGAAGAGTGCTCTCTCGGTTTGCCCCTTTGATCTCTTCGAGACTAAAGTTGAGCGTCGTCGCCCCCAACCTTCGATAAAATTGCCAAAGCTCTTCCGCACAATCCAACGATTGGTTCGTCAGAGTGCCGAGAGCCTGGAAAGGGATGCCATTCGAGCGCAGAAATTCGATCCCACGCATGACGCGTTCGAACGTCCCATGGCCAGAGCGGTCAACCCGGTTCGCATCGTGAAGCCATTGAGGTCCATCAATGCTCACTCTGATACGAACCCCCCAACGTTTGAACAAATCGCACCATTGCTGATTGATTAATGTGGCATTCGTCGTAAAGCGATGTGGAATTCTTACTCCTTCCGGCGCTACCCGCCGCGCGATATCGAAAGCCGACTCATAGAAGCTAATTGGAACCGATGTCGGTTCCCCACCATGCCATACAATCTCGAAGTCGGGACGAAGGCGGTTCGGGTCCTCGGTAAGAAATCGAATCATCTGTTCGACGGTTTCCTGACTCATGACACGAGCCTTCGACCGCGCCCGATCAGGCAAATAACAGTACCGACAGTCGATATTACAGAATGAAGTAGGCTGCACTATCGCCGACCAAATATACTTATACATGGTTATGTGTCTCTCCCAACAAGCCGTCCTTGAGGACGGCCCTGTCCTACTCGCCGTTACATCATTTTTTCGATTCGAGAAGGTGACGTCATCACTGCTCGCTGCCAGGCTGTAAAAGCGGGATTGTTCAGACTAAATCAACCCACGCAAGATTGGTACAGCCGTTAAGCGGCGTGGCGGTAGCCCGACCATGAGGAAGGGCGTAGGCATGCCATTCAAGCCCTTCCTCATGGTCGGGCTACCGCCACGATGTCCCAATGTTGATTGTCCCGATTTAGGCGCGGATGAATGCGAACCAAGCAGACCAAGGCAGATTATCAGCGTCAATCTGCTTGATCAGCAGTCAGCCGCAGCCTAGTTAGTGCCGCGGATAAGGCATCGCATATCCCAATTTTCCTGCTCTGATTTAGAGACTCCAGCCGTCCACAGCTACTGAGCCTCCCGCACTTTTGATTGTAAGGCCTCCAGCTACTTGTTCGAGCTCTAAATCTGAAATCTCATCTATTTCGAGCACTGGATCCGGCAAGACGACATGCTTAACCGGTCCTGAGTTATCGACGAACCGGAGTTCGACATCGGGTGGCAACAGGCTGGATGTGACTCCCGCCGATTTCCCGGCAGTCTTCTTGTCAGACGGTGACTGAGTTGTGGCGACCTCTCCTAATGCCGCGGCCGCGTCTTTCAAGGCGCGAGCACGGAATCCCGGATCGACGCTAGCCCGGTGAAAAACTTCGCCTACTGCTTTACTCAGTTGTGGGTTAGTGAAAGTTTCTGCCATAAGATTTATCTCCTTTTGATAAATTTTCCGTAGTTGAACTACTTCTTAGATTAACTGTGAAGGGTGGAGGAAAATGAACGATTCTTGCCTAGAGGGGGCGCGATAACTCTCCCTGGCCCAGGTCTTACTCTGAGGCCATCTCAATATTGGCAAAAGATTCTGGGCTACTTGATGAAAGAAACTGATCGCAAAGGACGGGGCAACCTCAAAACGCTTACCACGCTGCAGCCATGGTGGCAGCTTCAGCGGCGGAACTTGCAGATACATAAACGCCCCCAGCTACTTGTGCAAGCTCTAGATCTGAAATCTCTTCTACTTCGAGCACTGGGTCCGGCAAGACGATATGCTTGACCGGCCCTGAGTTATCGATGAACCGGAGTTCGACATCGGGTGGCAATAGGCTGGATGTGACTGCCGCCAATTTCCCGGCAGTCTTCTTGTCAGACGGTGACTGATTTGTGGCGACCTCTCCTAATGCCGCGGCCGCGTCTTTCAGGGCGCGAGCACGGAATTCCGGATCGGCGCTAGCCCGACGAAGAACGTCGCCCACTGCTTTGCTCAGTTGTGGGTTAGTGAAAGTTTCTGCCATAAGATTTATCTCCTTTTGATAAATTTTCCGTAGTTAGTCTACTTCATAGATTAACTGTGAAGGATGGAGAAAAATGAACGATTCTTGCCGAGAGGGGGCGCGATGACTCTCCCTGGCCCAAGTCTTACTCAGAGGTCATCTCAAATTCCCCGGCAGTCTGCTTATCACACGATGACTGATTTGTGGTGACCTCTGCTAATGCCGCAGCCGTATCTTTCAAGGCGCGAGCACGGAATTCCGGATCGACGCTAGCCCGACGAAAAACTTCGCCTACTGCTTTACCCAGTTACGGTCATTGGCGTTGGGCCCGGGTCCGCCATAATTTTAATAATGCCCCCAGCTACTTGCTCGAGCTCTAGATCTGAAATCTCATCTATTTCGAGCACTGGATCCGGCAAGACGATATGCTTGACTGGTCCTGAGTTATCGATGAACCGGAGTTCGACATCTGGTGGCAATAGGCTGGAGGTGACTCCCGCCGATTTCCCGGCAACCTTCTTATCAGACGGTGACTGAGTTGTGGCGACCTCTCCTAATGCCGCAGCCGCGTCTTTCAAGGCGCGAGCACGGAATTCCGGATCGACGCTAGCCCGATGAAAAACTTCGCCTACTGCTTTCCCCAGTTGTGGGTTAGTGAAAGTTTCTGCCATAAGATTTATCTCCTTTTGATAAATTTACCGTAGTTGAACTACTTCTTAGATTGAAATGTGAAGGGTGGAGGAAAATGAACGATTCTTGCCGAGAGGGGGCGCGATGGCTCTCCCTGGTTCCGGTCTTATTCAGTGTCGTCACCCAGGCTCGTCTATCAGATATTTTGAAATAGGCCAACCATCCATATCGAGATGGGTGAAGCGCGCCTCAAGGTCCTGGTCGTCTTAAGAGACTCGTTGCTATCTCCGAATCGGCGCTAAGTCTACTTTTATTCCTCACCGAATCAGCAACTACTGATACCACGGTGTCTTCAGCAAGTTGAACAGCCACCGACCGTTGGAGCAAGGTTACGGAAATGATCAATCGCTTCTTATCTTCGTCTAGACAGATCGCCCCCTGAATCCCTGTTAGTGGACCTGTTTCTACACGAACCATCGTTCCATCAGGGAGATGTCGCCAAGGTTCTCGTAAGAGATTGCTTTGCGCCAAAAGTTGTAAGGCGTCTATCTCTTCGATAGCTACTTCCGCAGGTTTCCCGCCAAACCCGACTATTTTGATCACCCCGGAGGTTGAGACCACCTTACCCAGCGCCGAGGGACTAAAGCGGCAGAAGACATACGTCGGGAAAAGAGGTAAATCAATTTCTACCGTGCGGTCCGACCATTTCCGTTTCTGTCGGTATGTTGGCGTAAAACACTCATAGCCTTTTTGCCTAAGTAAGGAATCTATTTTATTTTCACTTCTTGGTCTAGTTTGAAGAGCAAACCACGGTTGCGTAGTATTCATATCAAGGCGTTTTACGTACCTAATGAAAGCTTCAACGATTCAACCCCTGAGCTGGACTTTATCCATTCTGAGATCGGCGCTCGCGCCGATCTCAGAATGGATAAAGTCACGTTTAACTGTTAACTG
>Ga0137409_10002927_pt1 | contig 18136 bp, 18 predicted proteins | sample CZODoug1_16funga_FD_122059 | JGI IMG/M metagenome (GOLD analysis project Ga0137409, IMG submission 122059) | Vadose zone soil fungal communities from Angelo Coast Range Reserve, California, USA - CZODoug1_16fungal (Hybrid Assembly) | ecosystem: Environmental > Terrestrial > Soil > Vadose zone... | reverse complement strand
CCCCCTCGTGCAAGCGATCGAAATCGCTTCGGCTTTTTCCAGCCCCCGAAGAAAAACCTCAATCTGGGCGTGCACCCGGGCGGAAGCGATGTCAGACCCCTCTGCTAGAAAATAGAGCGTGGGGACTAAGGCTAGACGGCTTACATTGACACTGCCGACGTGGGTTGGGCGGCGGAAGCACGCGGGGCGCAAGCCGAAGGGCACGCGTTCTCTCGTCTCGCATGGACGAAGGGCGCAGCTGCGGCCGGGTTGGGCGGTCCATGTCACGTTGCGAGTGCGCGAGCACGTCTGGAGTCTCCGCACCCGGCGCTGTTTCTCCGTCATCGAGCGCGCGTTCGCAGCCGCGAGAGAACGGTTCGGCATGCGGCTCGTGCACTTCTCCGTGCAGGGGAACCACATCCACCTTCTGATTGAGACGACTGATAACCAAGCGCTCGCGCGTGGCATGCAGGGCCTCACCATCCGCATCGCGAGGGCGCTGAACCGGGTGATGCGGAGGCGCGGGCGCGTGTTTGCGGACCACTATCACTCGCGCGCCGTGCGGACGCCGACTGAGGCGGCGAGGGTGCTCGAGTACGTGCTGCGGAACTTCGCGCATCACGCCAATCAGTGGGGCGAGGAGATCCCCGAGGGTGAGCCCGACCCGTTCAGCTCGGCTGCTCGCGGCGGAACGGACCCGCCGCCGGTGTGCGAGCCGCGCACGTGGCTGCTGATCGTGGGCTGGCGGAGGGGGGTGGGATCCGTGTTGGCCCGGGCCGCATAGACCCGCCCCACGAGCGCAGCGGATGAGCCTCCGGCTTCCGCAGGCGCGCATGGATGCGGCCGCAGATGTGCGCGCGAATCTAGCTCTGCGCGAACTGGGCGAGGATGACGGTCACGTTGTCGATTCCGCCGTTGGCGTTGGCGGTGTCGATCAGCTTCTTGGCGGCGGCGTCGAGGAGGGGGGTCTTGAGGAGGATCGCTTGCATCATCTCGTCGGAGACCATGCCGGAGAGGCCGTCGGAGCAGAGCATGAAGATGTCGCCGGGCTGCGGCTGGAAGGCGTTGACCTCGACGTCGACGATCTTCTGCTGCCCGAGCGCGCGCAGGATGATGTTCTTCTGCGGGAAGGTCTTCGCCTCCTCGGCAGTGATCTTGCCCAGCCGCAGGTATTCCTCGACCAGCGAGTGATCGATGGTCACGCGCTGGAGGCGGCTGTCGCGGAACAGGTAGACGCGGCTGTCGCCGACGTGCGCGATGAGCGCCTTGGGGCCGGCGCCGTTCCGCTCGACGAAGTGCACCATGACCGCGGTGGTGCCCATGTTCTTCTTCGCGCCGTCCTGCTCGCTCTGCTCGATGATGCGCTGGTTGGCGAGCTTGATGGCGGTGACGGCGCGGTTCTCGTCGTAGCTCCTCTCGCGGTCGGCCTTGAACGGCCAGGTGGCGTCCTCGTCCTTGCCGGTGAAGGTGAAGAAGTCCTTCACCTCGTTGACCGCGATGGCGCTGGCCACCTCGCCCGCCGCGTGGCCGCCCATCCCGTCGAAGACGGCGAACACGTTCTGCTCGGGGAACACGAGGAGGTTGTCCTCGTTGTTGTCCCGCTTCATGCCGACGTCGGTCTTCGCTGCGTAGTTGATTCGCATGGAGCGCAGGGTCTCCGGCGCGCGGGCAAACGCGCCTCCCCCCACGTGAGGTTAGCAAAGGGGCGCAGGGCCGGTCAAACGGGAGCGGGAGACTCGAACTCCAGCTCGTCGCCTTCCCGCGTGCCCGTGCGCGCGAGCGTGCCGGCGGGCAGCTCCACGACCTGCTCGGCCCGCAGGTGGAACCGCGTCGCGCGCCACGGGCGGAGCCCGGTCAGCGCGCGCACCACGCGCCCGCGCCGGTCGAGGAACACGGCGTCGATCTCGAACTTCATGAAGAAGGTGTGGATCGAGCCGCAGGGAGCGATGGCGAGCGCCTCGCCGTCCCCGAGCGCCATGCGCCCCAGCAAGCCCCGCATCCGGTCGAGCACCCGTTCGGCGCGCTGCACGCGTTCGGCCAGGATGGCGCCGCGCGTCCGGTTCACCAGGCGGGTTCCGCCCTTCATGCCCGCACCAGCTCGACCCGCGGCCCCGCCCGGACCAGGAGCCGTCCCGGCGCGGCCTCGATCTCCCCGTCGAGGAAGTATCCGAACGGCCGCGACGCGCGCAGCTCCACCTCCTCGGCGACCGCTTCCAGCAGCCGGTCGCGGCGCGCCGGCCGGCCCAGGAGGAGGCGCGGCACCTCGAGCGCGAAGCTGCGGGGCCCCGCGGTGAGGCCCAGCACCTGGAACGAGCCCGGCTGCTCGGTGGCGCGGCGGAACGGCTTGAGCCCCAGCCCCGCCTCGGCCACGCTCGACCCCACCACTCCGTAGATGGCCACCCGGGGCCACTCCTCGCCGTCGATGGTGACGCGCAGGTCGATGCGCTCGAACAGGCGCCGGGCGAACTTCCCGCGCACGAACGAGGACGCCGCCGCGCGCGCCAGCACCCGGGAGCTGGCCCACCAGCCGGCCTTGCCGGTTCCGTAGATCTCCTCGATGAAGCGCACCGGCAGGCCCACTCCGAAACGGAACCCGCACCGCCCCGGGGCCCGCGAAGGGACCTGGACCCGGATGGTGTCGCGCTCGATGGTTTCGAGCTGCGCGCCGGTCGAGATCGCCTCGCTGAGCCGCTTGAGCCGGTCCCCGGCGGCACCCCGGCCGCCGAGCGGCGCCAGCGAGTCGTAGGACCCGCCGCCCAGGAGAGCCAAGGGAGGCAGCTGGTCCTGCAGCGCGTCCGCCAGCGCGGTGACGGTGTGGGTCACCGTGCCGTCGCCTCCCGCGATCGCGACCACGCGCGGCCGGTCGCGGCCCACCCGCTCGGCCGCGTCCCGCAGCTCGCGCTCGGTGCGCGTCTCGTACAGCACCGCCCCGGGAGCCGCCTTGCGCAGCGCCTGCGAGGCCACCGGCCAGTTCCGGTTCCGGTGCGCGTTGGGATTCGCGATGATGGCCAGCCCGGACACCATTCCGACATACCAAGAAGGAGACGGCCTGTGTTCCTCGATCCTCCCGAGCCCCGGCTCAAACTGGTGCTGGTGCGGCCCCAGATCCCGCCCAACACCGGCAACGTGGCCAGGCTCTGCGCCGTGACCGGCACGCCCCTGCACCTGGTCGCGCCGCTCGGATTCGCGCTGACCGAGAAGAAGCTCCGCCGCGCCGGGCTGGACTACTGGGACAAGGTGCACGCCGCGACCCACGCGAGCTTCGACGAGCTGGTGAACGAAGGTGGGCTGAACGGAGACAACGTGCACCTCTTCACCAGCCGCGCGACGCGCGGCCTGTGGGAGGCGCGCTTCCGCCCCGGAGACTGGCTGATCCTCGGGGAGGAGCAGCAGGGGCTGCCCCAGGAGGCGCTGGAGCGGTTCCCGGACCGCTGGGTGCGCGTGCCCATGATCCGGGAGCCGTCGGCGCGCAGCCTGAACCTCTCCACCTGCGCGGGGGTGGTGCTGTTCGAGGCGCTGCGTCAGTGCCGGAACCCCGGGCAGTTCCCTGGGTGAGTCCCGGGAGTGCGGATAGGATGTTGCCGGCGTGGACACCTTCGAGTTGCTGCCCTCGCTCGCGGAGGGCGACCTGGGCGAAACGACCGTCGCCGAGCTGGTGGCGGCGGTGCTCCGGTCGCGGGCGAGCGGCACCCTGGCCATCGAGACGCCCGGAACCGGCGAGATCCGCGCCTTCTTCCGCTCCGGCGACATGTGCGGGACCGCGAGCTTCACCGGGTTTCGCACCCTGGCGCACGTGCTCCTCGCCACCGACCGGATCGACGCTCTGCAGATCGAATCGACGCAGCAGGCGGCGGCCAAGGCGGAGAAGCGGCACGGCGAGCTGCTGGTCGAGCAGGGCCTCCTCACCGCCGAGGAGCTGCGCGCCGCGCTGGCGGCGCAGCACCGCGAGAACCTGCACGTCCTGCTCGGCCTCGCCGAAGGCAAGTACGAATGGCGGGGCTGGGAGCCGCCGCCCGCCTGGGCCCGCGAGGTCACCGTCGACCCGGTCTCGTGCATGGTGGATGCGCTGCAGACCGACGCGCTGCGCGCGCGAAGGGTCCGCGTGCTGCGCTGGTTGGCCGGGCCGGCGCGGCTGTCCGCCGACTGGCCGGAGATGCAGACGCGGGTCGCTCTCGATGCCCCCGACCGGCGCGCGGCGGCGCTGCTCGCAACGCCGCGCGAGGTGGACGAGTTCGTCTCCGCCTCGAAGCTGCCGGCCCCGCGGGCCGAAGCGTTGCTGGTCTCGCTGCTGCTCTGCGGCTGCGCCGAACCGGCCGGGCAGCGCGGGGCCGCCGAGCCCGTTCCGCAGGAGGCGGAAGCGATCGGCCTGACGCCGGTCGAGCCGCTACCAGCGGTCGAGCCGCTGATGCCGGTCGAACCGCTGTCGGACGTGGAGCAGCGGCTCGACGCGGCCGCCGCCGGGGACGGCGACGAGCCGCTCGAGCTCGACCGCGACGAGGCTGCCGACGAGCGCGCACGGGAGCTGCGCAAGCGCATGCTGCAGCAGGGCCTGCGGAACCTGGGTATCGGCCGGCAGGTGCAAGGCGCGGAGCTGGTCGACGAGCCGCCGCGGGCCGCCTCGCCGCCGGTCGAGTACGAGGATCCCGCCATCCGCGCATTCGTGGTCGAGGTGGAGCAGCGCGTGCTCGCGCTCGACACCCAGAACGCGTATGCGCGGCTGGGCATCCCCAACACCGCGACCGCGGAGCAGATCAAGACCGCCTACCTCACGGCGGCGAAGCGGTTCCACCCCGATCGCGCGTCCTCGTCGCCCGGGCTGGTCAGCATCGTGCCGGACCTTCAGGCGCTGTTCGGCGCGCTGAAGGAGGCGCACGACGATCTCGGGACGCCCGAGGCGCGCGCCCGGTACGACCACCAATTGAAGCACGGCGGCACCGGCAAGGTCGCCTCGCGCAGGGAAGAGGCGAGCCTCTCGCTGAAGATGGGCGAGGTCCTGCTCAAGAAGCGCGACTTCGTCGCTGCCCTGCACAAGCTGCGGCGGGCCGTGGACCTCGACCCGAACGGCGAAACCCTGGCGGCCCTTGCCTGGGGAATCGTCTCCGACCCCAAGGCCTCCGCGGCCGGGAAGGAGGAGGCGATGTCGCTCATCAACCGGGCAGTGCGCGCGGCCGGAGGCACCGCCCGCACGCACTACGTCGCCGGCGTGCTCTGGCGAACCAAGGACCCCGAGTCGGCCGCGGAGGCATTTCGCAAGGCGCTCGCGCTCGACCCGAAGCATTCCGACGCGTCGCTGGAGCTGCGCCTCCTGGAGACCCGGCAGGGGAAGGGCCCGGCGAAGGGAAAGGACAAGGAAGGCGGAGTTCTCTCGGGCCTGTTCGGCCGCCGGAAGCCTTGACACACCCCGAGCGCGAGTGCTGCTCTCGAGCGAGAGCCGTGCCCCGCAGTTCGAGAAGAGCGCACCTTGCCCAAGCAGAGCCTGCTCGTCGTCGATGCGGACCCCCGAAGCCTGCGCATCCTCGAGGTGGCGCTGCGCAAGGCAGGGTTCGCCGTCACCACGGCCGCGGACGGCGCGGAGGCACTGCGGAAGGTGCAGCGTAACCCACCCGACCTGGTGCTGTGCGAGCTGAACCTACCCGGCCAGGACGGAGTGGCGCTCTGCCGGGCGCTCCGCGGCGACGCGCGCCTGGGCGGGCTGCCGGTGCTGCTGATGAACGCGGACCGCGCGCAGCCGACGCGGGCGGCGGCCCTGCAGGCGGGCGCCGACGACTTCCTCGCGAAGCCCCTCCTCATCAAGGAGCTGGTCGCGCGCATCCGCGTCCTGCTCGCCCAGCGGGAGCAGGCCCGCTACGCGCAGCGCGGGGCGGCCGCGGCGCTCACCGGGAGCGTGGGCGACCTGGGACTGGTGGACCTCTTCACCTCGCTGGAGAACTGGCAGAAGACGGCCGCGGTCCTGTGCGAGGCGGGCGACGGGCGCAGCGCGCGCGTGTGGGTGCGGGACGGGCAGGTCGTGGACGCGGAAGTCGATCCGCTCAGCGGGGAGGCGGCCTTCTACCGCCTCTTGAACTGGGAGTCGGGATCGTTTCGCGTCGAGTTCGGTCCGGTGGACCGCGAAGCGCGCACCGAGGCGGGGACGCAGGCGCTCTTGATGGAAGGCATGCGCCGCATCGACGAGATGGCGCGGCTCGCGGACGCGTTGCCCCTCTCGACGGTGCTGGGCGTGGACTTCCCGGCCCTGGCGGCGCAGCTGGCGGAGATGCCCGACGAGCTGAACGGGGTGCTCCGCCTGTTCGACGGGCGCCGCACGGTGCGCGAGGTGCTCTCCGAATCGCCGCTGGACGATCTGTCCACCATGGGCGCCGTGCAGCGGCTGATGAGCGACGGCGTGCTGGTGCGCGGCGCCGCCGCGGGGCCGCCTCGCCCCAGACCTTCGCTGCAGCAATGGCTCGGCTCCGACCCGCCGCCGCCGCGGGACCTGGACCCCGCGGCCGCGCCGGACGATGCTTCGGCCCTCGAGGCCGCGCCGCCGGCAGCGGAGGCGATCGACACGCCGCCCTCCGGCCAATCCGGAGCCGCCGAGGCGTCCGATCCGGAGACCGCGCCGCGGCGGCTGGCTGCCGTCGGGACGGCGGGTGCCGGCGCGGCGGTGAGGACGGCCGGAGGCATCGCGCTGCTCCGCTATCCTCCGTTGCGGGGCATGCGGCGCGAGCGGCTGCGGCGCGAAGCGGAGGAGGCCCGCCAGGCGATGACGGCCGGGCGCCCCGTCCGCCTCACGCACGTGCTCGAGCTGCCGCCCACGCCGGGCGGCACCGATGCCATGCCGCAGGGTGTGCGTCGCATGTCGGTCGCCGTCGGAGAGGCCGCCAAGCGGTTCGCGCCCGACTTGCCCGTCGCGCGCGTGGTGCGGCCGTGGATCGCGCCGGGAGCGAGCCCGGACCTCGAGCAGCCGCCGGCGGACGGGGCGGTGGAGCCGCGCCGGGCGGGCCGTGCGCCGAGTGGGAACGACCAGGCGGCCTCCGACGAGATCGGCGCGGCGCTCGCCGATGCGGTTGCCGTCGCGGCATCGGACGCCGGTGCGGCGTCACTGGATCCGAAGGCGCGAGCGATGACGAGCCCCGGCGCCGCGGCGGAGGTCAAGGGCGGCGGCCCCGTCGTGCTGGGCAGCCTGCGGCTTGGCCCTCCCGTCGCCGCTCCCAGCTCCCCGAGCGGGGACGCAGCGGCCGATGCGCGCTCGCGGACCACCCGCCGGCGCCTGGCCGTGGCGGGCGTCGCCCTGGTGGCGCTCGCCTCGGCCGCGGTCTTCGTCCGGCGGCCACCTCGGGCACCCGCCCCGCTGGCCGAGGCGCCGCAGCCCGCTTCCGCACCGGCGGCTGCGGCGGACCCCGCGGTCCCGCTGCCGGCGCCCGCCGCCCCGGCCGAGACGGCACCCGCCCTGGCGACGAGCACGGTCTCCACGGGCGCCGATCCTGGCGAATACGCGCGCGCGCTCGTCGGCGGCGAGACGCTGCTGAAGCGGGGCAAGTACCGAGCGGCCGTGGGCGAGTTCCGCAAGGCCGTCGCGCTGCGTCCGGACTCGGTTCCCGCGCTGCTCGCGCTGGGGGACGCGTTCCTCGAGGGCGATCAGCTGCGCAACGCCGTCAAGCCGCTGCAGCAGGCAGCCCAGCTCGATCCCCGGAGCGCCCGTGCCCAGCTCCTGCTCGGCACCGTCTTCCAGGGGCTCGGTCGCGAGAAGGAAGCGATCCTCGCCTACAAGCGCTACCTGGAGCTCGAGCCCCACGGGGAGTTCGCCGGCGACGTGCGCGCCATCGTGGCGAATCTGTCCCGGTAACGATACACAGGGCGGGTGCGCGTCCTGGGCCTGGAAACCAGCTGCGACGAGACCGCCGCCGCGGTGGTGGAGGTCGACGGGGCGGCGGGCGAGCGCCCTCGCGGCCGCGCTCTCTCGGACGTGGTGCACACGCAGGCGGACCTGCATGCGCGCTACGGTGGGGTCGTCCCGGAGCTCGCCTCCCGCGATCACTTGCAGCGCGCCCTCCCCGTGGTCGACGAGGCGCTGCGCCGGGCCGGCTGTGAGCTGCGCGATCTCGAAGGCATCGGCGTGACCAGCGGCCCGGGGCTGGTCGGCGCACTGCTCGTCGGCGTGCAGATCGCCAAGTCCCTCTCCGCCGCCGCGCGCCTGCCGCTCATCGGCGTCAACCACCTCGAGGGCCACCTGCTCGCCGTCTGCCTCGACGACTCGGCGCCCGCGCTGCCCTGGCTGGGGCTGGTCGTCTCGGGAGGGCACACCTCGCTGTACGAGGTGCGCGCGCCGGGCCGCTACCGCGCCCTCGGGCACACGCTCGACGACGCCGCGGGAGAGGCGTTCGACAAGGTGGCCAAGCTGCTCGGCCTGCCGTACCCCGGAGGCGCGCACGTCGATCGCCTGGCCAAGGGCGGCGATCCGCGCGCGATCGCGTTCCCCCGCGGCCTCTCGGCGCGCCCGCGGGACGAGCTCGACTTTTCCTTCAGCGGGCTCAAGACCGCCGTCCTGCAGCACGTGCGCGCCCTGGGCGGGGTCCCGCAAGGGCAGGAGCTCGCCGACCTGTGCGCGTCGTTCCAGGAAGCGGTCTGCGATGCGCTCACCTCGCGCGCGGTGCGGGCGGCGCGCGCGGCGCGTCTCCCCGCCCTGGTGCTGTGCGGCGGGGTGGCGGCCAACTCGCGCCTGCGCGCGCTCGCCGCGGAGCGGGCCCGGGCCGAGGGCATCGCCCTGCACCTGCCCTCGCCGCGGTTGTGCACCGACAACGGCGCGATGATCGCGATGGCGGGCGCTCTCCGGCTCGCGCGTGGGGAGCGCGCCCCGGCACGGCTCGCCGCCGACCCCGGATGGCGCCTGTGACTCAGCGACCGTCCGAGCTGCTGCGCCGCCACGGCCTGCGTCCGAAGAAGGAGTGGGGACAGAACTTCCTCGGCGACCCGCGCATCCTCGGCGCGCTGGCGGAGCTCGCCGAGGTCCGCCCTGGCGAGACGGTCGTCGAGCTGGGCGCGGGGCTCGGGCACCTGACGCGCGCGCTCCTGGCCACCGGGGGGCGCGTGATCGCGGTCGAGCGCGATCGGGACCTGGTTCCGATCCTCCGGGCCGAGCTGCCGCGGGTCGAGGTCGCCGAGGCGGACGCCAAGTCTTTCGATCTGACCGCGGCGGCGCGCGGCGAGCGCATCGCGGTGTGCGGGAACCTCCCGTACCACCTCAGCTCGCCGATCCTGTTCCACCTGCTCGACCACCGCGCCGTGCTCCGGCGCGCGGTGCTGCTCCTGCAGCGCGAGGTGGCCGAGCGGGTCGCGGCTCCGCCCGGCGGGCGCGACTACGGCCTGCTCTCGGTCCTGGTACAGCACGTCGCGGACGCGCGCATCGGGATGCAGGTCGCTCGGAGCGCGTTCACTCCGCCGCCGGACGTCGAGTCGAGCGCGCTGGTGCTCGACTTCCTGCCGCGGCCGCGCGCCGAGGTGCGCGACGAGCGCCGCTTTCGCGCGTTGGTCAAGGCCGCGTTCTCGCAGCGCCGCAAGACGCTCTGGAACGCCCTCCGAGCGGTGCCCGGGGCGCGCGAGGGGCTGGAACGGGCCGGGATCGATCCCCGGCGCAGGGGCGAGACGCTCTCGGTCGCCGAGTTCGCCGCCGTGGAGCGCGAGCTGCCATGACGGCGTGCGCGGGTGGGCCGCTGCAGCTCCTGTACGACGCCGGCGGGCTGCCCTCGTTCGAGCTGCCCGAGGCACTGCGCGCGTGCTACGGCGGCGGATTCGGGCTTTCCGAGCAATGCGTCTACGCGAATTTCGTCGCCTCGGTGGACGGGGTGGTCGCGCTGCGCACGCACGAAGAGTCGGGGCACATCATCAGCGGCGGGAGCGACGCGGACCGGTTCGTGATGGGGCTGCTCCGCGCCTGCGCGGATGCGGTGCTGCTCGGAGCGGGCACCTTCCGGAAGGCGGGCGGGCACCTCTGGCGGGCGGAGCACATCCATCCCGCCGGCGCCCCGCTGTTCGCCGAGCTGCGGCGACGGCTCGGGCTCCGGCCGCACCCGCCGCTGATCCTGGTGACCGCCACGGGCGAGATCGACCCGGCGCAGCCAGCCCTGCGAGACGCGATCGTGGTGACCACGCCCGCCGGCGAGGCGCGCCTGCGCGGCCGGTTGCCTCCCACGGCGCGCGTTGCGTCGGGACCGATCCGCCTCGGTCCCCTCCTCGAGAAGCTTCGTGCGGACGGCTACCGGCGGATCCTGACCGAAGGGGGGCCGTCACTCGTCTCGCAGCTCGCGGCGGAAGGGCTGCTCGACGAGCTCTTCCTGACGCGGTCGCCGGTCCTCTTCGGTCGATTCGAGGCGGATGGGCGCAAGGCCCTCATCGATGGCGTCGACCTCGGCGGGCGCGCGGTCGGCCTCCTCGGCGTGCGCCGGCACGAGTCGTATCTCTTCCTGCGCTACGCGCTCCGGACCTGAACGGGTGCGTGACTCGCGGCCTAGGTCTGCGTCCGCAGGTGGAAGGACTTGCGGCGCGTGAGCGACAAGAAGCCGTAGCGCGAGAGCGAGTTGCCCTTGCCGCTGTCCTTCACGCCGGTCCAAGGCAACGCCGGGTCGAGGTAGTCGCACCGGTTCATGAAAAAGGTTCCGGTCTCAATCTGCGCGCCGATGCGCAAGGCGCGCTCCGGATCGCGCGTCCAGATGGCCGCGGTGAGCCCGTAGGGGCTGTCGTTCATGAGCCTCACCGCCTCGTCGTCGTCCGCCACCTTGGCCACGCCCACGATCGGGCCGAACGACTCCTCGACCATGAGCCCGTGCATCTGGTGGGTCGCGTCGGCGATCAGGCAGGGATCGAAGAACCGTCCCTTGCCGCCGACGTTCACCGCCTTCCCGCCGCACAGCACCCGGCCGCCTTTCGCGCGCGCCTCGGCGACCTGCGCCTCCAGCTTTTCCGGAGCGCCAGGCTGCGCCATCGGGCCCAGCGTGGTGGCCGCGTCCATCGGGTCGCCCATCTGCAGCTTGCGCACCTCGGCGAGCGCGCCCTCGACGAATTTGTCGTACAGGCTGCGGTGCACGTAAACCCGCTCGATGCCGCAGCAGCTCTGGCCGGCGTTGTAGAACGCGCCGTCGACCAGGTTCGCGACCGCGTGCTCGAGATCCGCGTCCGGAGCCACGTAGGCGGGGTCCTTGCCTCCCAGCTCCAGGCCCGCGTCGATGAATCGCTTGCTGGCCTCGCGATAGACCTCGTGCCCGCCGCGGACCGAGCCGGTGAAGCTGACGTACCCGATCTCCGGGCGGCCGATGATGCGCGCGCAGGCGTCGTGGTCCGCGTGGACGGCGGTGACCAGCCCCTCCGGCGCCCCAGCGCTGGCGAAAGCGCGCTCGAACGCCTCGCCGCACAAGGCGGTCCGCATCGCGTGCTTGATCAGCACCGCGTCCCCGGCCAGCACCGCCGGCACGACCACGTTGACGGTGATGAGCAGCGGATAGTTCCAGGCGCTGATGTCCAGCACGATGCCCACCGGCTCGTGCCGGATGAACCGGATGAAGCCGGGCGCCGCGGGCAGCCGCTCGTCGGCGAGGGCCTCGGCGGCGATGGACATCATGTGCCGCGCGCGGGCCACCGCGGTCTTCACCTCGCCGCGCGCCTGGGCGAGCGGCTTGCCCATCTGCCGGGTGATCTCGGCCGCGATGCGCTCTCCGTCCCTTTCGAAGGCCGCGCAGAAGCGCTCGCAGAGGACGACCCGCTCGGGGATGCCGGTGCGGGCCCAGGCGCGCTGTGCGCGGGATGCGCGCGCCACTGCTCCTTCGATCTCGCCCGCCGAAAGGAACCTGCGCTCGGCGACGTTTTCTCCGCTGTAGGGATCGTCGATGCGAAAGCTGCTCGCCATGCGGGCGATCCTGCGTCCTGGCCCTCCTGCGCGCAAATGAACCGCCAGGCGAATGTCAAGCCTCGCAAGGAGCGCGGGCTTGTGCTTCACTGCGCCCCCCGATGGATCGGCTGAAGCACCGCTACATCGTGGTCGAGGGGCCCATCGGCGTCGGGAAGACGACGCTGACGCGCGCGCTGTGCAAACGGTTCCGGGGCCGCGGGCTCTACGAGATCGTCGAGGAGAACCCGTTCCTCTCCAGCTTCTACCAGGACCGGCAGAAGTATGCCTTCCAGACCCAGCTCTTCTTCCTGCTCTCGCGCTTCAAGCAGCAGCAGGACCTGTTCCAGCAGGACCTCTTCAGCAGCGTGACCATCTCCGACTACCTGTTCGCCAAGGACCGGATCTTCGCCTCGATCACCCTGGATCCGAACGAGTTGGCCCTCTACGAGCGCGTCTACGAGCACCTGGGGCCGCGGGTCCTCAAGCCCGACCTCGTCATCTACCTGCAGGCCCGCCTGGACGTGCTGCTGGCGCGCATCAAGAAGCGCGGGCGCGAGTTCGAGCGCAGGTTCGACGCCGACTACCTGAGCGAGCTGTCGCGCACCTACAACGACTTCTTTCACCGCTGGGACGAGACGCCGCTGCTGGTGATCAACACCAGCGACATCGATTTCGCCGAGAGCGAGCAGGACCTGGACGACCTGATCCGCGCCATCGCTCGCTGCAAGGCCGGCACGCAGTACTATCAGCCCCTCGGCACCCGGGTCTGAACAGCGCAGCCGCCCGCCGGAGGACGCGGGCGCGCGGTGGTAGGTCCGTGTGAGTGGCGCGGGGCCGCAGGAATGCTATCTTCCGAGGCGGACTGGTGTAGCCCGAGGCGAGCTGTCCGGCGCTGAACCCTCAGGGGTCGGCGACCGGCGCGCGGCGACGCGGAAGGCGCGGTCCCCACATTCCGGAGGTGAACCTTGAAGAAGGTTACCATCCATACACTCCGCAAGATGAAGCAGGCCGGTGAGCGCATTTCGATGCTCACGGCCTACGACGCGTCCTTCGCCCGGCTGCTGGATCAGGCGCAGATCGACGTCCTGCTCGTCGGGGACTCGCTCGGCATGGTGGTGCAGGGGCACGACACCACGCTGCCGGTCACCATGGACCAGATGGTCTACCACTGCGCTGCGGTCGCCCGGGGCACCGAGCGCGCCCACCTGGTCGGCGACATGCCGTTCGGGTCGTACCAGGCCGGTGCCGACGAGGCGGTGAAGAACGCGATGCGGCTGGTCGCCGAGGGCGGCATGGAGGCGGTCAAGCTGGAGGGCGGCGCCGAGTACGGCGAGGTGATCGAGCGCATCGTGCGCGCCGGCATCCCGGTGATGGGCCACATCGGGCTCACCCCGCAGTCGGTCCACAAGATGGGCGGCTACGTGGTGCAGGGCCGTGGCGAGGACAAGGCGGCGCGGCTGATCGCGGACGCCCGGGCGCTCGAGGAGGCAGGCTGCTACTCGCTCATCCTCGAGGCCATCCCCGCCGATCTGGGCGCGGAGATCACCCGCAGCGTCAGCATCCCGACCGTCGGCATCGGCGCGGGCCTGGAGTGCGACGGGCAGGTGCTGGTGATCTACGACCTGCTCGGCATGAACCCGGAGTTCTCGCCGAAGTTCGTGAAGAAGTATGCGAACCTCGCGCAGGTGATCGGCGACGCGGCCGCGCGGTACCGCGAGGAGGTGCGCGGCGCCGCTTTCCCGTCCCCGGAGCACACCTTCAGCTCGGAGAAACCGAGCGCGATGCCTGCGGCGGTCAAGCTGTACTCCGTCGCCGGGAGAGAGTAGGGCGTGCTGCCGCTGGTCCGCACCGCGCACGACTTCCGCCGGGCCTGCCAGGAAGCGCGCCTCGACGGACCGCTGGCCCTCGTGCCGACCATGGGGTACCTGCACGAGGGCCATTGCTCGCTCATCCGGGCCGCGCGGCAGGCGGCGCCGACGGTGGCGGTGAGCATCTTCGTGAACCCGGCGCAGTTCGGGCCCGCCGAGGACCTGGGCCGCTACCCGCGCGATCTGGAGGGCGACCTGCGCAAGTCGGAGGCCGCCGGGGCATCGTTCGTCTTCGCGCCCGCGGGACCGGAGGAGATGTACCCGGCCGGCTTCCAGTCGTACGTCGAGCCGGGGCCGCTGGCGCAGCCGCTGTGCGGAGCGCGGCGCCCCGGGCACTTCCGCGGCGTGTGCACCGTCGTCGCGAAGCTGTTCGCGCTCTCCCGGGCGGAGTGCGCCTTCTTCGGCGAGAAGGACTTCCAGCAGTTGCTCGTCATCCGCCGCATGGCCCGGGACCTGAACCTGGGGACCGACGTGGTGGGGCGCCCCATCGTGCGCGAGAAGGACGGGCTCGCGCTCTCGTCGCGCAACGCGTACCTGTCGCCCGAGGAACGGCAAGGCGCGCTCGGCCTGTGGCGCGCGCTCTCCGAAGTCCGCGCGCGGTTCGCGGCGGGCGAGCGTGACGTCGTCACCCTGGAGAGCCTTGCGGCCGAGGTGCTGGTCCGGCACGGGCTGCGCGCCGACTATGCGGAGCTGCGCGACCCGATCGAGCTGCAGCGCCCAGCGCAGGCGGACCAGGCGACGCGGCTCTTGCTGGCGGCCTTCGCGGGCAAGACGAGGCTCATCGACAACGGCGCGCTGGGCGAGGGCGGATGAGCGAAGGCGAGAAGTCGCACGTCAAGATCATCGCGAAGAACCGCCGGGCGTTCTTCGACTATCACGTCGAGTCGCGCGTCGAGGCCGGCATCTCGCTCACCGGCACCGAGGTGAAGAGCCTGCGCGAGGGCTCCGCGCAGCTGTCCGACGCCTACGCGGTCGGTCAGCACGGCGAGCTGTTCCTGCTCAACGCGCAGATCCCGCCGTACAAGGCGGCGGGGCCGCTCCTGAACCACGAGCCGAAGCGCACCCGCAAGCTGCTCCTGCACCGCCGCGAGATCGACCGGCTGCTCGAGCAGCAGCAGAAGGGCGGCTACGCGCTGATCCCGCTCTCGCTCTACTTCAAGGACGGCCGGGTGAAGGTCGAGATCGGCGTGGCGAAGGGCAAGCGCGAGGCCGACAAGCGCGACGCGATCGCGGAGAAGGACGCCAAGCGCGAGATGGACCGGGCGCGCCGGCGCTGACCCATGGAGAAGACCGTCCTGGTCACGGGAGCGACGTCGGGCATCGGGAAGGTCACCGCCCGCGCGCTCGCGCAGCAGGGGCACCGCGTCGTGCTGCTGGCGCGCGACCGGCGCAGGGCGGAGGAGACGGCGGCGGAGATCCGCCGGAGCGCGGGGCACGACCGGGTCGAGACGTTGCTGTGCGACCTCGGCTCGCAGGCGCAGATCCGCCGAGCCGCGGAGGAGTTCAAGAGGCGCCACGATCGGCTGCACGTGCTGGTCAACAACGCGGGCGGCATCTTCATGAAGCACGCGCTGTCCGCGGACGGCGTGGAGCGGACGTTCGCGATCGATCACCTGGCGTACTTCCTGCTGACGAACCTGCTCCTCGACAGGCTCCAGGCGAGCGCGCCGGCGCGGGTGGTGAACGTCGCCTCGGCCGCCTCGGCCCGCGGGCACATCGATTTCGACGACCTGGAGCTGAAGCGCCGGTACAACGGCATCCGCGCCTACTCCAATGCGAAGCTCGCCAACATCCTCTTCAGCAACGAGCTGGCGCGCAGGCTTTCCGGGACCGGCGTCACCAGCAACGCGCTGCATCCGGGGGTGGTCGCCACGCGCTTCGGCCGGAACGACAACGGCCTCTTCACGCTGGCGGTGAAGCTCGTGCGGCCGTTCCTGATCAGCGAGGAGAGCGGCGCGCGGACCTCGATCCATCTGGCGACCTCGCCGGAGGTGGAAGGAGTGACCGGGAAGTACTTCCTCAGGCGCAGGCCGCGCCGGCCGCCGCGGGAGGCGCTGGACGAGGCGGTCGCGCGCCGGCTGTGGGACGTGAGCGCGAAGATGACCGGGGTCAGCTCGCCTTGACCGAGGTCAAGGTAGGCGCGAACGACACCCGCCTGGACGCCGCGACGTAGCGGGACCACACCGAGAGGAGGGCCTGCACCAGGCCGGCCTCCTGGGTGACGAATCCGTACTCGGTGAGCTGGTCGCCGAAGCTGGGGATGGCGAACACCGCCTTCTCGCCGTCCACGATCCAGAGGTACATGGGCATGAGCCCCGGGTACTCCCAGCGCTCGGCGAAGCGGAGGTCGGCGTCGAGAGCGCGTTCCTGCCGGGAACGCATCTCCACGATGAACTTGTCGCGGGTCTCGGAGACCTGGCAGTTCTCCAGCTCTTCGTACATGCGGCGGCTCTTCTGGAACCCGCCACGCTTCAGGTACTCCTTCCAGCGCGAGTCCGGGAAGCGCTCCTCGAGGACGCGCTCGCGCCCGGGACCGTCCAGGGTGAGCAACTGGATGTTCAGCGGGTGCCCGCGGCGCACGCGATCGGCCTTGCGGTTCTCCAGCGCCTTCACGTAATTGCCGTAGCGGCCGCGGTCGGTCCAGGCGCCGTGGGCGGGAAAGTCGGTGGCGACGAAGATGGACTCGCGCGCGTCCGCGATCAGCCGCTCCACCTCCTGCATGTAGGCGGGGAACGCACCGGCCTCGCGGGTGGTGAGGTGATCGAAAACCGTGCGCAGATCGCGGGTGAGCTTCTGGCCGTCCTTGATGGAGAGCACCGCGAACAGCGTACCGAGCACCGCGAGCCCCAGGCCGAGCAGCTCGAAGGGGGCTTTGTTGATCCCGTACCAGCGGTAAGCCGTCCGTAGAACGTCGAGCAACATGGCGCCCTCCTGCCCGGCAGCCTAGCAATTTCAAAGGGAGAGGCCCATGTGAGGCGGGGTGGCGCGGGGTAGCTTGACCAGCCGTTCCGGCCGGTTATGTTGTCGCGGCAGCCGCGAGGGCATTTCGCCCGAGCGGGGTTCGCTTTGGGGGCGAACCGGTTTCGACGAGGGCAACGAAATCTGGAGCGCATGCAGAGGGTGCACGTCACCTCTTCAAACGACGGGCAAAGCCACAAAAGCCAACGACAACGTTGACTTCGCGCTCGCCGCCTAGAGCGGTCTGACGCGACGGGACCCCGGAGCCCAGCCGATGGCGCCGGTCAGTCCCGCCAAAAAAGTCGGCTGGTCCGGCGTGGCGCCCTGACGGCGCCGGACGAGATCCATTCGGGGATGGTCCGGGGGCAGGTTGCCCGTGGTCGGCTCCCGGATGACGAAAAGCACGGGCTAAGCATGTAGTGCAACCAGACGGAGTGCTTTCGGACGCGGGTTCGATTCCCGCCGCCTCCACTCATTTCTCCTCTGAAGAATCGCGACCTGTCCAACGATTCCCGGAGTTGCACCCGCGTCCGAATCGCTGCGGCAGGCTAGCGGTCGCGCGGCTACAGTGATCACTTCTGCTCGAAGAATTCCCACTTCGAGCCGCGACGGACGAGGAACTTGTCGCTCAGCCGGTGCGTGCCGTCGCCGTCCGAATTCCACGCCTGCACCTGCACCTCGCGCGCGAGTTGCAGACCCCGCGACGACGTGCTGCTAGTGATGAGGAGGATGTCGCGCGACACCGGCAGTACGACGAGTTCTCCCGGCACTTGTGGCTGCAGCGCGCTCCAGACTTCATCGAGGAGGAGCACGCACGCCTCGAGATCGTCGCCGGTCTTGATGTAGAGCACCGGCGGTTGCGTGCTTACGCGCGGGGTGACCTTCCTGCGTACGTTGGCGACGGCGACCGCGTGCAGCGCGTCGAGCGAGAGGCCGAACGATGCGAGATCGGCGCGGTTCATCATCCGGAACATCCCCGGCAGCTCGATCGCATACGCGACGACGAGATCGCCGGCCAGCGGCTGCGTCAGTGGCAGATCGTCCGGGCTGCGGGCCAGCGCGCGCGCGGCCTCGACGAATTTCGCCGTCTTGATGCGAAAGACGACGGAGGCGGGATCGCTCTGCGCGGCCGGCGCCGGCGGCGTGGCGGAACCCATCAGGAGCACCCAGAAACTGACGACTGGCATTGGTCGCGTCCCCTTGCGCCAGCCCAACTATAGGGAAATCTGTAACCGCATTCCCTGCCGTGTCGTCGGCGAAGTCCTGCCGCGAACGTATGGAACGGCATGGAAGCGGGGTCTTAGTGCGGACGGCCTGCCCGCGTGGATTCGGGTGGATTCGGATGGATTCGGGGACACCATACGCAACTCATGCCAACTCGCCCCGAGACCCCGAGACGAGTTGAGCCGGGCAAGGAGCCACCAGAACGGAAGTGGGCCACCTCAGTGGATCCACAGCCTCCCGAAAATGCCGG
>Ga0137409_10002925_pt1 | contig 18138 bp, 12 predicted proteins | sample CZODoug1_16funga_FD_122059 | JGI IMG/M metagenome (GOLD analysis project Ga0137409, IMG submission 122059) | Vadose zone soil fungal communities from Angelo Coast Range Reserve, California, USA - CZODoug1_16fungal (Hybrid Assembly) | ecosystem: Environmental > Terrestrial > Soil > Vadose zone... | reverse complement strand
CCCCCACACTCTCCTCGCTGACGCTGAACCCCACGAGCGTTATTGGCGGCGTGCAATCTTCCACGGGCACGGTGACGTTAAGCGGGCCAGCACCCACAGGTGGTGCGCAAGTTGCGCTTTCTAGTAACAACGGGGCGGCTAGCGTACCTTCGAGCGTGGCGGTTCCCGCCGGAGCCACCACCGCAACCTTCACGGTCAACACCAGCGTCGTGGCTGCATCGACCACGGTCACCATCTCCGCTGCCTATGGTGGTGTAAGCAAATCGGCCACACTCACTGTGACGTCCCCACCACTTCCAACCGTCTCTTCGCTGACACTCAACCCGACGAGTGTGATAGGCGGCGTGAATTCCTCCACTGGCACGGTAACGCTGAGCGGGCCGGCTCCCGCAGGTGGCGCGCAAGTTGTGCTTTCTAGTAACAAGGGTGCGGCTAGCGTACCTTCGAGCGTGTTCGTTCCGGCCGGAGCTACCAGTGCAACGTTTGCGGTGAGTACCTCCGTAGTTCTCGTCTCAACTTCGGTCACGATCTCAGCTTCGTATAACAGCACGACTCAGACAGCACCTCTTTCTGTAACGCTCTAGCACCATGGAAATTTTCACTAAGGTCACGTGTCCAGCTGCCGGACGCTGTATCCGGGCCGTTTCAGCATCGTAAATACGCTCCGTGAGCAGATCCCCAGATCCCCATTGCGGGACCCGGAGCCGAAGCACATGTATGGGTAAGGCGAGTTCCGAGGAAGTGGCGATGGCTGCCGAAATGTTTTGCGCCTTGGTCCCCTTGGCGGAGTCCTTGACCGCATCGTGCGCAAAGCACGTTGAGTCGAACTGCGCGGCATTTCAATGCACAGGCCACATGGAGGGCAGGGCATTAAGTGCGTTCTCTAGACGCAGGAAAACTGAGGAGACAATCCCCAGTGCTCGCAAACTTTTCCTATATCATGAAGCAAGCAGAGGCGAAACCATGCGCATCAATGCTAGAAAACCAATAAATGTTTGCGCTCACGCTGATTGAAAACTAGAACGAGAACTTGGCCGCAAATTGGAACTGCCGCGGGTTGAGCATAGTCCTCGGCGTGCCGAAGAGACCACTCGGAACCGGCGGGCTAGGTATCGGCGCCAGGTTAGGACACGTGGGTCCTGCGGTTCTGGTGTCAAAAGCGAGGGCCTGCGCTTGGGTCTGAAGCGTGGCCGCATCCTTGTAGTTGTTCGGAGTCGCTGTGCCTCCGCATATAACCGCGGCGCCGTACACCGAAGTCACCTCGTCGACGTTCGGGCGGTTGAGCAGGTTGAAGGCGTCAACCATCAGATCAAGTCTCCGTCGCTCCCGAATCAGGAAATAACGAGAGACGCGTAGATCCCATGAGTAGAGATGGTCGCCGTAGTAAGTGTTCCTGCCCAGGTCTCCAACGCGGTCGGTCACGGGATTCGTGTCGCCATTGGAGTCGAATCCTGCGAACATCGAGAAGGGCCGTCCCATCTGCAATGTGACGATGCTGCTCAGCGCGAAGTTGTGGAGGAAACTATCGCTGGGCGCAGTCGCCGTAAAGTTCGTTATGAATCGCTGACGCACGTCCTGGTTCGAATTCGCGCGCTCTAGCGACCGATCATAGAGGTCCTGCGGTGTGCTGACGAATGTGGTAAAGGTTCCGTCATCGAGCGTGTGCGAAAGAGTGTAATTCGCGTCCAAGTTAAAAACTTTTCCAAACCTCACAATCACCTGCAGCGTCACGCCGTTATAAACCGAAGTCCCGGAATTGTCCGTGTAGTAGAGAAGACCGGAATTGTTGTATGCCGGGCCGCCCGTAGTACCCGGAGTGCCAAAATAAGCTTTACCCGTAGGCCAGCCGGCTGGAGGCGCCGGAGGTGGCGTGCAACTTGGGGTGCCAGGAGTCACTCCGGGGACAGTGGTCCCTGCAGGTGCCCCGAAGGGCGGGCAGACGTTCAAGTTTTCGGCGCGTACCAGATGATGAGCCGCGACCCACATATAGCCGGCCCTGACCGTGAGCCCATGTCCGATTTCCCGGTCGATCTCGAGATTGGCCTGTTCGGAATACGAGATTTTGCTGTTGTGTTCCACCATTCCTGCGCCCACTGTACACGAGGGAGGACACAGACCAGTAATGTATTGATCCGGAAATTGCCCCGTGGTGACCAATGTGGCCGCCGCCTGTGAAGGAAGCCCCAACGGCCCGGGCGTAAATTGGTTCAGAACCGAGGTCGCGGTGTTCGCGCCCTTTCGAATACCCGGGAGCGTCTCGCCGGGGATGATCACCGGGCGGTCGGGCTGCGTGTTTAACAGAAACGAAAGATTGTAGCGGTCATCGAAAATCCCAAACCCCGTGCGGATCACGGTTTTGCTATCCGGCGAATAAGCGAAGCCAATCCGAGGCTGGATGCCGCTGTAGTGCGGGTTGATCTGCTTCGAGAGCCCCGATTCAACATCATAGCGAACGCCGTAGTTCATTGTCAGGTTGTGCCGCAGCCGCCACTGATCCTGGGCAAACAGCCCGTAGTAATTGTGGTCCAGCCTCTCGGAAAAGTTCACCGTCTCGGACGGCAGATATGCGTTCTTCCAATCCGTCGGAATCGCGGGCGGGGTTGGAAGCTGGCCAGGATTGAGTCCCGGGCCACCCGGAGCGACAGTGCCGACTGGCGCTCCCCAGAATACGATCGGCACGCCGCTCAATGGATCATTCATCCGGTTGGGGCCCGGTTGGGCGGGGAAGAACGGAGGGTTCGCAACAGGACACGGACCATCGGCCGGTGCCGAGGGAACGTCGGCAGTCGGATTCACAAAGTTCGCAAAATCTACCAGGCAGTTGATCCCCGGCAGTACGATTCGCATCGGAGTAAATCCCGGAACAACAGCGAAATTGTTCACGTGGTTGAAATCGCCGCCGAATTTCTCTACGTGATTGCCTTTGACCCGCGTCAGCGAATCTGACAGTTGGAAGCGACTTTCATAGATCGCTTCGATGACACCGAAGTTGTTTCCGAACAAGAGCGTGTTGGGGATATCGAGGTTTGGCTGGCCGGTGACGCCGGGGAAGTTGTAATGCCGCCGCGCATATTGAACGAGCCCGCTGTTCACCACATCGGGTTTCAGAATGGTCGCCACAGTGCCCACCAGCGATTGATCGCGGAGGTACACGTTGCGTCCGCTGCTGGGTGCGCCGATTCCGCCACCATCCAGCGTGCTGCCCACCAGTTGGTTCAGGTCGCGGCCGTCCTCGATGTTATAGCGGATCGTCAAGTGATTGTCCGCGTTGAGCTGATCATCCACTTTGACAATGCCGTAATCGTTGTCCTTGGTCTTCAGGATGTTGATATTTTCCTGAGCGATTCCTAGGGCCTCCTTCGCCTGATTGATGAGAGCCAGGTTTGTTGTTTGAACGGTTGGCGCGAATGGAGCCTTGTTTGAAAATGCCAGCACTGGCTCCAGGAGCGTCGTGGGGTATGTAGGAGACTCCTCGCGGCGCTGACCCTCGTAGTTCACGAAGAAAAAGATCTTGTCTTTCTTGATCGGGCCGCTTGCCGTTGCGCCAAATTGATTTTGGTGGAGAGCGTCTGATTGCGGCGCGGGCTGCAGGAGGGAGCGGGCGTCGGTAGCATTATTTTGAAAATAGTCGTACAGCGATCCATGAAAGTCATTGCCGCCTGACTTGGTGACGATGTTGACGATCCCGCCGAGTGCGCGCCCGTACTCCGCGCCAAAGCTGCTGTTTACGACGCGAAATTCAGAGATGGCTTCCTGGGGCGGCGAGGAGCGCTGCGAACTGGTTGCGGTATTCATGTTGTCCGCGCCATCCACCGTAACGAGATTGCTCAGGTCGCGCATCCCGCCAAATGAGACACGCGTGACTTCAAATTCCGTGAAGGTTGATTGCAGGCCCGTCCGGCCCGTGGCAATGCCGGGAGTCAGCAGCACGAAGTCGGTAAACAATCGTCCGCTGATGGGGAGGGAGCTGATTTCCTGCGTGCTGATGACCTGGCTGATTTCGGTCTTGGTTGGCTCGATCACGGGGGTTTCGCTAGTAACCACAACTATCTCGCCGTGGGTCGCCACCTTCAGGGTGACATCGATCGTAGCGAACTGGCCGACCGACAGGTCGATGCTTTTGTGAACAGTTGTGACGAAGCCCTTAAATGCCGTCGTCAGTTCGTAGTGCCCCGGGGGAAGGTTCACCACGGCGTAGTATCCGGAATCGTTTGAGCTGGTCGTATAGGAACGATTCGTGTCCGTGTGACGCAGAGCGACAGTGGCCCCTTTGACGCTGCCGCCGCTTTCGTCCAGCACCGTGCCGTTCAACTGCGCCACGGCGGTGCTCCCCTGCGGATAGGCCGGGCTCGCATACGCCAAGAAACGAGCCACTGACAGCACAACGAGGAGACCAGAACGTACCCTCATCACCCACCCCTTTCAGGGGCCCGGAGGGGGCGTTGAATATGGGCTCGCCGATCAAAGCGGCGAACCAGGAATCGGAACGAAGCGGAATCCGGTATTTCGCGCTCATCTTAGGGGGCGCCAGAAAGCAAGTCAACGAAGACAGACTGCTTAGAAGCCAGCATTCTCGCAGCATTGGAAATTCAGTGATGCGGCATACCTGAAAGGTTCTCAGTGCCATAGGGCCATGTGGATTCAGCCTGCATCTCGACATGCTGGCCGAAATCCTGGTTCTCGGTTACCGAAACACGCAGGTCCTACCCTAATGCGGGAGACCGATCCGTCGCACGAGATCCTGCCAGCGCGGATCGGGCCGCAGGTTGTCAAACATCGGAAACGTCAGCTCGATGATTCGGAAAACCCGTTGTTGATAGGCCTGCTCCAGCAGTTGGAATGTGGAAGTCAGGTCACCGAGTCCGGCGTAAACGACGGCAATATCAAATGGGGAGATGTACTGTTGCTGGGACAACGTCTTCAGTTCCTCGAGGATACTTTCCGCCTTCGCCCGTTCACCTGCCAGTGCATAGGCGCGGCCCAGCAACGCCCGGCAAGGAGGTCCGGCGCCAAGGCTGAATGCCTTTTCGAATTTCTCGATCGATTCTGCAAGCTGGCCCTTCTGCTCCAAGGAGAGAGCGAGAAACCACAGAGCATTGGCGTAGTTGGGGTTAATCTCCAGGGCCTTATGGCATTGCGCGATCGCTTCGTCAAACCGCCGGGCGCGATACAGGATCAAACCGAAAAAGCCTATATACACGCAAGAGATCGGATCCAGCTCGAGCGCCAGTTTGTATTCCGCGATTGCCTCGTCGTGCCGCTCCTGAATGGACATGTAGTCGGCCAAATGCACATGCGTCACCGAATCATTCGGGCTCAACTGAAGGGCGCGTAGGCACTCGGCTTCCGCACCGGCCCAATCCCACTCATAAAGGATGTGGACAGCGGCCAACGCATTGTGAGCGGCCGCAACGGTTTCGTCCAATTCCAGAGCTTTCACGGCGCTGGCCTTCGCTTTGGGGAACATCTCACTGGCAGGCCCCATGCCGAAAAGCCCCAGATAGAATTGAGCCTGCGAGAGGTTCGCGTAAGCTTGGGCGTAGCCAGGGTCAAGATTAATTGCCTGGGTGAAGTAGGCGGTGCTCTTCGCCAAATCCGCGGGCGTCATCTTGTCCCGGAAGAAGATTCCTTTGAGACAAGCTTCATAAGCCTGCGGATGAACCTTGCGCGCCGGAGCCGAGGGAGGTTGTCCCGGGTCTACCAGCTTATGAATCTGACTTGCAATGTCTTGAGCTATCTCGGCCTGTAATTGCAGGATGTCAAACAGTTCGCGCTCGTATCTTCCGGACCACAAGTGTCTGTCGTCCGGAGCGTAAATCAACTGAGCTGTGATTCGGACTTTCTGGTCTGACCGCGCTACGGAACCTTCGACAATTGCGTCTACCCGCAATTCCTTTGCAATCGCCGGCAAGGACTTGCGCGCACCCTTGTAGGGCATCACCGAAGTCCGCGAGATCACCCGCAGCGAGGCGATGCGGGCGACGGCGCAAATCAATTCCTCCGTCAAGCCGTCGGAGAAGTATTCCTGCGCGGGATCGCCAGACAAGTTTTCGAGCGGTAGCACGGCCAGGGAGTCAATATTCGGGGGATGTTGCGGCCGAACGCGATCGCGCACTGGAGCAATGTTTTCAACTGGAGCAATAAAGCGATATCCGTGCTGGGGCAGGGTCTCGATGAAACACGGTTTCTCGGCGTTGTCCCTCAGAGCTGCGCGTAGTTTGTTAATGGCTTTGTTCAGGCCGCGCTCGAAATCGACGAAGGTGTTCTCCGGCCACAGTCTTTTGTTGAGTTCTTCCCGCGTCACCACCTCGCCGGGACGTTCCAGTAACAGCACGAGCGCCTGAAACGGCTGTTCCTGCAGATTGACCTTGGAGCCTTGCCGGCGCAACTCGCCAGACCGAGTGTCAACCTCGAAGTGCCCGAAACGGATCAGTTGCGGCGAAGAAACGCTCATTTGGTGGGTCGCAGTATAACACCTGGCCTTTCATTTCCCCGCGATCGGCTTCCTTATCCCGCGGTACCCTTCTGATTCTAAGATGTTTACCAGGGAACGAATGGGGAACAAAGAGGGCACGCAGCGGCCATTGAAACCCGCGCGTCTGAACCGTATTGTCGGCCCGGACCTAAAAGGAGGTCTCAATATGCAAAGGAAATCAATTTCGAGAATTTCGATGATCGCGACTCCCGTGATGATCGTTTGCGGTTTACTGGCGTCAGGCGCGCCTGCCAGAGCTCAGTCGCAAGACGACGGACCCTGCTCGAACCGAACCCTGCTGGGCGATTACGGATTCGCCGTCGAAGGCCTGATCCTCCCCGCACCTGGCGTTACCATCCCGGTCCGCGGCGTGCACATGACTCACTTTGACGGCAACGGTAAGCTGACCCAGATTGACTCCATCATTCTCAATGGCGGCCCGATAAGCGACTGGACCACCGTCACTGGCACCTATCACGTTAATGCCAATTGCACCGGAACAATTCTTCTCCTTCCGAGCACCGGGGGGTTTGTAAACCTGCGCATCGTGGTGGTCAGACAAGGCAAGGAAATCCACACTGTGGTTTGGCCTCCGTTTGATGGCCCGAACCGCACTGTCACCAGCGTCGGGATAAAAGCCGAGTAATCGCTGCTGTAATAGACCAGTTGTGACGGCAAGGAAGCAGCCGCGGCGACTTGAATGAAGAAAGCGGAATCCGTGTTCTCAGAGGGCTGTTTGACTGTTCGAAAGGCTGGGGCGTCCTCACCAAAAAGTACGTCCCGGTGTATCCCTTCCGCCTGAAGAGAACCTTCCCGCCGCTTGGACGATAATACGCTTCGGGCCGTCATGCGGCTCGACGGAAGTTGCCCTGCCGGGCAAGTCCACGCTGATTGGTGCTCGGTTTTGACAACAGCTCAACGACTTGATGCTCAACCCGTTATGCAAATCTGGCTCGATAGCTTCTCCCTGGTCACCAAGGGCTTGCCGATGAGCGTGCCCGAGTACGGGGCGTTGCTGTCGGATCACGTTCGAGCTTTATCGGAGGCGCGCTTCCACCGAAGAGTATGATGGGAGCAAGGTCCTCTGGCGCGTTCGATAAAGCCGTGAGAACGAAGCCGCCCGTGGTTGCGGCGAAAGCGGGCCTTATGCAAATTCAATTGGGGGAAGGTATGGTGTCGAGATGCGCCGGAGTTGTGCGGCGAAGCGCAGACTGACAACACCGCTCGCCTGGGAGCTGACAGAAGCACAAAACGGTCGGTAATGGACGCATGGAGAAGTGGTAAGAAGAGATTTGTTCAGCAGCAAAACGCAAAAGGATTGAGCGTGGCGAAGCACGCAAGGTTTTCGTGTTGTGGACAGCAGTCTCATGCGGCAGTGGGTACCGGGGTTTTTCTTCCTTCTTTGCTCCTGCGCGCTCTTCTCCATTCGGTACCCTTTTGTGTGTGAACCGGTCGCTCTGCGCAGAGAGGTGTCTCCATTCCCTCCGCGCCGCCTCTAGCCGCCCCCTCTCCAATAGGACTCCCTATTGACGTGCGTGTGGGAATTGAGTATTAAGGACAAGGTGAGCCTAAGGAACTAGTACGCCTGAGCGGCCCATCTGTGACTTTTCGTTTCATTAGGGGTGAGCATAGTACTCTGGGCCCGGTCAGTTGTTCTCCTATGTCGGCGTTCAAAGGCGAGACTCTCTCCGGGAGAATTAGAGTCTTGATGACACCGAGCCCACGGCATAGACTTGTTGCCTACATCAGGTCCGGTGGCGTTGACATCGAGCAAGAGGAAGCTCCAGGAAACCTGGTTGCCGATCCAGCCAAAAAAGATGGAAGAGAGGAAATGAGCTTGGCTACTCCCGCTGTTACCGGCCGTTTTTCCGGCATCGATGCCCGACGAAGCACCCGGTTAGAACGCGCTATCCCCCTAATTATCATGGGCAAAGACAAACTTGGAGAACTCTCCGAGGAGACTACCTCGGCGGTAAGTCTGAATCTCCACGGGTGCCGATTTTCATCACGCCACGATTATCCGGTCGAGACCTGGGTCAACTTGCAGGTGACGGAACCAAACGGCGAGGCCAAATCACCGCCCGTCCGCGCCAAGGTGCGGTCCCTCCGCGTTCCCAAGACCCCGCTTGAGCTCTACCAAGTCGGCGTAGAACTCGAAGCGCCCGGCAACGTGTGGGGAATTCCTGCCCCCCCGAAAGATTGGCGAGACGCCCTCGAAGGAGATGCCTCGAGAATCGAGGCCATCGCCGGGGTGGCTCCTGCACGGGAGCCTGTGGTGATCGGTGCAACGCTCCCGCACACGCATACCGCTGCTGAGCAGAATATGGCCGAGGTTGCCGCATTCGCTGCGCCGCCAGCCGCCGCGGAACCCGCAAAAGATCCCGGATTGGCCAAAGCAGAGCGGATGGTAGTCACAAAGGACCAGCTAGTTAAGGCGCTCCAAGGGCAACTGCAGCTGGCCGCCGAGAAGGCCGTGCAGGGCGCGTTGGCAACGCAGCTCGATGAAGCCGCGAAAAAGGCTCTCTATAAGATCGCCGAGGTTTACAAGGTGGGTCTGCGGCAAGCCCAGGAGTTCACGGGGCAACGCCTGGAAAGCCTGGTAAGTTCCTCTCAAGAAGAAGTTCTCAGCCGGCTGACAGGGCAGCTCGGCGAAGTTCGGAGCCGCTTGGCAGAAGAGCAGAACGAATATCGCAGCCGGACAGAAGAAATTGCTCAGCGACTCGAGGAACTGGTCAGGGAGACTCAACGAAGTTTCAGCGATGCGCAGGCGTACATCGGGAAGGTCGCCCACGAACTGGTACCCCAGTTTCAATCGCTGCACAAGCGGCTGGACGAGTACGCTGGCCGTGCCGCTGAGGATTTCGAAGTCTTGGTAACCAGTGCTTCTGCCCGACACCTTGTACAACTGAAGGAAAGCACGCTGAAGGTGACGCAAGAGGCTTCGGCACAACTGGAAGCGCGTTCCGCGGAGGTCGTTTCGCGGCTAAACGGTGAAGCCGGCCCCTTATTCGAGGAACGAATCGAGACGCTGCTCAGTTCTTCGCACGAACAGATTCTCAGTCGCCTGGAAGAGAGGCTTGGAGAATTGTGGAGAGACTGGGAACAGCAGCAGGATATCTATCGCAGCCGGGCTGAGGCGATTGCCGAGCGGTTGGAGAAGCTGGCTTCCGATACGCAAACTGATTTGGCCAATACGCGGGATTTCTTCGAAAAGGCCGCGGGCGAACTCGAAACTCAAATGCGCGTCCGGCTGGACGAGACCGTTGAAGAGCGCCTTAAGAATCTGGTGAATGCTGCGCGGGAAGAAATCCTGAGCCGCCTTGAGGAGCGGCTCAGAGAAGCCCAGAGCCGCTGGGAGGAGGCGTATCACAGCGGGGCAGAAGAGCTTGCGCAGCGACTCCAGAAGCTGGGAGCCGAACCTGAGCCGGACGAGACGCAAGGATTCATCGAAAAAGCTGCCCCCGAATTAGAACCACTGATTCGCACGGGGATGGAAGAAACCGTTGGCCGTGCGCGGGAGGAGTTTGAGACTGCAGCCGCCCGCGTTTCCGACCGGCAATTGGTGCGCCTTATGGAAGCCACGCGAATGGAGACGCGCGAAGCTTCCTCGCAACTCGAGGCGCGAGCGGCGGAAGCGCGCGCAATGATCCAGAGCGCGGCACATGGCATCCTGGACGAGTTCCGGCGGCAGGCGGAAGTGCAAATAGAACTTGCTATCTCCGAGGCAACGCAGCGGACTAAGTCCTCGCTGGCGTCGCTGGAGGCGGAAAACCGGGCTGCTTGCGAAGCGCGTCGCCGGACCCTGGAGGATTAGATCAGGGAATAACCGTCCAGGAAATTGCGGGCCCCAGTAGATTCGACCGAATGAGGCGAGCACCTGAGAGAGCGTCCCTCGTGGCATTCGCTATGAGCACGTATCGGACGACAGCGATGAAAGGAAGCCTTGCTGAACTTAAAGCCGGGCTTCAGGAAATCGCCGAAGGCCAACCGCTTGGGGCAACTGCCCTTTTTGATTGCTTGTTCACTGTGTCCGATACTCTATTTCAAGAAATGAGTGGCCGCCGTGTAGTTCTACCGGACCGCGCGGCCGTCGCGGAATTTGAAATGACATGACGCAACTTACAGCATCGTGACTTAACTACCGGAGAGTGCGCTAAACAAGTGTTCCTTGCAGCACTTCGCGGAGTAGCTCTTGTTTTTGCGTGGTGAGCTTCTTCCCTTGCGCTGTAAGGTAAAACACGTCGATGGCCTTTTGGCCTTCCGTGTCGATCAACGCGACTTCGATGTTGCACCCCAGGCGCGCCAGCGCCGAACCGATCTCGTACAGCAATCCGGGATGGTCCTGCGTAACGATTTCGAGCAGCGTGCTGTGCGCCGATGACGCATCGTCGAAGTTGATGCGCGTTTCGACAGTGACTTTCGGCACCCGCCCGCGGCTGGCGCTCTCGCGGCTTTTCAGGAGCGGCTCCAGTTGCGCCTTTCCGTTCACGACATCTGCGAGGCTCTTGCGGAAGCGTTCCGCTTCGCTGGGGTTCAGTTCCAGGGTACGGTGCAGATCCGCGAAGTGAAAGGTATCCAACACAACGCCGGCCGCATTCGCAAAGGCATCCGCCTTGTTAATGTTCATGCCCCAGCCGGCCAGCACGCCCGATATCGTTGCGAAGAGCGCCGGGCGGTCCGCCGTAAGCAGCGTCAATGAGAATCCATGGCGCGTGGCGAGCAGTTCCGTCTGCACCGGATCCGTGCCCAGCCTCCGGTAGAGCGCAAAGTGCGCCGCAATCTCCGCCGCCGAATGCACCGCGAGATACCGCCGCGGGAATCCTTCGAGGAACCGCTCGATCTCTTCAAGGGTGGCGTCCCCCGCCAGCGACTTCACGCGCTCCAGCAACGAGCCTTCATCCGGCGCGTGCAAGCGGTCGCGATCCACGGTGCGGCTAAAGTGGTTGGAAGTGGCCACAAAGAGTTGCCACAGCATTTCCGCTTTCCAGGGCGTCAGTGCTTCCGGATTGACGGCGTGAATGTCCGCGTAGGTCAGTAGGCACAATCTTTGCAGCCTTTCCTGCGTTGTGACGGACTGCGCAAAAGCGGAAACGGTGGCAGGATCGAAGATGTCTCTGCGTTGCACGGTGGCGGACATGTCCAGGTGGTGTTCGATGAGGAACTGGACTTCTTCTTTTTCTTCCGGCGAAAGCTTTAATCGCCGGGCAGCGCTATCCAGTGCCGCGAGGCTTCCGGTGATGTGATTTTCCACCGGCATTCCTTTGCCGGCGTCGTGCAGCAGCAGCGTCAAGATCAACAAGTCCCGCCGTTCGGCGGTCTTCCAGAGCGGCGCGAAATGTGCCCCTCGCTCATCCGGCGGTTCCGCCAATTCCTGCAGGTGCTCGATGGTCCGCAAGGAATGCTCGTCTACCGTATAGCGATGATAGAAATCGCGCACCACCAGCGAGTCGATCTTTCCGAATTCCGGCAGGATTTCGGTCAGCAACCCCAGCCGTTGCATCGACCGCAGAGCCACGCCCGGATAATCGGAGCCCAGTATCTCCCGCAGCGTGGCCCAGGAAATCTCCGTGTTCTTCGGAGGAAGTTCCGGATGCTTCAGGATATAACCGATGCTGCGCTCCGCCTCGCGGCTCAGCGGGGTCCCCGTGCGCGCCGCTTCCGCGAAGAGCGAATAGGTGATCGCGCGATCCGATAACAGCGGCTGGTCGAGCACTTCGAGCAGGCCATCACGCACCGTGAAGCATTTCCCGTCGCCCGGCTCGAGCTTGGCGGCGCGTGCCGCATTGAACAGGCGCTGCCGCAGCGTTAATGGCGCGGCAGATCGCTGCTCGAGATAGCGCAAGAGTTGCCGGTTCAGCGTCCGGGCGTGCCGAAAATACTGGCGCATCCATTCAGCAGGAGTTCGCGCAATGCTGTCTCCCACGCCCAGCGCGCGCGCTGCTGCCGCCGCCTGCAGCTCGTAGGTGAGCGTGTTATCGTTACGGCCGTTGCTATAGTGCAGAAAACAGCGGATGGCGCTGAGAAAATCGACAGCCGCGGCCGAAAGCTCTTCCTCCGCGGCGGTGATGTTTCGTATCCCCTTTTTTTCATCCACGATCTGCCGCAGCCAAATCGTCGCCTGATAATCCCGCATGCCGCCCGGCGACTCTTTCACGTTGGGTTCGAGGTGGAAAATCGTATTTCCGTAGCGCGTCAGGCGTTCCCTGGTCAGCCTGTGTATTTGGGCCACCAGGAAGGGCCGCGCCTGCTTTTCCGACGCTGGCAGCACTTTCGTGTCCAGCTTCTCGTACAGCGCGGCATCGCCCGCCAGAAATCGGCGATCCAGCAATGCCAGGTGGAACTCTGCATTGTCCTCTTCGATCCGCTTACACTCTTCCAGCGTGCGCCCCGCCGAGCTGACGCGAAATCCGATGTCCCACAATGTCCGCGAAAATTCGGAGATGAGCGGCCGCGATTCCTGTTCCGCTCTGTCGTTTCCCATCAAAAATAGAATGTCGAGATCGGAATAGGGGAACAGCATCCGCCGCCCGTATCCGCCCAGCGCGAGTAGGCAAAGCCCTTGCGGCTCGCGGTTGTGGACGCGCAGGACGTCGCCAAAAATTTGCTGGACGTTGCGGTCCGCCAGCTCGCACTGCGCGCGCAGCGTTTCTCGCGCACTCGTATCCGTCTCAAATTCTTGCCGGATGCGTTGCCGTTCGGCGTCGGCCTGCAAGCCGAGCACGGATAGGGGCGTTGGGGATCCTTGCATGTTCTTTGCGAGTGGGATGCCCGGATTGAGACTGGGGCGTGCAGCGGTTGTCACCTTGATCGCCCCGCGGTCAGCGAGCTGCCTGCCGGGCGCTCAAGAGTGAATGGTTAGAGCGCGTTTTCACCGCGCTCCTCGTTGCGAATCCGGATTGCTTCCTCTACCCTCGATAGGAATATCTTACCGTCGCCAATCTTCCCTGTCTTAGCCGTCTTCAATATTGTGTCCACAACGCGGTTCACCAGCGCGTCCGGCAGCACCATCTCCAATTTTATTTTTGGCAGCAGGTCCACCGTATATTCGCGTCCGCGATACACCTCGGTGTGCCCCTTCTGCCGCCCGTGCCCGCGCACTTCCGTCACCGTCATCCCCTCGATGCCGATTTCGCGCAGCGCATCTTTCACGGATTCAAACCGCGAGGGCTGAATGATTGCTTCAAGTTTCATCATGGATGTTTCCGCTCCGCCCCCTGCCTGACGCTCCCTTGACGGCTTTCCCTACGACTCAAGGTTATAAGCCTCTTCGCCGTGTTGCGTAATGTCCAGTCCTTCGATCTCGTGCTCTTCCGGCACGCGTACGCCTGTCAGCAAGTCTACGATCTTGAGCAGCACCAGCGTTCCCACCAGCGCAAAGACCCAGGCGACCGAAACGCCTACGAGCTGGTTGCCGACCTGGCCCCAATGCCCGTCCAGCCCGCCGACGGCTTTCCCCGCCCCAAAGATGGGGTTGATCACCTGTTGAGCGAACACGCCGGTGAGCAGCGCTCCGATTGTGCCGCCCGCGCCGTGTACGCCGAAGGCATCCAGCGCGTCATCATACCCGAAGATGGCCTTCACCTTCGTTACCATCCAGTAGCAGACTAGGCCCGCGATCAAACCATTCGCCAGCGCCGGCATCGGTCCCACAAATCCGGCCGCCGGAGTAATCGCCACGAGTCCCGCCACCGCGCCAGAAATTGCGCCCAGCGCGCTCGCGCGTCCGTTCTTGAGCCATTCCGCCGCACTCCAGCCCAGCGCCGCCGCTGCCGCCGCGAAGTGTGTCGCCACAAATGCGCTTGTTGCCAGGCTGCTTGCTGCCAGAGCGCTTCCTGCGTTAAAACCGAACCAGCCCACCCACAGTAAGCAGGCGCCGATGAAACTCAGCACCAGGCTATGCGGGGGCATCGGCTGCTTCGGATATCCGCTGCGTTTCCCAAGATACAGCGCGCACACCAGCGCGGAAACGCCCGAAGAAATGTGCACAACCGTACCGCCGGCAAAATCCAGCGTCGGAAATTTTCCTCCGAGCGAAGCGTTCAGCAACCCGCCCTTGCCCCACACCATGTGCGCCAGCGGCGCGTAGACCACCAGGAACCACAGCGTCAGAAAGAGAACCGTGCCGCTGAACTTCATCCGCTCCGCCGTCGCGCCGGTAATCAAAGCGGGGGTGATAATGGCGAACATCAACTGGTAGACCATGAAGGTCATTTGCGGAATCGTCCCCGCGTAATCCGGGTTCGGGTCAGCGCCCACGCCGCGCAGAAACGCGTGCTCGAAGCTCCCAATGAATTGGCCATCGCCGCCAAAGCACAAGCTGTAGCCGACCAGCGCCCACATCACTGTGATCAGTGCCATTAACGCGAAGCTCTGCATCATGATCGCCAGCGTATTTTTTCGCCGCACTAGCCCGCCGTAAAACAGCGCCAGCCCCGGCCCCGTCATCATCAGCACCAGCGCCGCGCTTACCAGCATCCAGGCGTTATCCGCGGAGGACTGCGCCGCTTTCACGTCCTTATCCAGCTGCGCCAGCTTTTCATTGACTGCTTTTGGAATTTCCGGTGTCGCGAGAGAGTTGGCTGTCGTCGAAGGACTTGCTGAAGTGGCGGGCGTTTGTTGCGCGGAGAGGGGAACTACCGCGAGCAGGATGGTCCCAAGCACCGGGACAAGCCCAAAACTACACTTCCATCCTGCGCACTTCATAGATATGTCTGCTCCGCTGGCTCTGGATTCGACTGCCGGGGACCCGCCAATTCGTCGCCCTGCATTATACGCATGAGCGCTCCGCGTCACAGTTTGAAATTTTTATTTCCTGGATTCGTTTTTCTGATGTGTCGCTCTTCTTTGGCTCTGGACTATTCGCCCCTAAACTTCTAGAACGGTTCCCTTTGTGCAACTTACCCTCCGGCGTATAATGCCGTGCGGCATGGCGAATGGCCATCGCCGCTCAATGAGGATAGTTTGACCCACTGCCATGACTGACCGGCCGCCCATGGAAATCAACGTCCGCCAATCCGGCGGGGTGTCGGTACTCGAAGTCCATGGCCGGCTCACCATCGGCGAGCCCGCCGAGCAGCTGCACGACGCTCTCCAATCGGTGATCAAAGCTGGCGCGAAGAAAGTTGTCGTCCTCCTGAGCGGCATTCCGCAGATCGACAGCTCCGGCATCTCCACGCTCGTGCGCATCTCCATCAAGCTCGCCCGCGAAGGCGGCGTGCTCCGCTTGGTCTGCGGTCCCGGCCGCGTCCGCGACGCCCTCACCGTCACCCGCCTCGTCGAAGCCATCCCCACCTTCGAATCCGAATCCGCAGCCCTCTCCAACTTCTGACTGTTCCAGCCCGAACACCGATCCTGCTAACCCTGTGCTAGACTCCTGTTTCATGGCCGGGCGGAATCTTTTTGGACCGCGTTCTCTACGCCGCCGTCTCTTTCATTTTATTTCTCAGCGGCGGTCTCTCTTCTTGACTCCTCCTCCATTCCTTTGGTCAGCTCCGCCGGAGCGGATGGAATTTCATCGCCGAGCTGTTTGTACTGTCCGAACCCGAACTACACCGATCCAGCTCGGGCAGCGAAATTCAACGGCACCGTGATCATGGCAGTAACCGTTTCCCCAGAGGGGCGCACGATCGAGGCCAGGGTCGCTCGCGGGGCGCCCCATGGTGTGAACGAGACAGCCTTAAGAGCCGTGCGCGATTGGCAATTCAAGCCCGCCATGCGCGAAGGCGCGCCTGTAGCCTGCACGGTCATGATTGAGGCGACCTTCCGCCTCTATTAGCACAGGGAAATACTTGGAGGATTGCCTGGAGATTTGCCTGCTTTAGGGAGCGAAACTTTCTACCCGCCCTTTTTCAATTCCGCTAGCACCAGCTTAGCCACTTCCTTCAGCGTTTCGAATACGCCCAATCCCTGAATCGCCACGCCCTCCAAAACAGGTTCTCCCTTTTTCTGCAACTGCTTCGTCAATTCCGGCACAGCCATGGCATTCGGCAGGTCGCGCTTGTTCAACTGCAGCACGTACGGAATCGTCGTAAAATTCAGGTTGTGCTCTTTCAGGTGCTCCATCAGGTTTTCCATCGTCTCGAAATTCGCGTCCAGCCGTTCTTCCTGCGAATCCGCCACGAACACCACGCCGTCCGCGCCCTTCAGGATCAGCTTGCGGCTGGCCTCGTAGAATACCTGTCCAGGCACAGTATATAAATGAAAGCGCGTCTTGAATCCGCGCACCGTTCCCAAATCCAACGGCAGAAAGTCGAAGAAAAGCGTGCGGTCCGTCTCCGTCGCCAGGGACACCATCTTGCCCTTCTGGTTTTGTCCGGTGTGGTCGTAGATCCACTGCAGGTTGGCGGTTTTTCCGCCCAGACCTGGACCGTAATACACGAGCTTGCAGTTAATTTCGCGAGCAGGAAAATTGATGAAAGGCACTTTGTCGTCAACCCGAATTCGGCCACAAACTTATAGCATACGCGGCGAAGGCAGGCCAGCCTTCCCACCCCGCGTGTCACCTTGCTTGAACCGCACCTACAGTGTCCGCGATTCCGCCCAGAACTCCACGTCCTATTTTCGGCCCATGCCTCCGTTCGGTAACGCCTGATGTCTCCTGCCCTTCCAAATCGTCATTGTTCGCATCCGTTGACGCCGGAATCCTGCTCTGCTAGCATGCGGCCCATGGCAAAAGCGCGTAAGCCCACTTCAGCGTCATCAAGGCGTTCCAAGGGCACGGCGCGGAGTCAGTCTAAGTCACAGAAAAAAAAGACTTTCCCTCCCCCTCCGCCCTCCCAGCGTGGGGGTGTTGAACTGGTCGATCCCCTGGTTCAAGCGCAACTCAAAGTCTATGACGAAGCCCTGGCCCTCTTTCATCAGCAGAAATTCGCTCGCGCCAAGCAGGAACTTGAAAAAGTTCTCGAAGGCCCCAGCAAGGAACTCGCCGATCGCGCGCGCATGCACTTGAAAATCGCCGAGCAGCGCATGAAGCCTTCTCACGAGCAAAATCCTCGCACCGCGGATGAGCATTATCAGCGTGGCGTCGCGATGATGAACATCGGTCGCTGGGACGACGCTCGCGAAAGCCTCGATAAAGCCCGCAAAGCGGCCCCCAAGGCCGACCATATTCACTACGCACTGGCCGCGCTCGATTGCCTCACCGGCGAAGCCGATTCCGCCCTGGCCAATCTGAAGGTCGCCATCCAGTTGCGCCCGGAAAACCGCTATCACGCGCGCAATGACGAAGATTTTGCTTTCCTCCAGGAAGACCCGCGCTTCACCGAGCTGCTCTATCCGGAAAAAGACGGCACTGCCGGCTAGCGGTTTTACTAGGGATAGGAGGCTTTAGCCTGTCCTGCTCTTTCTTCCCTGCGTCCTCGCTGTCCTCTGCCATCTCTGTGTTAAATTATTTTCTGCAGGATGAAGCCGGTTCTGCCCGTCCCGGCTGTCAGCATGAAAAAGCGCGCCTCCAAATCGAAAACTCTCTCCCGCGGCTTCCGCGTCGTCGCTCTTGGAGGCGGCACCGGCCTTTCGACGCTCCTTCGCGGCCTCAAGGAACTCGTCATCCGCCGTATCGACGAGCACGCCAGCGCCGAACGCCCCATCGCCGATCTCGCCGCCATCGTCACGGTCACCGATGACGGCGGCAGTTCCGGGCGCTTGCGCCGGGAGAACCGCATACT
>Ga0137409_10002921_pt1 | contig 18142 bp, 20 predicted proteins | sample CZODoug1_16funga_FD_122059 | JGI IMG/M metagenome (GOLD analysis project Ga0137409, IMG submission 122059) | Vadose zone soil fungal communities from Angelo Coast Range Reserve, California, USA - CZODoug1_16fungal (Hybrid Assembly) | ecosystem: Environmental > Terrestrial > Soil > Vadose zone... | reverse complement strand
CCACATGCTCGTTCTTTATGAGGAGGGTGTGCGCGACCGGGGCGAGACGTTCGTTCAAGGTTTGCGCCGGTCCACGCCGCTAGATCTGAGGAGGAAACTGACTTTTGTGCCGGCTGGTCACGCGTACCGCGAGTGCCAAAAGTTGCGAGGGCCAAGCCGCTGGGGTTACTTCTACTTCGACCCTGCCAAAATGCCTATTCAAGGACCGGCAGGGTCCGCGCCTGCCCCGCGCCTGTACTTCGAAAACGCGGCGGTTTGGGATACTGCGCTCAAACTGATCAGCTCGATCGAGAGCGCAAGCGACGACAATCAGCTTTATCTGGAAGCCCTCGGCGTGGTGTTGGCGCACGAATTGGGGCGCATCGATTCCGCAAAGCCGCCCGTCCAGGCACCTATTCGTGGTGGACTCGCCGCCTGGCAGCAACGGGTTGCTGCTACGTACATCGAGGAACACTTGACCGAGCAGATATCGCTGACGATGCTTGCTCGACTGGTGCGATTGAGTCCGTTTCATTTCTGTCGGGCTTTCAAACAATCCTTCGGCATGCCACCCAATCGATATCACACCAGTCGTCGTATCGAATTGGCCAAGATCCTGCTGGCCAAGCCTGCAGCTTCGGTGACTGAAATCGGACTCACGCTCGGCTTCAGCCAGACGAGCTCATTCTCCGCAGCATTTCGAAGGACGACCGGACTCACTCCGACCAGTTACCATCGGAGCCTTGGCTGACGGCTTAAGGCCCGGCATCGCCCTTTAGTGCGAGGCGGAAATCATTTTGCGGCTGTCGACAGGGTACAAGTCTGCCAGATCTAGGAGGACAAAACTCATGATTTCCTCAGGGTCGCTGACACTGAATCGTGTACTCCAGATTGGCGGCCTTGCACTTGCAAGCCTCGCCTTAGCAATCGCCATCTTCATGATTGCAGCCTTCTTCGAGCTTTCTCAAGCGCGGGCTCAAGGTCACAATCACCCGGCCGCCGACGTGGCAATTCACGAGAAGTTCTATTCGACCTGGATGATGCCCGATCGTCCTGAGGTATCGTGCTGTAACCGCCAAGATTGCTATCCGACGGAAGTGCGTTTTCGCGACGGGTTTTGGGAGGCCAAGCGTCGCGAAGATAGCGTTTATGTTCGTGTACCCTGGGAAAAGGTTGAAAAGAATCGCGATAGCCCTGACGGCAGGAATCACGTCTGCATGCCTCCGCCGAACCATCAGGGCTATCTAGGCATGGAAGTGTTTTGTTTCTCACTCGGCAACGGAACGTGAGTTGCGCGTCACTGATCCGTCTCCACGCTTTCGGGTACTCACTGTCTACGCGATCGTTGCGTTATGAAGCGCAATGATCGGCGCGAGTAAGCAACACATCGACGTGCCGGGCGGCCGCTACACTGGAATGCCACGCTTTGCTTGATCTTGCGGAATACAAACATCGTCAGGAGCAATGCCGTAGCGAGGGACAAACTAACATCCCATCTGTCCGTGCGTGGGCCAGGGAATAGTCCTTGTCCGCTAAAACTTGAAAAGGAGTTGCAACCATGTCAACTAAAGCGATATTTGGTCTCGCCCTCGCCTTGACGGCGGCACTGGCCTCACCGGCCTTCGCGCAAACCACTCCCCACACTGGCTCCAGCGCCTATAATCGGCAGCTTGGTGGTTACGAGCGTTGGCTGGCAGAGCCGCATTCGGCCCATCCTGGCTGGGATGTGTACGACGACCGTGGTCGCTACCGCGGGACGGATCCGGATCCGTTCATTCGCAGCCAGCTGGAAAGGTGTCGCGAGTGCTAATCAGTCGGTGTTGATCGTCTCCGCTGATCGAGAGCCTCGGAGCCGCTTCCGAGGTTTCTTGATTTTGTAGGGCAAACACAAGCGAGGGACTGACAATCGCGAAGCACGCAAGAATCCGCAAATGAGAGCAATAGCGATCAAGCCCTCTTGCGTTTTGATCGCTACCTCGCCCGAGAGGGGGGGCTCACCATCGAATTCAACTCGGAATTCCCGGGATGCGGGTAGGTCGGGTGCACGTCAGATCAGGTTTATGGAGAGGAGATTCACGTGTCCAACGTCAAAGATGCAGCCGCATTGCAGATTGCTCCGCTCAGCACGCCGACAGACCTGAAGGCAAACGCTGTGCGGGACATTTGCGCCGCACTCAACGTTCTGCTTGCTGATGTGTTTGCCCTTTACTTGAAAACCAAGAACTTCCATTGGCACATCTCTGGCCCACATTTTCGCGACTATCATCAACTCTTGGATGAGCAGGCCGATCAGATATTTGCGATCACAGATCCGATCGCCGAACGTGTTAGGAAGATTGGGGGCGCCACGCTTCGCTCGATCGGCCAGATCACGCGCTTGCAGCGTGTTCTCGACAATGACGCACGTTTTGTTACGCCGCTCGACATGCTTGCCGAGTTGCGAGATGACAACCGCCAGCTGACCGCAAACCTGCGTGAGGTGCATGCCCTTTGCGACGAGCACAACGACGTCGCCAGCGCCAGCCTCGTTGAGGTTTGGATCGACGAGGCCGAGCGACGCGCGTGGTTTCTGTTCGAGACGACGCGGATGCGGAAAGAGTGAGCGGCATGACGGATATGACTGAGGTCTTGGCCTGAACCGCTCTGTTTGAAGGAATGTCATGCTTCGCCCAGAAATCATCGAGCCAGATCCTGCTGCGCTCGCCGGTTTCGCCGTAGCGCTCGAGACCAGGAACCTTTCCCGCGCAGTCGCGGGCAAGCTGCTGGTCAACGATATCAGTGTGCAGGTGCGCCAGGGCGAGGTGCTCGCTGTGGTCGGTCCGAGCGGGGCGGGCAAATCATCTTTCCTGCGGCTCATCAACCGGCTCGACGAGCCAACCGGCGGCTCCGTTCTGGTGAACAGGCGGGACTACCGTATGATCGAGGCGCGCGAACTGCGGCGCCGCGTCGGCATGGTGATGCAAATGGCCTATCTGTTCCCCGGGACGGTGGCGGCCAACATCGACTTCGGTCCTCGGCAGCGTCACCAGACCCTTTCGCCGGCTCGGATCGCCGCGCTGCTCGAGCGTGTGGGCCTGCCCGGTTACGAGGGGCGTGACGTGGCCAGCCTGTCGGGCGGTGAGGCGCAGCGCGTGTCGCTCGCGCGAACGCTCGCGAACTCCCCTGAAGCACTGCTGCTGGACGAGCCGACCTCTGCGCTGGACGAGGCATCGGCGCGATCGATCGAGGAGCTCCTCCTAGCCATCATCCACGAGCGGCAGATGACGTGCGTAATCATCACCCACAATATGCAACAGGCGGCTCGAATCGCCGACCGCGCCATGCATCTCGAAGCCGGCAAGCTGGTTACCATCGGTCCTGTCAGAGAGGTGCTGCATGCTAGCTGAGCTGCTGCAGAGCCTGAGCAATGACGTTGCGATGGGGTTGGCCCAGGCTGCAGGCGCAATCGTCTTGTGCCTTGCCGTCGTGCTTCTGTGCCGCAGGTTCGCCGTGCACGTCGAGCGCGAAACAGCGATATCGCTGGTGCGGGGCCTCGTGCAGATGGTGCTCGTAGGCGTGGTGCTGGCACTTTTACTGCACGGAAATCTCCTGGTCGGCGCGCTCATCCTCCTGGTCATGACGTTTGCCGCCGCAGTGACGGCTTCGCGCCGCGCGCAGGGAATAGAGGGCGCGCTGCTGCTCTGCTTCTACGCCATTGTGGCGGGCGCGGGGACCGTCATTGCCGGAATGCTTGCGACCGAGACGTTGACGACTGATATCGCGGTCCTGGTGCCTGTGGGAAGCATGATCATTGCCAACGCGATGAACGCGTGCGCGCAATCGCTCGAGCGGTTCCGGACTGACGTCGCCACCCATGTCGGCCAGGTGGAGGCAGGCCTGGCGCTCGGCGCCGACCCCGCGGCGACCGTTGCCCCTTATGTGCAAAGCGCCGTCTACGCCAGCCTCATCCCGCGCCTCGACATGCTCAAGTCGCTCGGCCTGGTTTGGATCCCGGGCGTTATGGCCGGCATGATGGTGTCGGGCGCCAGTCCGGTCTACGCCGGCATCTACCAGTTCATCATCGTCGCGATGATCCTGGCCGCATCGGGCATCACCGGCCTGATCGTCACGCTTCTTGTTCGTGGCCGCGCCTTCTCACCTGCCGCGCAACTGGTGCTCCGCCCACAAACGAATGCAACTTCGGACTGAAACATCTGCAGTCGTTCGGCTTGCAGTTGCGCGGCAAGTTACTTGCGCAGTGTTCATGCACACCGTCACCGGCGCGGTGCGTGATCAGCACTTCATCCAGCTTGGATATGCGCTCGTCTCGTCTGGTGTGCCGCTGACGCAGTGCTTTCCCCGCTGTTGGTACGCATGCCACCACCACTGCTCGTCGTAGCGCTTCGCACCTGCGGTGGATCCGAACGCCATGGCGAGAACGGCGGCAGTGCAAAGGACAATCGTGGTTTTCCTTACCATTGTTTCATCTCCTGATGGGACCTCGCCCCACTCTCATCTATTGACGTCCGGTAGAAATAACTTGATGGTTCTTGCGCCGGCGCAACCAAACTTGCGCATTTCGCGCATGGAGATCCGCCTGGCCGCGGCCGTCCGCAGCTCGGGGCTTGGCCAATTTGGGCCCGGGCCGTTTCGCTCGGTCGATCATTCCCTCCGGCAGAGGCAGTCAGAAGCGAACCGCTGGCTTGGAGCTCGAGCCAGCGAAGTCGTCGGGCTTGTGGCCGGGATGGAGGTTGTGCGCAGCCGCAAGGTCAGGGCCTGGAAAGCGGTTGGCGTCTCAGAGCTCGTTGCACGCAATCGATCAATTGTACCTCATTGAACGGCTTTCTTAAAAAATCGACTGCGCCGGCACTCATCACTCGGTCTCGAATCCGATCCTCCGGAAACGCAGTAATGAAAACGATCGGCGTGCTATGCCCATGAGCAATCATGTGCTCTTGCAGCTCGACGCCGCTCATGCCCGGCATCTCCACGTCCGCAATAAGGCAGGCCGTGTCGCTCAATTGAGGCGACAACAAAAACTCTGTCGCAGAGGCAAATGCATACGCAGAAAAGCCCAGCGACCTCAACAATCGGGCGATCCCGGCACGCACCGAGGGATCATCGTCAACGATTGTAATTACCGGGAGTTCTGCCACGCGACCTGCCCAGTTTCGAAGGTGTGACGACAAGATCGCGCCACCACATGGCTCCGCATCGCTCAGGCTGCCTGGGATTTTCCGAAGGAGAAATCATACTTAGGTTTCGTATATGCCGAACTCGGAATTCATCGTGCCGTCCTCAAAAAGGCAGTGAGTGCCGTCTGTTCCGGATGTGCGTCTCCTTCGAGACGCCAATTCACTCTAGCGCCATTCACTCTAGCGCCATGCCGTTATTATGTGGATTTCATCCCCAGTGCTCCCGCCATCCTGACCAGATCGGCCACCGATCTCGCTCCCATCTTCTTCATAATATGACTGCGATGCACTTTGACGGTGATCTCACTGAGCTCGATGCGGGGTGCGATCTGTTTGCTCATGAGCCCACTCGCAACCAACGCCATAATTTCACGTTCGCGAGGGGTAAGGGATGCGAAATGTATTTTGAGGTCCGCGACCGTATTCTCATGTTCACGACGCGCTCTGTCGTGCTGGATTGCGTTCGCGACCGCGTCAAGTAGATCCTGGTCGCGAAATGGCTTGGCCAGGAAATCGACGGCACCGGCTTTCATTGCCCGTACCGTCATAGGAATATCTCCATGTCCAGTAATAAATATAATCGGAATTCGAATGTCGGCCTTCGTCAACTCGACCTGGAAGTCGAAGCCGCTCAATCCCGGCATGCGGACATCGAGCACGAGGCAGCTTGGAACATCTCGGCGCTCGGTCGCGAGAAAGTCCTGCGCTGATGCAAACACCTCAACGGACAGCTGTACCGAGCGAAAAAGCCGCGCAAGCCCTGCGCGGATGGACGCATCGTCGTCCACGACAAACACAAAGGGCTGGTCTGTGGCACCGGCCGATTTCGCTAAACGCTGCGCCAAGTTCAGTTCCACACTGCGGATCGGCTAAGCTTTCGAAGTAGGCGAGCCGTGCTTGGTGCGAGCGCCACCGCCTTGGGGTGCCGTTCGCTCGCCGGCAAAAGTTATGACAGTATTCTAGTCTACACAGGCTAGGACGCAACCCCCTGACCACACCGCTTGAGCGAGCTAGGCGCCGCGTTAACACGAATATTGTTCGATTCGCTGAATGGTATTGTGGGCGGCCAAGATCATGCCGCCCACATGTCACTAGGGACATTATCGTGAGGAATAGGGGCAGCAGCCGTAACTGCTGGCTCAAGCTTTTCGTCGACTGGCCAGTCCTGGCGCTTTCTGAACGGGCTTCCGGACCGTCAACGCCTTTGTGGTTTTGATTTTTCTGTTCTTTTGGGAAGTGCAAGGCTTATTCCAGACGGATCACTCTTCCGTCTCGCTGCCGTGAAAAAGATCAGTGCAACTGCCACGAAGGACGCGATGAGCACGGCGCCGGAAAATGCATAAATTGTGGGTGAGGCACCGGAATTCATTGCACCAAACATGTAGAGCGGAAGCGTGTTCTGGCGACCGACCAGATAGTAGGCCCGTGCATATTCGTTCAGTGAGAGGAGAAATGCAAAGACGAAGCTGGAGACGAGGCTGCCGCGCATGAGCGGCAGGGTCACGTCGACGAATGCGCGGATCGGACCGGCGCCGAGATCGCGCGCAGCCGCAAGGGTGCTCGGCTTTACCGCCAACAAGCCAATGAGCGACACGATGGTTACGAAAGGCAGAGTCCAGAGAAGATGCCCGAGCGTTACGGTGATCCAGGACGGGCTGAGGTGAACAAACTTCAGAGTTGCTGATAGTCCGAGGCCTTCTATAGTACCGGGCACGAGCATTGTGGACAGAATGACAAGGAGGAATATGCTGCGCATGCGTGTCATTGCGCGATAGGCGAGAGCAGCTGCAAGCCCAACTGGCGTTGCCAGCGCCGCGGTTGCAAGCCCGACAACAGCGCTTTCCTTGAGCGCCATAAACAGTCGATGATCGTCGAGAAGAGCGACGTACCAGGTCAGGCTGTAACGGGTTGGCGCGACGAGTCCGAGCTGTTCGTCTGGGTTTAGTGATGCAAGCAACAAATAGAGCGCGGGAGCGTACATGATCATCAGACAGAGAACCGTGATGATCGAGAACAGAGGCCGACCGCCATTTGTACTTCTGCCGAAGATCGCATGGGAGGTCATACGCCGCGATCCTCAAAGAGGCGCGAAAGGTCGAGCGTGCGATCTGCGACGATGATGGCGACAATCAAAAGGATGGTTACAACGGTCGCGATCGCGAAGGCGAGGGGGAAGTTCGCGACCCGCAACACGTCATTGATCATGATGGTAATGGAAGAGGCGCCAGCGCCGCCAAGCAGCTGGATCTCCATCGACGTACCGATGGCGACGACGAATACAAACAGAAAGCCCGCGATCACCCCTGGCATGATGAGGGGGAGGACGATGCTCGAGAACATCGTCCAAAAGCCGGCGCCGAGGTCTTGGCTCGCGCGAATGACCGAGCTTTCGATCCGTGCGAATGCCAGCACGATTGGAATGATCGCCAGTGGAAGGTGGGTCGCCACCAGGCCGATCACCACCGCGAAATCAGAGAACAACAGCCACTCGACCGGCATGTCCACGAGTCCCAGGCGTATCAGCACGTTGTTGATGATGCCCTCTCGGCCAAGCACGAGGCGCCAAGCAAACGCACGAACCAAACCACTGGTGAAGAAGGGAATGGTGAACAGCGCCAGGAGCAGCGTCGCGGGCCGGTGGCCGCTCAAGAGCCCGATGACTGCCGCGGCCGGAACAGCGAGGAGCGTCGACGCCGTCGCTGTCAATGCGGCCAACCCGACTGTTTGGAGAAGGACGTCCACTCGCCCGCTCTTCAGGAGCGCGGCATAGGACGCAAGAGACCAAACGGGCTTGATCCAGTAGGTATCGGGATCGAAGCTCCAAAAGCTCCATATCGCGACAAGCGCGAGCGGAACAAAGCCGATACCTGTGAACATCACCAACGACGGCAGCGCGAGGAAGAAGGCCGCTCGCCGCCGGCGACCGGCCACTGTGTCGGGCATTACGCGTTCCTCAGCCTCTGCCACCACTCTTCATAAAGCTGGAAGTTGGCCGGCCGCGTGTTCTGCCAATAGACCTTGCCCGCAAGCTTGGCCTTCACATGCTCGGTCAACTGCTTGACGGCGGCTGGATCAAAAGCGCCCGCATGAACCGCCGCATACGCCACATTGTTATCGGTCGGCACGACATAGCCGCGCAGTGTGCCTAGCTTGCACCCGTAGAACCCGGAGAGAAATGCGTTGGCGAGCCGGTGGGCCGTCTTCGAGCGTTTGCGGTCGACCGCACCCTTGAGCAGGATCGTATTATTGCTCCACGCCTCGTAGCCTTCCTTCGGCGCCGCATAGTAGCAGTCGAGCCCCCGCCTGCGGGCCGCGTACACAATAGATTCCCAGCCGGTCATCACCCAGACCTCTTGATTGGCGATAAGCTGGACACCTTGCTCCAACCCGTTCCAAAAAGTGCGGAACTGACGGTCTTTCTTGTGCTTGATCAAGAACTCCATGACCAGCCCGAGCTCGTTGGCCGTAAGATCACCCGGTTCTGAAATCTTGGCATTCTCGGAGTTCTTGAGATACATCGCGGTAAAGATGACGCTGTTTATCCAGGCGTCCTCCATCGCGGTCTTGCCCTTCAGTTTCCGGTCGAAGATGACGCCGTAGCTGTCGACGTTGCCGACCCTTTTTCTGAGCGCGACCATGGAATCGGCATTGATGACGGTCGGTATGCCGTAAGTCTTGCCCTCGAAAGTTAGGTACGGGATGTTCTTCGCCCACTCCCACACACTCGAATAGTTCGGGATTTGTGCAAGATCCCAGGGCGCGATCAAACCGCGTTTCGCCAGCTCTCTCTCGGTGCCGCCCTGGAGCCCTCCAACATCGTAAATGTCGTTGGCATTGCCCGCTGCCAATTTGGCCACGACTGGGGCGGGGTCGTTGCCATTGTCGGTGAAGTCGACTTTGACGTCGCTCTCACTCGCAAAGATCTTCCAGCCGTCGTCGCCGATATCGAGCCCGCCACTTGCCCAGAAATTGATCTCGTTCGCGGCCTGCGCAGCGCGCGGCAGGCGCAAAGTCACGGCCATCAGGGCGCTGGCGCCAAGTGCTCCACGCTGGACGAGTTGGCGACGCGTAAGCCGCGGTCGAATACGTGAAGCGGGGTTACTACAGCCGCCGTCCGTCATTGTCGCCGCTCCGTCGTGGTCATCGTGCCTCGGAGATCCCGTCACGACTCGAGAATTGCCGCTTCCGGGACCAAAAGAGGCTTCATAGGCTGCCAAACGATCTCGATGCTGCTGCCTGGCTCGGGTGCAACGAGTTCCTGATCCGCGGACAGGAGAAATTTGAGGGATTGACCATCGACGAGCCGCGCCGCGACCTCAATGTCTCTGCCCTTATAGGCTGTGGAAGTGACCGTCACTGGCCCGAGATCGCTCCCTTCATCAGGCCGCGCGATCCTGATCCGCTCCGGTCGCAGCGCCAGTACGTATCCCTCACCCGATTCCCGGCGAACCGGCGGCTCACAATTGATGTCTCTTCCCGCCACGAGCGCGCGCCAGCTGGTCGCACCAGGGTCAACGCGCTCTGGCCTCAGTATTGCATCGAATCCGATGGATCGAGCGACGAAGGCATTGGCCGGTCGTTCGAACAACTCGCGCGGCGTGCCCATTTGCTCGATCCTGCCTCTCCGCAAAAAAGCAATACGGTCGCTGAGCGAAAGCGCCTCGTCATGGTTGTGCGTCACGGCGAGAAAGGTCGCGCCAAGCCGGCGATGCAGATGACCGATCTCGTCGCGCAGCTGTTGGCGCAGCCGCTCATCAAGCCCGGTCAGAGGTTCATCAAGTAAGAGAACCGCAGGTTCCAAGACGAGTGCACGGGCAAGAGCAACGCGTTGCCGTTGCCCCGCGGAAAGCTGGTGAATCCGGCGCCGCTCGAGACCTTCGAGGGCAACGATTCCAAGCATGTTCGATGTGCGCTTCCGCCTCGTCGCCGCGTCTACTCCGCGTACCTTAAGGCCATAGGCGACGTTCTCCGCGACGGTCATGTGCGGAAACAGGCCGAGGTCCTGGAAGATGGTATTGCAGGGTCGTTTGTTCGGCGGAAGTGTTGTCATGTCCGCACCACCGAAAAAGATGCGGCCTGCGGTCGGCTGTACGAAGCCGCCAATCATTTGCAAGATAGTGGTCTTGCCCGAGCCGGAAGGACCCAGCAGAGTGACGAAGTTTCCCGCTGGCACGTCCAGGGAGACGTTGGAAACAACAGGCTCGTCGTAGACCTTGGTCACCCGATCGAGAACTATGGCGGCGGCAAGGTTCATTCGGCGTCCTCGTTTGTAGGAAGAACCGAAACGGTCGAGAGCGGCTAGCTGTTCGGCATGCACCACCGGGGCTGCAACAGCCTTCCCAATGCCCGTATCGTTGCACCGGAAATTGCCGACCAGGATCCGGAAGGCGCTATCGTTCTACGATCATAGAGCTATTTTCGAAAAATGCATCCCCGTAGGCTGAACTTGCGGATTGTTACTAAGCGCCAAGGATTCTCGATAGCTATCGCGGGCGGCAAACCCCCAACAACAGGCCGCGTCTTGGAACCCCTTGAGTAGCTGTGATAAAAGGCGAGTGACCGTTCGATGATTGGGTTCAGATGGCGAGCGTGTAGGTAGCCCAATGCCCCAAAAAGAAGTTGAAGAACATTATGTCGAGCTGACGCGAGAGATCGATGCCCTCGAGGCGGAGCTCCCGAATTCGCCGGCGCGCAGGCATATCGCGGAGGTCAGGCGGAGGATCGAAACTCTCTACGAGACGCTAAGAGAAAACCGTCAGCTGTTGGAGACCGTTCTGGAAAACAGCGCAGCGAATATCTATGCAAAACGTAGAGACGGCCGGTACATCTACCTCAACCACGAGATGGAGGTCACGCACGGCGTGACCCGTGATCAGGCGCTCGGCAGGACGGACTTTGAGCTGTTCCCCAGGGAAATGGCCGCGCAGAACAGGACCAACGACCTCGCCGCCATGAGGACTGGCAAGCTGACGGAGGTAGAAGAGCGAGTGATCGGTCCTTCGGGTGAGCGGCTCTTCCTGGCTAAGAAGGTCCCCCTGACTTCATCTAATGGCAATGTTGAAGGGATGTGCGGTATCTCAACCGACATTACCGAGCTTCGACGGACCGAATTGGCTCTGCGACAAGCCGTCATCGCGCTGGAAGGAGAAAGAGATAACAAGTTGATGAATATCGAGGTGATTACGGCTTCGATTGCTCATGAAGTGCGCCAACCGCTCACAGGCATCGTGACGAACGGAAGCGCCGCACTGCGATTTCTACAAAGTGTGCCGCTCGACATCGACGAGGTGCGGGCAAGTCTGGGCGAAATGATGGATGACTGTCATCGCGTGAGCGAAGTATTTGACACCATTCGGGCCTTGTTCCGGAGAGTTGATCAGAAGCGAGAACCGACCGTCGTCAATGAAATCGTACTCGACGTCCTGCACTTGATGCGCGAAGAGCTGACGGACCACGGCGTTACGGCCGAAACCGAGCTGGCGCCCGAACTGCAGCTTGTCCATGGCCATCGGAATCAATTGAGACAGGTCATCTTCAACTTGATCCACAATGCGATCGAATCGATGGATAACACGATCGATCGAAGTCGGGTGCTCCGGGTGATAACGAACAGTCGCGATCCCGATGCAATCACCGTGGCAGTGGAAGATTCCGGACCTGGAATCAGTCCAGGACAATTGGACAGCATATTTGATCCATTCATCACGACTAAGGCAGATGGAATGGGATTGGGGCTAGCTATTTGCCGCATGATAGTCGAACGTCACGGCGGCAAACTTTCTGCGTTGTCGGACGGCAAGAGTGGGGCGCGGTTCCAATTCGTTTTGCCGGTAGGGCACGCGGATAGTCCGGAGGGAGTAACCGGTTAGAAGGCCACGCCGACGACCAGCGCGCCCAAGATAGGAATTAGCACGAATACAAGTGGTGGTACCTTAGGCAACCATTCTCGCCGACGCGCTTAGTACGCTGACCGCGCCTCATAACAATTGCGACGCCTCAGGTTGACGGGCTTGGGATCTTGGCCTGCGCGCGTGTATAGGAAATGATTGTGAACAGCAGGGCGACCGCGGCGAGCGCCGCTCCGATCCAGGGCAATTGATCGTAAGGGAGGCCGTGCGTCAGCCCAACGTCTCCAAGCCAAGCGCCCGTCGCATTGCCAAGATTGAAGGCGCCCTGGTTCAGCGTCGAAGCGAGGCTGGGTGCGCCAGCCGCTTCGTTCACCACGCGCATCTGCAACGGGGAGATCAAGGCAAAAGCGAGCAATCCCCAGCAGAAGATCGTCGCGGCTGCGGGGATCACAGCTCTACTCGTCATTGTAAACAGGGCCAAGAGCGGCGCCAGCAGGACCAGGATTCCAATCAGGGACGGCATTAGCCTCCAGTCGCCGAGCCGCCCTCCGAGAAGATTGCCCAACGTCAGTCCGACCCCGAACAGAAGCAGCATAAGTGTGACGGAACCTGCGGTGAGCCTTGTCACGTTCTCCAGGATCGGAGTTATGTACGTGAGCACGCCAAACAGACTCGCCGAAGCGAGTACGCTGATCACCATAGCGAGAAGCACCTGCGTGCTGCCAAGCGATCGCGCCTCCTGGATCAGTCGCATGGGCGGCGTGGGAACGTCTCGGGGGAGCCAAGCGTAGAGGGCAAAGGAGGCCACAAAGCCGATGGCGACGACCGCCCAGAATGTCTGTCGCCAGCCAAAAGCATTGCCCAGCGCCGTGCCGAAAGGAACCCCCAGAACATTGGCAAGCGCGAGGCCGCCAAACATCATCGCAATCGCCTGTGTTCTCTTTTCATGCGGGACTAGAGCGGCGGCGACGACCGTGCCGAGCCCGAAGAAGGCGCCGTGACAAAGCGCGCATACGATGCGCGCGGCCATCAACAGGGAATAGCTCGGTGCAAGCGCGCAAAGCACGTTGCCAAGTATGAACACGCCCATTAGGAGTAACAACGCTCCGCGCCGATTCATCCGGGCCGTTGCAATAGCAAGGAAGGGAGAGCCGAACGCGACGCTCAAGGCGTATGCGGTGACAAGGAGACCTGCCTCCGGAATCGGGACTTTGAGATCAGCGGAGACATCCGGCAACAATCCCATTATTACGAATTCGGTCGTGCCGATGCCGAACGTGGCCAGGGCGAGCGCCAGCAAGGGGAGACGGCTGGTGGGGATTTCGGACATAGTCAGTTTCGTCGCTCGATGGCGTCCAGACTTACCGGCGCCTGGGTCGCGATCATTCAAGAGCTGTGCGCCACTTCGGTGTAACGCTTCGCCTGCGTGCCGCGTGGTGGTCACACGAGCATCAGATCGCGTGCTGAGCGACCCGAAACTGCGGTAATCCCAGCCGCTCCGCGAGCGCGCTTCCACCGATCATGGCCCTCTGCACTTTCTCGAATGCGCGGGCCTCGATCTGCCGCACGCGCTCGCGCGAGATGCCGAACTCGTCTGCCAGTTCCTCGAGCGTCATCGGCTCGTCGGCCAGGCGGCGCGCCTCGAAGATGTGCCGCTCGCGTTCGTTGAGCGTGGTGAGCGCCTCTCCCAATGCCCTGCGCCGGTTCTCGAACTCCTCGCTTTCCATCAGCCGCGATTCCTGGCTCGAGCTTTCGTCGGCTAGCCGGTCCTGCCATTCGTCTAAATCTTCGCCCTCACGGGTCGGCGCGTTGAGCGAGACGTCACCGCCGAGGCGGCGGTTCATCTCGATCACGTTCTGCTCGGTAACGCCAAGCCGCGTGGCAATGATCTGCACCTGATCGGGAAGCAGGTCACCGTCTTCAAGCGCGGAGATCTTACTTTTTGCCTTGCGTAGGTTGAAGAACAGTTTCTTCTGATTCGCGGTGGTGCCCATCTTTACGAGCGACCACGAACGCAGGATGTATTCTTGAATCGCCGCCTTGATCCACCATACGGCATAGGTGGAGAGCCGGAAGCCCATGTCCGGTTCGAAACGTTTGACTGCCTGCAGCAGGCCGACGTTGCCTTCCGAGATCAGCTCAGAGATCGGCAGCCCGTAGCCACGGTAGGCCATGGCGCTCTTGACGACGAGGCGCAGGTGACTGGTGGTGAGCTTATGTGCGGCGTCGTGGTCGCCATGCTCGCGCCAACTCTTCGCCAGCACGTATTCTTCGTGTGGCTCCAGCATCGGGAACTGCTGGATGTCTTCGACATATCGGCCGGCGCCGGAGAAATGAGCTGCAGCTTGCATTGGTGGTCTCCTGAGTCGAGCAGAGGCTCTCGTCCTCTCTCGCACTCAGCTAATGCCGCCGTTGCCCGCGCCTCAATTGTATAGAAGGTTTCGGGAGACATATTGCTGTTCTGACGGGTCATACACGTGGTTTGTGTCTGGCATACACTGGTTGCTGCACACATACTTTGATTTTAGTCCGGCCACCCGACCGTCAGCCGACGGTCGTAGCAGGCGGGCAGCGCTGCACGATGGCAGACCGACACGGTAGCTGTTCGCGAGCGCCGGATCTCCGGCGAAGCGGGCCGACACGCAGGATCAATCGACGCAAGATCAAGCCAATAGCAGCAATCGCAGCAAAATCCCGATCTCCAGAGGCGCTATAATATGGGCACCTGGTTAGCTTCCTCCCTCCAGGTCCTCTGGCGGCCGTCCCATTTTCGCTCCCCCAACGGGACGGCCGCATCCTTTTCGCCGAGTGATGTGAATGGTTAGCCTACTAGATGGAATTGGAGCAGGGGCTTGCCCCGAAAGCCAATGTTTTCCAACCAGCTCCACTACCTGCCTCTGAGCCCGCTCTTCTTTTCAATCCTTGTCGGCGTGCTGCTCGGACTCTTTATCCTCATTCAACTCGGAGCGCTGCGTTACGCCTACATGCGACTCGGGTTGGGCTCCGGTGCCGCTCTGGCACTCTTAGTCGCGTCATTGATCGGAAGCTATTTCAACATTCCGATAGCGGAACTACCCGAACAAGAGATCATTTCGGGCCGCGAGATTACGTATTTCGGCATGCACTATGTCGTGCCGACAGTGGTCGACTGGCCCGGAACCGTGATCGCGGTCAATGTCGGTGGCGCTTTGATTCCCGGGCTGATGTCGCTTTATCTGTTGGCCAGGTATCGTTTGTGGCTTCTGGGGCTAGCGTCTACCGCCTGCGTCGGCGCGGTTTGCTACTCTCTGGCGGACCCGGTGCCAGGGTTTGGCATCGCGCTGCCTGTATTCGTCCCTGCGCTTACAACCGCGCTCGTGGCATTGCTGCTGTCGTACCGACAAGCCGCGCCCTTGGCCTTTATCAGTGGCAGCCTCGGCACTCTGATCGGCGCTGACTTGCTCAATCTCGACAAGGTGCAAGGTCTGGGTGCGCCGATCGCCTCGATCGGCGGTGCCGGAACGTTCGACGGAGTCTTCCTGACCGGCGTTCTCGCCGTGCTGATTGCAAGCGTCTCCAGCTGGATCGGCGGCGATCGGTTAGCGGTTGCGATTAGGGGGCCGCTCACTCCCGGTGCGCCGCGCGCTCGACAGATCGAGGGCCACGATCAGCAGGAAACCAAAGTATAGGAGCTTCCAAACCAACTCAGTAGATGCGGCGAATATTAGTACGATTGAACGTTCGTCTTAGTGGGCCTATCTCAACTCGTGACGACCACGGTCGGTACCAAAGCTGGGTAAGGATAGGAAGGGCTATGACGCGCATTTGGATTTCCGCTTTGACCGCGCTCCTCGTGGGCTGCAGCTCTGCCGTTGCGCAGACCGCACCAGGGCTTCCGCCGCTTGGCATGACAACGCCGCTTGGCCTTGGCCCTGGTACACCTGTTCCACCCGTCCGCATCCCTCTGGGAGCAACACAAATGCAATCCCTTGGCGTCAGCCCGCTGACGTCGGGCGTATCGCCGGTGAGCCCGACGTCGGGAATCATCTCGACCTGCGGTGGCGTCGGCGGTTCGATACCGCAGGCGTCCTTTGGCGTCGAAAGTTCAGCTCCGGGGACATCCTCGAGTATGGGAAGTTCTATGGCCGGGACATCGCTCGGCACCGGCACTTCGGCTGCCGGAAGTTCGGCGTCCACAACCGTGTTTGACGGCGGTGGCATGGCCGGAACCGCGTCTGGCACGTGTCCCGTAACGACGGACAGCGCTCTCGGCAATCCTGCGTCGTCGGCCTCGTCGCCCTCCGGAATGGGTTCGGCAGCCGTCGGCCGTCTGGGAGTTCCGCTGGGCTCTACGGAACTGGGCGCTGGAGGTCTTAGCCCCATGCCCACCACTCCGACTCTGAATTCGGCGGCACCCAGTTCGACGTTGAGCACAGTCCCGTGCCCGACCGCTGGAATAGCTTCGACCGCCGGAACTTCCTCTTCCACCGGGATGACCGCGACCACTGGTTCCTGCTGAGCGGCATTTCACACACAGGGCTGGACGAAGATGCGCCGAAAGATTGTCATTCCTGCCGCCCTGGCGATTGCGGTGGTCGCAATTGTCGGTGGTCTCGCCGCCACCCATAACGGGCCATTTAAGCAACCGGCGCTTGTGCCGGTTGCACCAGCGCCGGTGCCCGTCGTTGCGACGACGGTCAAGCAGAGCGACGTCCCGATCTACCTGACCGGTGTCGGCACCGTGATCGCCTATAACACCGTAGTCGTGCACAGCCAGATCCAAGGACAGATCGTCAGCATCAACTTCATCGAAGGGCAGACCGTCCATGCCGGCGATCTACTCGCGCAGATCGATCCACGTCCGTACGAAGCGCAGATCGCCCAGCTCACGGCCACGCGCGATCGCGATCAAGCCCAGCTCACCAATGCTCAGGCGAATCTGAACCGCTACACTCAACTGGGAGAGAAAGGCTGGGCTACCCCGCAACTGCTCGACACCCAGAAGGCGCAGGTCGCGCAGCTGCAGAATGCCATCAAGGCGGACCAGGCGCTCATCGATGCCGCGAAGGTGCAGCTGAGCTACACACGGCTGACCTCGCCGATCGACGGCATCGCCGGCATTCGGCAGGTCGACAACGGGAATATCATTCATCCGACGGATCCGAACGGCCTCGTGGTGGTCACCCAGATTGAGCCGATTTCACTGATATTCACCCTGCCAGAAACCGTTCTGCCGCAAATTCAGCAGCAGCAGGAGAAGAACCCCAGCGCGCCGCTGCCAGTGCTCGCCTACAGTCAGGATAATACGATTAAGCTAGACGAAGGCTCGCTAGGCCTTGTTAACAACCAGATCCTGCAGACGACCGGCTCGATCCAGCTCAAGGCGAATTTTCCCAACAAGGAGCATCGGCTCTGGCCCGGCCAGCTCGTCAACGCGCGGCTACTTGTCGACACGCGGCACAACGGACTGACCGTTCCCGCCTCGGTCGTACAGCAGGGCCCGAACGGTGCCTACGCGTACGTGATCAATTCCGACGGCTCGGCGGCGATCCGTCCAATCAAGGTCGCGCAGATCAGCGAGGGTCAGGCGCTCATCGATTCCGGCCTTGAGGCGAACGAGCAGGTCGTGACTGACGGGCAATACAAGCTGCAGCCCGGCGTGCACGTCTCCATCCTGACCGGCAAGGCCGCCGAGGAAGCCAAGGCGCAAAGCGCCCAGCAGGCGCCGATCCCATGAACATCTCTGCGCCGTTTATCCAACGGCCGATCGCAACCCTTCTGCTGATGGTCGGGTTGTTGGTCGGCGGACTCGTGACCTACCAGCTCCTGCCGGTGGCGGCGCTGCCGAACGTCAACTATCCGACCCTTCAGGTCACGGCTCAGTTACCGGGCGCCGATCCGAAGACTATGGCGTCCTCGGTGGCAACGCCGCTCGAGCTGCAGTTCGGCCAGATCCCGGGCCTCACCCAGATGACCTCGGCGAGCGCGCTGGGGTTCACCCAGATTACTCTGCAGTTCGATTTGAGCCGCGGCATCGATGGGTGTGTCAGCGACACGCTGTCGGCGATCAATGCCGCGAGCGCGTATCTGCCGACGGGTTTGCCATATCCGCCCACGATCCGGAAGGTCAACCCGGCGGACACTCCGATCCTGGTGCTCGGC
>Ga0137409_10002920_pt1 | contig 18143 bp, 15 predicted proteins | sample CZODoug1_16funga_FD_122059 | JGI IMG/M metagenome (GOLD analysis project Ga0137409, IMG submission 122059) | Vadose zone soil fungal communities from Angelo Coast Range Reserve, California, USA - CZODoug1_16fungal (Hybrid Assembly) | ecosystem: Environmental > Terrestrial > Soil > Vadose zone... | reverse complement strand
CCGGTTTTCGGAAAAGATCATGCTCAAGCAAAAAGTTAGACTTTGATCCGATTCAATCTAATCGGATCAAAGTCTAGTGATCCGGCGCGCGAAGGCTGGTGTTGCAGCTCTCGTGCGCCACCGTGACTGCTGGATGGCGAGGCTCCTCCCCCTCTACCCCCTTGTCATTCGGCACGCCCCGCCTCCGCGGGGCTTTTTTTCGTGCCGAATTTTTTGTGTTTGGCGCTACCGCCGGTCTAGCGCCACGTGTCGATCGACACGGTCTTGCGATATCGCGTACCCATGATCCGCCAATAGCCGTTGGTCTCGCCGCCGACCACAACCACGTTGATCTCGCTCTCGGGGAAATGGTTGATCAGCTCGTCGTCCTTGGCCTTGAGCCAGGTCGCCATCGGCTCCTTGCCGAACGTGGCCCAGGGATAGACGTAGTTTTGCACGAGCTGCAGATCCCAGTAGCGGCCGGCCGGCATCTGCGCAGTCTCGTGCACCCATCGAATGAGCTTCGTCTTGGTGTCGAACGCGCCGCGATCGATGAACTGTTGCGCCGTGATCGGATCAAGCAGCAGGCACGGCGCCGAATGGCCATCGATGCCGATGAGCATGTCGCGCACGTGCTCGCGCCAGTGCTTTTCGCGCAGGCCCAGGCAGAAGGTGGTGGAGCGGCAGCCGTAGAAGATGCTCACCGTGCTGTCGCCAGGCTTGCAGCCTTTCTGCACATGCAGCGGCTCCCAGGGGCTGCGCTCCTCGTTCTCCGCGAACGTGAGATTGTTGTAGGTGTAGTTGTTGCCCTGCGAGCCCATGAAGGTGACGCCGGGCTCGGAGCCACCCTGCAGATTCTGCGACAGCAGGCCATAGGCGCGGCCGATGGTGGCGTTGGCGTGGTTGTAGGGTCCCATCGCGCCGGTGCCCGAGTTCATCTTGATCTCGTGGCGGATTGGACCGTTCACCACCACCATTGCGGAGGAAGAGCTCGACGTCGAGCCGCGCGCACTGACCTCCGAGGCCGCGACCGCAAGGATCACTGGAAAATATTCGGGCCTCGCACCCGCCATCACGGCGTTCACCGCGACCCGCTCGACCGTGTATTCCCAGGCACCGCGAAACTCGGTCGCCTGCATGTGGCCGACCACCTCGTCCGGCTTGCGGCTGGTCGCCGCCAGCATGGCGGCGACGCGCTTCTCGGTCGGCAAGACGATCGGAAGCCCGTCGGTCCAGTTGTTCTCAAAAAACTGTCGCTGGAGATTTTCTTCGGTATCCGGCTCGAGCAGACGCGGCGACGAACGATCAAACTCCGCCATGCTCACGCGCTCAGCGCGGTCGTAATCCCCGCGATGACCTCCTGCATGACCGGAACGCCGGTGAGCGGATCCTTGCCGTAGACATAGGCCTTGAGCTCGGCCGCGCTCTTGCCCATGACCGGTTGCGGCACGAAAGCGCGCCGCGCCTCCGGCAGCCCCGCCATCTTGGTGACGGAGGCCACCACGCGGTCGAACTTGTCGGTGTGGATCGCGACCGTAGGCACGCCGTATCGGGTCTCGAGCGTGATGGCATGAGTGGCGACACCCGGTGCGCAGGTGCTGCAGTGACCGACCCCGACGATCGCAGCGGCGCCGTTCGCCTTGATCTCGTCCCAGGTCTTGGGATCGTCGTGCTGATAGGTCGTCGACAGCGAGACGATCTTGGTCTTCACCGCCGGCATGTGCTCGGCGAACCAGCCCTGTACCTGCTTGAGCAGCTCAATCGAGTCGTCGAACCGGCAATCCACCAGATAGACCATCTTGCCATCGAGGCTCTCGGGCCGCGCCGCCGCCGTCTTCTTGCTGACCTTGGGCGGGAAGCCAACCGGACTGAGAACTGTGATCTTCTCCTCGGTTGCGTCGGCAATCCTGACGGTCGAATCGGGGCTTGGCGTGTTCACGACTTTGTTCATGCTCATTGTCCTTGGGTCGCAGTCATCGTCACTATAGGGCGAGCCTGACCGTCGGGACAAGCGCATCGGCAAAGACGCCCGAGCGGCCCTGGTCGAGATAGCAATAGAGTGGGACATTCGTGCTGCGCTGCCCACTTAGGACGGCTACAGCACGACCGGCGTGGTGGTCAGAACCTCGCACCCTTGGCGCTGCGCCATCCGGGATTGCCAGAACGCGGCATACTTGCTGTCGCCAAAAGCCGGGATGATGCGTCGCGGCCTGACGCTGTCGATCAACGCAAGATTGTCGGACGCGCGCGGATGCACGTTCCAGCGCTGAAACAGCGCGCGGCCCGATTCCACCAGCCGGCGCCCCGTCGTCCCTGATGCGACATGCCCGGTGAAAAGAATGATGGGTTCGGGCTTGTCCTGCCACCGCTTGATCAGAGCGCCCGCGACACCGGCATCGCCGGACCCGCCGTGCGACACCATCGTGCCCTGCGGCTCCGCGTCAGCATCGAGCCGACGGGCGTTCCGGATCAGCCGCTCAAGGCGAGGAACGCTTTCGGGCCGCGCCGATTCGCGCGCGGCCTGTGTCAGCATGATTGCAACCGAGCGCACCTGCTCGTCGATCGCGATATCGAGGCCTGCTTCGAGCAGCACCATGGCGAGCTCAGGTCCGCGACCATCGGGCGGCACCGGCAGCAGCGCGGGCCCCCTCGCCAGAATATCGAGGATGCGCCGCTGCTGCGGCTCGATCGCCTCCTCGGCATCGCCGTAGGAGTTGTCGAAGATCATGGTCGGTGTCGGCGGCGGCGGATCGAACACATAGAGCCGCGACTCGAAGGAATAGTCGCCCATGTAGAGCAGCCCGTCGCCGACGGCGAGACGCATCCACACGCCGCCGGGCGCATGGCCATTGGCGCCGGTCTCAACCGCAATGCCCGCAATCTCGCAGCGGCCGCGGATCGGAATGGCGTGGCCGGTGACCCCCTTCAGCCGCGAGAGCACCGGCGCGGTCGCAAACAGTTGCGGCTGTCCCATCCGTTCGAGCAGCCGCAAGGCGCCAGCATGATCGTTGTGACCGTGGCTCAGCACCACAGCATCAATGTGCCCGATCCGCTCGACATCCGGCACACGGCCTGGCTCGGGCCCCTCCCCGCAGTCAAGGAGAAGCCTGCGCGATCCCGCTTCCACCACGAAGGCTGCCGGTTCCTTCGGCCCCAGCCCGGAGACCGCGTTGAGAGTGGCGTTCATCGCAGCGACAACCCCTCCGGTCACGCAACGTTCCGGATGATGAAGCCGTCGCGCACCGCAACTCCAACGGCGGCGCCGACAGCCGGCGGAGCGCTCGCATACTCGACGCGCAGCTGCTGTGCATCGGCAGCCTCGGGCTGAATGGCCAGCACGGTTGCGGCTCCTTGATAGGATGAGGCAACGACGCGCCCCTTGATGACGCCGCTGGCGAGGCTTGTGAGCACCAGGTTCTCGGCATGCAGGCACAGGCTGCGGCGCTCACCCGTGTTGCCCTCGCCGCGCACCGCAATCCGCACACCCCACAGATCCACCATCATGCGCGATCCTTCCCGGCCGACGATCTCGACCGGCACTACCATGCCGTGGCCAACAAAGCGGGCCACCATCTCGCTTGCAGGCTCGCGATAGAGCACCTGCGGCGTCGCGGCCTGCTCGACGCGACCGTCGTTCATCACCGCTACGCGGCTCGCTAGCGCCATCGCCTCGGACTGGTCATGGGTGACATAGATGAAGGTCGCGCCGATCTCACGATGGAAGCGGGCAAACTCCTGCTGCATGGCCTCGCGCAGATGCACGTCCAGATTGGCGAGCGGCTCGTCGAGCAGCACGATCGCCGGCCGCATCGCGAGGCAGCGGGCGAGCGCGACGCGCTGGCGCTGACCGCCGGACAGCTCGTGCGGTCTTCGCTTGGCCATTGCTTCGAGACCGACCATCGCGAGCGCATTGGCCACGCGCCGATTGCGCTCGTCGGTGGGAAGGCGCCGCACGCGCAGCGCAAATGCGACGTTCTCGGCGACGCTCATATGCGGCCACAGCGCGTACGACTGAAACACCATGCCGACGCGCCGCTCTTCCGGCGGCAGCGCAAAGCCAGTGGTGCTCACGACCTCGTTCGCCAGCCTGACCGTGCCGGCATCCGGCTCTTCAAAGCCCGCCACCAGGCGCAACAGCGTGGTCTTGCCGCAGCCGGAGGGCCCCAGGAGCGCGAAGAACTCACCGTCCGCGATCGTCAACGAGATATTCTCGACGGCGTGCGTCGCGCCGAACCGCTTTGACACGCCTTCCAGGCTTACGCTTGCCATGGCACCACTCCCTCCGGCAACCTGCCGCGGAGCGTCGTCGCAAGCATGGCAAGCGCGAGTGTCAGCGCAACCGAGATCGTCGCGACCGCGGCCGCGGCCGGCGAGTTGCCCTCGTATTGCAGAGCGAACACGACCACGCCGAGCGTCTCGCGCCCGGTCGACCACAACAGAGCAGAGACCGTGAGCTCGTTGAGCGCGCTCATGAAGATCAGCAATGCCCCAGCCATGACCGACGGCCCGACCGATGGCAGGATCACGGCGCGCAACCGCAGCAACAACGGTGCGCCGGCGATCTGTGCCGCTTCGTCGAGATTTTTGTTGATCAGCCCCATCGCCGCCATCGTCGGCCGCAGCACCAAAGCCAGAAAGCGCGCCAGATACGCGATGAGGATGATTCCGATCGTGCCGTAGAGGCTGACATTGAGCAGCGGCACAGGCGGCAGGAACACCAGGATGATCGCGATCGCAAGCACTGTGCCGGGCACCGCATAAGGCACTGCGGCGACCGCATCAAGCACGCGTGCGGTGCGGCTCTGGCGCAACGTCGCGAAATAAGCGAGCGGCAAGGCGACCGCGGCGCTGACAAGCGCCGTCGTGAACGCCAGCAGGAGACTGTTGCCGAACGCCCTCAGCGTTGCATCCTGCTCCAGCAGGGCAAATCGATAATTGGCAAGCGTCGCGGTATCGAACCGCAACGGCACGCCGAGTGCGGGCGCCAATGATGCCGCGAGCAGCGCGACGAGCGGTATCACCGCGATCACGGTGAGCAGGATCCAGATGAGCGTCTCCACCCAGGCGCGGCCGCGCCCAAGCGGGAACGGCTCGAGCGAAGCGCTCCCGCCCTGGATCGCAAAGCCGCGCACGACGACCGGCAGCATGAGGCCTGCCACCGCCAAGGCGGCGAGGCCCACCGCGAGCGCCGCCACCTCGCCCAGAACGCGCGGACCAAAGCCCTGCAGATGCTGGTAGATGAGCGTCGTCAGCATGGTGTAGCGGCCGGGAATGCCGAGCAGCGCCGGAATGCCGAAATTGCCGATCGAGGCAACGAAGGCGAGCGCGGCACCGGCGAGGATCGCCGGCAGCGCCAGCGGCAGGATCACCGAGCGAGCAACGCGCAGCGGATGGGCGCCACCGAGCCGCGCCGCTTCGATGAGATCGCGCGGCAGGTTGCGCAAGCCGGCCCGCACCGCGAGGAACACCAGCGTCGAATGCTCGATGCCCATCACCAGCACGATGCCGCCTTTGGAATAGAGCATGTTGGTCTCGCCGGGAGCGGGCGCGAGCCCTAACAGCGCGAGCATCGAGGAGGAGGTGAGCTCGATCCAGGCGAGCGCGGTGATTTGCGAGGGCACCAGCAAAGGCAGAAGCGCCACGAAGGTGAGCCCCGCCTTGTTGCGGATATCGGTCAAGGCCAGGACAAAGGCGACGACGACGCCAATCAGCACCGACACCAGCGTCGCCAGCGCGCTCGCCTCGAGCGTGTGGATCAGCGCGGTCTGCGCCGCCGGCGTGCGCCATTGCTGCAGCAGAACGCCGAACAGCTCGCCGCCGCGACCCGGCAGGAAGGCCTCAACGAACAGACGCGCCAGCGGCAACACGCCGAGCGCCACGACATAGACCGCGAGCGCGATGAGCAGGACCCTTTTGGCTCCCCATGACGATCGCTTCCTACCGAAGAAGTAGCTTGCCGGATAGGCACTAGTGCCCCGCTTCCGAAGTTCGTGATCCATCGCGGCAACCTCTAACACGAACTTCGGAAGCAAAGGGGCACTAGCAAGTTTATGATCCTAGTGCGGCCCTTGAATTTGAGGTTCCTAAACGAGCGTGCTGCAATGAATGATAGGAACCTCAAATTCGCCGCACCAAAGCGGATTTCGCCGGATATGAACCAGGCTGCGCGGATACCAAGGGCTCTATCCGCCTCATCCTGAGGAGGGCGCTGGCACATGTGCTTTCGGCACGTACAAACATAGTGCAGCGCCCGTCTCGAAGGATGGAGGCGGCCCCATGGTTCGAGACGCCGCGCACGAGGCTGCGGAGTCAGGCGAACCCAAAACTTGCGGCTCCTCACCATGAGGCCGGGAGAGGTCGCGGATCCATCAAATTGATCGGGATCCGCACTAGCCACCGAAGAGCTCCGTGAATCGTCGCTTGTTGCTCTCGTCGTTCGCGAGCATGGCGGCGAAATCGCCCGGCATGATCTTCAGCGACGAGACCGGCGGATAGCCCTTCGGCGGAACGATGTCGGGGAAGATCGGGAAATAACCCTGGGTCACCGACTGGAGCTGCGCCTCGACCGACAGCTGCCAGTCAACAAAGGCCTTGGCGGCTTCGACATTGCGGCTTGTCTTGAGAATGGCGACCGGCTGCGTGATCGCGGAGACTCCCTCCTCCGGAAACACAAAGTCCACTGGCGATCCCTTCGCCTTGGCGTTGAAGGCCATGTATTCGATGATCACGCCGTAGGCCTTCTCGCCGCGCGCGACCGCCTCGATCACGGCGCCATTGCCCCTCGCCGCGATCGCGCCGCCCCTGGCCAGCGTTTCGAGATAGCGCCAGCCGAACTCACTTTGCTGCACCATCGTGCCGATATGAATGACGGCGGCGCCGGAATAGAGCGGATGCGCCAGAATGGTCTTGCCAGCGGCCGATGCCGGCAGCAGATCCTTCCAGGATTTTGGCGCGGTCTTCACCAGGTTGGTGTTGATGACGATGCCGGTCGTGATCAGCTTGGTGCCGAAATAGGTCCGGTCGGGATCGATCAGCGCCGCCGGCACCTTGCTGGCGGGCGCGTCCGGGTAGCTCAGCAGCCGGTTATCATTCTTGAGTTGCGTTATCGCGACGGCATCCGCAATCAAGACGACGTCGGCCTGAGGACGCCCGGCCGCAAGCTCGGCCTGCAGCTTGTTCATGACCTCGGTCGTGCCGGAGCGGAACAGCTCGACCCTGATGTCGGGATGCGCCTTGCGGAAGGCCTCGACCACCTTCGCCATCTGGTCGCTGGGCTGCGAGGTATAGACCATGAGGCGGCCGGACGGCGCGGCCACCGCACCAGCCGCCATGCCGGCCGCTATACCGGCCGCCAAGAACCAGGCGAGCAAAGTCCGGAACCTGATCATGGATGCCTCCTCGAAGTGGCGGGCACCCTATCACAAGATGGGTCGCGCGTTTGTCACCAGGCACATGATCCATCGGCCTCACCGGATCGGTACACTTGAACCTCAATCAGCCTGAAGCGTTGTTCCTGATGACTCACAACCGGAACTCGCGTCCAGGCACATAACTAGAGCCGATGGAGATGGCGATGATCACAGGCATGCATGCCGTCGTCTACACACGCAACGCCGAGGCCGATCGGGCCTTTTTCAAAGATGTGCTTGGCTTTTCCGCCGTCGACGCCGGCGGTGGATGGCTGATCTTTGCCGCGCCGCCCTCTGAAGTCGCCTGTCATCCCGCCGAGAGCAACGGAAGGCATGAGCTCTATCTCATGTGCGACGACCTGCGGGCGGAGATGATCCGTCTTGCCGAGAACGGGATCGCGTGCGGCCCCGTTAGCGACCAAGGATGGGGTCTCCTCTCGACCGTTCGCCTTCCAGGCGGCGGCGATCTCGGGCTTTACGAGCCGCGTCACCCAACAGCGTATCGGCAGAGCCATTGAGCCTCCGCCTCCGCCTGCTCCAGCAATAGACGTCGGCGCCGCCTCATGCCGGAGCACTTGCCGCCTGCATCACAGTCCGTCAAGGATAGAGCTGGCGCAAGGAATGGGGATGTTCGCAATGAAGGCATCGTACTGGCCGACGCTCGGCCAATATGTCGAAGGACTCGAGCAAGCCGGCAAGCTCGTGCGCGTGACGGTGCCGATCAACAAGGATACCGAGCTGCATCCGCTGGTGCGCCTGCAGTTTCGTGGGCTGCCGGAAGCGCAACGCAAGGCATTCCTGTTCGAGAACGTCACCGATGCGCACGGCCGCAAGTACGACATTCCGGTGCTGGTCGGCGCGCTTGCGGGCTCGAAGGAGATCTATGCGCTCGGGATGCGATGCAAGCTCGAAGAGATCGAGGCCGTGTGGCGCGACGCGCTCACCAACCAGGTTCCGCCCGTGAAGGTCGACAAGCCGTCGTGCCAGGAGGTGGTGATCACCGGCGATGAGCTCAGGCAGCCGGGCGGCGGGCTTTCGCGCATTCCGATCCCGATCTACACGCCCGGTTTAGACAACGCGCCCTATACCACCGCCGGGCATTGGGTGACGAAGGACCCGGAGACCGGGATGCACAATCTCGGCAACTACCGCGGCATGGCCAAGGCGGAGGACCGCATCGGCGTGCTGCTCGGGCGGCTCAACTGGGGCATGCGCTATCACATCGACCGCTGGCGCGAGCGCGGCGCCAAACGTGTGCCGGCCGCGATCGTGATCGGTGCACCTCCGCATGTCACCTACGCGGCGGTGACGCGCATTCCGAACGACATGTGCGAATACGACGTCGCCGGCGGCATGATCCGCAGGCCGGTCGAGGTCGCGCGCTGCGTCACACAGGATCTACTGGTGCCGGCCGAGGCCGAGATCGTTATCGAGGGTGAGGTGCCGACCGACGTGATCGAGATGGAAGGCGCGTTCGGCGAGTTCCCCGGCTACATGGCGCAGCGCGACTACAGCTTCTTCATGGAGCTCACCGCGATCACGATGCGCCGCAAGCCGATCTATCTCTCGATTCTGAGTCAAATGCCGCCGAGCGAAAGCAGCAAAATGCGCAATATCGGGCGCGCGGCGGCGGGGCTGCGGCTCTTGCGCTCGGCCGGCATGGATAACGTGATCGAGGTCGAGTATCTCGAATGCGCCGGCTCCAACGCGGTCGCGGTGGTGAAGCTGAAGAAGCGCGAAGCCGATGACGGCAAAAAGGCGCTGCGCCTGCTGGCCGAGAAGTTCATGGGCAAGCTGCTGGTCGCGGTCGACGAGGACATCGACGTGCGCGACGCCGAGAACGTATTGTGGGCGATCGCCTATCGGGCGCAGCCCTACAAGGACACGGAAGTGGTGGAAGCCCCGCCGTTCACGCTTGATCCGGCGGCGATCCCGCCCGGCGCATCACGCGGCCTCGTCACGCGCGACAAGCCACCGCGCTCGACCGCGCTGCTCATCGACGCCACCATGCCCTGGGCCTATCCGCCGCTGTCGCTGCCCAAGCGCGAGTTCATGGAGCACGCCATCGAGATCTGGCAGGGCCTGCAGCTGCCTGCCCTCAATCTCAAAGTGCCGTGGTGGGGTTATTCCCTCGGCCATTGGACCGAGGAAGAGGAGCAGGAAGCTGAGCTCGCCGTGCAGGGACGCCACTACGAAACCGGCGAGAAGCAGAAGCAGTCACGCCGACGCTTTGGCGAGTAAGTAATGCCATGAGTGCGATGCGACGCGCCAGCCAACCGCTTTAGCGCTGCTCGAAACGGCCGGACTGCGGATTGAAGAACTTCTCTTCAATATCCTTGTAGATTCGCGCCAGCCATTTCTCGGCGCGCTGCGCGCGATCGTGAAAGTGGTTGGTATCCGACTCGAGTTCCCTGATGCGCTCCTCGGCCGAGCGCAATTGCAACGAAAGTTTGTGCGCAAGCTCCATGGCGCGATCACAGTTGCTGTTCGCAGTCTCGGCTGCCTGCTGCAGCAGCTCGATGATGGCCTGTCCGGAGCGATCGACGGGGTCGCCCGGCTGCTGCACCTCGGGACGAAATGTCTTGGACGGTGCGAAGGGAATGACCTTCTTGGAAGAATCGGGATTACGCTCACCACTCATTGTCGGCTCCAATCACGCAATTCGACTATCTTAACGCCTGTGGCACGGCACACTGCGTATCCATATACCTTCGTTAATTTGCACCCGCGATGTGGCAGGAGAGCCACGGTTTTGTGACAGGTATTTTTATACCTGCAAACATGACCAACCTCACGTTGTGGCAATGCAACAGTGCCTACTGCGGCGCCTAATCCCTTCGCTTCGTGAGCAGCTCTGCGGGCACCCGGTGTGACCCAGCCGGAGCCCGCGTTCCAGCCGCGTACGCAAGAGAGCCCCTACTACTGCGCTTGAGAATCTCGCTGCGATCGATGTAGGTGGACCATGGAGCGGGGATAAGGGCAGCGCAGCCCGTTCACCTTCCGTTGGCCGTGCGATTGACCCCGCGCCCTGGACTTGCTCAGTGGCGGTGCGAGACATACCCGATTAACCCGTCCAGGTAACCCTGCAGGGTAACCGTCCGGGCCGGCGCCTTTCTTGGAGCAGCGCAAATGAAGATTGCCATGATTGGAACAGGCTACGTCGGCCTCGTCTCGGGTGCCTGCGTTGCCGACTTTGGCCATCAGGTGACGTGCGTCGACAAGGACGTCAGCAAGATCGACGCTCTGAATGCAGGCGAGATCCCCATCTTCGAGCCCGGGCTCAAGGAGCTGGTTGCCTCAAACGTGCGGCAGGGCCGGCTGTCGTTCACCACAAACCTGGCGGAGGGATTGGACGGCGCTGGCGCCATCTTCATCGCGGTCGGGACCCCCTCCCGGCGCGGCGACGGTCATGCCGACCTGTCCTATGTCTATGGGGTGGCGCGCGAGATCGCCGGGGCGCTGAAGGGCTTCACGGTCATCATCACCAAGTCGACCGTTCCGGTCGGCACCGGCGACGAGGTCGAGCGTATCATTCGCGAGCTGCGCCCCGACGCTCAGTTCGCCGTGGTGTCTAACCCGGAGTTCCTGCGGGAAGGCGCCGCCATCCATGATTTCAAGCATCCCGACCGTATCGTCATCGGACTGGAGGACGAGCGCGCGAAGGCCGTCATGACCGGGATCTATCGCCCGCTCTTTCTCAACCAGGCGCCGATCCTGTACACCGGGCGCCGGACGGCCGAACTGATCAAGTATGCCGCCAATGCGTTCCTGGCGACCAAGATCACCTTCATCAACGAAATCGCCGATTTGTGCGAGCGGGTCGGCGCCGACGTGCAGGAGGTCGCGCGCGGCATCGGGCTCGACAATCGCATTGGCTCGAAATTCCTGCATGCCGGACCGGGCTATGGCGGCTCGTGCTTCCCCAAGGACGTGCGCGCGCTCATCAAGACCGCGCAGGACTACGATGTCCCGATGCGCATTCTCGAAGCAGTCGAGAGCGTCAACGACACCCGCAAGCGCGCCATGGCGCGCAAGGTGGCGGCGGCCTTTTCGGGCGTGCTGCGCGGCAAGACGGTCGCGGTGCTGGGCCTGACCTTCAAGCCGAACACCGACGACATGCGCGAAGCACCCTCGATCCCGCTCATCGTCGCGCTGCAGGACATGGGCGCCAAGGTGCGTGTTCATGATCCCGAGGGCATGCAGCAGGCGCGGCAGGTGCTCACCGACGTGACCTATTGCGACGGGCCGTACGATTGCATCGAGGAGGCCGATGCGGCCGTCATAGTGACGGAATGGGAGCAGTTCCGCGCGCTCGATTTCGACCGCCTCAAGGATCTGATGGCCTGCCCGGTGATCGTGGACCTGCGCAACATCTACCGCCCGGAAGACATGCAGCGGCAGGGATTTGCCTATACCTGCGTCGGGCGCTCGTCAGCCTTCCAGCCCGCTGCGGTCTATGTCCCGGCCACCCAACTGGGTCGCTCATCCGCCGAGTCGCCAGCGTGACGTCTGCAAGGCGCCGAGTCAAAGGTTAGGCCTCTTCTCGCGCAAGAGCAGATCGAAATTAGTCTATCGATCTCTTGAGACCGTCCGAAGCTGAACTCGCGGCTGCCAACGAGCACCGACTTGGCAAGGCTGATGTCGGGACAATGCTGTTGGGATCGTTCTGCGGCAGCGGGTGACAAACGATCTTCGACGATGCGCCGCAAACTCGATCACAAGCTGGGCAAGCCGCCGGATCGTGAGAGGCACGCCCCGATGACGTCCCACGGAGCCATGTGCCGGCCAGCGGCCTTCAAGACATGCGCTCCGAAATGGACGCCGGCACTCGGCCTTTCGCGCCTCATAGCACCGCACACCCTGGCCACAGTGTCCACCGCATCCCATTGGTCGAGGAAACCAAATCCTGAGATGAGCGTTGGAACTATGCCGGGATCATAAACAGAAATCTCACAGGGGTTCGAGCCCCCACAAAGGCACTGCATATGACCCTCCGCCGAGCATTTCTCCCCGCAGGCCGGAGGTGCTTGGGTAATTCTTTGTCAACCAAGGAGGCCGTATGATTCGGCTGGATGTCAACCAAGGCTGCCATATGATTCCTGTGGATTATGGGCGTAGTTCCGTTCCCCTGTTGACTTGCCTCAAAGTTGCTTCAACTTGAGGTTAAGGTTTTTGCTTGACTGGGGAAATCAATAACAGAAACAACGCGTTCGGCGGGTCGAGATGGAAACGTATCACTGGTTCTTCCTGGGGATGATGGTGGCACTCACGCCGAGCTTGCTTGTTCTAGGCATCTTGTTGGCGCGCTCAACGGATCACCCGGCAGACACCCAACACTCCCGCAAGTGAGCTGTCATGTGGCTGCATTCACGCGTTTGAGATTCGCGCGAGAAATTTTTGGGCATACGCCCAATTTCATGGTTCCGGATTCTTCATGGTTCCGGATTCGATGTGATCTGAGCCGATTTCACTAGACCGAAAGCCCGTAACACGGGGCCGATTTGGACTCTGCTGATCCCGTCCCCCATGCGCGACAAATGCCAAATCGAGAGAGGCGCGTCCTGCAAGGCGGGCGAGACGGTTCCGAGTACTCGCCGATGACGATGCACCGGCAAGCGATACTTTCATGAGCGGTCGCCTTTCGAAAACACATAAGCGCCGTGGCCGACATGCTCCCGAGGTTTAAATTCCTGGCCCGCTTGGCGCTGACGCCTCTCGCCGCTATCTCTGATCTTTGCTATGAATCTAAGTGCAACTAGGCTGACACCGTTTTCCTGCCACAACATGCTGGCACAATTTTTGCCCGCTCTCGTCCGCGGACAATCAAGAAGCCACAACAAAGATTATGGTGTGCATCAATGCTGACAATCGATATTCCGCTATTGATAGCGGCGCTGCTATTTGGCTTTGCGGGCGGCTATCTAGTTCGCGACTTGAAGTCGCGTCAAAGACATAGGCGCTGGCGAGAGAAGTATTGGTATGGTCGGCCTCCGATCGGTGCGCGTACAGCCTTAGATCGCAGCATACCGGTTCCCGCCGGCCAGGGCGCGCTATCTACAAGTCATCGTCAATCGCAATAAGCCGGTGCTTCAGCATCCCTGATCTCGTGTTGCTCGCGCACCTGCTCTTCCACCGGGGCGTCGGTCGCGAGGATTATCATCGAGCGCTGCGCGGCGCGCCCTACCCACGTCGGGATCAAGAAAACAAGTTACCCGGGCTGCTATTGGGCCGCAGAAGATCTCTCGTCTGTCAGGCCGCGAGCACAATCTGGTCCAGCGACAGGAACAGGGGCTCGACAAGGGCGCTCGTCCTGCGAGCGGCCGAGGAACAGTTTAGCATGCATGTTCTATTGCAGCGTGCTTCAATGGTGGCCTAAATCTTAACATTCAGATCCGCCGCAAGCTCATCGGCCCATTACCACATCGTATGTCCGATGAGCCAAAGCAGGACAAAAGTCCAAATCATTGATGCCAGGACGGCGACTGCAATAACCATTAGCGGCCAGAGCGACGTTTGGAAGCTCGCTACCGCGCGAGCAGCGAGCGAATGATTCAGAGGCTCCCCTATCGAGACAATGGTTGTATCGACTGTCACACTATGAACTTGGTTCTTCACGTTCTGTGGCATTGGGCTCATCGTTATACCTCGATGGCTTAAGGAAAAGCAGGATTCATGCCACGAGGAGGAGGCCAGCCGGACGTCACGGCCGTTCGCGATTTGTTGGCTGTTGCCAGAGACCGATTGATGCTGAACAAACTAAATGGCGTACTTAACGGGTACAATTAATCCGTACGCCTAATAAGCGTTGCGACTTCGGATCAGTACTAAAGCCGTACCAAAGATGATCTTGAGGTCTAAGAGCACACTCCAATTGTCAACGTACCAAATGTCATAGTCGACGCGTTCTTCCATGCGCTCCAATGTTGGCGTCTCGCCACGGCAACCATTGACCTGCGCCCAGCCGGTGATCCCCGGCTTCATATGATGGCGGAAGGCATAGCGACCGATCAGATCTTCATAATAGTGATCATGAGCAGCGGCATGGGGGCGGGGTCCAACAATCGACATCTCGCCCTTCAGCACGTTGAAAAGCTGCGGCAGCTCGTCGATGCTCGTCTTACGCAGCCATGTACCGATATTTGTCACTCGCGTGTCGCCTCGAACCGCCTGCTCTATTTTCGCGCCATCGTCGAGAGCAGTCATGGTGCGAAACTTGAAGATCTTGAACTTCTTACTGTTGAATCCGTTCCTCGTTTGCATGAAGAGCGCTGGGCCGGGCGAGTCAAGTTTGATCGCAAGGGCGATGACTAGAAACATCGGAGTCAGGAGCACGATGCCGACGACGGCAATGATAAGGTCCAAGGCCCGCTTGGATATGCGCTCGGACAGACTGAGGGGCGCTCGCTGAAACTCAATACCGATGGAGGGGCCATAACGGCGCAACGTTCGATGAAACAACGTCGCGATACCTTCGTCGGGCAGAAGCGTCAGCGGCAGCGGCAGGTCACATAGGCGCTGAATCAGATCACGGATCGTCGACCAACGTTGCAAGTCGGCCGCCACGAAGATCTCCTTGATCTCGGACCCTCGTGCAAACGTGATTGCCCGCTCAATCAGCTCTTTCGGCGACATCTCGCCAGCAAGGTAGAAGATGCTCTCAATTTTGAACCCGTGCCGTTCCAGGTCACGAGCATGACTTTGGGCAACCCCGGTTCCTGCCGGCACGTCATGCATGCACAAGAGAATGCTCTCTCGACCCCGAAGGCTGCCATTGCGAAGGCCAGCATCAATGATGGCGCACCAGAACGCATGATGCACCAGCAGCCCCGCCAGGCCAGCAATACCAAATGAGAGAACGGCACCACGCGAAAAGTCGGGCCCAATCTTGAATGCGAACGTCGCGCTCGCAAAAATCAGCAGCGTGATGGTCCACAAGACGACGATTTTGCGGGTCTGCAGATTCAAATTCACCAACGAGCTTGGCTCATAAAGTCCGCGCTTTTGAAAAAGTGGCACGAAGACAGCGCAGACGACAGCAGCCGTCGCCATGTGCCGGACAAGATCAATGTCGTTTAGGAGAAAGAGGATGTTATAGACCGCGCCACAGGCAACGCTTGCCGCAACAATCAGCAAGATGTCGAGCGCGCAGACAATCGGTTCGATGGACGTATAAGCAATCGGCCAGCACGAAGTGCCGCGTGCGCTATCGGATTCTAGTGCCGAGGTCGCGATCGTGCGGTCGGTCGCAATTATTTCTGGAGGTACCATAACGTAACACCAAACACTCAACTAAAAAGCCCACAGGAAACCTGCGAAACCGGGCTTCTGCCCGAACGCCAAGTGGTGCTCACATGCCCTGTTCCATACAAATCTACCAGAACGAATCGTTATTGATCAATAGATTGTTAATATATCCGCCCAATGACACCGGCGCCAACTCAAATCAACGTTAAATTGTAGGGTATAGATTGGCAATCGCCAACAAAGTGTCCGTTAACTACTGTGGTAATATAGTAGTATTGCTTTACGCTGGTCCAATTCCTGTAAACGGTCCAAACCGGGTATCCACAAACACAAGAAAATTCCAGTCCATACCCGTCCTACCTGCAAATTCGAATACTTGCTCAGACCAAATCGAGCCGATCAATCAATTGCTTCGAAATTCTTCGCGGGCGACTCCGGACCGCACCTCATTCGGCTCGCGCCAGACAGAGATCGCCCGGTAGAGGCCCGCAACAAGCTGCAATCCGTCTGGTCGCTGCGCGTGCAACAGACCGTCCACCCTGCCAGCGACTCGGGGGGGGTGACATTCAATGGCAACGGACTTCCGAGGCACGCTGGCACGTTATCGAGATTGGGAATCTTATCCCAGGTGAGCGGCTCGCCCCTTTTGCGTGCTCACCGTACGCCTCCGGTGATGGCCGCCTTGCGGAGTTGAGCTTTCCTGGCAAGTCCTAGTGCTATCACTAGGACTACTCCTATGACCAAGGCGGTTGAGGTGATCACGTCGGTGCAGCGTCGCCGGCGCTGGTCACGGGCTGAGAAGGAACGGATTGTTGCGGCTGCGCTGGAGCCGGGCGCAAGCGCCTCCGAGGTCGCTCGCGCGGCTGGGATCCACGTGAGCCAATTGTTCCGGTGGCGCCAGCAACTCTGTGAGCGAGTGCAGGTACCGGCGGCGTTCAATGCGGTCGCGATCGCGGCTGAGCCAGCGCCTGTATCTCCCATGGTCCCCGCAGTGACGGAGCCGGGCGGCACGATCGAGGTCGAGTTTGCGGCCGGAGGCCGGATGCGGATTACCGGGCCGGTTGATGCTCGCACGGTGTCGGCGCTGATGAAGGCGCTGGCGAAGGGCAAGCGACGGCCATGATCCCGGTCCCGAGTGGCGCGCGGGTCTGGTTGGCCGCCGGCCATACGGACATGCGCAAGGGCTTTGATGGTCTGGCGCTCGTCGTGCAGGAGCAGCTGAAACACAATCCCCATGGCGGGCATCTCTTCATCTTCCGCGGCCGGCGCGGCGATTTGGTGAAAGTGATCTGGCACGACGGCCAAGGCCTGTGTCTGTTCGCCAAACGCCTGGAGCGTGGTCGCTTCGTGTGGCCGCGTACCGAAGGCGAGGCGGTGACGATCACGCCGGCGCAGCTCGGCTACCTTCTCGAAGGGATCGATTGGCGGCTGCCGCAGCACACGTGGCGACCGCAAGCGGCCGGCTGATTGTCGAAGCCTGATCGCGGCATTGTGAATCAATTGATCATCGGGGTTTGCACAGGGGCGGCGTCTTGTGATTCCATTTGGATGATGAGCGCGGATGATTCTCTTCCCGATGATGTCGAGACGTTGCGGCGGCTCCTGCGAGCACGTGATGCCGAGCTGGCGCGGGTGCGTGCCCAGGCATCGAGCACCGAGGCCTTGATCGCGCATCTGCGGTTGACGATCGAGAAGATGCGGCGGGAGATTTACGGCCCGCGCAGCGAGCGCAAGGCTCGCCTTATCGACCAGATGGAGCTCGAGCTCGAGGAGCTGGAAGCCGCGGCGGCCGAAGACGAGCTCGCCGCCGAGAAGTCGGCCCCGGCGAGCGGCGAGACGCCGGTCCGCGCCTTCACGCGCAGAAAGCCCGCCCGCAAGCCATTCCCGGCGCATCTGCCGCGCGAGCGCGTCATCGTCCCGGGGCCGACCGCCTGCGCCTGCTGCGGCTCCAAGCGGCTCGCCAAGCTCGGCGAGGACGTGACCGAGACCCTGGAGGTCGTGCCGCGGCAATGGAAGGTGGTGCAGCACGTGCGCGAGAAGTTCACCTGCCGGGACTGCGAGAAGATCAGCCAGGCGCCGGCGCCGTTCCACGTGCTGCCGCGCGGTTTTGCCGGACCGAGCCTCTTGGCCATGATCGTGTTCGAGAAGTATGGGCAGCACCAGCCGCTCAACCGGCAGTCCGAGCGCTATGCCCGTGAAGGCGTCGACCTGAGCCTTTCGACACTCGCCGACCAAGTCGGCGGTTGCGCCGCGGTGCTGCGGCCGATTTACGATCTTATCCGCGCCCACGTGTTCGCCGGCAGCCGCGTGCACGGCGATGAGACGCCGGTCCCGGTGCTCGCCAAGCACCAGACCCGCAAGGGTCGACTATGGACCTACGTGCGCGATGACCGCCCGTTCGGCGGCCGTGATCCTCCGGCCGCCGTGTTCTTCTACTCCCGTGACCGCGCCGGCGAGCACGCCGAGCAGCATCTGCACGGTTATGTAGGAATCCTGCAGGCCGATGCCTAT
>Ga0137409_10002917_pt1 | contig 18148 bp, 17 predicted proteins | sample CZODoug1_16funga_FD_122059 | JGI IMG/M metagenome (GOLD analysis project Ga0137409, IMG submission 122059) | Vadose zone soil fungal communities from Angelo Coast Range Reserve, California, USA - CZODoug1_16fungal (Hybrid Assembly) | ecosystem: Environmental > Terrestrial > Soil > Vadose zone... | reverse complement strand
GACGATGTCGGCGAGCTGGCGCGCGCGAGCTATTCCGGCCTTCAGCGCGACCTGGTCGATCGCCCTGCCGACGCCGTTGAAGCCGATGAACCCGAACTTGATGCCGCGGACGTCGATCACTGCGACAGGCCCGAGCCCCGACGAGAGGATGCCGTGGTCCTTCAACAGCTTGTCCGTCGCGGTGACACCCTCTGCGCCGTAGTTCGTGAGGTGGTTGTTCGCGAGGTTTGCGACGTCCGCCCCCATGAGGGTCAGCCCGCCGATGAAGCGAGCGTCACCGCAAAACGTGAAGCTCGACGCTGCGCTCACCGGGCAGCCCGCGAAGAGCGGCGACTCGAGGCTGATATACGTGATGTCGGCGTTCTTCGTGTAGTCCGCGGTCGGCCGGAAGGGCCACAGGAAGTCCTTCTTCACCGTGGCGAAATAGTTCACGCCGCGGGCGGGGATGATGTCGCCGGTCACCAGCAGAGTGCGGATCTTCGTCGGGTCGACCGGGACGTTGTAGGTCGGGTGGAAGAGCTCCTGCAAGCTCAGCGCCGGCGGGCGGCCCGTGCGAAAGGCGAAGTTTGGCTGGTCGGCGAAGTCCGGAGCCGAGACCAGGGCTCTGACGCTCGATGCCGCGGTGCTGCCGGTCAGCGGCACCGCGCCGCTGCTGCAGGCGGTGAGAATTGCCACCAGCGCAATGCCAGCGCCTCCTCCCCCCCATCCGGCGCTGCGCGCCGACTTCCCCCCAAGGGGGGAAGGGATCTTTGTCATTTGACCGGCAATTGTGCCAGCAGGCCCTCGATTGCGATCAGCCGGGCGACATAAGACCTCACCGGCTCCCCGAGCTCCCCGCCAGCCTGGAAAAGGACCTGGTTCCCCTCGGCCCGGCGCGTCTTCAGCATCTCAGCGTGCTTCGGCTCGAGGGCGCCCTTCGGGAGCGCCACCTCGACGATGCTGCCGAGCCAGGACGAGTACAGGGCGACCTCCTGCAGCCTCGGGTCGCTGCTGGCGTCCGGGAAGGGCCGGTGAACATGCTCCTCCCACAGCCGGCGGAGCTGCGCGACGTCTTCGGAGGCCTTCTTCAAGCTCCTGCTTTCAGCTGCGCGATGACCGCGTCCGCCACCTGGCTCGTGCCGACCGAAGTCGGATCGTTGCGCTTCTCCTTCAGGTCGTACGTCACGTTCTTACCGTCGGCGATCACCTGCGCGATCGCGCCTTCCATCGCGTTCGCGGCGTCCTGCTCGTCGAGGTGGCGGAGCATCAGGACGGCGGAAAGCATCACCGCCATCGGGTTGACCTTGTTCTGACCGGTGTACTTCGGGGCGCTGCCGTGCGTCGCCTCGAAGACGGCGCCGTTGGTTCCGATATTGGCGCCGGGCGCCAGCCCAAGCCCGCCGATCATGCCCGCTCCGAGGTCGGAGATGATGTCGCCGTACAGGTTCGGGCAGCAGAGGATGTCGTACTCCTTCGGCCTGAGCACCAGCTGCATGCACATGTTGTCGACGATCCTGTCCTCGAACTCGATGTCGGAATTTCTCTCGGCGACCTGGCGGGCCACGGCCAGGAACAGCCCGTCAGTGTGCTTCATGATGTTCGCTTTGTGCACGGCGGTGACCTTGCGGCGCTTGTTCTTGCGTGCATAGTCGAAGGCGAACTGCACGATGCGCTCTGAGCCGCTCACCGAGATCGGCTTGATCGACAGCCCGCTGTCAGGCCGGATCTTTTTCTTAAGCAAACCTGAAATCTCGGTGATCATGCGGGCGCAGTCGGGTGTACCGCGCTCGAACTCGAGCCCGGCGTAGATGTCCTCGGTGTTCTCGCGCACGATGACGAAGTCGAGGTCGTCACGCAGGTTGCGCGCGCCCTTGTAGGCCTTGACCGGGCGCACGAGGGCGTAAAGGTCGAGCTCCTGGCGCAGCGCCACATTGACGCTTCGAAACCCGCTGCCGACCGGCGTCGTTATAGGACCTTTGAGAGCGACCTTGTTCTTCCGAATCGAGGCGAGCACGTGTTCAGGGAGCGGCGTACCGAACTCCGCGATGGCGCTTTCGCCGGCTTTCTGGACGTCCCAGTCGAATTCGACGCCGGTGGCTTCGAGGACTCGAACCGTGGCGTCGCAGATCTCAGGTCCGACGCCGTCCCCTGGAACCAGGGTTACCGAGTGCCGCCCCACCCCGCCTCTACTGCCGGTTTTTGAAGTAGTCGGCGTTGATCGTGATGAAGTTGCGCCACTGCTCCGGAACCTCGTCCTCGGGGAAGATCGCGTCCACGGGGCACGGGTCGACGCAAGCGCCGCAATCGATGCACTCATCGGGGTCGATGTAGTACATGTCCGCAGCATCGTCAGTGTGGATGCAGTCGACGGGACACACCTCCACACATGAGGCGTCCTTGACCCCGATACATGGCTGCACGATGACGTATGCCACGGTCCGTAAAGGTACCATGCACCCGTAATGGCGGAGAGCGAGCCGAAGCCAAGGCTGATCGAACTCGTGGCGCCTGGCGCGGGCCAGGGATGGAAGGCCGTGCTCAAGAACGGCAAGCCGGCGGTGATCCACGAGATTCCTGTACCTGGGGCCGAGGCCGCAGCGGCGATCCCACGCATCCAGAGGCTCGCCGATCACCGGCATCCGGCGCTCTCACCCGTGCTGGCCTGGGGCACCGACCCCAACGGCATCTGGGTCGCCGTCGAGCCGAACGAGGGCACACCGCTCAGCACGATCCTCTCGCGCGGTCCGCTGACACCGCCGGCCGCAGCGGCGCTTGGAACAGCAGTGCTCTCGGGTGTGGCAGCCCTTCACGAGGCCGGCGTCGCGATGGGAGGCTTCGGCGCGAGTGCAATTCGAGTCACCGGGAACGGTGAGGTGCGGCTGGCCGGACATCCCGCCGCGGCGGTGCGCGGTGCACCTGCCCAGAGCGATCTGCGCGCTGACGTGCGCTCATGCGGCATGGCCGTCTGCGCCGCTTTCGGCGTCGATCCGGCCGGCGCGCCCGCGCCGCCCAACATTCCTCCCGGGCTCGTGGTGACGATGCGCTCGATGGCGAGCGGAGCGATGGGGCCGGCGGCGGACCGCGCGCAGGCAGCGCTCCGCGAGATGGCCTCGGCGATGCTCGCGCCGGACCGCATGGTCGCGGCTCAATCCGAGCTCGCGCTCCGTGCCGGTGGCCGCGAGATGCCCAGCGTGACGCCGTTCCTGCCCAAGGAACAGGCAGCCGCTCCGGCTCCCCCTCCTCCCGCCCCCGCCCCACCTCCGGCCCCCATCCCGACGCCTTACGTGCCGCCGGTGCCGCGAGACGAGACTCCAATCCGGGCGCCGGTCTCGTACGACGCTCCGCCGCGGGCGATGCAGACGTATCCCGCGATCCCGGCGCCGACGTTCACCGCGCCACCACAGCCGCCCGCTCCCGCCCAGGCGCCGCCGGCGCAGGAACCAACGCCGAGCCCGGTGCCAACCTGGTCTGAGGCGCCGCCCAGGGCGCCGTCCTACGAGACGCCCGCTGCCGCAGCTACGACGACGAATCCTCCAGCGCCTGCGCAGGAAGAGGCTCCCCCTGGCCCGCCTCCTTTCGTGCCGCTGACCCGATCCTCATTCGAGTCGGCCGCACCCGCCGCGAGCAGCACGAATCCGCCCATGGCGGCACCTCCGGCAGTCCCGCCGCCCGCGCCGCCCGCTCGGCCGGCGCCAGAACCTGCACAGCAGACCTGGACACCCATGGAAACTCCGGTCTGGAAGCCCGGAGGAGCCGCGCCGGCCGCCGAAATGAGCCCGGCGGCTCCGGTTGCGCCGCCTCCAGAAGCGCCACCCCTGCGCGCTCCGATCAGCGCCCCCGCCCGCAAGCCGACCGTGGCGCGCCGGCCTGCCGGCGGAGGGACGTCAAACCGGCCATCCTGGCTGGTTCCAGCGATCATCGCCGTGGTGCTTATCCTGTTGCTGGGAACGGCTGGAGGGATCATCCTCGCCCGCAACAACTCCAACGGCGGTCCCGTCGGCCAAACGTCGCCCAGCCCCGGAGCCACAACCTCACCCAGGACCAGCCCCAACGCGACCCCCAGCGCTCAGGGCGGCCCCCGCGCAGTCCCGACTTACGCGCCGGTGTCCGCAGACCCCGTCAAGAGCCTGCAATACTGCTCGCCTTCGACACCCTGCAATATCTCGGGCCAGCCGCCCGAAACAGCCACCAGCTGCGACCTTGGCGCCGCATGCCATGTCGAGGTGGCGATCGCCTTCTCGTCCCCGCAGAGAACAGCGGTCGGTTTCAGCCTCAAGTTCTTCGATCGCTGCACCGGCGTGACGACAGACCTGCCAGGCCCCAATCCCTTCACGCCTCCTGGCTATACCCTCGTGATCCTGGACAAGAACGTGACGCTGCCTACGGGCGTCAAGTCGGGCGCCCTGGTTGCAGTGTCGACGACGCCGGCCGTGGCCGCCTCACCGGCCCTGCTGCTCGGCTCGACGACCAGCTGCGCCTAAGACGTAAGACACTAGGTCCATACATAACAACCTGACGCGCCGCGAGGCGCGCGAGCGGTCCGGCCTGATCTCAGTCAAGCACTACGACGTGCGCCTGGACTTCACCACCGGCGACGAGTCGTTCGAATCCCATTCCACAGTCACGTTCGACTGCCGCCTGCCGGGGAGCAGCACCTTCATCGAGTTCGATGGGCCGGCGGTTCACGCCGCGGAGCTGAACGGCCGTCGGTTGGCGAACCGGTTGGAGGGCGGCCGGCTGCAGCTCGATGGACTGGCAGCCGAGAACTCGGTCACCGTCCGCGCGACCGGCGCCTATTCGCGAGACGGCGCGGGGGTCAATTGGTTCCGCGATCCGGTGGACGGCCGCACGTACCTGCACAGCCAGTTTGCGGAGCATCACACCTACCGCGGCTACGCATGCTTCGACCAGCCTGACCTCAAGGCAACTTTCGCCTTTACCGTGAAAGCGCCAAAGGACTGGGTCGTAGTTTCCAACACGGGGGGCGGGTCAGGGGCCGACACGTGGGCGTTTCCCATCACCCCTCTGATGCCGACGTATATCACAGCGATCGTTGCGGGGCCGTACCACGCGGTGCGCGATCATCACCGCAACATCCCCTTGGGGCTTTACTGCCGCCAGTCGCTCGCTGAGCACCTCGATCCCGCCGAGATCTTCGAGATCACCAAGCAAGGGCTGGACTTTTTCGAGAAGCGATTCGGATACGCGTATCCGTTCGGCAAGTACGACCAGCTCTTCGTGCCCGAGTTCAGCGGGGGAGCGATGGAGAACGCGGGGTGCGTGACGTTCCACGAAAAGAGGCTCTATCGCTCCAAAGTGACAGAAGCCGAACGCCTGGATCGCGCGGACACCGTTCTCCACGAGATGGCCCACATGTGGTTCGGCGACCTGGTGACGATGAGATGGTGGGACGACCTGTGGCTCAACGAGAGCTTCGCCGAGTACATGGGCTACCTGGCATGCGCAGACGCGACGCGATTCAGGACCGCCTGGGTGGACTTCGCGACCGCGTCCAAGGCGGGGGCGCTTCGGCAGGACCAGCTCCCCACCACGCACCCGATTGTCGCGGACATCCCGGACGTCGAATCGATCACCCTCAACCTCGACCGCATCACTTACAACAAGGGCGCCGCGGCGCTGAAACAGCTGGTTGCGTGGGTGGGACACACAGCTTTCTTCAATGGCGTGTCGGCGTACTTCAAGGAGCACGCCTTCGGAAACACCGACCTTGGTGACTTCCTCGCTGCGCTGGAGAAGGCGTCCGGTCGCGACCTGAAGTCCTGGTCCAGCGTCTGGCTCGAGGCGGCAGGTGTGAACACGCTCGTGCCTTCTCTCCAGGTACGCGGCGGTCGCATCGTGTCGGCGTCGGTGCTGCAGACGGCTCCAGCCGGCCACCCGACGCTGCGGCCGCACCGGCTCCGGGTCGGGCTGTTCGACCTCGTCGGGACAAGCCTCAAGCGCCGCAAGGCGGTCGAGCTCGACGTGGACGGAGCCGCCACAGAGGTGCCGCAGCTGGGCGGAGAAGCCCAGCCCGACCTATTGCTGCTTAATGACGGCGATCTCACCTACGCGAAGGTGAGATTGGACCCGCGCTCGCTGAACACTCTGACCCACCATTTGCGTGACATCGACGACCTTCTCGCGCGGGCGGTCGCGTGGGGAGCGATCTGGGACATGACACGCGACGCTGAGCTGCGTGCCCGCGACTATGTCGCGATCTCGATCAACAACCTGGACGCCGAGGTCGACGCACCGAACCTCTCATCGCTCATCGGTCAGGCCGCAGCCTGCATCGCGAATTTCAGCGAACCCGGCCACCGTCCTCAGGTCCGGGAGCAGCTCGCTCGAGCAGCGCGTGCACGCGTGGAAAGCGCTGAGCCGGGCAGCGATGTGCAGCTCCTGTGGGCGAACGCGTTCATCGCAGCGGCCAGGTCCCAGCCCGACATCGGATTTCTGCGCGGCTTGCTCGACGCCACGACTAGAGTTGTGGGCCTTGCGATGGATTTCGAGGTCCGCTGGAGGGTCATTGACACGCTCGTCACCATCGGCACAGCGGGCGAAGAGCTGATCCGGGCCGAGCTCGATCGCGACCCGAGTGATGAGGGGCACAAGGCCGCGGCCGCTGCACGGGCGGCGCGGCCACACGCCATGGCCAAAGGAGCGGCATGGGAGGCCGTGGTCTCAGACGAATCGCTGTCGGTGGCGATGAAGCGGGCGATCGCCGGAGGGTTCCACCGGGTGGATCAGCTGGAACTGCTCGAGGCCTTTGTGAGGCCCTACTTTGAGAGCTTGGATGCGATCTGGGCACGATACGACTCCGAGGCCGCGATCCGGATCGTCGAGTGGATGTATCCGCGGGCCGTCATCAACCAGGAGGTCGTCGACGCCACCGATGCCGCGCTTGCGCGCGACCTGCCCGGACCGGTGCGGCGCGCGCTTCTCGAATCCCAGGACGCGATCAAACGCGCGCTACGCGCACAGGCGTTCGATAGCGCAGAAACAGATAGTCGCCGTGGCGCCTAGCGCTCAGCAGAGCGCTCCAGACGCCGAGCTTCGGCAGCAGCTCGACCCCATCGACCATTCCCAACCTCTTCTCCGCGCCTCGACCGGCGACAACCGGCGAAATGGTGAGAAAGAGCTCCTCTAACAAGCCGCTATCGATCAGCTGACCCATCAGGTGCGGGCCGCCCTCAGTGAGGAGGACCTCGAGCTCTCGCGCACGCAGAGCAGCGACCGCCTCTCGCAGGTCTACCGTCGCCCCCTTCCCCATCGCGATCACCTCACAGGTCGAAGGGAGCCTGCGACTGATGACTCTTGCGCCATCGTCGGTCGTCAGGACGAGCGCCCCCTTGACCAGGGCAGGATGGGCGGCGTCGATGTCGCCCTTTGCGGTGATGACAACGAGCTGAGGCTCAGTGGCCCGGCCGAGTGCGCTGCGAAGCGAGATGAACTCGGTGGCCAGGTCTGGATAGACATGGGCAGGTGTCCAGAGATGGCCTGGAGTCGCGCGCAGCGTGCCGGCCCCGATCACCACAGCGTCGGCGCACGCGCGCAGCAGCCCCATCAGGAAACGGTCGGCGGGATATTTGCCGCTGATGATCGAGCCGGCCGACGGTTTCGATCCGAGCGTAACGACGCCATCCAGCGACGCCACGAAGTTCGAGTAAATCACCGGGGTTGGAAATCCCAGGCGGCCATACACGTGGTGCAGATCCGCAGGGAGCTTATAGGCAGGCAGGTCTGCCTCGTAGAGGACCTGGAACGGCTCGAGCCCCATCAGTGAGAAGTGTGATTGACCGCCTGAAGGAATTCGGTCCTGAGCTGAGGGTCAGTCTCGTAGTTGCCGCGCCAGAACGACGTCAACGTTCGCGAGTGGCCCTCGCGCACACCTCTCATCTGGGTGCACAGGTGCACGGCGTTGAGGTGAACCGCGACTCCGTGTGGTTCGAGCACCCGCACCAGCTCGTCCGCGATCTCCACGCCAACACGCTCCTGGACGGTGAACCGTCGGGCGAACACGCGAACCAGCCGCGTCAGCTTGGAGATCCCGATGATCTCCTCGTGTGCGATATAGGCGATGTACGCGTGGCCGTGGAACGGAAGCGCGTGGTGCTCGCAGAGCGAAAAGAACTCGATCGGGCCCTCGATCACCTGGCTGATGGTGCAATCGGGTCCGCCGTGACACTCGGTCGGAAACGCGGTGAGGAGCTTGGGGTCGCCTTCGTAGCCCGAGGTCGCCTCAAACAGCGCGCGCAGGAATCGAGTCGGTGTTGCTTTGGTGCCGGCGGTGTCCAGGTCCATCCCAAACGCCTGGAAGATTTCCCCGGCATAGCCTTCGAACTTCGCCCACTGCTCGGGCTTGATCGTTCGCGGGCGGGTCTGCTCCCAATGCGTTGTCTCTTCCGGGTCGAAGGCGAGGGTGGACATAAGCGGTCTCCTTCAGTGCTCGATAGGTCCGCATCACTCTACGGCCTCCCCGCAAGCGACCTTCCGGGGGGGTGCCATTAAAGTTGACCCCCGATGACCAACCAAGCGGTGCTCTCGGTGATGATGCCCGTCTTCAACGAGGAGCGGACATTGGAGATCATCCTCGGACATGTCCTGGAGCAGCCCGAGGTCGGTGAGGTGATCGCGGTCGATGACGGCTCCACGGACCGAACCTGGGAGATCCTGAGCCGGATGACCAAGAGCGACAAGCGTGTGCGCGCGCTCCGGCAGCAGACCAACCAGGGCAAGGGAGCGGCGCTGCGACGTGCGGTTGCCGAGCTCCAAATGCCATTCGCGCTCGTCCAGGATGCAGACCTGGAGTACGACCCTCGCGACTATCCGCGCCTTCTCAGCCCGCTACGAGAGGGTCGCGCCGACGCTGTCTACGGCACGCGCGGTTTCGCCGGGCAGACTGCCTTCAGCTTCTGGTTCGTGATGGGAAACAAGGCGGTCACCCTGGCGACCAACCTGCTGTTCGACTGCTACATCTCGGACATGGAGACCGGTTACAAGGTGCTCCGGTCTGATTTGTGGAGGCGGTTGTCCCTGAAGGGAACGCGCTTCGATATCGAGCCGGACATCACGGCTCGAATCCTGAGACTCGGCTATCGAATCCACGAAGTCCCGATTCACTACTACGCACGAGGACGTGAGGAGGGCAAGAAGCTCACCTGGCTCGACGGAGTGCGCGCGCTGGGCACGCTCGCGCGACTCCGTCTCAGCTCAGACAGCCAACTCTTCGGAGCCGCGCCGGATTGGGAATACCACCGCGGGAGACAGGCTGAGCTGGCCCGTCAGCATCCACTGGTCGCTGTCTCCAGCTCGACCTCCAAACGCTAGGACGCCTGGATGTCGATGACCAGGCGGGTCGGGTTGGTCAGAACGAACGCGCGATAGCACGCGGCGCCTGACACGCCCAGGCCAAGCTGGACGACCCCCTCGAAATCCTCCATGCGCCGAACCTCGACCAGGGTCGCGTATCCGGTTTTGATGTCGGTGGACCCGCTGTAGCTGGTGTGCACGTCGGCGCCGTGCAGGATCACGAGGATCCCGTTCTTGCCCATCAGCGTCACCTGGTCGCCCTTGGGCGAGTTGGTAAAAGTGGCCCCCGACTGCGGGCGCAGCTCGATGCTTGCCGGCAATCCGTTCTGAAACTGGACCGTCAGTCGATCGTATCCGGGGTGCGTTCCGGTCCTGAGGTCGTCGATGAAGGCAGCCGCCGGGGCCTGCGCCGAGGTGATGGGCGCCGTCGAGGCGCACACGAATGGCGGCAAGGTCGAGTCGGAGGTGGGCGATGCGCTCGGACTCGCAGCCGGCGACGGTGAGGCGCTTGGAGTCGGGCTCGACCCGACCCCAGGTCCGACCGAGTTGGCAGGACGGTTCAGCGGGTTCGCTACGAACAGGACGCCGATGATGACAGCCGCAATGACGGCGGCTGCAACCCCTGCGATCCAGAAAGGCCCCCTCTGCTCCGGGACCACGGCGAGCGACGATCGCACCCGGTCGGGCAGCGCGGCGCTCGGTGAGCCGGCCACTTCGTCGAAGACGTGACCCAGCTCGCGGCGGAAGTTCTCGTTGCTCACTCTAGAAAACCTCCTCGAGGGTGAGGTCGGACCGCAGCCTTTTGGCGGCGCGGTAGATGCGAGATTTGGCGGCCGACGGAGACACCTGCAGCGCTCGCGCAACCTCGTCCAGCGGCAGATCGAGGTAGAAGTGCAGCACCAGCGGCAGCCGTTCCTCCGGGCTCAGCGTCAGCAAGGCCTGATGAAGGTCGGAGGTGGCTCCACCTTCCGCACTCGTCTGTGATGACGGAACGTCGGCCACTTTGATCACCGACCACCAGCGCTGGCGCCTGGACATGCGGCACTCGTTTGCGACGATGGAGAGAAACCAGGGCCGCAGCGATTTCAGGTCGCCGCGCAGCTGTCGGAACTTGCGCCAGGCCTTGATCGAAGCCTCCTGGACCGCGTCCTCGGCGGCCGATCGATCAGCAAGCATCACAGCGGCGAGCCGGTACGCAGGATCGAGCAGCGGCTCGATGAGGACAGCAAACGAGTCTGAATCGCCTGCCGCTGCGCTCACCATGAGCTTTGGTCGCTGTTCCATCACTGCAGCAAGCATGTTCCTGCCTGTTTGATGCAGGAACTGCCCCTTTGGTTGCAGGCCGGCGCGGTTCAGGACCTCCGGCGGCTCGCCGGCTCGTGGCGAGAGGGGTTTGACATGCGCGGGTCATCTTCGAGAGGCGCCGGAGCCGGTCCAGGCGGTCGGGGGCCCACACCGCCCGGAGGATCCCCAGGCCCTTCACCCTCGGACTTGTGGTGCCATCGCCGTTTTGGCGGACGGTCGTTCCGATATTCGCGAGCCCGGTCTGATGCGATCTCGAAGTTCTCGCAGAACTTCTCATTCCCGGTCTGTCGCCTGAGCGAAAGGATGTCTTCTCGCAGCTCATCCCAATAAAGGTCGAAAGCGAACGCATCGAAGAGGAGGGCCTCTGGGATGAGGTGGTGCAGCACGAGCACGCTGATCTCTTCGAACAGGTGCGCGAGCAGTACGTAGTCGTCCGGCTGGAGGCTCTTTTTCAGCAGCCGCCCGAATGCGGGCGCGGTCGACTCGCTGTGCAGCATCGACATGATGCCGATGAAGGTGGTCGCATGCTCAGCTGAGATCCGACCAAAATCGCGCCCTGTCGAACCGTGCACGTCGCCTCCATTGTCGCGTCATGTGCGCACAAGCGTGGGTGCCCTGGATTGGCTTGGGACTGCGGCCGCGGCGCAGTGAGTCGGATGGCACTTAGGGGTTCGATTCGCCCATTCCCCTGCGCCTCTTGGGTCAGTAGGTTGGGGCCGAAGGGAAAGGTGATCCGAGCCTCGACCCCGGTACGGGAACGGCGCCAACGTCACGTGCGCCGGCGGCCGCGGGTGGGCATCGTCCTGGGCGCCGGAGGAGTCCTGGGCGGCGCCTGGATGGTCGGCGCCCTGGCCGCGCTTAACCGCGTTAGCGGCTGGGACCCCCGCGACGCTGACTACCTGGTCGGCACCTCGGCCGGAGCCTTGTTCGCCGCACTGCTCGCGGCAGGAGTGTCACCTACCCGCCTACTGCCACCAGCCGATGTCAGCCGGTCACCTCGCGGCCGGTGGATTCTGAACGAGCTCACCCTTGAGTCTTCTTATCGGTCGGAGCATTGGCTGCCCCACGCTCCGCTGGGGTCGTGGCGCCTAGCTCTTGCCGGTCTCCTCCAAACCCCCAGCCCTTGGTCATTGCTGCAGACGATGAGCGGCATCGCGCCCGCAGGTCGAGTCTCTCCCGATCCCATACTGCGAACGGTCCGACAAGCCGCTTCACGTGGTTGGTCAGCGCATCCGCACTGCCGGATCGTCGCGACCGACTATGCGTCCGGAAAGAGAGTTGTATTTGGCGAGACCGGCGCGCCAGAAGCAGACCTCGCCGACGCGGTTGCAGCATCGTGTGCGATCCCTGGTTTCTTCGAGCCGGTTGTCATCAACGGTCGTCGCTACGTGGATGGCGGCCTGCATTCTCTGTGCAATCTCGACTTAGTCGCGGACAGCGGCCTCGACGTCGTCATCTGCTTCAGCGCAATGACCTCCCGCGTAGCCCACGACGAGTCGGCGCCCCCTGCAGCGCGCAATCCACTCACTGCTCAGCCGAGCCGGGGACCAACTCCGCCAGCAGGCAGACGCGCTCATGCATCGAGGCATCGACGTCGTCGTTGTCGAACCGACGGCGAGGGACCTGGCGGCTATGGGTTCGAATCTGATGAATCCAAGCCAGTGGAGCGCCGTGCTCGAGACCGCACTAACCTCGGTCGCCGGTCAATTGCGCCGTCGTCATATCAATGCAAGATTGGGAGTGTTGGGCAGCGCTGCCTGACCCTGGCATCGCTTGATCATTTGGGCGCTCGCTCGGATGGATGCGGGTCGGGCCTAACCCGTGCCCGGAACCTTCACGACAGCGGCCGGCTGATCCTGGGCTAGGCCGTCAGTAGACTTTTCGCGCGGGACGGGTGGCCGAGTCCGGTTGAAGGCGCAGCACTGGAAATGCTGTACAGGTGCAAGCCTGTCTTGGGTTCAAATCCCAACCCGTCCGCCAACACCGCTTTGCTCATGCCGGAGCGAACCAGGTGTCGAACAAATTGAAAGTGCTCAGCGGCGGCAGCGGTGGGCCTCCGATCCCGGGCACGATCAGAGTCGTGTCCACGGTCGCGTCCTTGCCAGTCCGCAGGTCGTGCGCGAGGATCACTCCATCCTGGCCGGTTGGGCCGCCAAGACCGCACTGGATGAGCTGTTCCTCGTCGGACCAGACCACCGTCGGTTGGACGAAGAACGGACTCGAGCCGATCGACTTCGAGATCTGCGCGGCGCGTCGCGTGGTGAGATCCAGGCGCCATAGGTGGGGTACCCCGCCACAACCTGGAACCGAGTCGTCGGATGCGTTGTAGATGATGCCGGTCCCATCGGGGCTCATTCGAGGCCAGTAGAAGCCGTTCAGATCGATCGCGACGGCTCGTTCCCCGTCTGCGTTCCAGCTGTGGAGGTCGCCGGTCGGTGTTTGTCCTGACTGGTTCTGACTCAAGAAGTACAGGGTTTTTCCCACCGGACTCCAGGTGCTGTTGGTCGCGGTCGTGGACATGAACGCGACCGAGCCGTCCAACCTGAATACCGTCGGCGGCTGCATCCCGAACGCGTAGTGATCGAGCAGCAGACTTCCGTCGGGCGAGAAGGCCAACTGGTCGAACGGACCAAAGGTCGGACTGGTCCCGCCGTGTCCACCGATGGGTTCCCGAACGTACAGCGTTCGATCCGACCCGGCGACATAGAGGTGGAGGCTCATCCCGCCCGCGTCGTCCCAGTGGCGATATGCGAACTTCGTGCCATCGGCGCTGAACGCCCCTGTGCCGGCGCGCGCCGAAAGGCGGGCCGTTCGGGTGATAGCGCCGGAGCCCAGGTCGGCCGTGCCCAGCTCATCTCCGGTCCAGAAGGCCAGCTTCGTGTCGGAGAGAAAGTGCGCGCCGGAGGCCGGCATCAGCGTGCAGGCCAGGTACGGCTTGACGGGGTTTGACACATCCATGAGCTCCACGAATGGAGATGTCGTGTCAAATCGGTAAATGGCCAGCGCCGTGGCGCCGATGCGCGAATCGCCGCAGGTCAGCCTGGTCGCCATCGGTGGCGGCGTACCGGTGGTGCGAGGACTCGACACAACGCTGCCAGTGGTGACCCCGCTGCACGCGACGACGAACAAAGCCACGAGCCCACCCGCCGCTGCCTTCACCTCATTTCGAACGAGACCGACAGCTGGTGGTTACGCGGCCCCGCCGGAAAGCCTGCCGATCACCCTGGGGCCATCTGGTCCCGCGACGATCAGGGTGTCGGTCATGCCGATGAAGAGGCCGTGCTCAACGACTCCGGTCGTCTTCTTGATCGCCTCACCGAAACCGGCGGCGTCCTTGATGCCGCCTTCGATGGTCAGGTCCAGGATGAGGTTGTTGTTGTCGGTGATGTAGGGGGTCTCCTCCCCACCTCGTACGGTCAAGCTCGCGCCGAGCGCGGTCAGGCGCTCCGCGGTGGTTCGCCACAGGAACGGAAGCACCTCCACCGGCAGCTTTCCCACTCCAAGCTGCTTGACCATCTTCGACTCGTCCACGATGACGACGAAACGCTTGACGGCCGCGGCCACCAGCTTTTCGCGGGACAGCGCGCCGCCGCGCCCTTTGATCAGATTCAGCACTGGGTCCACCTCGTCAGCGCCGTCCACCGCAAGGTCGATCTGCCCCACCAGCTCCTGGACGATCTGTATGCCGAGCTCGGCCGCCAGCTCTGCGGTCGCGCGCGAGGTCGGCACGCAGCGGATCTTGATGCCCTGCGCCACCAACCGGCCGACTCCCTCGGTGAAGTATTTCGCCGTCGATCCGCTGCCCAGCCCGAGCAGCATCCCGTCCTGAACGAGCTCGAGGGCCTTCTCCGCCGCCGCCCTCTTCAGCTCCTCATTCAAGGGCGTGTCGTATGGCTTTGATCCCTGCGGCCACCCCTTGCTTGAAGCCGTAGACAGAGCTTCCTGCCACCAGCACAGTCGCTCCCGCGCTGACGGCCAGGGGCGCCGACTTGGCGTCGATGCCGCCATCCACCTCGATCTCCATCTGCGGAACCATCGCCCGCAGACGGCTGATCTTCTCCGGGCTGTGCGCAATGAACTTCTGACCGCCGAATCCGGGCTCGACGGTCATCACGTTGACAAGGTCGATGTAGGGCAGGATCTCTCGCAGGTCCTCGAGCGGTGTGGCCGGGTTGATAGCGACGCCCGCCTTGCAGCCGAGATCCTTGATCGACTGGACTGTGCGATAAAGCGACGTCGTCGACTCAACCTGCACCTCGATCAAAGTTGCACCAGCCCTGGCAAACGCCTCGATGAACAGCTCGGGTCGCTCGACCATCAGGTGCGCCTCGATCGGAAGCCTGGTCGCGCGCCGCACGGCCTCGACCACGAGCGGGCCAAATGTGAGGTTCGGGACGAAATGCCCGTCCATCACGTCGACCTGGATCCGATCCGCGCCGGCGGCTTCGGCCTCTTTCACCTGCTCCGCCAGCCTGCCGGCGTCCGCGGACAGGATCGAGGGAACAATCTCGATCCTGCTCACTGGCCGGCTGCGGCCCGGTCGATCAACCATCGCGCGCCCGCAATCATCCCGGATGGCACCTCGTGTCGTTTGGCCTTCGCGACTGCGTCGGCCTTGCCCGCTCCCGTGGCGAGGATGATCACCCGCCGCGCCGTCTGCAGGGCGTTGAGCGTGAGCGTCACACGCTGCGGTGGAGGTTTTGGCGAATCGCGAATGCCAACAGCAAGTCCCGGCGCCTTGAGCGCAGGGTGGCCGGGAAACAACGATGCCGTGTGCCCGTCCTCCCCCACTCCCAGCAGCACCACGTCGAGCGGAGCCACGGCGGCGACGACGTGCGCGTACAGTCCCGCGGCCTCGTCCGGCCCCAGCTCGGCGGGCATCCGGTACACGGTGGCCGGCGCGACGCGATCGAGCAGCGCCTCACGCGCCATGCGGTAGTTGCTGTCCTGATGGTGTGGGGGCACGCATCGCTCGTCCCCAAACAGAATGCTCACCCGACCCCATACGACCTCCATGCGTGAGAGCAGCTCGTAACAGCGCTGCGGCGTGGTGCCGCCGGCCAGGACCAGGCTCCGAGCGCCATCGCGGAGCGCCTCGGCGATGTCGGCCGCAGCTGCCGCCGCGACGTCCTCCGCTGAACCCAGGACGGTGAACTCTTCTGGCACTAGATCGCGCGGAAGAGCTCGGCTGCGGCCAGCAGCGAGCGCGTGTAAACGTGGTCGTGCGCGCCGTTGGCAAGCAGCCTCAACAGCAGGGTCGCCTCGTCCTCGGGCTCGACCCGCTGCACGTGCCGCAGGGTGTCGGCCCCGCCGATGTCGATCATGGTGAGCAGCACCAGCGAGTTGTCCGCCCCTCGCCGCTCGTGCACGAAGACGCCCGGCTGCGAGGGCCGTTCGCCGGGCGGGTCCCCGGTCGCGGTGTGATGCAGGCTTTCCTCGTTCTTGTGCAGCACGTCGCGGTGCCAGGCGGCCTTGCGCTGCGCGAGCTCGAGCCCGGCGTCGTCCCCGCCGCCGGTCGCGTGAAGGACCTGGTAGGCGCCCGCCCCGATGTCGGGCGCGGCGCGTCGCGGCCGCTCCGGGTCGCGCATCACCGTCAGCTTGAACGTCTTGCCTTTGGCCGAGCCTGCGACGCGGATCGCGCTGATCTCACCCTGCGCCATCTGCTCCTTGGGCACCGATCTGAACGCAACTTCCACCGGACGCCAGCCGTCGGCAGCGAAGTGCGCAGCGACGATTCCGCCGGCGCCCGCAGCGGCCTTCTGGAGCTTCCACCCCAGAGCCGAGGCGAACCAGCCGATGAGCAGGGACGCCCCCACCCGGTTGCCGCGGCCCTCCCCCACATAATCGACGCCGACCTCTGAGATGCCGTTCATGAACGGACGCCGGTCGGCTGGCGAGAAGAACTGCGCGACGGTTTCCCGCCACGGCTCCAGCCGCGCCCACTGCAGGTCAGCCACGCCAAGCTTGTGGTGTGAGCTCTCGCCAAGCCGCGTCAGCTCCATGAACGAGCGGTAAGGGGCCTCGAAGCGCGTCGAGTCGATCACGAGCGAGTCGCAGACTCTCAGCGCGTCGGTGAACTCTTGCCTCCCGAACGGCGGGGTGCCGACCCACCACAGATACGTCGGCACTCCGCTCGGGAGCAGCGGGTCGACGAGCGCGGCCAGGTGCTCGCCCGCCGCGCCACGCACGTGCAGCACCACCAGCTCGCACTGGACGGCATACGCGGATTGCGGGCGGTGCGTGTCCGTGACGATCGCGGCGTCGATCTGACCCGGCCGCAGCTCCGGCTGGTCGCGAATCACGATGAGCTGCGCAGGGTGCAGCATGCCGATCGTCCGCGCGGCGCGCTGCGCCCGACGTTCTTCGGCCTCGGACGATGCGACGGCAATCAGGGTCATGACACATGACCGCGGGTGCGGATGCTCGGCGTCCTCCGCCTCTTCGAGCGCGAATTTCTTGCGGATGTCGCCAAGGGCTTCGAGCACGACAGACATGGACACGTTCTCACGGTTCCAAACGACGTCCGGCTCCGGCTTGATCGTCGCGCTCACGGGCGGTGCCACTCCCTACCATCCTGCGACAGCAGCTTCGCCGCCGCCGGCGGGCCCCACGTCCCAGCCGCATACATCGCAAGCGGCGGCTTATCGTCGCGCCACGCCGCCTCGATCGGGTCGATGAGCTGCCACGCCGCCTCCACCTCGTCCGCGCGCGTGAACAGGGTTGGGTCTCCGATCATGCAGTCGAGCAGCAGGCGCTCATAGGCCTCGGGTGTCTCGGTGAGGAACGCGGTCATGTACTGGAAATCCATGGTGACGCTGCGGATCCTCAAACCTGCGCTCGGCACCTTGGCGCCAAACCGCAGCGAGATGCCCTCCTCTGGCTGGATGCGCAAGGTGATCGCGTTGGGGTCGAGCTCCTGCGTCGCCTCACGCCCGAACGTGATGTGCGGCGGGAGCTTGAACTGGATCCGGATCTCCGTCACATGCTTCGGCATACGCTTGCCGGCCCGTATGTAGAACGGCACGTTGGCCCACCGCCAGTTGTCGACGAAGAGCCTTAACGCTGCGAACGTTTCGGTGAGAGAGCCGGGCGCGACGTTCTTCTCCTCGCGGTAACCAGGCACGTGCTCGCCCAGCACCCAGCCTTTCGTGTACTGGCCGCGAACCGTGGAGCGCTCTGCCTCTTGCTCGCTGATCGGCCTGATCGCTCGGAGGACCTTGACCTTTTCGTCTCGCACCGAGTTGGCCTCGAAAGCCAGTGGCGGTTCCATCGCGACCAGAGCCAGCAGTTGCAGCGCGTGGTTCTGCACGATGTCGCGCAGCGCGCCAGCCCTGTCGTAATACGCGCCCCGGCCCTCGACGCCGATTTCCTCGGCGACTGTGATCTGCACCGAGTCGATGAGGTTCGTGTTCCACACCGGCTCGAAGATCGAGTTCGCGAAGCGAAACGCGACGATGTTCTGAACTGTCTCTTTGCCAAGGTAGTGGTCGATGCGGAAGACCGAGTCCTCGTGGAAGACGCGCTGCAGGATCTTCGTCAGCTCGCGCGCCGACTT
>Ga0137409_10002915_pt1 | contig 18153 bp, 14 predicted proteins | sample CZODoug1_16funga_FD_122059 | JGI IMG/M metagenome (GOLD analysis project Ga0137409, IMG submission 122059) | Vadose zone soil fungal communities from Angelo Coast Range Reserve, California, USA - CZODoug1_16fungal (Hybrid Assembly) | ecosystem: Environmental > Terrestrial > Soil > Vadose zone... | reverse complement strand
AGTGAAGCCAGGAAAACTGCAACGGTGGCAAACAGGGCCCGGTTGCTCATGAACGATCCTCCCCATGATTGCCGCAGGATGATAGTCGCCGCGTCCGCCCCCATCAATGCGGCGGCCGGTCGATCATGTCGCAGGCTTTGCCGATTCGCTCAGCGCCACAGCTCCTTGCTGGCGAGGCGCGCCCCCTCGACCAGTGCTTCGAGCTTGGCCCACATGACCGTGGGGTGGACCCGGCGATGGAACGGGCCCTGCGCGAAGCCACAGTCGGTCCCGGCGATGACGTTCTCGCGGCCCAGCAGGCGCGCGAGCCGCACGATCCGCTCAGCGACCAGCTCCGGATGCTCCACCACATTGGTGGCGTGACTGATGACGCCCGGGATGAGCAGCCTGCCCTCCGGCATCTTGACGTCCTTCCACACCACCCATTCATGCTCATGGCGCGGATTGGCGCCCTCGATCACATAGGCGCCGACCTTGACGCTCAGGATCAGGTCGGCAATGTCCTTGAGCGGCACGTCGCTGACGTGCGGGCCCGGCCAGCTGCCCCAGCACACATGATAACGAATGCGCTCCGGCGGCAGCCCCTGGATCGCGTCGTTGAGCACCTCCATGTGCAGCGCCACCCACTTGCGATACTCCTCGAAGCTCGCCGGTGGCACCATGCGGTCGTAGGTGGTGGCGGCGCGCGCGTCGTCGAGCTGCAGGATAAATCCGGCATCGACGATCATCTTGTACTCGGTGCGCATCGCCGCGCCGATCGCGCGGATGAGCTCCTCCTCGCTCTTGTAATATTCGTTCTTGCGATCCGGGATCACGCTCGCCGGCGCCGCCACCGGCATGAACGCCTCGGCGACGTTCGCACTCTTGAGCGCCGCCTTGAAGTTGTCGATGTCGCGCTTGAGCTCCTCCTGGCCCGTATAGGTGATCGGCCCGACGCACACCGAGTCCAGGCTGGTGGCAACGCCCTCGCGGGCGTCGAGTTCAGCATAGAACTCGGCAAAGCGCGTGCGGTCGGCGCCGCGCTGGAACACATTGCCGCCCGGCTTGAAGGGGCGGCGCTCGAAGCCGGAAAGGCGATCGAGCACATATTGCGACCAGCTGATCGACTTGCCGAACTCACCGTCGCTGACCACATCGATCCCGGTGTCGGCCTGCGCCTGCACCACGTCGGCAACTGACTCGGTGAGGCACTGATCGTAAGACGTCTGGTCGAAACCATCGCCCTTCTGCCTGGCGCGCAGGAGCTGCTGCAGCCGAGGCGGCCGGATCAGGCTGCCGACGTGAGTGGTGAGAATGCGATCGGTGCTGCGCTTCATGTGTGCTGATCTTGCTTGTGAAATTGGGTTCCTGGCGGTGCCGGCTTGTATCAGCGCCACCCGGCCCCGACAACTGCCGGTCGCGCCCAAGCCTGCCCACGCTTGCCCAATTGCAATGCGGCTTGCCCACTTCTAGGCTGGTGTCAGATCGTCCGGCCTGATCAGGATGAACCCAATGTCTACTGCGATCGAGCCTGCTGCCTTCGAAACCGCCCTGCAGGCGCGCACCGACGAGATGCTCGCGGCCTGCACCAGGTGCGGCAAATGCTTCGAGGCCTGCCCGATCACGGGCGCGGCCGGCATCGCGGACGCCGATCCGCAGGCGACGATCGCGGGCGTGCTCGACATCGTGCGCACCGGTGACGGGCCCGAGACCTCGCGCAAATGGGCAAGCTCCTGCGTGCTGTCGGGCGAATGCATCAAGGTCTGCGATGACGGCGCCAATCCGCGCTTCCTGCTCAACATGGCGCGGGTCGCGATGGCGCGCGCCAAGAACGAGCCGCGCGAGCAGCGCAAGGCGGGTGTCAACGGCTTCCGGCTGGTCGCGCGCGACGTCGCGCATCTCTCGAAGATGCAGCTCAGCGACGCACAGCTCGCGCGCCTCGGCCAGAACCCGAGCGCGGAGCGCGCCACCGCCGAACCGCCCGACGTCGTCTTCTATACTGGCTGCAACGTCCTCAAGACTCCGCACATTGCGCTGCTCGCGCTCGATATCATGGACGCCGCCGACGTGAGCTACCACGTCATGGGCGGTCCCACGCACTGTTGCGGCGTCGTGCAGATGCGAACCGGAGACGTTGATACCTCGGGCCGCTTCGGGCAGGCGACCATGGACAAGCTTGCCGCCAGCAAGAGCGGGCAGGTCTTGGCGTGGTGCCCGAGCTGCTTCAATCAGTTCACCGAGGTCACGCTGCCCACGGTCGAGCGCACGCACGGATCGCGTCCGTTCGAGATGACGCCGTTCGTGCTCTTCCTGCATTCGCAGCTCGAACGCCTGCGGCCACTGCTGAGCCGTCGTGTCGGCCTGCGGATCGCGCTTCATCGCCACACCGGCGCCCCAGGCGTGATGGAGGCGGCGGCCGAGATCCTCACCGCCGTTCCCGGCATCACGCTGGTCGACCTCGGCCAGCCCTCGCCCGGCCTGATGAGCAACTACCTGCGCGCGCTGCCGGCCTATAAGCGCGAGCTACAGCACAACGAATTGAAGGCCGCGCGCGACGCGGGCGTCGACGCGCTGGTCGCGGTCTATCATGCCGATCATCGCGAACTCTGCGCGCACGAGCGCGATTGGCCATTCGTCGTCATCAACATGCTGGAGATCGTCGGCGCCAGCATGGGACTGCACCACGAAGACCACTACAAGCGCCTCAAGCTCATGCAGGACGTCGACGCCATCTTGGCCGACTGCACCGACCTCATTGCGCAACATCGCCTCGATCCGATGACGACGCGGACTGCCGTCAAGGCGATGCTCGACGATCAGCCGCTGCCGCTGGTGGGCAACAGCACAACGCCGGGCTAATTCTATTCGGCGGCACGCAATTCTGCTTTTTGCTTGAGCGACATCGGCTGCGCTTTGCAGCGTCGCAGCAGAATGCCGCAAACCGCGGGCAGCAAGAACAATGTCAGTGCTGTCGAGGTGATGAGTCCGCCGATCACCACGGTCGCCAGCGGTCTCTGCACCTCTGATCCGGCGCCGGTCGCCACCGCCATCGGCACAAACCCAAGGGAAGCGACCAGCGCCGTGATCAGCACCGGGCGCAACCGTTCGAGCGCGCCGTTGAAGATCGCATCGATGCTGTCTTCGCCCTGCTCCAGTCGACCGCGGATAGCGGCCATCAGAACAAGCCCATTGAGAACCGCAACGCCCGATACAGCAATGAAGCCGACCGCGGCTGAGATCGAGAACGGAATGCCGCGTAACGCGATGGCGAAAACCCCGCCCGCGAGCGCGAGTGGCACAGCTGTAAAGACCGTGAGCGCCAACGACATATTGCCAAGCGCCATATAGAGAGCGCCCAAAATCAAGGCTATGCAGACCGGCACCACGAACTCCAACCGGCGAATGGCCTGCTGCAGGTTCTTGAACTGGCCACCCCATTCGAGCCAGGATCCAGGGGGCACCAGCACCTCTCGGGCGATGGCCGATTGCGCCTCGGCCACCAAGGAGGCGATGTCGCGCCCGCGTACATTGATCTCCACAAAGATGCGTCGCTTGCCGTTGTCGCGGCTGATCTCGTTCAACCCTTCGGAAAAGCCGAAGCTCGCCAACTGCCGCAACGGTATCGACCCCCTTGGTGAGCCATTGGCAGCGTGCAGCATAACGGGCAGCGCACCCAAGGCATCGACGTTGTTGCGTTGATCGCCGGGCACGCGCACAACGATCTGGTATCGCCGGTCGCCGCTGAACAGCAGGCCCGCCGGCCGCCCCCCGAGCGCTGCCGCAACCGTGTCGGCAACGTCCTCCATGGTCAGGCCGTAACGCGCGATGCTGTCGCGGTCGAACTTGATGTCAAAGCTCGGAAAGCCCTGGGTCTGGGCAACATGCACCTCCACGGCGCCGCGAACCTTGGCAACTGCCGCGGCAATCCGCTTCGCCGTCGCGTCCATCGATTTGAGGTCATCGCCATAGACCGCAACCGTCACGTCGCTGCGGGCTCCGCTGACCAGCTCGTTGAACCGCATCTGGATCGGTTGAGTCATTTCATAGAAATTTCCGACGATGGATGCCGTCGCCTCTCGAATGCGTTTCTGGACGTCCTCTTTGGTGCGCACGTCAGACGGCCACTGGTCTTTCGGCTTCAGCATCACGTAATTGTCCGAATTATTCGACGGCATCGCGTCGAAGACCAGATTGGCGGTCCCCGCCTTGGAGAACACAAGGGCCACCTCGGGAAGCTCAAGCAGCGCGCGCTCGACCTTGAAGTCGAGGCCCTTCGATTGCTCCATTGAGATCGACGGAATGCGCACTGCCGCCAGGTCGACATTGAACTCATCGAGCGTCGGCATGAAGACGCGTCCGAGGCTCAATAATACGATGAGCGCGACGCCGAAGGTCACAACGCCACTGGCGATCACCGCAACGGGGTGCGCGAGCGCTCTTCGCAGCAAAGGCGCGTAAAGGCGTTTGGCGGCGCGAACGACAGGAACCTCGTGCTCTGCGATCTTGCCGCGTACGAGAATCGCCGCCGCAGCTGGCACAAATGTCAACGACGCCAGGAATGCGGCGCCGAGCGCGAGCATCAGTGTAATGACCATGGGCGAGAACATTTTTCCTTCGACGCCCTGGAATGCGAGGCATGGCACGAACACGAGGAAGATGACGATCTGCCCGTACACCGTTGGGCGTACCATTTCCAAGGACGCTCTCGACGCCTGGGCAAGCCGCTCATCGCGCTCGAGCTGCCTGCCCAGCTCCGTCTGCCGCTCAGCAATCCGGCGCAAGGTGTTTTCAACGATGATCACGGCGCCATCGATGATCAACCCGAAATCAAGCGCCCCGAGACTCATGAGATTGGCGGGAACCCCCAACGCATTCATTCCAGTTGCGGCCATGACGAACGACAGCGGAATGACCAGCGTCGCGATGATCGCGGCGCGGGCATTGCCAAGAAGAAGAAACAGCGTGGCGGTTACGAGTAGCGCGCCAATTGCCAGGTTCTCCGCCACGGTGGTGATCGTGGAATTGACGAGCTGCGAGCGATCAAGCAGCACGTTGGCGACGATGCCGGGCGGCAGATTGTTCCGAATTTGTGAAAATCTCTCGTGGACCGAGGTGGCCACCGTCCGGCTGTTCTCGCCGGTCAGCATCAGGGCTGTGCCGATCACGACCTCTTGTCCGTTCTTGCTGGCCGCGCCGGTCCGGAATTGCCCTCCAATACGCACGGTCGCCACCTGATTGATCGTTACCGGAACGCTGCCACGCGTCGCGACCACAGCGCGGCCGATAGCGTCCATGGAGTGGATGCGGGCATCCGCCCGCACCAGGTAGGTCTCGCCGCTGCGCTGGATGTAGTTCGCACCCACGGCGAGATTCGCGGCTTGCAGCGCCTTGGCGATGTCCGAATAGGACAGCCCGTAGCTCACAAGTTTCGTGGTGTCCGGCTCAACGACATACTGTTTTTCATAGCCGCCAAGGGAGTCGATATCGGCCACGCCGGGGACTATCTTCAACTGCGGTCTCAGGATCCAATCCTGCACCGTGCGCAGATAGGCGAGACGCGCAACCTCGTGGCTCAGGCGTTCGCCCTCATCCGTCAGATAGGAGCCGTCGCTCTGCCATCCGGCCTCGCCATTGCGGGCGGCCTCATGAGCATCGGCATACTCAACGCTGTACATGAAAACCTCGCCGAGGCCGGTGGAGACCGGCCCCAGTTGCGGCTCCACGCCCGGAGGCAGATTGGGTTTCGCCTGCGCCAGTCTCTCGGCAACCTGCTGGCGCATGAAGTAAAGGTTGGCGGTCTCCTGGAAAATTGCGGTGACCTGGCCATAGCCGTTGCGCGAGAACGATCGAGTGCTTTCAACCCCCGCTAAACCGGAGATTGCCGTCTCGATCGGAAACGTGATGCGTTTTTCCACGTCCTCCGGCCCAAGCGACGGAGCCGCATAGTTGATCATGACCTGCTTGTTGGTGATATCGGGCAGCGCATCGAGCGGCAGCCGCGTCAGCTCGTGACAACCGTAGGCAGCGACCACGACCGTCAGCAAAACAACGAGCCAATGGGCCCGAATGGAGAAGGAAAGGAGCCTGATGATCATTGGTTTTTCTCCTCGGCCGAAGTCAATCTTCGGCGGCCCCTTTCAGCATCTCCGCCTTGAGCAGGAATGTGTTGCTCACCGCGATCGTCTCGCCCAGGCTCAGGCCCGAGACGACTTCGACGGCCTGTTCGTCCCTTTGTCCGGGCGTCATCGGCCGCTTCTGAAATCCCTCCGGTGTCCGCACGAACACAACCGGTCCGCCGTCCATGGTCTGAATGGCGGCGACCGGCACCGTGATCGGAACGGACTGTTCCTCGACTGCAACGGCGGCGGTGACGAATGAGCCGGGACGCCACATCCCATCCTGATTATCGATCTCGGCGATCACGCGCGCCGAGCGGGTATCCTTGTCCAACATCGGGCCGATGAATGTCACCCTACCCTTCGCCGCCTCCGCGCTTCCCCGAACTGCGATTGATAGTGTCTGACCAATCCGGACCGCCGACACGTCTTCCGGGCTGACGGCGAGATCGACCCAGACACGATCGAGATCGGCTACCACAAACAAGTCGGTCTCGAGATTGTCGCGGCCCACCGCTATGCCGAGCTCGGCCTTGCGCTCGACAATACGTCCGGCAATCGGCGAGCGGACTTCTTGATGCCGCAGGGATACTTCCGGCTGGTTGGGAAGGCCGGCGACTTCCGCCTCGGTGAGGCCGAGCGCAAACAGCTTTTGTCGCGCAATGTCGTTGCGCACTTTTGCCCGCGCCGCCTCATTGCGCGAGCGCAGGAACTGCTGCTCGCTGGATATTTTCTTGTCCCAGAGAGTCTTGTCCCGTTCGAACAGATCCTGCTGCAGCTCGTTCGTCAGCCGCGCCGCAAGATACTCGCTCTTGGCGTCCGCGACCTCGCGACTTTCAAGAATGGCCAGGACCTCGTTCTTCTCCACCGCATCGCCGATATTCTTGCGCAGCTCGGCAACGATGCTCGATAGTTTCACCGCCACATGTGCAATGCGGTCCGCCTGCGGAACAATCGTGCCGGGGACGATGATCCGGCGGGCGATGGTGCCGCTCTTCACCTCCGCCACGGCTACGCCGGCCGCTTCGATGGCGTTGGGGCTCAGCTTCGCCACGCCCTGCTCCTTGGAGCCAGCGCCCGCATCGCGCTCGGGGGCAGAGGTGGACCCCTGCGCCTGTCCGGACAACATCGCAGGTTGATGAAATACCGATATGGCCCAAGCCAGCAAAAGACCGCTCGCGAGGCCGATGACCAATACGCTCAGACGACCGATCATGATGGCTCTACTCCCTGCAAGCCCTACGCTCTCACGACGCGGTTCTTGAGAGAGATCGCCGCTTTGGCCCGAAGCGACTTCAATGGCGTGTCCGCCAATGAGCGCGTGCGTTTCGGCTTAGTGCAGAGCCAAAGCTTTTGGTGCCGTGACGGGACCCTCAAATATCCGCGCAGCATCGTCCGCGCGGCCAGGGGCCACGCGCGATTACGCTATGCTGGGGGGTCTAGGAGGTGGCCGCAGCCCGTCCAGGTCGGCGACCCTGAGGCGGGAAGCCTTTGCAATTGAGAGCTTGTGACCTGCGATCTCGGAGATCGCAGGCATATCCGGGCAAGGAAGGACGCAAATCGCCAGCGCCATGTTGAAGCCCGTCTGTTTGACGTGCTTGGCAAGCGCGTCATCATCGTCATCGATGGCATGCTGATGAACTATTCCGTCAGCATGTCGATGAGTGACGACATGACTATGCATCCGGTCATGCGAATGGCCGAGAACGAAGCCGAGATAGTAGTGGCTGGTATCTCCGGTCGCCGCTTCCGATGCGGCAACAAACATGCCCTGCAATGCAACAGCTACAGCGGCCACCATCATGAAGATGACGGCGATGCGTCGTGACAAGGATTGAGCAGCAAAGCGCAAAACTGCCAACCTTTCGGTTAAGGCCCGGGCCGATACCATAGGGGACTATACTATCCCGATTGTCCCGGCCACCGCTAGACCAAATCCAGGGCCACTTTTGCCGGCGTCATCGCCAACCGCGGGCTGACACCTCCCCCTGGCGCAACCCCAATCTAGTGCGGACGCCCGTCCTGGAGGTCGGCTTTCGGGGCAAACCGGAAGGGATAGGCTCAGGCCGAATTCTTGTCAGTTGCCCCTGAGCGGTCATTAAGCTGATGGGATTGGCATAACCGGATCAATCCGGCTTGGCGCCCGCTGCCTTGACCACCTTGGCCCACTTCTCGGTTTCGCCGGCCAGCAGTTTCGCGTAGGCCGCTGGCGAGCCAGGAAGCACCGTGGAACCCAACTCGACGAACTTGGCCTTGAGTCTGGGATCGACGAGCCCTGCGTTGATCTCCCTGTTGAGCCTATCGATAATCTCGGCGGGCGTACCCCTCGGCGCACCGATGCCATTGACGGAGCTTGATTCGTACCCCGGGACGAAGTCGCCGATCGTCGGCAGGTCCGGCAATATTTCTGTGCGCGTGGCGGTGGTCGCGGCCAGGGCGCGGAGCTTGCCGGCTTTGATGTATTCGATCGAGGAGATGACAGTGTCGAACATCACCTGCACCTGCCCGCCCAGCAGATCGGCAATGGCCGGGGCGGCGCCGCGATAAGGTACGTGTACTATGTCGACGCCCGTCATCAGCTTGAACAGTTCGCCAGACATATGTTGGACGGTGCCATTGCCGGCGGAAGCCATGTTGAGCTTGCCTGGATTGGCCTTGCCATAGGCGATGAATTCGGGAACGGATTGGACCGGGACCGCAGGATGCACTTCCAGCACGCTGGGATTGACTGTCACGCTCGCAACCGGCGCGATGTCGCGTAGGAAATTGAAATTGAGCTTGTCATAAAGCGTGGCATTGACGGCGTGCGCGGGGCCGACGGTCAGCAGTGTGTAGCCGTCGGGCGGCGCGCGCACCACTGCCTCGGTCGCGATATTGGCGCCGCCGCCCGGCCGGTTCTCGATGATAAATGATTGGCCGAGCCGCTCCGACAGCCATTGCCCAATCAGGCGGGCGAGTATGTCCTGCCCGCCGCCCGCCGCGTAGCCCACAACAATGCGCACCGGCCGCGATGGATAGGCTTGCGCGCTGGCCATGCGCGAGGCAGCCGGGAAAGCGGCAGCGCCAGCGGCAAGACCTAAAAAGCTGCGGCGAGGAAGCTTCATGTCGTCCTCCCATCGCGAAATCTTACGTCAACTACCTGAATACGGGAAGGAGCTAGGATTGGTCTTGCAGCGCCGTTCTCGATACCATTGTCGCGACGCATGTCCACGCGACAGGAGAGCCGCGATGCCGAAATATGAATCCCCTTACGATCCCTCCAGCAGTCCTAAAAACCTGGAGCATGTCATTTACGAAAAAAAGCGCCACGTCGCCTATGTGACAATCAATCGCCCCAGCGTGAAGAACGCGCTCCATTCGTATGCGTATGCGGAATTGCGGTCGTGCTGGCGTGACATTGGGCTCGATCCCAATATCTATGTCGGCATCGTAACCGGCGCCGGATCGGCGTTTTGCGCTGGACGCGACGTGAAGTTCCTCGCCGAGTATCAGAAGAAGGGGTTGCGGACGCCACACGAGGACCCGAACAATCCGCTGTTTCATTGGGGCGGCGGCGGCCAGCCAAGCGATGCCAATCTCGAAAAGCCGCTGATCGCCGCGATCAACGGCCTCGCAGTCGGCGTCGGCCTGACGCTCGCGCTGCAGTGCCAGCTCCGCGTCATGGCCGAGGATGCCTGGATCGGCGACACCCACACCAAGGTCGGCAGGCTCGGCTCGGCCCATAATCTCTACGAGATGCTGCCGCGAACCACGGCCGCCTATCTGACCTTGTGCAACGGCCGGCTGACCGCGCAGGAATGCCTGCAGCAGGCGATTGTCAACAAGGTCGTGCCGCGCGATCAGTTGATCGCCGCAGCCGAACAGCTCGCGGAGATGATCTGCGACAGCTCGCCGACCGCCGTGCGAGCTGCAATCCGACTCTATCGGCTGAGCGCCGCGTTTACGCCTGCGCTGGTGGCCTATGCGCGTCATCTCGATCAGGAGACCGCGGAGAGCGAGGACGGAGCGGAAGGGCCACGCGCCTTCCGCGAGAAACGCAAACCAGTCTGGAAGGGAACGTAGATGGGGGCGGACGTTGAGAGCGCCGGTTCGTTCGGTGATCTGACGCCGCTGCTAGCGCCGCGTTCGGTGGCCGTCGTTGGCGCTTCCGACCGCGAGGGAAACCTCGGCGGCTTGGCGGTCGGTTTTCTGCAGAAATTCGGCTATCGCGGGCCGGTCTGGCCGGTGAATACGGGCCGGTCGGTTGTCGCAGGTCTGCCGTGCTTTGCGCATTTGCGGGCGTTGCCCTCGCGCCCGGATCTGGTCATCGTGGCGGTGCCGGCCGAAACCGTGACCGAGGTGGTGGCGGACTGCATTGCCGTCGGCAGTCCGGGCGCAATCGTATGGGCCGGCGGCTTTGCGGAGGTGGATGACAAGGGGCGGGCACGTCAGCAACAGCTCGAAGACCTGTGCCGCGGAACGAGCCTGAAGCTGTGTGGCCCGAATTGCATCGGTGTCATCAATACGTCGATCGGATTGACCGCTTCGTTCAGCTCCTTGATGACCGAGTTCGATCGCTTCACGCCGGGCACGGTGTCGATCGTCAGCCAGAGCGGAGGGACAGCCGTGACGGCACACGGCCGGGCGCAGGAGCTTGGGCTCGGCTTTCGCGTCACCATCAGCTGTGGCAACGAAGCGGCGCTCTCGGTCGGCGACTTCATTTTCGCGCTCGCGCAGGACGATGGGACGCGCGTGATCGCGGCCTATGTGGAGGGCCTTTCGGACCCCACGCGATTTGTGGAAGCGCTCGCCGAAGCCAATAGGCGTGGCAAACCGGTCGTGATTCTTAAAGGTGGCGCCCATGAGCAGAGCGGGCGCGCGGCGCTCGCACACACTGGAAAGCTCGCCGGCGTCGATCGTACTTACGACGCGATCTTTCGCGAGTTCGCGGCCGTTCGCGTCTTCTCGACAGAGGAGTTGCTGGATGTGTCCTTGCAACTAGCCTCGCTGCGCCCGGGACAGTTGCCGGCCGGCAACCGGGTTCTGCTCAGCACGTTCGGCGGTGGCTCCGGTGTCCTTGCCGCCGACCAGTGCATCCGCGAAGGCCTCAAGGTACCGACGCTTGACGCCGAGACCCGCGCGCGCCTCAAACCGATCTTCTCCCCGCTCGGCTCGTCGATGAATCCCGTCGACTTGACCCCGGGCTCGATGACGAACCCGCAATACCGCTCGGCACTCCCGGCCGTGCTGAAGACGCTCGTGGATGCGCCGGACATCGACAGCTATGTGTTCATGAGCGCGGGATTTGGGGCGCTGGCACCCAAGTTGGTGACAATGTTCGAAGAGCTGCGCGCCACTACCGACAAGCCGATCTGTCTCAGCTGGCTGTCGCCGCCGCGGGGAGTAACGGCAAGCCTCGCCGAACGCGGTGTCGTGGTGTTCGACGAGCACGCCCGTGCTATCCGCGCGGCCGCGCATTTGGTCCGTTATGCCGTCAACCGGCGGCATCGGATTCGTCACCGGCCGGAGATGGCCAAGCCGTTTGCCTGGAGCGATGTCATCGGCGTCGCAGCGGGAGTCGTTTCGGAGAACATCGCCGCCCAAATCCTGGAGCTGGCCGGGCTTCCTATCGCCAGCGGCCGCCTCGCACGGACCACCGAGGAAGCAATAGGGGCTGCCGACGAGGTCGGGTATCCCGTCGCGCTCAAGGCCATCTCTGCGGAGATCACGCACCGGGCCGCCGCCGGCTTGGTCAGGCTCAACGTGGAAGATGCCGACCAGGTTGCGAGGACCTATCGCGCGCTACGCGACCGCGTCGCCGAACGTGGCGTTGCGCTTGACGGGATTTGGGTCCAGCACATGGTCTCGGGCGCACTGGAGCTCTTGGTGACCGCATTCCGCGACCCTCAATTCGGCGTGATGGTGGGCTGCGGAATGGGTGGCGGCATCACCGAGATCATTGACGATGTCGTCTTTGCGCGCGCCCCGATCGGCGCCGACGGCGCATTCGATCTGCTCGGACGCCTGCGGACGATCGAACGCCTGCCGGCGCTACTTCCGGATACCGACCGGAGGCGGGCCTCCGATTTTCTCGCCCGCTTTTCCGCGCTGGTCGCAACCGCCCCGTGGGACAGCTTCACCTTTGAAGTCAATCCCGTGAAAATCGGGAGCGACGAAATGGCGGCGGTGGATGCGCTTCTCGTCATCGATTGACGGCAAACCCGAGCGAAATGATCGTTGGTGCGACCGAACGGGATCGGCTATTGTTGGTTGAAGAAGCAAAATCGTTCTCGGGGAGGATCGTGCAATGACCAATCACAGTCGTCGTATTTTGCTTCGCGGCGTCGCCGCGGCGACCGCCGGCGCGCTTGGCAGCCGCCTGATGGCGCCCAGCGTTGCGCGAGCGCAAGGCGCAGCGCTCGGCGACAGCGTGAAGGCTTTAGTGTTCGATGTCTTCGGCACCGTGGTCGATTGGCGCAACGGCGTCGCGCGCGAAGCGCGCACCATTCTCAGTCCGCTCGGCTATTCGCTCGACTGGCTCGCCTTCGCGGATGCCTGGCGCGCGCAATATCAGCCCGGCATGGACGAGGTGCGAACCGGCAAGATCCCGTTCGTCAAGCTCGACATTATCCATCGGCGCATGCTCGAGCGCATCCTGCCGAAATTCGGGCTCGAAAAGGTCGACGCCAAAGTGCTCGACGAGCTCAATCTCGCCTGGCATCGGCTCGATGCCTGGCAAGATGTCGGCCCGGGCTTCACCCGCCTGCGCAAGCGCTTCATGATGGCACCGTGCTCGAACGGCAACATCGCCATCATGGTCGACATCGCGCGCCGCAACGACATCCGCTGGGATGCGATCCTCGGATCCGAGATCGCCGGTGACTTCAAACCCAAGCCGCGCGTCTACCTCGCCGCCGCCGAGGCGCTCAATATCAAGCCCAACGAATGCATGATGACGGCCGCCCACAGCAACGACCTCAAGTCGGCGGCCGAGAACGGCCTGCGCACCGGCCATGTGGGACGGCCGGGCGAGAACGGCCCGGGCACCGGCGAAAGTGCGCCGAAGGTACCGGTTGATGTCGCCGCAAGCAACTTCATGGAACTCGCGGACAAGCTCGGCGCTTAGGAACCAGCGGCCGGCCTTTATGCGCTGATATGTCACCGCCGACCGCCTGCTCGCGCAATGATAAATTTGGTCATTCGCGCGCAGGAGCAGCTGGTTGTCGAATATCGGAGAGATCGGACCCTCCCGGGCTCAAGCGATCACCTATGGCGTGCCGGGCGCCGCACTCATTGCAAGCGCCCCGCGCCTGCTGCTCGGAGCAGCCTTTCTGGCCGCCTATGTGCTGCTCGAGTGGCTGAGCTTCATCCACGAGTACAAAGGCGTGCCGGTCACGCCCTGGAATCCCGGGCTCGGTGCCGTCTTTGCCCTCATGCTGTTTGCCGGCGCGCGCTATGGCATCGTGCTGTTTGTCGGCGTGGTCATTGCCGAAATCGCGGTCCTGCGCAGCAGCCTGTCATGGCCGATCATCATCGGCATCGCCGGCATCATTGCTGTCGGCTACGCCGTGATGACGGTGATGGCGCGACGCGTGCTCGCGTTCGATGCCGGACTCAGGTCTCTGCGCGATGTCTTGCTGCTCCTCATCGGCGGTGGCCTGGGCGCAACGGTCGTGGCTGTGTTCGTATCGCTGCTTCTCGTCGCCGATGCGCAGCTCGACATCGGCGATCTTCCGTTCGCCGCGCTGCCATTACTGGTCGGCGACGTCATAGGGATCGCCGTGGTAACGCCGCTGACGCTCCGGCTCGTCCTGCGCACGCCGCATCTATCCCTGCGTGCGCTGCGCGCGCTCGCGCCCGAGATCGTATTCTATGTTGCGCTCGTGACCTTGTCGCTGTGGCTCATTCTCGGCACTGAGAGCGCGGCGGGCTTCAAGTATTTCTATCTGTTCTTCCTGCCGGTCGTAGTAGCGGCGGTGCGCCATGGCCTCGACGGCGCCTGCCTCGGGCTCGCGCTGACGCAGCTCGGCCTCGTGGGATTGCTGCGGCACCATGGCTACGATGCCAATGTGTTCACCGAATTCCAGGTGCTCATGCTGATCCTGACCGCGACCGGCCTGACTGTCGGCGTGGTCGTCACCGAGCGCCGCCAGGCTGCGCGCGCCATGCGGGAGGTCGAGGCGCGGTTGCGGGCGAGAGAAATCGAGGCGGCACAGGCCGCCCGCTTCACCCTCGTAAGCGGCATGGCCTCCGCGCTCGCGCACGAGATCAACCAGCCGATGACCGCGGCGCGTGCGCTCACGCGCGCTATCCAGGAGCTTCTGCGCGCGCCGCGCATCGATCATGCACGCACCGACAGCAATCTCATCAATCTGGTTGCGCAGATCGATCACGCCGCCGGCGTGGTGCGGCGAATGCGCGACTTCCTGCGCCGCGGCCATCCGCATGTCAGCACGATCGACGCCCGCAGCATGCTGGAGGATGCCCTGATCCTGGTGCGGGCGGAAGCCAGCGCCAAGATGATCGAGATCGTGCTCGACCTGCCGCCTGAGCTGCCGCCGCTCTATGGCGACCGGGTCCAGCTCCAGCAAGTGATCCTCAATCTCGTGCGCAACGCCATGGAAGCGCTGGCTGGTCATGCTGACGGCGTCGAAGACGCGCGTAAACGCGCTTATGGTATCGTTCGTATCACCGCCCGCCGCCTCGAAGACCTCGTCGAGGTTCGCATCGCCGACAACGGTCCCGGCATCGAACCCACTCTCGCGGCGTGCCTGTTCGAGCCTCTCACCACCTCAAAACCGGATGGCCTCGGTCTCGGGCTCGCGATCTGCGCGTCCATCGTGCAGCTGCACGGTGGCCGCCTCTGGCTGCATTCGGGCGAGCCCGGCGCGACTGAATTCCGCTTCTCGTTGCCGCTGCAGCCGGCGCCGAGATGAGCGCAATGATGACCGCCAACATAACCTCAATGACGACCGTGTTCATCATCGACGATCAGCAAGCGGTCCGGCACGCGCTCGCCGAGATGCTTGGCGTATTTGGCTTCACCGTCGAGACCTACGATTCCGCGACCAGCTTCCTCGCCGCGTTTGACGCTACCCGGCCGGGCTGCGTTGTGGCCGACGTGCGAATGCCCGGCATGGACGGCATCGAGCTGGTGCGTGAGCTCTCGCGACGCAAAGCGAATATCCCGGTCGTGCTCATCTCCGGCCACGCCGACGTGCCGATGGCGGTTGCCGGCATCAAGGCGGGCGCGGAGGACTTCATCGAGAAGCCCGTCGACGACAGCGCGCTGGTCGCCGCCATCAATCGCGGGCTCGCTCGCATCTTCGCACAGCAGGTGGGTCACCAGTCGAGCGAGACCTTGACGCGCCAGTTCGCCGCGCTGACGCCACGTCAGGTCGAGATCTTCGATCTGGTCGCGGCCGGCTTCACCAGTCACGCGATCGCCGCCAAGCTCAAGCTCAGTCCCCGCACTGTCGAAAGCTACCGCGCCCAGATCATGGAGAAGATGCAGGCCGAAAGCGTCGCCGTGCTGGTCCGGCAGGCCATCAGGCTCGGCCGCATCGCACCGTAGAACTACCAGGGGATCGTTGCGGATACAGCGCGCACGGCGCGATCACTAGATTTGCTTCATCGCCATCGATGGAGCGCCAACATGACTCTCTGGCAATCCGCTCGTTCCCATGGGCCCGCTCGGGCTGCCCTCAACCCCGTCGTCCTCCTGGCGTCGCTCGCGGTTGCGGCAGCAGTGCCTCTTCTGCTGCTCGCATCGTTCGTCCCGCGGCCGCTGGTGCTGCCGGTGCTCTGCCTTGCCTCACTCGGCTGCGCCGCGGTGTTGGCACTGGTAGCCCACTGGCGCCGCTCCTCCCGCCACGTGGAGAATATTACGCTTTGGGACCTCGCGGGCGCCGCTGCGCTAATCGGCTTTGCGGCTGGCATGCTCACGGGAACGGATCAGATCCTCTACTTCGTGGATCACACATCGCTGAGATAACAGCGACAACCGCCAGGCCGGGCCCCTCTGGCAGCTCTCCAAGAGCTGCGATGTCGGACTGGAACAGCAGCGGAAAGGCTTGAAGCCAGATCCGCGTTTCAGCGACAGGACGCTCGGCCATGGAGCAATTTGTTTCACCCGATGTTTTGACGGCATTCGCTCAGGTCATCCTGATCGATCTCGTTCTCGCCGGCGACAATGCGATCGTGATCGGGCTCGCCGCCGCGGGACTTCCACCCGAGCAACGCAACAAAGCCATCCTGGTCGGCGTGCTGGCCGCCACCGTGCTGCGCATCGCGTTTGCCGGCGTGACCACCCAGCTCCTGAAAGTCGTGGGCCTGCTGTTTGCCGGCGGCCTCCTCCTGCTCTGGGTGTGTTGGAAAATGTGGCGGGAGCTGCGCAGCTCGCATGCAGAACAGAACGACGGCATCGAGGCCTTTTCCGACTACGACATCAACGCCGATGGCACCATCGCCGGCCGTGCGCCGCGCAAGACGTTCGCCGCGGCGGCCTGGCAGATCGTGATCGCCGACGTCACCATGTCGCTCGACAATGTGCTGGCGGTCGCCGGTGCTGCGCGCGAGCATCCGATCGTGCTGGTGTTCGGGCTGGCGCTGTCGATCGCGCTGATGGGGTTGGCGGCGAGCATGATCGCGCGGCTCCTCCAGCGCCACCGCTGGATCGCCTATCTCGGCCTCGCGGTGATCCTCTATGTGGCGCTCGACATGATGGTGCGCGGCGCGCAGGAGCTCAAGCCGATCGTGCAGGCGGCTGTCGCTATGCTCTAGCGAGGCGCGCCGCGACACCGAGGTGCTTACTTGCTCGCCGCCAGCAGCGAGCGGACCTGCTTGACCGCCAGATCGACCTTCAAATCGAGATAGACCTTGCCGAGCTCCGCCGAGGCATGCTGCGGATGACCACGGACGCCGTTCTTTGGATCCGCAAGCGCGATCTTGTCCTTACGGACCCACTGTCCCTGCGTTTCGAGATACAGCAGCGAGGAGGTGTCGGGAATGCCGGCGTGATCCTCGTCCGTCGGCAATCCGCGCCTGGCAAGGATGTCACGCATCTGCACCCGCGATTTCGCATAGAGGTCGCCGATGAACAGGACGCGTGCGCCGCTTGCGCGCACCTCCCCATCCAGCTCCTTGGCCGCCAAGGCAAGCTCGTCCTGCCCGCCGCCATGGTCGCCCATCAGCGCCACAACCTTGAACCCCGCCGTCAGGGCGCTCTGGGCGACGCCACGCACGACGCCGAAGAACACTTCCGGCGGCAGCGACACTGACCCGGGAAAGCGCATGTGCCCGGTGCGCGTGACCGCGTTGCCTGTGATGGCGTAGGGAAGCACCGGATAGACGAGCGCGTCGCCCAGCTCCTCGGCGATCCGCTGCGCCAGCGCCCGCGCGATGAAATTGTGTTTCCCGATCACCATATGCGGGCCGTTCTGCTCGCTGCTGCCGGCGTAGATGATCGCCGTGCGTTTGCCGGCTGCGATCGCCTCCTGCACCTCGGGCCAGGTGAGGTCGTCGATCCACACCGACGATCCCTGGCCGAATACCGGTCCCGCGATAAAGAGCAGCACGACGAGCAGACATAATCGCTTCATGACAGCCTCCCGATTTCGTTCTAGCGACGTCACGCGGCGGTGATTTTCCGCCGTCTTCGCCAAGAGGCTACTTCAGTCCAGCGAGGTCCGAAAGCGGACTTCGTTAGTTTCGGCAGCCTGCGCTCACCACCATTCGGCGCGCTTGCGCAGCGCACCGGGCGCAGCATCCACACGATCCGCTGGTACGAAGCGCAAGGCCTGATCCCCGGTGTCGAGCGCGATGGTGGCGGCCGGCGCGTGTACGGCGATCTGCACGTCGGCTGGCTCGACCTGATGGACCGGTTGCGACGTACGGGGATGTCCATCGCCCAGATGCGCGAGTACACGGCCACTCGTCCGCAAAGGCCGCAGCACCCTCGGTCAGCGGCAGGCGCTGTTGACCGCGCATCGCACGCGTGTCCGCAAGACGATCGCGGAGTGGACCACGGCGCTTCAGCTCATCCAGTCCAAGATCGACTACTACGGAGAATGGCTCGCCA
>Ga0137409_10002914_pt1 | contig 18155 bp, 9 predicted proteins | sample CZODoug1_16funga_FD_122059 | JGI IMG/M metagenome (GOLD analysis project Ga0137409, IMG submission 122059) | Vadose zone soil fungal communities from Angelo Coast Range Reserve, California, USA - CZODoug1_16fungal (Hybrid Assembly) | ecosystem: Environmental > Terrestrial > Soil > Vadose zone... | reverse complement strand
GGCGTAAGTCGTAAGGATGCGCTTCGCGAAGTGCGACTAGAGCGCGGCAGTCTCGAAGTTACCAAGGAACTCGTTCGCTCTGGCGGCTGGGAATTTTTCGTGGAGACATGCTGGCAGGATTTGCACTATAGCGTTCGCATGCTCCGAAAGTCTCCCGGCTTCACCGCTGTCGCCGTTCTGACTCTCGCGCTCGGCATCGGCGCTAACACAACCATTTTCAGCGTGATGAACGCTACTCTCCTGAGGACGCTGCCATTTCCCAACCCGGATAGCCTCGTTCTGGTATGGGAGACGTTTGGCAAGGGGCCAAACAATATAAACATCGTGTCCGCGCCGAATTTTTGGGATTTCAAGCGGCAAAGCCAATCTTTCGAGGACATGGCCATTTTTGATTCCGCCGGACGTGGCTACAATCTTTCCGCTACAAGAAATAACCAAGAGCCAGAGCAAGTGTCCGGCCTGCGCGTGTCGGCAGGATTCTTTTCCGTGCTGGGTGTGAAACCTCTTCTCGGACGTACGTTTTTACCCGAGGAAGAACTACCGGGCAAAGACCATGAAGTCGTTCTGAGTTATCGTTTGTGGGAACGAGGTTACGGCGGCGATCCTCAACTCCTGGGCAGGACCATCAAGATTGACGGAGAGGACTTCACCGTGGTGGGAGTGATGCCGCGCGAATTCCACTGGCAGTTCTGGAGCAAGGCACGCCAGTTATGGGTGCCCGTGGGATATAACAAAACAGACTACGGCCGCGACGAAAACAGTTTCATTGCCATCGCCCGCCTCAAGGCTGGCGTGACTGTGGCTCAGGCGCGGACAGAAATGGAAACCATCGCTGGCCGCTTGGTGCAACATTACCCAACAGAAGATGCCGGGATGGGCGCAACTGTGACGCCCCTGCCTGAGTTCGAAATGGGTAGCCTGAAAACAGCGATGACGGCTCTGATGGGAGCCGTTGGATTTGTGCTGCTCATTGCTTGCGCTAACGTCGCCAACCTGCTGCTGGCCCGCGGTGCAGCGCGCGAGAAGGAATTCGCGATTCGTCGTGCTCTTGGCGCTCCGGGCTTCCGCGTGGTGCGTCAGTTGTTGACGGAAAGCTTGCTGCTGGCAGTATTGGGCGGAGCGGCCGCATTGCCTCTCACGGCCTGGGGTAATGGACTGCTGTTTCATTTCTTCCAGCTCGATAACTTGAACCTTCCGCTGCGCGAGATCGAGTCCGTCGCTATCGACGGCCGCGTCTTCGGATTTACCTTGGTCGTTTGCCTCCTGGCGGGCGTTCTGTTTGGTCTGGCGCCGGCTATCAATACACTGCGCGGCAAAGTGAACGAGCCTCTCAAAGAAGGCGGACGCGGATCAACGGAGGGAGGACGGAGCCGGCTACGCAACGCACTGGTAGCCTCCGAAGTGGCTTTGGCGCTGGTTCTGCTGTGCGGTGCCGGGCTCATGATCGAAAGCATGGCACGGCTACTGGGCGTCGATCCTGGGCTGAACCCGAAAAATGTGCTTACGATGCAAATGTCGGTTCCGCAAGAAGAGCTCTACAATGGCCCGCCTGGACTCCCGCGCTTTTGCCAAGACCTCGAGTCGCATGTGGGCGCCGTGCCGGGTATTGCGTCCGTCGGCGCTGTTGCTCATCTGCCCTTCGAAGGAGATGCCGGGCGAGGTTTTCAGATCGAAGGTCAACCTCCCGCCGAGCCAGGACACCTGCCGGGCGCAGGCTATAGCGTCGCTTGCCCGAACTATTTCCGAACTATGGGTATTCCGCTCCTGAAAGGGCGAGAGTTCACGCATCAGGATACGCTCGGGTCGGCCGGAGTGATCGTCATCAATGAGACCATGGCGCACACTTTCTGGCCTAAGGAGGACCCGGTCGGCAGAGCCATCAGACTCGGGGACTCGAACGGTGCGCGCCTGACGGTGGTGGGAGTGGTTGGTGATGTGCGTTACCGGGGACTGGATGAGTCGGTGCGGCGTCAATTTTTCCGGCCTTACACCCAGGCGGGATGGCCGGTGATGGGCATTGTCGTCCGCACGATTGGCACCCCCAGCGCGTTCACAGTACCTATCAAGAAGGCGTTGGCCGAGGTCTTACCTGACCGGCCCGTTTCACAAGTAGAAATCATGGAGGAAATCGTGCGCAATTCGACCGGTTCGCGGCGCTTCCCGATGCTACTGCTGTCGGGGTTCGCGTTGCTGGCGCTGGTTTTAGCAGCAGTGGGAATTGCAGGAGTCGCAAACTATTCTGTAGCGCAGCGCACTCAGGAGATAGGCATTCGCGTGGCGCTGGGCGCACGCAGCAACGATGTGCTGAGGCTGGTGTTACGCGGGAGCATGAATTGGGTCCTACTGGGGATATTGCTTGGGATCGCGGCCTCAATAGGTGTCACACGACTACTCAGTGGCCTGCTTTACGGAGTTCGCCCAACTGATCCCGCCGTGCTCGGCGCGGTATCGGTGTTGCTTACGGGCGTGGCTCTGCTTGCAAGCTATATTCCCGCAAGGCGGGCGATGCGCGTCGATCCTATGATTGCTTTGAGGTACGAGTAAAGAGCCATGTCCTTGCTGCGAAATATAACGAGCGGCCTTCGCTCACTGTTCCGAAAGGATCAGGTCGACAGGGAGTTGAATGAGGAGCTGGGCGCCTACTTGGAGATGGAAGCGGCTGAAAAGATGAAACAAGGCATGAGCCGCAAGGATGCGCTTCGCGCCGTGCGCCTGGAGCGCGGCAATCTCGAAGGCACGAAGGAAGTCGTCCGCTCTGCGCGCTGGGAAACTTTCGTGGAGACGTGCTGGCGAGATTTCCGCTACGGGTTGCGTGTGCTCCGCAAAAGTCCCGCCTTTACCTTAATCGCGCTCCTCACACTCACTCTCGGCCTTGGCATCAACTGCGCCATCTTCACTGTAGTGAACGCCGTGCTCTTGCGGCCTCTGCCGTATCCGAATTCCGAACGTCTTGTGCTCGTTCAGCGGCATTTCCCGGAGATCACGTTTCCTGCTACAAGCGTCACAAAATTCCTTTTCTGGCGCGAGCATTCGCGGGACTTCGAATCAATGACCGCGTACGGCTTTGCTTTTTCGGGCGCGGGCGTCAATCTCACGGGCGCGGGAGAGCCGGAGCACCTTCGTTCCCTCCGTGTCAGTGCGGACTTCTTCCGCACTCTGGGGATACAGCCCGTGCTCGGCCGCGGCTTTACGGAGGACGAAGATCGTCCTGGCGGACCGAACGTTGTTGTACTCAGCTACGCGCTTTGGCAAAGGCGCTTTGGAGCAGATAGCGGAATTGTCGGCCGCCCCATCAGGCTTGGCGGCCAATTGTGGACCGTGGTCGGCGTCGCGAGTAAGGAATTCACTTTCACTCCGACGGCTGACGTTTGGACACTGCTCCGAGCGCAACCTAACCCCAACGATCAAACCAACGTTTGTAACGTTCTCGGGCGGCTTCACCCGGGAGCAAGCTACGCGCAAGTCAATCAAGATGTCCGCACGGCAGGAGAAGAACTGCGGCGCGAAATCCCCGATCTCATGGCTCCGCACGAAACAGTCGCGATACGAAGCTATCAAGATGCCATTGTGGGAGACGTGCGTCCGGCTCTCTTGCTCCTTCTGGGAGCTGTAGGGTTTGTGCTGCTCATTGCGTGCGCGAATCTTGCCAATCTCCTGCTGAGCCGTGCGACAGCGCGACGCAAAGAGATGGCGGTCCGACTGGCGCTGGGTGCAGACCGCCTTCGCTTGACCCGCCAGCTCTTGATCGAGAGCAGCCTTCTTTCTGTGGCGGGCGGAGGCCTCGGGTTGGCTGCAGCCTCTGGCTTGTTGCCTTTGTTGTTGAGGCTCAGTCCTCAGGACCTGCCCCGGCTTGGTGAGGTGCGCGTAGATTGGCACGTGTGGACCTTCGCGTTTGCCGTCGCATTCGTTACCGGCATTGTCTTTGGTCTGGCGCCCGCTCTGCAGGGTCCCAAGGCTGAGCTTCGAGACGCTTTGCATGAAAGTGTCGGGCGGGCAAGCGCCGGCCGCGCGACTGCGCGATTGCAGCGCCTGCTGGTTATCTCCGAAGTTGCGCTCTCGGGCGTTTTGCTTATTGGAGCTGCGCTTTTGATTCAGACCTTTTGGCGGCTGCAGCACGAGAGCCCTGGCTTTGACGCCCGCGATGTGCTTACTGCGCAAATGACTCTGGATGACCAGCGATTTAACAAGACCGCAGCCGTTGCGCGACTTGAAGACCAAGCTTTGACCGGTCTGGAATCACTACCAGGAGTCAAGGCCGCCGCGACGGTCTCGAATTTGCCTTTTGAGCCGGGCGCAGATATGAATTTCGCGATTCAAGAAAACCCATCAGGAGGCGATCCCAGCGGAAGCACCGAGTGGCGCGCCATCACTCCGCATTACTTGCAGGTGATGCGTATCCCGGTTTTGCGAGGACGGGGCCTCACAGACCGCGACAATGCCTCGGGAGCGCCCGTGGTGCTTATCAACCAGGCGGTCGCGGAGCGCTTTTTCCCCGGTCAAGATCCACTCGGGCAGCACGTTGTAATTGGAGCCGGTGCTGAGGCCATGGGGCTGGCTGATCGCGTGCGCGAAATCGTCGGCATCGTAGGCAATACCAAGGAATTTGGTGTGGCTCGGCCCGCACCGCCGACACTCTTTGTCCCTGCCGGTCAGGTGCAGGATGGCCTTACGAAACTCGTTAATCAGGCCATGCCGCTGGTCTGGGTCGTACGCACCACCGGCGACCCACGTTTGCTCGCTAAGACTGTACAGCAAAGCCTGCAAGGTGTTGCGACTCAAGAGGCGCCGGATAATTTCCGAACTATGGAGGATGTATTGAGTGCATCCATCGCACAACAGCGGTTTAACATGCTGCTTCTCGCGCTGTTTGCCGGACTGGCGCTTGCATTGGGAGGAGTCGGCCTTTACGGCGTCCTGTCCTATCTCGTCGCGCAGCGCACGCACGAGATGGGTATCCGAATGGCCCTAGGTGCGAGCCGTCGTGAGGTCTTGCGCCTAATTGTGAGGAACGGATTGCGAATGACATTCATCGGTCTTGGTATCGGAATTGTTGCTGCGGTCGGCCTGACTCGGCTTCTGGCAGGACTGCTCTTCGGCGTAAAGCCCACCGACCCCTTGACGTTCGGAACCGTGAGCCTTGTGCTTTGCGGTGTTGCGTTCGTGGCGTGCTACATCCCAGCGCGCCGCGCGACGCGTGTCGATCCCATAGTGGCCTTACGCTACGAGTAGTTCGCAGTTTTGGATCAGCGTGCGGTGCAATAGCCTTTATCCCAATTTATCCCAATAACCTGCCAACCGTGCCCAAACCGTCCAGGGTCAGCCGAACGGCGTCTTTAGTTTTCAGCAACTTACCAGAGCGCAATCACCCGTTTGCTAAACCGTTGTAGGGGCTAAGACTCCTATGGGGGGCTCGAATCCCCCCCTCTCCGCCAGATTTCCCTCTTGCGTTTTGCGGATGGTTTTACCGCAGAGCATGAAGCTGGCGAGGTTGTTGAGCCTTACTCGCAGGCGTGTCCCGACTGGGATCGGCACAAAGCCATCTCGATTGGGCATTTTTGGCGGTGGCAACTCCTTCTCATTCAGCTTCGCTTTTTCGCTCACAATTCTCTTCATATATAATGAGGGCGGTGGCGGCGGACTTTTCGTCGCCGGTCACGAACAACGGGAATTGAAAGACCATCGGACCGACGCGTAATTCTCCAGAGGGAAAGGATCCGCACGTCTATGAAGTTTCAGAGGATCATGTTCGTGCTAGTGATCGCCACCTTGTTGATGTCCGCCAAGGCGTATTCCCAGGCAGGAAAATCCGAGAAAAGCCCCTCCTCGCCCTCAGCCCAGTCCGTCGAAGCTTTCCTGGGACGCTGGGATTTGAGGTTGGAGGCACCCGATCGGGAATATCCCTCGTGGTTGGAACTTCGCCAAGAGGGTGGACAATTGAAAGCCCAGATGGTGAGCCGTTGGGGAAACGCAAGACCGCTTCCCAAAGTTGAGCTGTCGAATGGCCGCCTCACGTTCGTGTCTCCTAAAGAGGAGGAAGACCGAGCCGAGGATATGGTTTTCGAAGGAATTCTCGTCAGGAAGACCACCCTGTCGGGCACTACGACTGGACCAGACGGAACCACCTGGAAATGGATCGGCCAGAGAGCGCCAGCGTTGAACGTAAAAAGCTCACCGAAGTGGGGGAGGCCGATTCAGTTGTTCAACGGAAAAGATATGAGTGGATGGAGGATGGACGGAGCGGATACTTCCGTGTGGAAGGTCGTAGACGGTAACTTGGTAAGTCCTGGAAACGGTCCTGAACTGATCAACGATTCCAAATTCGAAGATTTTAAATTGCATGTCGAATTTAACTGCGCCGCTAATTCCAACAGTGGCATCTATTTGCGCGGCCGATACGAAGTCCAAATCGAAACCGACTCCATCGAGGAACCACCGAGTCACCATATGGGCGGCGTATACGGTTTCCTGTCTGCTTCGCCGGAACTACCCCGCAAGCCGGGAGAATGGCAGAGCTTCGATATCACGCTGGTCGGACGATGGATCACTGTGGTCCAAAACGGCCAAACGATCATCGATAACAAGGAAATCCCGGGCATCACGGGTGGTGCCCTGGACAGTTACGAAGAACTGCCCGGACCCATCTATCTTCAGGGAAGTGAAAAAGGGCACGTCGCCTATCGCAGTATCGTCGTCACACCAGCGGAGAAGTAGCAAGGATCAGCAACGCAACGCCCCGGTACGGCTAATGACTCACTTCTTGCGCGACATCCTTGGCCAGCCAAACGAGTTACAGCGGATGATCGACTTTCTCCTGGTAACAGCCGGTTCTAAGGCTTCCAGTTCCCGGAGTAAGCCGAATAACCAGTGGGTCGCAAGACATCAAATTTGACATGCAGTGGTACACCGGATTGGCTGAATGTGAGGTCGACTGTGGTTTCCCCGCCAGAAGCGATTTCCGGAAGTTCTACCGCTTGTCGCTCTACCGGGATATCGCCTTCGCCATAGAAAATTCCCCTGAGCTTATAGCCCCGAAGAGTGTACATCGGAACATCATGCCGGGTTTTTAACCGCAGTTGGAAGGCGTTCAAGTGGTTCTCCGCAGTTAACGATTCGACCGGACTCGATTCCCGGCGCAGGACCTCGTAAGAAGCTTTTTGCGCTCCGCAAAGATCCACAACGCCGTGAACACGTTGCTTCAGCGCGCCCACACCGCGATCGCCGACATGCGTACGGTAGTCGTTGTAGCAGAAGAAAATGGCGCCAGCCACGAAATCCTTGGAGCGGATAGCCGCGTCGTGGGATCGAAGAACGTCGATCCTGTGCTCGTCACCCTCCGGACGATCCTCGGTACAAGCGCAGTAGCCATACTCTGAAATGACCACAGGCTTGCCGGGAAATCCGGTGTGAAGGTCATCTAGCTTCCGTGTCCGATCACGATAACTGGCCACCATTCAAGCGCTAAGCGGTACGTGTTCACCTATCTGCAGACCAGTCCAAACTGACCAGCGCGAATTCTTGTACCAGTTTCTCTGCGAGTCTATATCACAAACGCCAGATCAAGCTAACGGCACATTGCCTCAATTTCTTCCATTGCCTGTCTTGCGGTGTTAGAGGCCACGAAGGGGCCCAGCCTCCTTGTCGTGAAAGGTAGACTTGCCAACGGCTCGCCCAAGTGGCGCACGATGCGCAACGCAGCTCCGTACTGACCCTGGGCGGCCAGTGACTTGGCGCGCTTTAACCTCAGCGCGACATAAACCTCGCGCACATCTGTTCCGCCCTCCTCCTTTGCGAAGAATCGATTCACAAGTAGCTCTTCAGCGGGGTCAAATTCTCCGGCCTCGGCCAGTAATCGCGCCAGCCGGAACACAAGAGCAGAGGGGGCGGACTGCAGGCCGGGGAAACTTTGGAGCGTGCGGGCCCTCTCGATGGCTGGCCGTCCGGCTCTATCCATCGCCTCTTCCAGCCCGAGAATCAAGTCGACGTTATGAGAATCGTAGCTCATCCCTTCACGGAAATGTTCAATCGCCCGTTCGGGTGATCCCCCGGATCGAAGCACCGTGTATCCCATATTGCGGTGCAGTGTCGGGATAGCCGGCAAAATGCGACGCGCCGCCTCCCATTCCTGCATCGCGGCCTCGGTCATACCTCCGGAGAGGTAGAGTGAACCCATCAGCAAGTGAGCCGTTGCATCATTCGGATTAACTGCGATGGCGCGGCGCAATACGGGGAAGGATTCCGCTCGGTTGGGAAAGACATAGCTGGTGGGCATGCTGGAACCGGCCTCAAAGTCAGCACGGCCGTCCTTTCCGAGAGCGTAGCGGCAATGTCCGCGGTAGTAAGCAATTAAAGGATACGAACTGGGATGGAGAGCACCAGGCTCGCTAACGACTTCTGAGCCAGAGGGGTATTGCCGCGAGAGCACATCAAGCGCTTCTTCATGAAGACCGAAGCGTATGTAATCGGCAGCGATCTCTAGAATCCGCTCGGGGTCCCCAGCCAGGTGCTCCAGCAAGGCCGGGTCGTTCGCGCCCAGCCGCAGGGCTTCATAACGAAGCAAGGAACAGGTCGGATCCTTCTGCCTCCAGAATCTGAGACGCTTTCTAGCCTCGGCTTGACGCCGTAGCACGCGCAAGAGCGCAACCTCCATGCCACCCGCCTGGATCAAGTCGGGCCGGTTGCTGACAAGTTCCTGGGCAATCCTTAGAGCTCGCTCGCGCTGGCCCTCGCGTGATTCTAGGGCCGCCAATGCCACCATCGCCGCCGCGTGGTAGCTGCCAGATTGCTGGGCAAACTCCCATTGTGTTCGAGCCGCCCGGTCGTCTCCTTCGGCCGCCAGCGCCTGGCCCAAGTAATAGGTGGCCTCATGATCGCTGCTCACCCGGGCCAGGGCTTTCGAAAGATGCTGTACTGCAACCCGGTTCTCTTTGAGGACTACCTCGAGCCGCCCGGCCGCGCGGTTAAGAGCGATGCTGTCCGGAAACTGAGCGAGTCCGCGCTGATAGGTCTTCAACGCAACCAGCAGTTCCCCATTACTCTCCTGGTCAGTGGCTAGGAGGAGGAAGTCGTCGGCACCGAAAGTCGCTTCCGGCGGGCGTTCGTGGGACAGTTGCTTGCCTGTCTGAATGTTTTCTCGACTGGCAAAGTCGTACTTACCTTCGGTGTGCTGCAGGATTATTTCACCTAATTCGTTCCGCAGCTCGATCGTGTAGGTTGCACTTAAGGGAAGGCCGGAAAAAATCTTACGGAAGGTTTTTCGTGGTGAGAGCGAGGCGCGTGCGAATGCGATCGTTTGCAGGCCATCCAGAACACTCACCCGCGCATTCCGCAATTCACGAGTCACGTTGAGAATGACGTCGACCGCTACCGTGTCCGAGCTCACCGCCCGGCGGTTCACATTGAGCACCGCGTCGCGATTTGCTCGAGAGACCCCGCCAAGCTCGCGAATGGGAATCCAGCATTCAGTGAAAGAGCGCGACTCTTGCGGTTCCAGGAACCCGTAGGTTTCCTGATCCCGAAATAATCCGGCTTGAACCTCTACGTAGGCACTGTCGTTGTCCGACAGGGCAGCCCGCCAGTCCAGCCCGTCTTCGTCGTTCCCCCACGACCAAATCTTTTTCGTAGGAAGATCCAAAGGCGACGAGTAGTGCACGACTCCCGACTGGGTCCGCGGATGGTACACCGCCATGTACGGCTCCCGGCTCGCGTAACTAAAGCGGGAAACCGGACCGTACTTTTGATTCCCGACAATGCTTTGATCCACACCCGCCAAATTCACCGGCCAGGTATCGATGTCCGCGAATCCATGTCCGGAAGTGAATTCCATGGGATAGCGGATGCGGCTGTCGTCCCAGACTTCAACGGCGGCATTGGTCCACCAGTAGAAACGGTGACGTGCGTTGCTGCGGTTGTAGAGTGTCGTCTTCTGCTCCAGGCAGGCGCAGCCCGGATGCAGCGTGAGCTGCACCCGCCACTGCATGCCGTAGACGCGATCGATATTGCCGACCCATATCGAGGCGCCTCCGTCGCGTTCTCGCTTCATAGCGAAGTCTACGGGCGAAACCGTCATCCAATTGTGCGAAACGGGAAAGTTGAACTCGATACCGAGCGCGGCCCATATTCCGCGGTATGCAACTCGCGCATACTTGATGCTGGGATTGGCATAAAACATCGAAGCCCCGTTGATCTTGTCGATGCACGTATAGACGTGGCCTCCAAGGTCAGGCAAGACAATGCATTTCAGATATTCGTTTTCTAGATTGAGCGTTCGCCACTTGCGGGGAACGCGACGATCGGCCAAATTGTGGCGCAAAGTGTAGGGGTAGTTGAGGAACCTGCCGGTGTTGAAAAGATCGAAGGGCGGATTCGGATCGGGGAGTCCCGCTTCGGAGGTGGGGATCACCATTGAGTCTTCCCAGAATCGCACGCGCGGCGCTGGCCTACGCATGATTCGTCCCTATAGCTCCACGCAGCAAAGCGTAGGCGCTAACGCGGCAATAGAGGCTATTCCGGCGGCTTTTTTTCTGTTGACCAGACATGAATGTCGCGTCCTCATTCCTACAGCCAGGGACTCTGGAGGGTGTGGTTGTCCATTGGAATCGGCGAGCTGTCATTCGGCCGTTTCATGGATTTGGTGGCCGCTCACGGTTGATTTCTTTGCGTTCGCGGACTAATAAATGCCCGGCATTGTTCAGCCCCTCTTGGGGTCTGGAGGTCAATTGCGGCGCAGATTCATTTTTGTGTCTGACCTGCACTGGCTTCGATCAACTGCTGCACCGGTGCAACCACCATGAGCAGGAGGTCTGCTCTTGGTGTTCTCGCCCGCTCGATTAGCGCGAGTTGCTGCGCTCTCCACGACTCAGGGACGGGTTCGGATTTATCAAGATAATCCAGCGCCTGCAAGCCTGCAGCACCGAGGGCGGAAAGGTCTTGCGACAAGGGCGTGACTTCGAGCAGGAGAAAAGATCGCTGCAGCAGCGGATGCAGCTTCATATCGTTATCGCGCCAGGTTGTGAGCAACGTGCGAACCTGTGCTTCAGCGGCTTGGTCTTTATAGCCGCTTTGCATGTAGGCCTGCACCTGATCGCGAAGATAACGTGCTGCATCGCTCTCCGGGCTCACGGCGTCGACCAGGTGGTTCAAGGGAGCTCGAAAGTCCCAGGGGCCTTTCACATTGCTAATGCGCGCGTAATCCTTCACAGGCTCGACCACGTCGGCAAGCGTGCGCAGCGCGGAGATGTCTTCAGTTCCAGCCAGGCGGTGAAGCATCTGAAACCTGCCGGTTCGGTGCGTGAGGCCCAACCAGTCGAGCCGCCAATTGAGTTCGGCGAGTCTGGCATACATCGAGCCGACATCCGCAACTTCCTGCGGAGACCACAAGCGCTCGGCAATTGCGGCGGTGCGCGGCCACACGCGGGAATCGAGGATCTCGGGCGTCACCCATTCCGTCCACATACACGCCTCGCCGCCGAGGATGCGGCTCTTCTCCTCGGGGCTCAACGTTGCCGCGGCTCCGCTCATCGGATCGACGGCATAGTGCCGCGCAGCCGGCCACATCAAGTCGATGTAGTAACCAAAGGAGAGCAGGCCGCTGTAACCTTGCTTCGCCGCCGTGGCCAACGATTCCTGGCCGCGCCAGGAATGAATGACGATGGTCTTGGGCAAATCTGGATGCAGTATCTCGTCCCACCCAACCATTAGCTTGTGGTGCTTCGTCAGAATCTTCTGCAGGCGCTGATTGAAGTAGGCTTGCAGATCCTGGTTATTCTTCATGCCGTGCGAGTGCATGAACGCCTGGATCTTCGGATTGGCGTCCCAGTGCTTTCCATCGACCTCGTCTCCGCCAATGTGAAAGTAAGCGTCGGGGAAAACCTTGGCCATCTCGTCGACGAACTTGTCGAGGAATTTATAAGTCCCTTCCTGCGTGGGATCAGTAACGGAATCAGGTCCCTCTGGATCGACCTTGTAAGGACCGGGGTTGCTGGCCAGTTCTGGATATCCGACAAACCAAGACCGGCTGTGGCCGGGCGTATCGAACTCAGGCAGCACGCGGATGCCGCGATCGTGCGCGAAGGCCACAAAATCGCGGAGCTCGCCTTGCGTGTAATACATGCCATCGGATCCCATCTCGTGCAGCTTAGGAAAGCGCTTGCTCTCGACGCGAAAGCCTTGGTCATCGGAGAGGTGCAGGTGCAGAACGTTCAACTTCACCGCGGCCATCCCATCCACGTTACGTTTGAGCACATCGAGCGGAATGAAGTGGCGGCCGACGTCGATGAGCAGTCCGCGCCAAGGGAAGCGGGGCTGGTCTTTTATGGTGACGGCAGGCACGGCGAAGCCAGCCGGAGTGGTTTCGACGAGTTGAAGGAAAGTTTGGAGTCCATGAAGGATGCCCAAGGGGGTTGGCGCGGTGAGCTTGGCTCCGGAATCAGTAATTGCAAGCTCGTAGGACTCATCCTCGCCGAGCTTTTGCACTGGCTCTCGGCCGTGGTTGGCGTGAATGGAAAGGGTTGGGCTGGCCTCGGCTGGTTTGTGTTTGAGGAGCATACCCGTTTGCTGGGAAAGCCCGGCAATAAACCTCTGTACGCCGCGTTCCAGTGTTGCATCCTGAAAACCTGTGACCGCGGCGGAAAAGGATCGATCAATCGGCAGTTGTCCAGTTCCAAGTTGAACAGAGGACGGCACGGGCATGAGGTTGAGCTCGCGCTGCCGTTGTGCTGCCGTAATAGGTGCAAGTAAGAAAACCGTGTTAAGGATCAGCAGGATTCGCATAGGTCCAGCGCCACCGTCTAGCTTTTAATTTCGTTTTAGTTCGTTTTCATTCTTTCTTCTTCTTTGTCTATAATACGATTGAAGGCCGTACAAGCGATTTTTGGGAGCATATCTGCCGCTAATCGTTCCTTGAGGGGGCGAGGCGAGATTCCGAGATTCCAATTGCGACCTGCCAGGCTGATCTGCGAATGCGACCTCATTTCAGTAACTTGAGCGCATTGTCTCGATATATTTGGCGCAAAACTTCATCAGGCAAGAACAGCCCGTAGATGTTCCATCGCCCCTGTCGCGAGGCGTGCGACGGGTACTCGAAGTACTCATCGGCAGTCTCCAGAAATCGAAAATGCAGACGGTACATTTGCCTCTCTGGCACAAGGTCCGTGCCAAAAAGGATGCGGTTGGCGTACTTCAAGAAGAATTTGCGTGCCGAATAAGGTTGCCGGCCTAGCTCTGCAGTGCGCGCTCCGATGTCCACGTAGACGTTTGGATAGGCATCAAGGAGTTGGCTCACATAAGACAGATTCTCGGGCCGCTCGGCCAGGTGGGCAGCGATGAACGTCGTACGAGGATGGCGAGCAAAGACGCGGTCGCGTTGTCGCAGCAGTTCATCCTTGGAATATTCTGACCCGTGAAAACTCCAATCGGGATGCGCGGCAAGCTCTTCATAGCGTTCATTGAAACGATCGATGGGGAGAAAAAACGCATCCGGATCAGCGGTATGAAACATGACTGGAATACTCAGGTCTGCGGCCTTCTCAAAAAGAGGCGCTAGCTGATAATCATCCACCCGCATCAGTTTGCCATGTGAGTCACGAAGGGTTAGGCCAAGATCCTTCCAAAGCTTGATCCCGCAAGCACCCTTCGCAACCAGACTTTCGAGGCGCTCTACAGCGCGTGCAAAAAAACCGGGCTTCTGCAGATCGGTCCAGTCCATCCACGCGATGGTAGCGAAACGATCGGGAGCCACGCTCTGAAAGCGATCCATGACTTCGAGGGCCTCATCGCCAACACGCATGGTGATGTTGACGATGCGTTCGACGCCACACTCATCCATCACCTTCAAGATTTCCTTCGGCTCTTGGGCATCGAGGTGATTGTGATAATCAATCGCTGGGAATCTTGCCCTCTTCACCTCGTGTACAGGAGTGGCGATCATGGCGTGCGGCTCAAAATCACACAGCCGAAGCTCCGTTTCAGCCTTGGCGCTGACCATGGCGATGAACTTGTCTGTGGAAGGAGCCTTCCCTGTCATGATTCCCTGTCTTTCTGTTGTAACAGGCGCTTGAGCATCTCACGCAAATCTGCAAAACCGCGCAGTGTCACCACCACTGTGATGGCGGCAAACGACGTACCCGCTATCACGAGGCTTACTGTCCAGAACCACTGCCAGTACCTCATGGTGTCCTCGGTGTCGCCGAAACAAGACTTGAGGGGCCCTGTTTGCTCGGGGCCGGAGGCCCTACAAGCGACCCAACCACCAACCCCGTTGCCGCCAACCCGAAAGCAGCAAAGCCGGTGACGTTTTCACTCCAGTGCAAGAAGAAAAAGGGGATAATCGCGCCGGCTGCTCCCATCAGCATCGCCAGATAACCACCCGTGGTGTTCACGCGCTTCCAATAGAGCCCGCCAACTACACAAACAAATGCGCCTGCCAGGAAGATCGTGCCCGTAATATTGAGGTACAGGTAGACGGCTCCCGGAGGCGTGTAATACAGTCCCCAGAACATGAGGAATAGTCCCACGAAGAGATTGGCAAGTCGATTCACCCAAATCTGTCCGGTTGTGCTGAGCGGGGGCTTACCCAGGACCTGCCGAGTCGGCAATATCACGTCCTGGGAAATCACCGCACTCCAACCCAAGAGGTAGGAACTGTTCACCGACATCGTCGCCGCCAGCATCCCCGCGATCACAATTCCTTTCACCCCGGGGCCAAGCATGCTCGCCAGCATTGCCGGCATTGCGTCGATCGGAGTCAGCGTCACTCCATTGACCACCGGCAGCGGGATACCCTTTTCCAGAGCTCCCACTCCAAAAAGCGTCAAAGCTGCAATCCCCCAGAGCATGGGTAGCATTCCGCGCCCCAAAAAGATGAAACCCGTCCAGGTCATCACCCGCTTGGAAGTTTCTGGACTCTTCGTCGAAAACATACGCATCGCAGTAGTTTGCCAACAAGTATGGATTGAGAACCAAAGGAGGATCTGCCATACGATGAATGTCACTCCAAATTTGGGATTGGCAAGAGGATCGAACCCTGGCGCGCCCATGGTCACGCTCACTTTGTGGATGATGTTGGCCCACCCCACGTGATGCACTGCGTAGACTGACACCAAGATCGTAGCCACCGACAGCAGTACATACTGAATGAAGTCTGTAATCACCACCGCGACCATGCCGCCCAGAACCGTGTATAACAATTCAAGCACAAGGATCACGGTCATGACCGCAATGAGATACTTGGCATTGATCCCGCTTACGATCGTCAAGAACTCGCCTTCGATCTTCAGGAAGACACCCATGTTCAGAATCCCACCGAGTGCCACAAGGACTCCGGTGACGAGCCGTAACCCCCGGCTGTATTTCACCTCGAAAAACTCCGGAACGGTCATCAGTTTCAGTTGTCGGAGGCGGCTTATGACGAACCCGGTGCGGCCAATGATAATCATCACGAAGCCAGAGATCAGTGCTGCCGCGAAAGCGGAAAACCCGTACTTGTAACCAAGTTCAGCGTTATACATGAAGGTGATCGTGCCAATCTCCGTCGCAGCCAGGGTCGCGATCCCTATATATGTTCCGAGCTCTCGGCCGGCAACTAGGTAGTGCGCAACGTTTCCGATGTACTTCTTACCGAGCAATCCGACGGCGAGAGACACGACCAGATAGCCGGAAACAATCGCCCAATCTAAAATGGTGAAGTTCATTGGTTTCCCGCATGCGGCCCGTTTCTAGAACAGTTCGTCGGCCGGCCCGTGAATTTGCATCGCTGCCGAACCAATAAGGGCCGCCTCCCTGATGAGTTTCTCTTTCATCCGAGCTCGGCGAAGGGTTCCTTCGGTGCCGAAAGGTATGCTGCTTCGGGCTGCGTGTCAATGGAGGCCTGTTCGTAGGCGGCAGAGAGGACTCCTTCGACTCCCGACAGTTCAATTTACAGGAGGGGTTGTTCACTGATATAGACGTATAGTTCACTCAAAGCCGTGAGGCCGGAGATCCGTTGAGTCACCACTCGTTAGCAAAGGCTAGCACTCCTAGGATTGTTGTTTATTTCTTCCTGCTGATTATTTTTCCGGCGGTGGTACCAGCTGAACCTACCTTGCCACGCCTGTTCAGCGATCACATGATACTTCAGCGAGATTCCGACGTGGTGGTTTGGGGATGGGCCGATCCGGGAGAACGCCTGTCGATAACCCTGGGCCCCAGCAAACGTGAGACGGTCACGAGCACCGATGGCCACTGGAATGTCTCGCTCTCCGCAATGCCTGCGGGCGGACCGTATACTCTGGTGGTTCAAGGAAAGAAAACCATCGTGTTTAAAGATGTGCTCTTCGGCGAAGTTTGGGTTGCTTCAGGGCAATCCAACATGACGTACGCGTTGAGCGGGGCCACGGGCGCCGCAGAGGAAATTCCCAAAGCCAACTACGACGAAATTCGATTCTTTACCGTGCCGAAGAAGATTGCACTGACGCCACAGGAAGACACGGGCCCTGCTGCCTGGGAGATTTGCTCGCCGGATACAGCCAAAGCGTTTTCGGCGGTGGCTTATTTCTTTGCCCGCGATCTGCACAGGGCTCTCGGCGTTCCGGTTGGAATCGTATTGAGCGCGTGGCCCGGCACGGCGGGTGAGGAATGGACCGACCCGGAATCGCTGAGGCGAGAAGCGGTTTTGCAGCCCATCGTGAAACGCTGGGATGCCTCGGCTGAAAATGTGAAAGCATTCGCGACGCGGCCCGCTGAAATTGCGTTGGAGTTTGATGATTTCGAACTCTTGTCCGCACCTGGAGATGCGCGCGGCGCCTCTGTATTCAGCAATTTCGATGATGGCAGTTCACGGACCGCGACCGGCGGCGTTTGGACCTACAACTGGAGTGATGCTAGGTCTACGGCGTTCGAACTGGCTGCGCCGGGGCGCGGCGGCGGGGGCTATGCAGCGCGCATCGCTGGGAACATCGATGGAGCGAGTTCCTCGAATTGGCAGGCGAGCTTCACTAGCGATGCTGCGCCGGCGGACATGAACGCATTTGCAGGTGTGCGGTTTTGGGTTCGAGGCAGCGGGTCATTCCAATTCCAGATGCTTCAGCCGACAATCTCCGACTGGGACAATTATTCTACGGAAGTTTTTCAGGCTGCGCCGGAGTGGAAACAGATCACTGTATGGCTCAAAGATCTGAGGCAGGCGGGATGGGGCGTGTCCGCGCCATTCACGCCGAAAGCGCTTACGGGTTTTGTAATTAGCAGCATGGCGGCAATAGGCGATCCGGAGCGGCCACCTTCGGGGCTTTACCAAGGCATGATCATGCCGCTGCAACGCTACAAAATTCGCGGCGCGATCTGGTATCAGGGAGAGGGAAATACCTGGCGGGCACATCAGTATCGAACGCTGCTTCCCGCATTGATTCAGGGTTGGCGCAAAGGCTGGGCCGAAGGTGATTTTCCCTTCCTGATTGTGCAGTTACCGAATCAAGGAACGAGTCCGGAGCTTGGCGATTCTATCTGGGCGGAGTTGCGCGAAGCTCAATTGCTGACGGCGAACAGAGTAGCGAACGCAGGTCTGGCGGTGACGATCGACGTAGGTGAAGCGAAGAACCTGCATCCTCCGCGCAAAGCGGAGATTGGCCAGCGCCTGGCACTGTGGGCACTCGGCACGAACTATGCGCGGAAGATCGTTTATTCTGGACCACTTTATGATTCAAGCCGGGTCGCGGGTAACGAAGTGCGGATTCGGTTTCGGCATGCGGGCGGTGGACTCGAAGCGCATGGCGAGGCACTGAAGGGATTTTCGATTGCGGGCGCGGACCGCAAATTTCACTGGGCAACTGCTCGAATCCAAGGCGCCGAGATTGTTGTTTCCAGCGAAGAGGTTAGCGCCCCGGTGGCGGTTCGATATGCGTGGGCTGGAAGTCCGGAATGCAATCTATACAACAAAGAAGGTTTGCCGGCCTCGCCATTTCGGACCGACGACTGGCCAGGCGAATCTGCGGGGAAACAGTGACTAAACGCAGGTGGGGCACCACGATGAAACTGGCGCGGCCGAGCCGGCTGATTGCGGTGTTGGTTCTTGTTCCTTGCTACGTAGCCCCAGTTCAGTTGGGGTCGCAGTCGAAGCAAATCGGCCCCGCTCAAGAATCGGCAGCGGGTTCCCACGCGCGCCCTCCTGCGGATACGAAGGGCTGGTC